>ENA-UEYI01000375-UEYI01000375.1-human-gut-metagenome-genome-assembly--contig:-NODE-375-length-45707-cov-3.915297_pt1 | contig 45707 bp, 19 predicted proteins | sample MGYA00242900_ERZ507916 | MGnify/ENA primary metagenome ERZ507916 (study PRJEB26167, sample SAMN06115521) | human gut metagenome | host: Homo sapiens | place: China:Chongqing | collected 2015-09-02...
TCGGTGACCTTTTCGGGAGACAACTGGCCGCAGGAGTGAGCCAAGCTGATGCGCACGGCCGGCTCAATGGCTTCAATGAGCGCGATCGTGTTGACAGGTTTTTGCAGAAAGTCCAAAGCGCCAGCTTTGAGTGTGGCAACGGCTGTTTCCACATCCGCGTGGCCGGTGATGAAAATGATGGGCAGATGAATGCGTTGCTCTTTCATGAGGCTTTGCAACTGCACGCCGCTCATGTCAGGCATACGGATGTCCAAAAGCAGACATCCGGGAATGCTTGGGGAATCTTGGGTGAGAAAGTCGCGCGCCGAACCATAGGTACGAACCTGCCATCCCTTGCATTCCAACATGAAGCTCAGTGCGTCGCGGATGTCTTCATCATCGTCAACGATACGAATGATGGTGCCTTGGCGAATATCGGTTGACTGAGACATCTCAGTGCTCCTTTGGATGGTTGTTCGGTGTAACGGAATCCGTCTTGAGCGGACTGACGGCACACGGAAGCGTCACGGCAGCGATCAGACCGCCTTCGGGGCGGGCTTGAAATTGAATTTGTCCTCCGTTGGCTTCGGCGAGCGCACTTGCGATGGTGACGCCCAGACCGAGTCCTGTGGCTTTGGTCGTCAAAAGCGGTGTCTTCAATCGGTGGAAATCCTCTTCGGAGAGGACTTTGCCGGAGTTTTCCACGCGTACGGTCACTTGATCGCCGCAGGGAAACGCCTCAACGATGACTACCGGATGAGATGCCTCGTGACTGGCTTCCAGGGCGTTTTTCAACAGGTTGGTGAGGATCAGTTCGAACTCAAGCTTGTCGGCGCGGACACTCAAAGCCGGTTTGCACAGCACGTTGAAGGATGTTTTACGAAGAAGTTCGGCATTGAGTGTGGCGCAGACGCGTTTGACCGAGGCTTCGACGTCGACCGAATCGTCTCGTGACGTGTTGCCGCGGTTGTAAGAGCGCACCTTGTCAACGATGCTGCGGGTTCGCGCAAGCGCTTTTTCGATTCCGACGCGACTGATACCAAGCAGTCGTTCGTTGATGGGCTTGTTTTTGAGAATGTCCCGTTGGCTTTCGCAGTAGTACTGAATGACCGAAAGCGGTTGGGCGAGTTCGTGAGCGACCATGCTCGAGAGCTGTCCGACAACCGTGACCTTGTGCAGACTTTCCATGTGTTCGGAAAGCGACTGAATTTCGGCCTGAGCTTTTTCCCGTTCGGTGAGCGCCGAAGACAACTGTGCGGTGCGTTTTTTCACCAAGACGGAGGTGCGCCAGCCGTGAAGCGCAAGTCCTAACAAAAGCAAAGCGATGAATGCCGGCACTTGCCAGTAGGTCTCAAGCCAGCGCTGAAGCGTCATTTCCCGCAGATAGGCATAGTTTTCGATTTTGAGCAGACGGTAGACGTTATCAACAGCGCGCATGTCCGTGGTGACGGCCCAGCGGTGACCGTCCGGCAACAACGGGTGCGAGAGAATGGTGCGGGCAATGACGTGCGCGATGATCGGATGAGCGCCTTGCGTGACGGCCATCATGATGCCCGGATAGGTGTCCGTCGAGTGCTTACAGTTGACGCCGCCGTAGCGAGGCGCCAGAACGCGATATCGGTTTTGGACTTCTTCGGGCTGCGCTTCGAGCCAGCAGGCTTTCACCATGACGGCGTCGACCAAGCCTCGATCGAGCAGGGAGACGACTTCACTGTTGTCCGTGCGCTGAGTAAAGACAACCGGAGAAAAGAATGTTTCCGGGTCTTCGCCGAGCTTTGCGATTTCGGCCAAACCGATGCGATACGTCATGAACGCGGTTGAGAAGGTTGAGCCAACGGCGTATCCCTTTAGGTCGTAAAGTTCATTGAAGCGTTCATCTTTGGCACGCACTAAGAAAGCGAGTGCTGTGGCGTTGTTTGGATCCGGTTGCCGACCGGAAATCAGTGTTCCTACGGCTGTGACGCCGTACTGCGTCATGCGCCAGTAATACCCGGAACTGGCGACGAATGCATCAATTTGTCCTTCGCGGATGCGCTCGGTAAGTTCCTTGGAAGTGAGTGTTTCAAATTCCACGGGGTGTGGCCAAAACGCCTTTTTTAACAGGTCGGCTGTGACTTCGGTTGCTTGCAACGTGGAGGGAAGCTCGGGCAGAATGATGCGCGCGATGCGAACCGGCCGGTTGGGAAGCGCAACAAGTGAGGCGCCCGTGATGATGTCCGGTTCGGGAAATGTCGTTTCGTCCAGGACCGTCGGTTTGGAGAATGCGGCCGAGGGCGAATCGGAAACAGATGCAAAGGCAGCCGTCGTCACCGCCAGGGCGGCAACGGACGAGAGCCACAGAATCTGTTTTCCGAAAATTGCACGCATATGACGAAAGATCACTTCAAAAGGCGTACAGAATATAGACATTTTCTCAGTTGCGAAAGAGTTCGACCGTCACGCAATCGCCCCTCTTGAGTCCGTGACCGTTGAGGCGAACAAAGCCGTGTGCCAGATCGAAAACTCGCATGCGGCCGGTGCCTTTGACAAGCGGAAACGCCGTATTGCCTCTGACATTGACGCACAGTTCTCCCTGAATGCCGGGATCGATGTCCACGTTGAGGATGGCTTCGACGGTTTGTGCCGGGGTTTCGGGAAGATGAAAGACCGAACGTACGCTTTCCAGAAGGACGCATTGCACGATCATCATGACGGCCAGAGGATTTCCAGGCAGTCCGATGAGTCCAGCATGAGGAAGGCGAGCTGTCACGAATGGCGAATCTTGTTGTGTGTCGCGTCCGACAAAGACGCCTCCGGCGTCGCTTACCGCCTGACGCGTGTAGTCGCGTTTCCCTTTTCCCGTGCCTCCCACGGTGATGATCACGTCACAGACGGCGTCGAGTTCTACCAGCGTACGCGTGAGTTCAGTGATGTCATCGGGCACCACAATCGTTCGGATGTCTTTGACGCCGATGCGAGACATGAGAGCGGCAATGTAAGAGGCGTTGCTGCAGCGCCGAAAACCGCTCGAAAGGTCCTCGGCCTCTTTTGTGATTTCGCTTCCGGTGGCCACAACGGCGACGCGCGGCGAAGCCCACCCGGCCACGCGCTTAACGCCGGCTTCGAATAAAAGCGCCATTTCACGGGCGCCCACGCGGGAACCTGCCGGGACAAGCACGTCACCGTGCCGCCAGTCACTGCCTTGAAACTCAATGTTTTCTCCCGGCATCACGCAAGACTGAATTTTCTCAAGATCCAAACTGTTGCGAGAGGCAATTACGGCATCGGCTCCCTGCGGGACGTTGCCTCCTGTGTTGACCCAGACAGCTTGACCGGGTTGAAGCTGCCCGTGAGAGCGGCCGTTTTCCACGCTCCAGGCGGCTGCCGTACGCGTTTGTCCGTTGTCCGCGGATCGGACGGCCCAGCCGTCTCGAAGCGCACTTGTGTAGTTCGGAACGTCGCAGACGCAGCGTACGTCGCAGGCCGTCACCATGCCGAGCGCCTTTTCGGTCGGCACCGAACAGCAGAGGGCGCGCATCCAGTCTGCAGGCATGCTCACCGATTTCAAAACGAAGAAGTCCATGACAAGAAGTTCGAGGCAAAAAGACGTTCGAGCGACAAGGCCGGCGCCGATTTGCGGGCAGGCGCAAGCCTCCGCGAAATCGGTTGAAGCGATTGTGCCTGCGCTTGAGCCTTGACCCGGGTAAGTAAACTGCCTATTTCGCTGTTACATGCGTGAATAACGAAGCAAAATCAAAGGGTTAGCTAAAAACGCGATTTTGGCCTTTATTGATGCATGTCGACTTACTCGAGTAATTCGCTCGAAAGAATTTCTGCTGGCAAACCGATGACAGCTCCCAGGGGAGAAGTGTTTGCTTGACGCGCCGCGGTTTAACCCTAAACAGGCGGCCGTTTTTGCGTGATCGGGATGACCCGTTTCGGACACGCAAAAACGCAAAGAACGAAAAATCACAATGGAGAAAAAAATGGGTCTTAAGGAACTTCTCAAAAGCCTTGAGCTTCCTCAGGACATCACACGCCGCGGCTTTCTCAAAGCAACCAGCATGGCCGCTGTTTTGACGATGGTCAATGAGGCCAGAGCCAAGCAGGGCGTGCGTCCCTACATCGTGCTTGAGACTGCCAAGGGCGTTTTGATTGCCGATCCTAATCTGTGCGTGGCATGCCATCGCTGTGAACTTGCCTGCACGGAATTCAACGAAGGCAAGGCTTCGCCGAGACTTGCCCGCATCAAGGTCACCCGCAATGTGTTCTTCGGACCGGAGGGCACGCAGAGTCTGCCCATGACGCAAGGCGTTTGGGGCAACGGCGTGGTGGTTCAGGAAACGTGCCGTCAGTGCGCTCACCCGGTTCCGTGTGCCAACGCTTGCCCGCAGGGCGCTATCCGCGTCGATCCCAAAACCGGCGCCCGTAAGGTCGACACCAAACTTTGCATCGGTTGCCATCTCTGTGAAAAAGCTTGCCCGTGGGGAATGATGAGCTTTGACGTTGAAGAGAAGAAGGCAAGCAAGTGCTTCCTGTGCGACGGCGATCCGAAGTGCGTGAAGGCTTGTCCCGCAGCCGCCATCCGTTACATCCCGTGGATTGATCGTACCGAAGACCGTCCGCGTCGCACCACGCACGGTTACTACGCTCAGGAAAACAACGCGCAGTGCTCGATCTGCCACCGCTAATCAGAGGAAAGGTTTCTTGCTATGACGAAAAAACTTTGCGGCTACACGGGAAAAGGCCTTCGCATCAACTTGACTACCCGCGAAGTCAAGGTTGAAGCCACGTTCCCCCGCTTTAAGGACGACATTGGCGGCACCGCCATCGGTTACAAGGTCTTTTGGGAAGAAGTGGATCCCAAAACCTCCTGCTACGACCCTGAAAACAAACTTGTGATTGCTCCGGGTCCCTTGTCCGGCACGGGTGCCATTTGCTCGGGCCGCACGGCCATCACGACGCTTTGGCCGACAGCTTATCCTCAGTCGCTCATTGCGAGCGCCCACGTAGGCGGCGAACTGGCTCATAAGCTGAAGTTTGCCGGTTGGGACTTCGTGATCATCGAAGGCGAATCGGCCAAGCCCATCTATCTTTACATCAACAACGACAAGGTCGAATTCCGCGATGCGTCCGCCATTTGGGGACAGGGAACGTACCGCTCCGCTTCAATGCTTGCGCAGGAAACGCGTCCTGACGTCAGCATCGGTACGATCGGACCGGCAGGTGAAAACGGCGTTCCGATGTCCAACATGATGGTCGACCGCTCGCACAGCGCCGGCGGCATCGGCTCCATCATGGGTAAGAAAAAGCTCAAGGCCCTCGTTGTTTGGGGCGACGGTGCCGTGCATATTGCGGCAAGTCCCAAGCAGTGGGAAGAACTTGTCGATCAGCATCGCAGCATTTTGGGGGCTCACACGCAGTCCATCGTGCCGCGCAATCCTTCTCCTTTGCACGAGTACTACACGCCTGCAAGCCGTTGGTCGGCTTATCCGGGTGCCGTCTGGGGCGCAGCCAATCCGCCCGTGACGATCACCGAAAAGGCGATGGATCCGCACGACCTCAACCACATTGGCTACCGCACCTGCTCTTCCGAGTTCTACCTTGGCAAGGGAATGTGGCAGTACACCGTGCGCAGCACCGGCTGCTACGCCTGCCCGATTCGTTGCTACTCGGTTATCCGTGACGATCACACGGCGCAGAAGTACGGCATTCAGAAGATCACCGAACAGACCTGCATGCCGCTCTACGGCCGCTGGTGGTTCCCGAAGCTCGTGTCGGATCTGAAGAGCGACGTTGCTCGCGAAGCCAATCTCGTGGGTGTCCAGACGATTGACGATATGGGCATCTGGTGCAACTACGGTCAGCTGCACCGCGATTTCCGCGTGATGTACCAGAAGGGACTTTGGCAGAAGGTACTCCCGAAGGAAGAGTACGAAAGCATTGATTGGAACAAGATCGAAAATCCGGATCCGTCGATTTTCAAGGACATTTTGCCGCGCATCGCTTATCGCAAGGGCGAGTTCGGCCGTTGGCTCGGTGAAACGACGCCGGTGTGGCTCAAGCATTTCGGCATGACCGAAGAGGAATGGCAGAAAGAAGGCAAGGCGCTTTACTGGGCTGTCGGCCACACCAAGCACCATTCCAACGAAAACGACGGTCAGATCGGTGTGGTGTTGAACTGCATGTACAACCGTGACCCGATGTGCCACGCTCACATCAACTTCTCGACCTCCGGTCTGCCGCTTGAGCTGCAAAAGAAGATTGCCGCCAAGTTCTGGGGTGACGAAAGCGCCGTTGACGGTATCAAGGACTACCGCCCGACATCGCGCGCCAAGATGGTTCGCCTGCGTTGGTGCATTGCCCGCAAGGAATTGCACGACATGCTCGGCATCTGCTCTTGGACGGCACCGTGGGAACTTTCTCCGTTGCGCGAAAAGGGTTACATCGGCGACATCGAGATGGAAAGCAAGGTCTTCAGTGCCGTCACCGGCATCCAGAAGACGCAGGATGAGCTCGATAAGGCCGGTCTGCGCGCCTTCATCATGCAGCGTCTCTACACGATGCGTCAGTTGAAGAACCGCGACATGCGCCATGTCCACGACCGTTATCCGGAATGGATTTTCCACGACGCCAAGGGCCGCAAGCCCTTTACGAAGGGCACCATCGTGATGGATCGCGCCGACATTGAAAAGAGCTTCGACCTCTTCTTCGATGTGATGGATTTCGACCAGAAGACCGGAGCTCCGACGGAACGCTGCATCAAGTCCTACGGTCTTGATTGGATGCTTCCGGCGCTCAAGAAGGAAGGTCTGTACTGATCAACCGAGATATAGCCAAAGAATCTTCTGACAAATGAAAGACAACAACACCACTACGGTTGAGAAAAAGGCCGAACCGATCCTGCAAATGCAGGCCGACATGCTGACGTTGATCGACATCGTCACGCAATCTTCCCGACGTGTCGAGCTGATCGATCGCGATGCGCTCTATGAGGCGTTCTGCGAGAAGGCGGCCAAGGCTGCTGTGCCGACCGCTCAGGAGCTTGTCGACGAGACGCAGGCTAAGTTTGACAAAGTGCTACACAACCCCGAAAACGTGCATCCTATGCATTTCCGCTCGAAAAAGGAAATGAAGGCCGATGCCGACAAGGTGCCGACAATGACGGCGCAGCGAGAAGCTTTCTCGCGTCGCGAACTCATTGCCACTTTGTTGTCCGGGCGCGTGACCGAAGCGCTTGCCGCTGCCGAAGCTCAGGAAAAAGCCAAGGCCGAGGTAAAGGGTGAGGAACGTGAGATCACGCCCGAATACTTCGACAAGGTTTTGAGTGAGGTGCTTGCCGGCGACTACGGTATCGGACGTTTTGAAAGCTGGGACAGCAAGGAGTTTTTCCATTTCCGTCCGCTTCTGTCGGGTTCGTACGCCCGCATGCTTTCAACCAAGAACAACCCGATCGAGGCTGTGGTGGACATGGTGCGTGAAACCTCACGCATCTATCCGGCACTCACGCCGATTGACGTCTTTCAGGCTCCGCCCTTCGACATGAAGCCCGAAGACCTGCAGCAGATTCTGAAACAGATTTCGGAAGATCCCGAGAAAAAGGACATTCGATTCACAACCAACAGCGTCGATGCGGTGTTCCTTTATTCGAACCGCTACATCGATGACGACTACGCCGACGCCCTTGCCGACGTCGCGCTTGAAGCGGCGATGAACCCCTAAATCGATGCGATCTCTCGTAAGAAAAAAGAGATCGGTTGTGAATACCGCTATTGAAAGGAAACAGGAATGACAACGTTCAAAAAACTGCTCCGTCCGATCAGCGCCCTGAGCGTGCTGGCTTTGGGCTCGGCATTGAGTTTTACCGTTGCAGCCGCGACGCCCGCTCCTGAATTTGACATTCAGGGCAAGCCTGATTTCGTGAAGTCTTTGGGCGAAGCCGCCAACACGAAGATCGAACGCAGCACGGAAGAAACGAAGCGTTTGATCGCGGACGTCTACAACGACAAGCTCGAGCAGCACGCCATGAGCAAGCACTTCGAAAAGGGCTTGACCTGCGTGACCTGCCACGATCAGCAGCGCCAGGGCGGCCCCGATTGGATGGCCAAGGTCACCAATCCGCCCATGAAGAAAACCTGCCAGGACTGCCACACGGTGCAGGCCGATGTGCAGAGCCATACGCGCTCTCACAAGGATGTCGACTGCATCGGTTGCCACATGCCCAACATCCCGGTTGTGAGCAAGTTTGAGGAAGCGCTCAAGGGAACGGATCGCTTTGCCGCTGTTCGCCGTGCGCACCTCTACAAGATCAACACGGATGCTCAGGCTTCCATGGTGACCAAGGATCCTGAAAAGGGTTGGATGTACAGCCGCAACAAGGAAGATCACGGTTTTGTAGATCTGCAGTGGAGCTGCGGTCGTCCCGCTCCGGCCGACTGGACGGTGTGCGAAGGACGCGGCTGCCACAGCCCTGCGACTTCCGAACTTGACAAGGGCCTGATCTACAAGTCGCAGCAGGAAATTGCCTACGAAGTGCAGAAAGTGCAGCGTCCCGTGAAGGAAAGCTACGACCGCATCGTCAAGGGTGTGGATCGCATCACGAAGCTTTTGGAAATCACGAAGATGACGCCGGCTGATCAGACGGAAACGCGTTTGCTTCTTGACAAGGCCGCCGAAATTGCCGACCTGATCAAGAAGGACGGCAGCTGGGGCGCTCATGCTTCGCACTACATCAAGGATCGTTTGGCAGCGGCAGAAAGCTATCTTGCCAAGGCACAGGTTCTGATCGACAACGGCGGCTACCGCCACGCGACCAAGTAACTCGAAGGGGACTTGGATAACGCAGGACGCACGTCATCGGTCTGTACGCAACGGACTTTGGCGTGCGTTCGAAGATCAGGAGAAAAACTGTGACTAAACCGACAATTAACCGCAGACAACTGCTCGGGACGGCAGCGCTGGGTATTGCGGCCGCGCCTTTAGCAGGCTGCACCGGCGTCTCCCGAGAGGACAGTCAGCCGCACTACGTGATGGTCTTTGACCAAAACAAGTGTGTGGGCTGCGGCGAATGCAAGATTGCCTGCAATGAGACCAACAAACTTCCGAAAGGACGGTCTCGCCTTTTGATGCAGCTCAACGGCGTCAAGCCTGATGGCAGCAACAAAAAGGATCGCCACTACACGCGTGTTTCGTGCCAGCAGTGCGAGGAAGCGCCCTGCATCCGCGTCTGTCCGACGGGGGCCGCACATCGCGACAAGGAAACGGGGATTGTGACGGTGGATGCGGATCTCTGCATCGGCTGCAAGTACTGCATCGTGGCTTGTCCCTACAACGTGCGCTACATCCGTGAGGATACCGGCGCAGCAGATCACTGCAACTTCTGCCTGGATACGCGCCTGCAAAAGGGCGAGGATCCGGCCTGCGTTTCGGCCTGCCGTTTCGACGCATTGGTGTTTGGCGACGTAAACGATCCCAACGCATTCGTCACTAAGCTTCTTGACTTCAAGGACTCGGTGCGCGTGCGTCCGCAGTTGGGCACCAAACCCAGCCTGCGCTACATCCCGTTGAAGAAGGAGTCGTAAATGGAACAAGTTATTGATTTCACGATCGGCTTTTCTGAAAACGTGGCTTGGCCCTGGCCGATTGCCGTGTACCTTTTCCTGGCCGGCATTTCGGGCGGAGCGTTTGCGGCGGCCGCTCTGGTGCGCATCTTCAGAAATCAAAAGCAGATCACGCCGCTTTTTCAGGCGGCAAGCTTCATTGCGCTCGTGACGATTCTGTTGGGCATGATCTGCCTGGTGTTTGACCTCACCAAACCGTTGGATTTCTGGAAGATTCTTATCTTCTACAACCCGACCTCGGTGATGAGCGTCGGCGTGATGGCCCTTTTGGTGTTCATCCCGACGATGTTCCTGGTGACGCTCGTGAGCTTTTACGAGTTTGAACCGGTCAAGCGCCTTGTGGACGGCATTCCGTGCGGCGCCGCTCTATTGAGCGTGCTGCGCAAGATTCTGCCGGCACTCACTTGGATCGGTCTGGTGTTTGCGCTTACCGTTTGCGCTTACACGGGCTTTCTGATCAGTGCTTTGGTGCGTTTCCCGCTCATCAACACGGCCGTTCTTCCGGCGCTTTTTGTGGCCTCAGGCTTGTCTGCGGGTATTGCCTGCAACCAGCTCGGTGCCGTGTTGCTGGGTGAATCGCACGAAAGCCACGACGTGCATGTTTTGCACGTGGCCGAGTGGCCGGTGATGGCTGCCGAAGCGCTGTGCATCTTTATGATCGCTTTTGCGCTGATGACGGGTATCGAATCGGCTCAGATGGCGGCCAAGGCCTTCATTGACGGCTTCTGGGCCACAGAGTTCTGGGTTGGCGTTGTCGGCGTGGGCTTTATTTGCCCCGTGCTGATTGCCTTCTTCAAGAAGTCGTTTGCCACGGTGGTTGCTTCGGCGCTTTGCAGCGTGGTTGGCATGATGTGCTTGCGCTTCTTCATCCTTTACGCAGGTCAGCTTAACGCCATCGGCGGCTAAGCGAATTTGCGATCAAGCCGTAAAAACGGGCTCGGTTCCATGCGGAATCGGGCCCTTTTGCACTGCAAGTTCTACGCAATCGGATCTGAGGGGAATCGCAAAGATCCTTTGTGGGAGAAATCGCCGTCTCCGGCACGCTTTTGCAGCAAAGGACCGATAGCCCGCAGCAGTTTTTCGGCGCAAGCGAGCGGAGAATTGGTTTGAGCGGCTCTTTTACACTTCTCCTGCCAGTAGGCAGACATTCTTTCGTCGTAGAGCTTGTAGAGAGCGTCGGCCCAAGGACGGCAACTTTCTTCGCTGGGCAAAGCCAGCCAGTTGTTTCGATCGCCAGCACATTCCTTTGGGGCGTCCAGAATGATGCCGCCGCCCGCAACCGCCTCTGGAAGACCGCCGCTGGAAGAAGCTAGAACGGGAATGCCGTTCATAACGGCCTCGGTGGCCACGCGCCCCCAACTTTCGTACCAAAGCGAAGGCGCAAGCAACACACCCGTGAGTTTGTAGATGTCTTTGACTTCGTACGTCGCTGGTCGAATTGTGATATTGCGGAAAGTCTGATGTCCAAAAGCGGAACCGGGTTTGCCTCCCGGTTTTTTGAGAAACTTTAGCGCTTCGGCCAGCTTTTGACGTGTTTCGACAATGAGGAAAGGAATATCCGGTCGCTCTTTGTTGGCCATCAAAATGAGTCGTGCGGCAACGGCAACGCCTTTGGCAAAGCAGGGATTAATGAGCGTGACGGCTTGAGGGGAACGGTTTTGTGCGATGACTAGTTTTGGGTTGATGAAGTTGCCCATCGGGTGAACGGTGAGACCTTCTTTTTCTTTATAGAAGCGAGATGTTGCTTCTGAGTCACACAGAAGAATATCGTGCAAGGGGAAACGATAATTTTGATGGTTTCCATTGCAAATGATGTATGCCGTGGGAATACCGAATAGTCTGGCTTCCATCCACATGGATCGACATAAAGCATCGCATCCGAAACCTATAACAATGTCAGGCTTAAAGGCTCGCAAAAGCTTTGAGTAATGAAACAGGAACTTGCTGGCTTCTTGGGAAGTGATGTCATTCCAATTGGTGCTCTTAAAGCCAGTGAAGAAGTAATGACGAATAGGATTGTTGGGGTTAGCGGATGAATCCACATTGACGAGAATTTCACCCTTTGATTTGTCGGAGACCTGCTCTTTGAAGTTGGGAATGCGAGCTTGTCCCGAGGGATTGTCAAAAATGCCACCTCCGATGCTGGCGGTTTGGAAGTTCAATTTCGAAAGAGTTTGCAACATCGTGTAGCATTGCATTGTGGCCCCGTTGGAAACATCGAAGAGTGTTTGGGGACAAGCGAAAAGTATACGGAAGGCGCGCATAGGTATCGACGTAACGTTGTGAGAGGGTGCATGAAGAACAGCTGAGTCGGGGGTTGAGAACTTCCTGAGGTGCTGTTTTCACTTTCGTTTCTGGTTCGAGTAATAAGTTTTTTTAGAGTTTGAATTCGGCAGCTGTCTTTGGATTGAAAGATCACATGACTAGCCTAGCTGAGGTTTGAATTTTATGCTTTAGGCAGAGCTGATCGGAGGGGTTGGTTCTGGTGTGCCAGGTTCTGGTATTTGGGAGGCTTCCTTTAATAGCCTCTGCAGGAGCGGATTTCATCAGTGCTCTAAGATGGGCAAGGGGTGTTGCGCACCTTTTTTGCCTATTTCCAAGCCTTTGCATTTGTCACAAGCAGCCCGAATTTTTCCCCAGGGAATCAAAATTTCGAAGCGATCAGACGACAAGAATGGGTTTTGATCGCCACGAACGGATCTCCGCATATGGAGTAAAGCTATGAACGCGATTTATAAGGTCATTTGGAACGACGCAATCCGTCAGTATCAGGTCGTCAACGAATTGTGCCGCAGCCGCAGAAAGGCTTGCTCTGTAAAGGCGGTGCATACGGATGGTTTCGGTCGAACAATTGAGCGGAGAGTTCTTGCCACCGCGGCTGCAACTCTCATTGGTTCAGCTGCTCTTTTAGGTGCTCCAGGGTCAGTCTGGGCTGGCGATTTTAATCTTGGCGTCTATGCCCCGGACATCGAGATTAATATCGGCACAGGTTCGGTCAACAACGGGACGCCTCCCAAAGTGGATTTCAGTCTGCTTCCTGGCTCGAACGAAACTATTTACATCAACCAGTCCGCGTTCACTTGCTTCGCAAGCAACATTTTCAATCAAGAAGAAAGGACGCCGCCGCTGTATCTGCTCGAGACGACGGATTCAGGGGCTATGGTGTCCGATATCAATCTCAGTATTTTGGGAGCAGACGGGCAGCCGCTTGATTTAACTAACAATCCCCTCGGCACAACGGGCACGGCTAATTTCTATTACACGTTTGACAATACGCGAATTGTTGACGGTTTTCTCTACGTGTACAGAACTTTGAATCGCATTGACTTGACGTCCCAGGACGGATACGGTCAGGTGTTCGACGTCAGCGATTCGAAGGGGGCAGATCTGAAGGCTGCAATTACTGGCGCCGGCAACATCACCTTCTCTTACAACTCGACTGGTGAAGGTGGAGATCCCGGTCATTTGACCCTCTCCAATCCCGATGGTGTCAATAATGCGAATACGTACACTGGCAAGACATTTGTCGGCTATAACAGTCAGGGTGCGGAAAGTTCTCCCGTCAATATTTACTTTGGCAAGGACGGGGCCCTAGGTTCGACCATCGGTACCGAACAGCTTCAGATCGCTGCTCAGTCGGCAGTTCATTTCGGTGGTGAGAATGACAATGAAGCTTATACTCAGACCGTTCGCGGTCTGAGCGGTAGCGGCCTGTTGCATTTGGGGACGCAAGCCACGCTAACGCTTAATCAGTCTTCGAGCGATACCGGATTAGTCCCGGATGGAGCGGGGCAGATCATTATTTCCAACCGATATGCCGGTAGTGGAACGTACAATGCGGCGAACGGTTCATACTCTGGCTCCGTCTTCAACGTCAATTTGAGCGACGAAGTAGCGGGTTACGAGCTCGTTTTTACCGATACGGCTTCAGACTATACGGGCCTTATTAATCTCACAAACGCCGCAGTGACGGCGTACGATACAGACCAAACGGTCAATGTGGGCGGAATCGACTACACGCCCAACGCCCTGCTCGAAAGCGCGACGCTTCAACTTCAGAGCGGCAGTCACCTCAAGGTGGAAGGCAAGGGTAGCGTACACAATCTGATTATTGCTGACGAGAACACATCAATTGTCTTTGACAACCTCAATCTTGGCAACGGAACTCTTGAGATCGACAACCTGTCGCTGCAGCACACGGGGAAGGTAGAAATCGACAACATCGGCAATGGCCTGCAGGATGCTGCCGACGATCTCGGTTATCTTGAAGCCGATGATGGCATCACGGAAGAGATCATCCGCGTTTCCGGCACCATAGTGGGAGCCGAAAACGGCATGGTTCTTGCAGGAGATGCGCTTCAGGAAAAGCAAACGCAAATTTCCGGCAATGGTGTAGAAGCGGATCTTTATTGGAATTTTGATTCGAGTCTTATTTATAACCATAACCCCGACTATCAGACCTACAGCGCGAACTACGGGCTCACGAGAGTCGACGTTCAGAGCGGGCAGTTTGCACTCGAAGCTAAAGAAGGCGCTACGGGAGCAACGGCTGACTTTACGGCTCAGATCACCGGTTCCGGCGGGCTGCGCATCGATGCTTCGGGTACAACGGTTACACTCGGCAATACCGAACAGGGTGCGCCTGCCAACAGTTATTCCGGCGCCACAACTGTTACGTCCGGGACGGACGTCATCCTCGCCGTCGATAACGCGATGGGAAATACTTCCAGCCTCGATGCGGACGGGAATGTCACTCTAGACGAAAACGTTGATCAGACGATTAAGGGTCTCACTGGCAGCGGTACGTTGACGCTCGAGGACGGCTCCGTTCTGACGCTCGCGCAGTCCGGCGACGCGATCTTGGATAACGTCCTTTCCGGTAACGGCACTTTCCGTGTTTCGGGTACCGGTACCGATAAAACCAATGTGGTTTTCACCAAAGAATTCGACTATGACGGTGCTTTCGATTTTTCGAACACTGTCTTTGACCTCGATGAGGGCAACAACCGCGACGCAGCCGCTTCTGCCGACTTCAATCTCTCGAATTCCGTCCTTCATCTTGGCGAAAGTGGCGGCACCTTCGGCAATATGGTTGTCAATGACGGCGTGCAGTTTGATTCCGCCTATCTGGTGATCGGTTCGGATACGGCAGCCCTTGCGGGTACCGGTTCACTTACCTTCAATTCCAATACCAACATCAAGCTCGAAGGCATTTCGGTTGCCGACGACATCGCGCTGATCAACTTTGACGAAAATACCCGGTATCAGGATTTCATCACTGCTTCGCGCGGAATCACCGGTTCGGGCAACGTGACGCTCCAGGGGCAGAACCTCGCCAGTTTTACCGGGAGTTACACGCAGAACGGGACGAAAGTTGCCAACACGACTTGGGTTGTTTCCTCTGATCTGCAAAAGAACGGTTCCGATTCGTTGCAGGCCGGTGCGCTTCTTACTGGTATTGAACTCACCGGCGGAGAACTCGTCATTTCCGGAGCAGGCACTCTCGCAGCCCTCGTGACGCAAGCGGATGATGCGCAAAACGCGGCCATTCGCTTCAGTCTGGCAGATGGCGCTTTGTCCTCTTCGATGACGGTTTCAAACACGAACGACTTTACTGCAGCTGTTTCTGTTGACGGCGGCGTAAAGCTTTCTCTAGCCGCCAATAATGCGCTCGGTACGACGTCGGGGCTGACCGTTGCCGGTACTGCGGAGGTTGCGCTTAACAACGGCGTAAGCCAAACGGTCGGCGGTCTTGAAGGTACGGGTGCCGTTTTGCTCGGGAGCGGCTCGGACTTTACGCTCAGCCAGAACGGCGCGGCCTCGCTTGAGACTGCCGTGACCGGCGGCGCAAACAGCACTTTCACGGTCAATCTTGGCAATTCGAATAATGCGCTGACCTTTGAGAACCAAACGGGAAGTTCGTTCTTCAGGATGCGCATCTGCAGTTCGCGGACAACTCCAACGCAGAAGCCGTTCTCGGCGGTTCGAACTTTGTTCTCGACGACGGGGCCGTGTTCGATCTTCAGAGCGGAACGGCGGGTACGCTTAGCGGTTTTGTTTTCGATGGCGGCACGCTCGGTACGCATCAGACGACTCTTGCAGATGCCGGAAATGTGCAGCTCAACGTTTCCGGGAATGTCTCGCTTGACGAGAGCAGCAAAATTGAAGCTGGCGGCATAACGCTCACCGGTGCATCTGACGTGCTTCGTGCCGACAACGCCGAAGGCGTGCGGCAGGTGTTTATCCAGTACACGGGCGAGTTCAATTCGGGGAATGGTGCTCAGCTCAGCATTGACGGCGATGCGCTTGCAAGCAGCGACATCTTCAATGAAGGTGACCCGGATACGGTTGTTGCGCACGGTACTTGGAGCGGGTCGGTTGGCGTCGACGAGGCAGGCAAACAGATTTACGGCAATTTGCAGCTCACGCAGATCGATCTGATCGGCAGCGGTGACGGCCTCATTCTGAACGCTGCCGAGGCTTCGGGCAGCACGCTTTCCGCGCTCGTTACAGGTTCCGGCAATCTGACGCTCGCAGGCGACCTCACGATCAGCGGCAGTGCTCCGAACACGTATACCGGCGAAACCGCAGTAACCAGCGGCACCGTGAAGCTGGGCATGGATTCGGGGTTCGGTAACACTTCGAAACTCGAAATTTGGTCGAATGCAGCCGTAGATTTCGGCGCTCATTCCCAGACCGTCGGTTCGCTTGAAATCGGCAATACCCAGCTCGGTGCGACCGATGCTCTTCGCGGCACCGGCACGCTTACGCTTGCCTCCGGCGGGGATTCCGAAATCTGGGGCACCAACAACTTCGGCGGCACGATTGTTCTCGGTTCAGGGCACGATCTCGCTCTCAACAATGCGTCCGGCATCGGCGCCTCGGCAAAGGTTGACCTCAGCGCAGCCGATTCCGTTCTGACGATCGAGGGCGCTAAGTCCGGCACGTTTGGGACCGAGCTTTTGGGTTCCGGTACGGTTGTCATCCGCGACTCGAGCATTGCGGTTGCGGACGGCAACACGAACTTCAAGGGCAAGTGGGAGCTTCAGAGCGACGCCGGCGTGACCGTTTCCGACAATGTCGACGCCGTGCTCGGCACGGGCGCCGTCGTTGCGCTTGACGGTACGCTGACGCTCGGTTTTGCTTCGAACAGCGCGACCGATGTCACCATCGACGAAAAGCTCTCGGGTTCTGGGAGTCTTGTCCTTACTGGTAACAGCAACCAGAAGTTCGGTCTTGCCGGCAGCGGCTCGGACTTTAACGGCACCGTTGCGCTCAACCAGATCGGCATGACGGTGGGCGCCTCCGGGACGGGTACAAACAACTCCGAAGCTTTCAAAGACGCGGACCTGGTTCTCCAGAGCGGCTCCGTCCTCGAAGTGGCGACGGGCTCGACGGTTACGACCTTCGATAAGGTCTCGGTCAATAACGGGCAGACCGCGGGCTTCAAGTTCGGCGGCCTCGGCTTCAATTCCGACGGCACGACTGCGTCCGGCACGTCCGCGCTTGTGATCAACGAGCTCGTCAACAACGGGGCGGCCCAGATCACGCTCGATGCGCTCGGCACGAACGGCGACCTCCTCGGCGCGGTCGCTGAAACCTCGCTTGTCAAAGGCGGCGTCGACGTCTTCCAGGCGCTCATTCAGACCGGCAAGGTGATGGATGAGTCGATCCTTAATAACTTCACGCTCACGGGTGTCGGCACCGGTCAGGCCACGCAGGAAATCAAGTCGGCTACCGAACAGGTTGCGACCGGGTACTACGATTTCGATCTTACGCTCGGCGACAGCGGCACCGATCTCGGCGTTTCCTACGACCTCACGCGCATCGACATCTCGGGCGGCAAGACGCTTACGCTCTACGAAGAGGGCACCCTTGACGCGCAGCTCACTTCCGATGGCGGCGCGGGCGCTCTGACGATTGCGGCAGGTGGCGACATCACGCTCGCGAACGCTTCTGAGAGCGCGCTCAACAGCTATACGGGCGTCACGAACGTTCTCGGCAAGCTCACGGCGTACGCCGACAACCTCGGCAGCACGTCCGAACTTCAGATTGGCGCAAGCGGCCAATACGTCAATGCGGGCGACAACAAGGTCGGCCTCCTCGACGCGAACGGCAAGCTTGAGCTTTGGAAGGGGCACACGCTCGAAATCACCCAGGATGCGTCCGGGCGCTCGAGCATTGCGGGCACGCTTACTGGCGGCGGCGATCTCCTGTTTGCTGCGGGCGACCTTATCGTTACCGGCACGACGACTCCGTCGGTTTACGACGGAACCGTTTACGTAGGCAGCGCCAATTCCGACGCGATTCTCACGATCTCGGGCGCCGGCGCGCTCGGGACGGGTTCGATCGTTCTCGGCACAAACAGCGGATCCCGAGTCAATGTTTACGGGACCGGGGACCAGACCTTCTCGAACAAAATTAGCGGCTTCGGCACGATCAACGTCAATCTTTCGGGCGGCGCCTTCGCGTTCGGCACGGACCAGGCTAACCTCGCCACGGGCTCGAGGCTCAACTTCCTTGACGCGACGTTCTCGCTTGACGACACGAGCAATGCCGCTGTTGCCGGCAAGACACTCATTGGTCTTTCCGGCGACAGTCTGCTGGTATCGAGCGGCGACTCCGACAAGAATGTCTGGGGTCTCGATCTCACATCGGGCGGTACGATCGACTTTGGTCAGATCGACGGCTCCGGCGGCCAACTTGTTCTTTCAAGCAACGACGGTACTTGGAGCGGCAGCGGACGAATTGATCTTTCCTCGAACAACCAGACAACCGTTGTTTTCGAAGACGGAACTTCGCAGCAGACCGGAAACCGCTTCGATGAGGCAAACAACGGCTCCGCACTTCTTTCTGGCGGCGGGGTTTTCGACCTCACGCTTTTCGAAGGTGTTTCCGACGTTTACCTCGATGGCAGCCAAATCACTGCCAGCGGTACCTCTTCTATTTCAGGTTTCCAGACGGACCGTTCGTTCAGCGGCACGGGTGAGAATTACTACCAGGATGCCGACGGAGACGGGACGGCCGACGATCTTGTCGCCAAGCTCTATCGCGGTGGCAACGGCAGCTTCTATTACGACGCTGATGAAGATGTCATTTACATGCGATATGGCATCCGACAGATCGATTTGCAGTACTCCGATTCCGGTCGAGGTCTGCGGCTTGCGGCTGACGGCAACGGCGGCGAACTTTCTGCCGATGTTACGGGTAGCGGCAACATTGTTTACGCGGGTGGAAACATTCGCGTCAACGGCAGCAATAACGATTACACGGGCTCGACGTACGTTCAAAACGGCGCCGTCGTTACGATTGGTAAGAAAGACGGTTTCGGCAAGACGGACTATCTCGAGATCAAGCAAGGCAGCTCCGTTGCACTCGATAGTGGTCTGAGTCAGACTGTCGGTGAACTTGTCGGCCCGGGGTATCTGATCCTTGGCGCTGGGTCGACCTTCACGATCGACAACAGCCAGCGCCAGGGTGGTGAAAACGATCCTGCCGCCAAGGACGACATTCTCATCACTACGAGTGTTACGGCTTCGGCCGGCGCCGAATTCGTGATCGACGGGGCGGGGGCTGCAGACGGTCGTGCAGACGTGTCGTTTGCTACGGACGCTTCGCTCGCGGGTGCGGATTTCACGCTTAAAAACGCCGAAATCCGGTTCGACCATGCCAGCGCGACCGACCTTTCCTACAGCTCCGTAAAAGATGCGGCCAGCTTCACGCTCGGCACGAATTCCGAGCTTGTTGTCGATGCGCGCAACGGCAATGCTGCGCAGAACTATACGATCGACAACACCCTCACGCTGTCGGGCGGTCTGATCTCGTTCAACGACGTTCAGCTCACGACCGAATCCGGCGGGAACGCCATTCTTGAGGTCGGTCATATCGACGTAACCGACAGCGGTTTCATCGGTGTTTCGGCGACGATCGACGACAATTTCAATATCCTCGACGCCGATAAACAGACATTCCAGCAGGCGCTTATCCACTACCAATCGATCAACGACCGCAACAAACTTCAGCCGGCTACGAGCGATCAGATGGACGATTCGGAGATCACCAACAGCGATGGTGAAACGGTCGCTTATGTTCAGTGGAGCGGCGGCTTCGTAGACGAAGCTTACTCGCCAGAGAACACCATTGTCATGGCCTACGAGGTAGCGAAGCTCAAGCTTGCCCAGAACGGGAACGCGGATGGTCTCGTACTCGATGCAACAGGCCACGATTCGGAGCTCTCGGTACTGATTGGCGATGCCGATAAAGTTGCCAATAGCGGAGGCGGCAACATTACGTTCGCCGGCGGCAACATCCTTGTCTCGCAAAGCAATGAATACACCGGTGTCACGAAAGTGACGTCCGGCGGGGCTGCAACGCTAGGCGCCAACAGTGCGTTCGGCAATACGCGTCTTCTTAATGTTGAGAACGGCACGGTTAATTTCGGCGAGTACTCACAGACGCTTGGTTCTGTCAATGTTTCGGGAAGCATTACGGGTACCTCGGGTACCGGTATGGTCACGCTTGGCAGTGATGCCTATGCGAACGGTGTTTCGACGATTCTCGGACAAAACGCTGATTTCGACACGAATCTCACGCTCGCGAGCGGCCACGGTCTGACGCTTAACGATACGCTCGGCATCGGCGATGCAGGGACGGTTACGCTGAAAGACGGTTCGAAGCTTGTTATCAATGATGCAAACGCCACCGAAGCCGAAGCCTTCACTAAGACTGTTATCGGCGACGAAGGCACGACTGTTGAATTGAGCGGGACAGGTATCCATATCTACGCCGACAACTCGAACTATTTGGGCAATTGGACGCTCACGGACGGCACGACCGTTTCCGTGAACGGGTCGGACGCCATCGGCGTTGACGCCATCCTCGGCAAGAGCGGTACGGTCGCGCTCGGCGATACAGGCGCGCTTACCCTCTCGCAGGCTGGCGGCAGTATCTCCGTCGACAATGTCTTTGCCGGCGCGGGCGACCTTGTTGTGACCGGAACGAAAGGTCAGACGTTCGACTTCAGCCGCAAGTGGTCCGGTGCTGAGGCGTCCGGCTTTACGGGTACGCTCAGTCTTAACGGCGGCATTCAGATGACTGTGGGCGGTCTGGACGACTCCTCGGGCGCCAACAATGCTGCGAACCTTGCTTACGCTGACTTCAATCTCGGCAGCGCCTCGACGCTTAACGTCGCGCTCCAGGATTCGATTGTCGATACGTTCGACGTGCTCAACGTCAGCGGCGGCACGATTTCGTTTGCCGGCAAGTTCGGTCTCGGTGCGACGACCGAAAAGCTTGGTCAGCTGAAGGTGGGTTCTCTTACCGGCTCGGGCAACATTGCACTCGCGATTCCCGATTCGAGCGGTACGGTTGACCAGACGATCGGTCAGAACGATCTTTTGACAGTCGACGACGGTTCGCACTTCCAGGCGCTCATTACGGCTGAGTCCGGCACGGTTTCGGAGAACGGCTGGACGCTCAACGGCAACACCGATACTTCTGGCTCGGGCCTTCGTCAGGCGGTTCGCAATGCCAACGGTACGGATACCGCGCATGCGATCTACGATTACGCGCTTGCGACCGGCGAGGCCAATTCGGCGAACGATTCTCAGAACGATTCGCTTGGCATTGAGTACAAGCTCACGACGGTCGATATTCTCAGCGGCAAGACGCTTGAACTTTCCGCCGACAGCGGGAATCTCAGCGCTGTGATTACGGATTCGGCCGATGCTGGTACGCTCCTCATTACGGGGCAGATCGAACTGACGGGCACCAACAATTACGAGAGTGTCACTCGAGTTTCTGGCGATAAGGCTTCGCTTACCGTCGAACAATCCGGTCTCGGTAATACGACTGCGCTTTTGCTTGAAGGCAACGTTGCGTTCATTAATGAAGGCACCAACAGCGTCGGGTACCTGAACGCAAGTGGCTCTAACATCAAGCTTAACGAAGCGCTTACGCTAACGGGTGGAAACGTTTCTGAGATCGTGGGTGGCACCATTTCGGGTACCCATGCGCTGAACGTTCAGAAGAACCAGCTCCAGGTCAGCGGCAACATCAATGCCAAGGATTTCTCGGGCGACGTGAATCTTGGTGATGGCAATAGCGGCGCCATTCTCGAGCTTGACGGTGTGGCGGGTATCGGTACGGGTAGCGTCAATTTCGTGACCGGCACGAGCAGTGTCTATGTCAAAGGAACGACCGGAACGTCACTCACGAATACTTATTCGGGCGGCGGTAAGATCGCTGTTAATCTCGGCGGTTCCACGAATGTCTTTGATTTCAGTGTTACTCAGGCGAAGAACGGCGCGAGCGGTTCCTTTACCGGCGAGCTTGTACTCGAAAAGGCCGGCTATCACCTCTATGACGACGAGGGTGAACTTGCTTCGGCGACGCTCGTGACTTCGGGCGGCGGGTATGTCACCGTCAATGCCGGAAGCGACATTGCGAATCACAAGGTCGACGGGCTCTCGCTCTATGGCGGCACGCTCGACTTCGGTCTGATGACCGAAGGTTCCGAGTCCGGGCAGATTGTTGTCGGCTCCGATGGGTTTGCGACGAATGCATCAAAGACGGTCGTTAAGGTTGCTTTGGGAGAAAACAACAATGCAACGGGTTCCGATGTCTTCGATCTCAATTCGGACCTCTCGGTTCTCCTTATCAAAGGCTTCAATGCCAGCGGTCGCGATCTTGACAGCCTTGACTTCAGCGGTTCCGCCGAAGTGGATCAGTTGGTGAAGCAGTCCGGGCGCTATGCGGACGGCTCTGCAACGGCCGAGCTCACGTACTCGAGCGGGCACCTGGTCGGGGATGAGAGCGGCATCAGCGCTGCCTGGGATCTCTCGAAGATCAATCTGTTGGCGGGCAATGAAGAAGGCTTCCGGATCGACGCATCTGCCGAAACCGGACAGTCCGGGACCATCAGCGCGTACATCACGGGTGAAGGCAGCATTGAGTTTGCCGACGGCACGATCACGCTTAATCACGCAAACGACTACACGGGCAGCACCAACGTGACGGGCGGCGAACTCGTTCTTGCTGTGAACGAGGCTCTTGGCAATACCAAGGTGCTCGATATTTCCAGCGGCAACGTCGCTATTGGAGGTACGACGCAGACGATCGGTGCGATCGAAGTTGATGCTGCCGGCCATTTCACGATGGGCGGTGCAGGCAAGCTCGTGCTTTCCGACGACTCCTACATCAACTCGGCAAATACCGGCGTTACTGGCACGATTCAGCTGTCCGGCGCCGGAACGGAGCTTACGCTTCGTGACATGCAGGCAGCTGGTGCCGTGCCAGGCAGCTCTGTCTATCAACCTAATTCTAGAGGCGCAACGATTGAGCTCGGCGAGGGCACTTCCGTCATCCTTGCGTTTGGAGATAGGTCTGGCGGCAATTCCGACGAGGTTTACAATCGACTGACCGGGAGCGGTACGGTTCAAATTGGTGATGGCGATAATGATGCCTACGTCGAACTATCAAACTTCGACAATCACTTCGGTACGCTCCTTGTGAAGAACAATAGCGCGGTGCTTGTCAACGACATGCATAGCGGCAACGGTTCTATCAACGGATCAAAGGTTGTTGTTGAAAAAGGTGGTCTTGCACGACTCTTCGGGAACAAAAATTGGACGTTTACCAACGATCTCGATCTGAAGGCAGGGGGCGAATTGGTTATTTCTGCCGGCGGAACAGGTGGTAACTACAACACCGTTCAGTTCGCTGGTTCCGTAGATCAGCAGATCGACATCGGCGGTACGGTTTCGCTTCAGACCACCCATCTCTACCTCGGCGGTAAGGAGGGTGTTCAGGCGGACATTGATAACGGCGGCATCAACAATGCCAAGGTGCTGACGAACGCGAACGTCAATGTTGGCGGGGGCGCCTATCTGCACGTTGAAGACGACAGCGAAGCGCAGTCGCTCAACGGCCTTACGCTTGGCAACAACAGTCATCTCGTTTTCGAAGGCAACCTCGGCGTGAGCGATACGCCGACCACCGAGCTCGGACAGCTCAAGGTCGGCAGCCTTGACGTGGTCAAGGGTTCAACGATCCACCTGACTGCGTCTGACGCCCCGGGTACGGGCGGCAAGATCGCCGACGATAATCTCCTTGCTGTCGCGCACAGCGGCAGCTTCCAGTCGCTTATCACAGTGACTGGTGAAGGGAAGACCATCACTGATGGCGAACTTGCTAACGCGGCGCTTGTTGTAGAGGGAAGCGGTACCGTTGTTTCCGAGATCAAGGACGGTCTCGAGACGGTTGCCGAAGGCACCTTCGGGTTCGGAGAGCACTTGGTGGCGACTTCCGACGGTAAGCAGGCGGGCGTCAAATACCAGCTCGAGCTCATCAATCTGCTCAAGGACAAGACGCTTCATCTGACCGGTGCCGAGGATGAGTATTTGGACGTTCAGATTTCCGGTTCCGGTAATTTGAGCGTTACGGGCGAGCTCACGCTCCAGAACCGAGACGGTAAAACGAACGAATACACCGGCAAGACATCGGTTGAAGCAGCCGGCGATCTGATCGCCGAAGCGGGCGCGCTCGGTACGTCCGGCATGCACACGAGCGACCTTCTCGTCTCGGGTGCCTTTACGAATGCAGGCAACAACACGGTAGGCCGCATCGACCTCACGGGCAACGCGGATCTCAGCGACGAAACGACGCTTACCGTGGCTGGTACGGGTGCAGAGAGTGTTATTTCGGGTAAGCTCACCGGTTCCGGCGACATGGCGCTCGAAATGGGTGGCATGACCGTGACCTCTGCCAACAGCGGCTACAACGGCGACGTCGTGCTCGGCAAGGAAGGTGTTGCCGCTACCAGCCTCACTCTTAAGGCGGGTGCTTCGCTTGGTAACGGCACGATTCGCTTCAACGGCAAAGATGTGACGCTAAACGTCGAGGCTTCGGGTGCGACCGAGCTCTCGAATGCGCTCGATCTCGCAGAGCTCGGCGGCAAGATCGTTGTTACGGGCGACGGCGACGACTCGTTTGCCTTCCGCTCCAACCAGAGTTCAGACGCCTTCCGAGCGGGTAACACGAGTCTTTCGCTCACGGGTACGAATTACGACTTCACTGCGGGCGGCAACGACGTTCTTAAGAACGTTGCGTTCTCGCTCAACGGCGGCAAGCTCACGGTTAATAGCGTCGACGATGTTAACGACCGTCTGGTGAACGGTCTCACTATCGGTACCGCCGGCGCAGTTATCGACTTCGGGCAGATCGGTAACGGTAGGGGCGTTCTGAACCTTCAGGGCAAGACCTTCGAAGTAGACGGCGCTACGACCGTCAAACTTGACAGCAAGCTCGCCAATGCCGACGACGCGAACGGTTCCGCCGCATTCGAAGGGAATCCTTTCGGTTCCGTTCTCACGCTTGTGACCGGTGCCGACGATATTTCCGACGAGGATCTCCAGAATCTCCAGGAAGGCTTCGGTTCGGATGTGACGCGCGACCTCTATCAGAGCGGGTCGAACGTTGCGAAAGTCATCGGTACGTTCGGCGACTTCTCGGTTTCCTCTGCTGAAAACGGGACGGAAAACCTGAATGTGGGGCTCGACTTCAACGAACTCCAGATCCAGGATCAGCAGACATACACGGTGAGTACGACTGGTGAAATCGCACTTCGTATCACTGACTCGGGTACTGGCAATTTGACCGTAACGGGCGACGAGACCATTCTCACTCTGAGCAATACCAACACGTACTCGGGCGTGACGAGCGTGGAATCGGACGCGCAGCTCAAACTCGCGGCAGACAATGCGCTCGGCGACACTAAGGATCTCCAAACGGCAGCCGGTACGTCCGTCGACTTCGGTGCGACGAACCAGACAGTCGGCTCGATCCATTCTTCGGGCGAGCTTCTTTCCGACGCTTCGGCAACGGACAAGACGCTCACGGTTGAATCGGGCGGCACGGTCAAGGGCAGTAATTCCTACTTCCACATGGATTGGGCTCTGCGATCGGGCGACCTCACGATCGACAACGTTGATGCGTTGGGTACTGGTGCTGCGTCAGTTGCGGGCAACGCGAACATCGTTATCGATGCCGCGACGGGCGACTTCGACAATGAGCTCACGGGCGACGGTGCGCTCTCGATCACGAACGGCGCCGACGTTGCGCTCACGGGCAGCAACGCGCTAACGGGCGGCCTCTCGGTTTCCGAGGACAGCCTCGTTAAGGCTTCGGGCGACATCGACAGCCACATCGGCAAGGGCGACATTGCGCTTGCCGGCAAGGCCGAGTTCACGCTCACCGAAGGCACGGACGCTGCGAACTGGACCTGGAAGCGCAACCTTACTGTCTCGGGCGAACTCACGCTCGCTCGCGAAGGCAGCAACGATCAGACGCTTCTCTTTGCTGAAAATTCGCTTTCGGGCTTTACGGGCACGGTCGCGCTCGACGATTGGACGATCGAACTCAATGAGAACGCTGACAACGGCACGCTCGCTGAGTTTGCCAAGTGGAAGACGGGCACACTCGTGCTTCGCGACGGCGCCAATGCGGAAGTGACCGGCATTGCTGACCTCGGCAACAAAGTTTTCGCGCTTGGTTCTGGCGGCATCCTTACGATCAACGGCTTCGGCGTGCCGGGCTCGAGCAGCGAGTCCTCGCACCTCAACACGAAGACGCTTGATCTCTCCGAAGGTTTCGTGATCAATCTCGATACCGGCGGTCAGACGGTGGATTCGAACTCGATCCTCACGCAGGACGATATCGATGACATGCACACGACCGTGGCGACGACGGATGAACTGATCACCCTCGTTTCGGGCTACGTGAGCGTCAACGGCGGAACGCCGGGCGAAAACATTAAATTCGATATTTCGCAGACGGGCTCGGTCGAGAGTGAATCGGGCAATGTCGCTAAGGGTATTTACGATTACACCATCGGCACGGCGGATGACGGGACGGACCTCGTTGTCAACTACTATCTCGAAGGCATCGAAATCAATAGCGACAAGACGCTTGTTCTTGCCGGCGTTGCCGACGACGAATACGGCAATGACAGCGGCAGCCGGCTTGACGTCTATCTGACGGGCGAGGGCAACCTGCGCATTGCCGACAATACGGTTCGCCTCAGTGAGACAAGCCGGGGGAACAACTACTCGGGCACGACGACCGTTACGAGCGGCGCAACGCTCTACGCGGAAGAAGGCACGCTTGGCCAAGAAGGCAAGCCTGGCCAGACCGCGCGTCTCACGACGGAGGCTGGTGCCAGTACTTATATCGAAGGCGACAACACCGTTCGCGGTTTCACACTTGCTTCGGGTGGACAGCTCGCCATTGGTTCCACCGACTCGATGAGCGGCGAGAGCGATGTGACGCTCACGATCATCTCGTCGACCGACGAGAAAACGTCTGCTGACCAGATCAATCACCTCTACGGCGATCTGCACGGGCATGGTGATTTGAAGGTCGTCGGCAACGGTCAGGTTGACGAAGGCGTGGCCGCGGACCTTACGATTCACGGTTCGCAGACGAGCTTCTACGGCGACCTTGTGCTCACGAATGGCGCTTGGGTTGACATTGCCGCGACGGAGCCCAATCTCTTCGGCAACAGCTCGGCCGGCAACAAGGTGGTGGTCTATAAAGATTCGCTTCTGACAATCGAGTCCGAACGTTCCGGTGACGCTTCGTTCTACGGCGTCTTTACGAACGGCGAAGACGGTTCCGGCGGCGGCACGGTCGAAATTTCGCTCCTGAACACTTCGGATCACTTCCGCTTCGCGGCGGCACAGTCGGATGCCGGCTTCACGGGCACCTTCGTGCTCAATAGTGGCACGATCGACTTCACCGATCTCTTCACGTCAATCGAAGCAAGCGGCGATCCGCTTGCCGGGGCAACGCTAGTCCTTAACGACGGCGGCGTGGTCGACCTCGTGGGCGATGGCTCTGGAACGAGTACTTCGAACGAACGCAATCTCGGCGGCCTCACCATGGCGGGCGGCACGATCGAAGCCGGGGCTATCGGCTACAAAGAAGGCGAGGGTGCTTTCAACTCGACGATCGACCTCGGCGGTTCGGGCACTCTGACGCTCGAGAGCGCTAAGGGAGCTGCTGATGACCGGCAGTCCACCGTTGTTCTCGGCACGACGGACGATGCCATCCAGATTTCCGACAGCGGCTCCGAAATTCTCAACGCCGGCTCTGTCGGCGCGAAAGTCACTGTCATCTCCGGCATCGGCGATCTCGTTCTTGTGAACGGCGATAAATCCGAAACCGTGAGCGGTTCGACGGTGATTGGCAGCGACTATCTCCACGCCGAACGTCCGGCGAACGGGACCGCGCAGGAAATTGAGCAGAAACTCAGCGGCAGCTCCGGCTACGTGAGTGTTGCCGAAACGGTTCGCACGTACGACGAGAACTTCACGTACAACAGCGAGTCCGGCACGCTTTCGATCGGCTACAAGGTCTCCGATCTTGGTCTGCTCTACGAAACCGGCAATGTCAGCAGCAGCAACCACGCTGATGATTCTCGCTGGCAAGGTCTTACCATCACGGCCAATGCGGCAGCGGACGGGACGTCTGTCTTTGACGCACTCATCAAGAACGGTGAGAACGGCAACGCGGCCGGCAACATCGTCTTCAAGGGTGCCAACGACAAGGGCACGATAACGCTTGCAGGGGATGAAAATACCTACACGGGCAAGACGTGGCTCACTGAGAATGCTCAGGTCGTCTTCGAGACCGACTCGGGCTTCGGCAATACCGCAGCGCTTCGCGTAGACGCTGGCAGTTCAGTTGACTTTGCGGGGCACGACCAGTCGATGGACGCGCTCTTTGCGCTCGGCGACGATGCGCTTAAGAGCACGGACGAGGCCAATCTTGCTGTCAACGGTACGGCGATCATCAACGGCGCCAACGCTAGCCTGAACGCTCACTGGACGTTCAACGGCGACGTGACGATCGGCAACGAGCTCTCTCTCGGCTACGGTGCCGTCGAACTCGCCGGTATGACGACGCTCACGATTTCGGGGAGCGAAGCGGACAGTACGATCGGCAATGCGATCACGGGCGGCGAACTCACCAACATCTACGTGACTTCGGGCGCCAATGTCTCCTTTGCGAACGCCGATATTCTGTCCGGACCCAACTTTACGGGCAATATTGCCGTTTGGAGCGGTGCGTCTGCCGGCTTCGCGATCGAAAGCGGCGCCACGGTCAGCAACGGTCTTACCATCGGCAGCACCGGCAAGGTCAGCTTCGAATCGACTTCGGGCGGCACGCTCGCCTTTGAAGACGCCAACATTTACGGCACGCTCGAACTCAACAACGTCACGTTCGACCTTGACGCGCACGGCGACGCCTTCAATCGCGGCTCGAGCCTTGTTGCCAACGCCGGCACGCGGATCGATGTCTCCGACGCCGTTTCGGGCGCCGTCTCGAACATCACGCTCAACAGCGGCAGCACGGTGGCCTTTGACAACGGCACGCCGGGCGCAGCGGGCGAAGGCGAAGTCGCGAGCATCAATCTTGGCAGCAGCGGCACGCTGACGCTTGCCGGCGATGTGACCGTTGACCTCGATATCAACGATTACGCCGACGCTTCGGATGTCGAAGATGCGCAGGGTGATCTCATCAATCGTCCGCTCACTGCACAGGATCTGACCGGTCAGGACCGCGGCGCGGTACTCGCGACGCTCATTGCGGGTCAGGTTTCGAGCGATACGGCCGACCTCAATCTCAAGACAGACGGCAATGATGTTGAAGAGAACAAGCTCGACATTGCCATTCGCAACGCCGCCAACGGCGAAGAAGTTGCCACCGGCACGTACGACTACAAGCTTGTCCTCGACAAGGACGGCTCCGGTTCCGGTCTGAAGCTCTCCTACGGTCTCACCGAGGTCACGATTCACGACGGCAAGACGCTTGAGCTTACGGGCACGAGCGCCGACGAAGACGACAACGAGCTCACGGCCGCAGTGAAGGGCACGGGCAATCTGCGCATCACCGAAGGCGAAGTCACGCTCGTCGATAAGGACAGCGACTACACGGGCAGCACGTCCGTGGCTGCGGGTGCGGCGCTTGTTGCCGGTTCTGCCGGACATACGCTCGGCCAAACGTCCGAACTGCGCCTCGAAGGCGCCACCGGCGTCGTGAGTGGTGCTTCGGCAACGATCCTCGGCGAAGAGACGGTCTACGGCCTCAACGTTCAATCGGGTGCGACCCTCAACCTCGTTGCCGGTTCCGGTGAAGGCGCCGGCGCGGTTCTCACGGTTGCGGGCGGCGAGGATGACAACGTCATTGCCGGCAACGATGCGCTCGGCCAGGGCGGCGGCAAACTTGCCGTCTCCGGCGACGGTACGAAGCTCACGGTCGAAGGCGCCAACAGCCGATTCACCGGTATAACGAGCGTCGAGTCGGGAGCCGTCCTTTCTGCCGGCAACACCGCTTCGCTCGGCACGGGGAACACCGAGATTGCCGCCGGCGGCACGCTCGAAGTTGTCGCTGCGGTTGACGCAACGAGCGGCGCGAGCCGCGTTGTATCGCAGATCACCAATTCGGTGACGGGAGCGGGCGACGTGGTGATCAATCTTTCGGGTACAGCACAGGCGAACCAGAAGATGTTCCGCTTCGCCGACGATCAGACTTCCGGGTTCTCGGGCAACATCGTGCTTGAGAACGGTGGCTACTCGCTTGCCTATGCCAACGACGGCGACGCAGAGACTGACTACACGGCCAATCAGCTTGCGGCGATGAATTCGCGAATCTCGGTTGAAGAAAACGGCCATCTCTACGTGAGCACAGTTGATCACCAGATCAACCGCTACATCGACAAGCACGTCCGTGCGCTCACGCTTGACGGCGGCAACATCTACTTCGGCGGCTTGCGCTACGACATGACCTCGATGGACGAAAGCCTCGGCGGTCAGCTGCAGCTTGCGGGCGACACCGACAAGAGCGCAACGCTCGAGATCAAGTCCGAGTCGCTCGTGAACCTTGATGCGGGCGCGACCAACACGCTTACCGACGGCTCCGAACTGCTCATCGCCGACGAGGGCGCGAAGATCGACCTCATCCAGAATGCGGCCGATGTCGCACTTGGTTCCGGCGCAGACACGATCTGGGCCTCTTCGAGCGATGAAGCCGATTTTACGGATCTGCTCAACGACTACCTGAAGCTCAACACGGTCAATTCCGATGCCGAACAAACGCTGACGCAGGACGGCCGCGATGTGTCGATCGTTACGCGCGGTTTCGGCAGTAGCGGTCATGACGAAGTCTTCGGCGTTGAACAGAACGATTCTTCGGCTTGGGATCTTTATCTCAACTACCACGTCTCGAAGATCGAACTGATCGATTCGGAAAACACGCAGGGTCTGCTCATCACGAATGACGAGGCCGGTTCCTATTCGGATCTGACCGCTCTTGTCACGGGCTCGGGCAATCTGACGCTTTCCGGCGTTTCCGGCACGACGATCGCGCTTGGCGACGGTTCAGCCGCTACGCAGAACGACTACACGGGACGCACCACGGTCACGGGCTCCGTCACCGTGAAGGCGGCCGAGGACAACGCGTTCGGCAATACGTATCGTCTCAATGTCGAATCCGGCGCCAAGGTTGACTTCGGCGAATTCGATCAGACCCTCGGCATCCTTGAAGCCCGCGGGGACGATGCGCTCGCCGGTACGGCCGACTCCGTCGTCACGATTACCGACGACATGATCGTCACCGGCAAGAACGACGACTTCCACTCGCAGGTGAGGCTCGAGTTCTCCGGCACGGGCACTGTCAGCGATGTCGGCGGTCTCGGTACGGGCGACATTTCGATCGGCAAAGACTACACGCTTGTTATCGCCGACGAAAACGAGTCCGACGGAAACCGCGTCGGCAACAACATCACGGGCTCCGGTACGGTGGTGATCGGTCGCGACGACGCGACGGGCACGATTGAACTCGGCGGCAAAAACGCCGGGTTCACGGGCAACGTGCGCGTCGAAAGCGACTGGACGCTCGAAGCTTCGATGGGCAAGGGCGAAACGACCGCCGACCGCATCGGATCGGGCAACCTTGTCCTCAGCAACGGCGCGACGGGCAGCTTCACGCAGACGGAAGGCAACCTCGACTGGACGTCTGCCGTGATCGGCGAGGGCGACCTCGTTCTCTCCGCCGGCAAGGACAGCGACGTGACGATTTCGGGCGGTCTTGACTACTTCAACGGCGACATCACGATCGGTGGCGGCCGCTTTGAGCTCGCTTCCGGCAACGGCAATGTTGAAAACGTCGACGGCTCCAACCTCCATGCCACGGGTGAGGACACGACCGTCGTCGTGGCCGACCAGGGCACGGTGATCCTCGGCGACGACCTCTCCGTTGAGTCGGGCGCTTCCATCGTCTTTGAAGGCGACGTCACCCCGGGTACGATCGGCGACGCTCAGCTTGTCGTGGCGGGTGACCTCACGATCACCGAAAGCAATGTCACGATCAACGTCGGTGGCGAACTCGATCCGGGTGATCCGGACACTGCTTCGCTCAATGTTCAGGATGTGACTTCCGCCGACCGCAGCGACGAACTTGCGCTCGTCATCGCCGAAGCGGACAACATCGTCCTTTCGGGCAACGACCTTGTCGTACTCGGACCGGACGGCAATCCGATCAATAATCCGGAAGATCGACTGGGCGTTTCGATCGTTGACGGCGAGGAAGAGATTGCCACGGGCTACTACGACTTCGGCCTTACGTCGAGCGAGTCGGGCGGTCGCGACATCCTCGGCGTCGGCTATCGGCTCATGGAAGTCAACGTGAAGGACGGCAAGACGCTGGTTTTGAACGGCGCCCATGCAGCCGACGTTGACTACGAAAACGCCTCCTCGTTTGATGCCGATATCACCGGCAATGGCAATTTCGCGCTTGCGAACGGCGAGCTTACGCTCACGGGCAAGAACACCTACACGGGTTCGACGCTCGTCGGCGACGGTACGTCCGAGACGACGCTCACGGTCGACCGCGGCAGCAGCCTCGGCGATACGTCTACCGTCAATGTCTCCGACAACGCCACGCTGGTGAATCGCTCCGACCTGACCGATGCGGGCAGCATCCAGGTTGCGTCGGGCGGCACCGTCACGCTCGAGGACGGCAGCGTCTTCAAGGTGACCGATGCGGCCAACGAGTCCAACATCGCGGGTACCCTCACGGGCAGCGGTGCGCTTCACTTGAACGACAACGTCGACATTGACGTTGCGGCCGACAAGGCGCAGAACTTCACGGGTATCGTTTCGGTCGGCAGCGGTGCCGTCTACAACCTGCTTTCGACCGTCACCGACACGGTGACCGTCGCGAGTCGCTTCGAATCCGACTCGGGTGACGACGCGGTTGTGGGCATGACCGGCGACTTCTCGCTTGAAGCAAAGAACACCGCTTATCACGGTGCGTTCGTCCTCTCGGATGGCACGGTGATCCGTACGAATTCGATCGCTTCGCTCGGCGCGGCCGATGCCACGATCACGACGGCGGGCGATTACGCCGAGGCCGGCGGCACTGCTTCGCAGGCCGACGACAATGCTACGGTTATCCTCGACTACGCCGACCGCGAGACGGTGGGCAACGTCACGCAGACGATGACCTCGGGCATCACGTTCGTGAAGACGGGCGATGGCGTTGTTGAACTCTCCGCCGAATCGCTCGGTGCGGGTGCGGTCAAGTCGTCCGAAGGCGGCATCATATTCGGCGCTGCCGGCGACAGCACGGTCTATGGCACGGCTCTCACGGTCGAGGGCGGCGCCTGGGCTGCCGGCTTCGGCGGCGTGGGCTCCCTCAGTGTTGCGTCCGACGGCGCCTTCTATCTCGGCGGCGTTGACGGCTACAACTCGATTGTTTCGAGCGGCTGGACGTCCTCCGAAGGTTCGAGCACCGTCCAGTTCACGGTTTCGGGCAATGTCACCAACAACGGCACGATCTATGTCGGCAACAAGAATTCTTCGGGTGACACGCCTGCGGATTCGAACTACATCGGCAACGAACTCGTGATTGAAGGCGACTACATCACCGACGGAGGCACCCTTGACCTCAACGCGATCATCGCAGGCAAGGACAATTCCAAGTCCGACCACGTGACGATCAAGGGCGAGATCGACGGTACGGGCTTCATTGACGTCAATTACGACAGTTCGGTGAGTACTGGCGGCGAACTCGAATACCTGGGTCTTGTCAGCGTTGCCGAGGGCGAATCGGGCGACAGCCTCAAGCTCAAGGACTCGATCAAGATCGGCGATCTCTACTACCGACTCATGTGGTCGTCCGAACAAAACGAGTACTACCTGCAGTCGTCTGTCACCGACCCGGGTGATGATCCCTGGAACACAGAGGATGTGGAAAACATCCACGCAGGTACACGTTCCGCACTGGCCTTCATGCAGGCTCAAGCCTTTGACTTGAGTCTGCGCGGACATCTCGGTGAAACGCTCTACGTGGATCCGGTGACCGGAGAACAGCGTAAGTCTTCGTTCTGGATGGTTCAGCGCGGCGATTGGACGAAGTTCTCGAATGCAAGCGGACAGATGGATGCCGACGGCAACCTCTACACCACGCATTTGGGTACAGACCTCTTTAAGCGTGAAACCGACGGCGCAACGTTCCGTTGGGGTGTGCTTGCCGGCTTTGCCGACGGTGACTTTGACGTCTCGTCGAATGTTGACGGCAAGAGCTCGAAGGGTTCGTTCCGCGGCTACTCGGCCGGTCTGTATATGACGGCTGAGAGCAAAGCCGAAAGCGGTCCGTTCCTCGGATTGCAGTTGCGTTGGAACCGCTTCGATAATGAAGTCGGTCCGGATGACTACGATGTCAACGGTTTGAGCCTCACGGCGGAAGCCAGTTGGGATCAGCTCCTGTCCAAGGGTCTTACTGATGGCGGACGCCATTATGAATGGCGTTTGGAACCGCATGTCCGTGCCTACTGGACGAACTTCAGCGATCCGGGCAATTGGACATCGAGGTTGGGCGAAACCTACTCGTCCGACTTTGACAACGGCTTGCTGGTGCGTGTGGGTGCCCGCACGAAGATCCAGACGACATTGGGAACGGGGCCTGCCTGGCAGGCCTATGCCGAAGCAGAAGAAGTACGGCGATGTCCGAAGCACGCAAAACGGTGCTGAGTTTGCTGAATTCCGCTTGGGTCTCGAAGCACAGTTCACAACCAACGTGAACGTGTGGCTGGAAGGCCACCATCAGACGGGTTCGGACGACTACGAATCGACCGGCGCGATGTTCGGCTTCAAGTACATGTGGTAACGGTAGGATCAGGTTCGGCTTGAAAGCGCCGAACCTGTGTCAACAGCCTGCGGAAACTTCGAGACGAAGCGTTTTGAAGTAGCCGCAGGCTTTTTTTGCCAGTCCGATGGCGTAATTGTGAAAAAAGAGCCTATAAATAGGTGCGCATTTGTGAAAAGAGGGCTTGCGATGATATTCGAGCGAAAAATTTTCCAAGAAATGCTCAAGTGGAAGGAGCAGTACGCGCCGCACTACGCCTTGTTCCTCAAAGGTGCCAGACGTGTAGGCAAGACAACGCTGGCGGAGAAGTTGGGACGCGAAGCCTACGAGAGCTACATCTTGATTCGTTTTGATCAAGCAGACCAAGTTGTCAAGGATTTGTTTGTCAACGGTTTGCGCGATTTGGATGTTTTTTTCGCACAGCTTCAGTTCGAGTTCAAGACGCAGTTGTATCGTCGAAAGTCGCTCATCATCCTGGACGAAATTCAATTCTTTCCTCAAGCTCGGCAAGCCCTCAAAACGCTTTTGGAAGACGGACGGTACGACTACTTGGAAACCGGATCGCTTGCCGGTATGACGAAACGAAGCAAAGACATCCTAATTCCGTCTGAAGAGTACTCGCTCGAGGTTCACCCTCTTGATTTCGAAGAGTTTCTGTGGGCGAGAGCAGACACATTTACGATGCCGTTCATACGAGAACACTTTGTCAGCAAAAAACCGATGGGCGCGCTACATCAGGAAGTGATGCGGTCGTTTCGAGAGTACATGCTGGTGGGCGGTATGCCGCAGGTCGTGCAGGCTTTTACCAACGGCAAGGACTACGGCGCGGCGGATTCTGAAAAGCAACGGATCTTGTCGTTCTGGCAAGATGGAATGCGCGAGCAGAGTAAGGAAAACTGCGACTACTTGCAGGCGTTCTTCGCGCAGATTCCATCAGAACTGATGCGCCGCAATAAGAGGTACGTGATTTCGCATGCCACACCGAACGCGCGTTGGCGAGAATATGAGAAGCCCATTCACTGGCTGGAGGCTTCGATGATGATCGATCGGGTTTGTGCGCTCGAGAATATCGACGGGACCGATGATTTTGCCGTGGCCGATCCCGTGTTCAGGTGTTATCTCTCGGATACCGGACTTCTGGTTTCGCTTGCTTTCTCGGATCGGCCTTATTTGGAAAACGAGCTCTACAGAGCGGTCCTTCGAGACCAACTGCAGGTCAACGAAGGTATGTTGGTGGAAAACGTTGTCGCGCAGTGTCTGAAGGCAAACGGACACCGGGCCTACTTTTATGTGGAACGCCATCCGGAAACCAGAAAGACCACGATGGAAATCGACTTTTTGATTCGGCAAGGCAAAAGGATCGTTCCCATTGAGGTCAAGTCTTCGGGCTCATCGAGCATCAAATCGCTTCTGCGTTTCAAGGAAAAGTTCGGAAAACGCATCGGGGAGGCCATTGTTCTGCATCACGGAGAAATCAAACGGCAGGACGACGTGTGGTATTTGCCGTACTACATGGCAACGCTGCTTTGAGTCGAAAAGTCGAACGATCCAGAAGGCCGGCGTAAAATTTGCGTCAAATTCTTTAGCCCAAAAATTTCGAAGCCGTGCTCTTTTTTTCTCAGGAGAAGGAAAAGAGCGTGGCCGTTTTTTGTTTTGGGCCGCTTTGAACCTTTGACGAAATTGGTGCCCATATGACTGCTTGCACTGCTGCACGCCCGCGCGTTATGGTCGATATGTCGGCCACGTTGATTCACCACGGCCACGTTCGGCTTCTGAAAAAAGCAGCCGAGATCGGTGATGTCGTGGTGGTGTTGACCACGGACGACGAAATCAAAAAGAAGAAAGGCTACACGCCGGAATTGAGTTTCGAAGAGCGCAAGGAAATTTTGGAGAGCATCCGCTACGTGAAGGAAGTTGTGGCCGGTCCGTGGCTTATCACCGACGAATTCATGGACAGCGTCAACTGCCAACTTCTCGTGCACGGCGCCGACAATGTCAATCATGTGCGCCCGGAGCGCCTCGTCATTTTCCCGCGTACCGAAGGTGTGAGCAGCTCCACGTTGCGTGAGCGCGTGCTCGATTGCCTCATTCAGATGAATATCGACAGCAAGAAAGGCAATACGGGCGACAAGGTGGCTCGCTTCATGATTGAACTCATCAAAAAAGAGTTCCGACTCGAATAATTGCCGATGCAACGAAGACGCGGCCTTGCGGCTTTGCTAACTTTGCCTCTGGTTTCGGCTGCGCCTCTGTGTGCGGCTGAGGCAAGGCGTCGTATCACGGTCTACACGGCTGTGGAGCCCGAGTGGCTTGCTGTTTATCGCAATGCCTTTGCCGCCGTTCGTCCCGATATCGAAATCACTTATGTGAGAGCTTCGGGCGGGCCGATTTGCGCACGCCTACTGGCGGAAAAAGACCGCGTGCAGGCCGACGTCGTGCTGGGCGTCTCGGCGATCGCTCTGGAAAATCTTCGCGCCAAGGGGGTTCTTGAACCGTACGCTCCCAAGGAAGTTGAAAAGCTCAATCCCAAGATGGTTGAAAAAGACAATCATTGGTTTGGGATTAACGCCTGGGGCGGCTCCGTTTGCGTCAATACGGATCTTCTCCGGAAAAAGGGGCTTTCCGTGCCGCGCAGCTGGGCCGATTTGCTGCGCCCTGAGTTTGAGGATCAGATCGTCATGCCCAACCCGAGAGCTTCGAGTACAGGGCTGATGTTTCTTCACGGCTTTGTGCAGGGGTTCGGCGAGGAAAAGGGCTGGGAAGTGATTGAAAAACTGCACGCCAACATGCTTTTTTATGCGGCAAGCGGCGCGCGGCCGGCTGCCATGGCGGCGCAGGGAGAAATTCCCATCGGACTGAGCGCTGCGGCTTTTCTCAAGCCTTTTTTGAAGTACAAAACGCCTGTCACGGTCGTCCAACCTGAAGAGGGAATCGCTTGGGATGCGGAAGCCTGTGCGCTGCCGCGCGGTTGTCCGCATCCGCAAGAAGCCAAAGCTTTTCTCGACTTTTGTGCAAGTCCTGCCGTCGGCGAAATTGCGGCCGCTTTCAGCGGCATTGCGGCACGCGAAGGTTTCAGCACCGACGAGGGAAAACGCATTGCCGAGCGTTTTTTGCCGATGGATTTTGCCCGTGCGGCAAGGGATAAAGAGGCGATGCTGACGCGCTGGCATGCACTTGCGACACGCTAAAGAAAAGGATGAGACAAGGATGACCGAACGCCAAGCCGCCGGCCTGCAGCTTAGAGCCATCACCAAAAGGTACGGCGAGCAGACGGCTCTGCATGAAACAACGCTCAAGATTCCGGCGGGACGCTTTACGTCCATCTTGGGGCCGTCGGGCTGCGGCAAGAGCACGACCTTGATGCTCATTGCCGGGCTGGAAACGCCCACTTCCGGTTGTGTATTGGTCGATGGTGAAGATGTGACGAATACGCCTGTGGAAGCACGCGGCATCGGCATTGTTTTTCAAAATTACGCGCTTTTTCCCAATCTCACCGTCAAGGAAAACATTCTCTACGGACTGAGAGCAAGAAAAGCGACAGATGCGGAACAGAGCTCGCGCTTAGCTGAAATGCTGGAGTTGACGTATCTCACGGATCTGGCCGATCGGTATCCGGCCGAGCTTTCCGGCGGTCAGCAGCAGCGCGTGGCGATTGCCCGAGCTCTGGCGCCTCGACCTCGTTTGTTGTTGCTCGATGAACCCTTGTCTGCGCTTGACGCCTGGTCCCGAGCGTCCATCGGCGAGCAACTCAGAACCATTCAGGAAGCCTCCGGTGTGACGACCGTGATGGTGACGCACGGCCGACAGGAAGCGCTGTCGCTGTCGGATTATGTCGTGGTGATGAATGCTGGCCATGTCGAGCAGGCCGACGCTCCCAACGAAATCTACGATCGACCGGCAAGCGAATTTGTGGCGACTTTTGTGGGCGGCATGAATATCGTACGCATGCCTTTGATTCGGGAAGGGGAGGCAACGGGGCTGCGCTATGCCGACGTGAAGCTGCACCGAGCCACGGAAGCGGCGCTCGCGCGTCCCTACACATTTGTCGGAAAAGTTCAGGCCGTGCAATTCATGGGCGACACGGTGCGCGTCAAGGTGCTGATGAATGACTTTCAGACAACCATCACGGCTGACGCACTGCGCATCAATACGGATCGGTCGGTGTTTGCGCTGCACTCACTCATTGCCGTTGAATTGCCGGAAAGCGCCTGGCGCACATGGGGCGCACAATGACGGTCGTCGGCTCGAAAACCGAGGCGTTTCCCCAACTGCTTCTCGGAGGGCTTGCGGCACTCTTGGCTGCGGGACTTCTCTGGCCGCTTGCCGAGCTCGCGATTCTTGTCGCGGACGAAGGCGCGGGAGCGGCAGCGTTTTTGACGCCCTATAACCTTCGCGCTGTCGGCAACACCATTGCCATGGGTGCTGCCGTTGCCTTGACGGCGACTGTGCTGGGCTTTGCGGTGGCCTATGCCATCACGGTGACGCGCTCTTTCGGTCGGGGTGCGCTCAAAGTGCTTTTTCTGGCTCCCTTGTTTGCGCCCTCCATCATGCCTGCCATCGGACTCATCTACTTGGTGGGCAGCAATGGTTTGCTTCTCAATCTGGATCTTTACGGTCCCTTGGGTGTTTTTCTGGCGGGACTTGTTTTTGCGCTGCCGCATACGGTGATGCAGCTGCGGCTCAATTTGGCAACCTTGGACGTCAAACTTTTGGCGGCAGCAAGAAGCCTCGGTGCCGGTCCCTGGCGACGCTTTGCCACCGTGACGCTGGTGCACGCGCGAGCGGGGCTCGCCAACGCGTTCATGATCGCCTTCATTTTGACGATCACGGACTTCGGTGTACCAAAGATGCTCGCGGGTGACTTTCCGATGCTGGCCACCGAAATTTATGCGTTGGCGGTGGGCGAGCAGAACTTTGCCGCGGCGGGTCTCCTCAGTCTGGGGCTTTTGATTCCGGCACTTTTGGCGCTGCAGGTGACCCGACGCTTTTCGCAGACGCAAACGAAGGCCGTGTTTCAAATCAAAGATCCCGATCCGTCACCGGTGCGCGATGCCGTGGCCGGTATTCTGGCCTGGTGTGTGGTCGGTGCCGAATTGCTGGTGATCGGCGTGGTGATCTACGGCTCCTTCATTACGTTTTGGCCGTACGAGACGCAACTTACTTTGGCCAATTACGCCTTCAAAAACTCCGCCTACGGCATCAGTCCTTGGCTGCATTCTCTGATCGTGAGTTTTGCCGTGGCTGTTCTGGGAACCGGTTTGGCCTGGATCGGCGCCTATCTGACGGTTCGTATGCCTCAGATGCCTGGACTGTTGAGAACGGGTTACGACAAACTGGCTTTGCTGCCCGTCTGCATTCCCGGAACGGTGCTTGGTTTGGCTTGGGCAATGACATTTTCCGGTACGGCGTTGTTTAGCGGCGCTCTGGGCAGTCTGCTTTTGGTGATTGCCAACACGACGATTCATCTTTGGAGCGTGCCGCATATCACGGCCAAGGCTGGCTTAAGCGCCATGAACGCTCGGTATGAAACCGTCGGCGAAACGCTCGGAGCCAAGCGACTGACAACGATCGCGCGCGTGATTGTGCCTTTGAGCCGCGCCGAACTTTGCGATATCTTCTCCTACCTTTTTGCCTCGGCGGTAACGACGATCTCGGCGGTAGTGTTTCTTTATACCCCTTCGAGCATTGTGGCGGCCGTGGCAGCCATTGACATGATTGACAGCGGCTTTATCAGTGAGGGTGCTGCCATGTCGTGCTTGATTTTTGTTTGTGCTTTGGCGGTGCGCGCGGCGGCGCTTTTGGCTTCCGGCACCGCACTTGCCAACCGAGCTTCCCGATAACGACCATGCGACGCACGCTTCCCATTACGTTCGTTATTTTGAGTGTCCTGCTCGAACCGCAGGCCGCACACGCCTATCTTGATCCCGGTACGGGCAGCATGCTGCTTTCCGTCTTCGTGGGCTTGATTTCGGGCGTTTACTTTGTGATCCGCAAGCTTCCCTCGACGCTCAGAAGTCTTTTTTTCAGACTCACCGGCAAAACGGATGCGCTCAAACACAACACATTGACGTTTTATGCCGAAAGTGCGGCGTACTGGACGACGTTCAGGCCGATTTTGGTTGCGCTTGAGAAACTCGGCGTAGAGAGCTCTTATCTCACGAGCGACGAGAAAGATCCGGTCTTTGCATCCGGCCTTAAGTGCGTGCATCCGCGCTTTATCGGCAAGTCCAACACGGCCTATACGGCCTTGGGCTTTTTACAGACCAAGGTGTTTGTTCTCACGACGCCCGGCATTGACGTTTTGCAGATTCGTCGTTCTCCCGGGGTCGGTCGTTATGTGCATGTGGTGCATGCCGTGGGGGACATTCATACTTACAAGCTTTTTAGTTTCGACTATTACGACGCTGTCTATTGCACCGGGCCCGGACAGGTCAAAAGCTTGCGTGCGCTGGAGGCGCTGCGCGGCACGCGCCCCAAGGAACTCCCGCAACTCGGTTGCCCCTATCTGGACGGCTTGGTGGAGCGTGCTCGCAAAGCCGCACCTCCCGAAGAGGGAACCGTCATTGTGGCGCCAACCTGGGGCCGCAACGGGTTGCTGACGCGCACGGGCGCCATGATTCCGAAGATGCTTGCGCAAGCAGGTTTCCGCGTGATTCTGCGCCCTCACCCGCAAAGCTTTGTGTCCGAACCGGAATTGATGGAGAAGCTTGCGCAGGAACTCGCGCCCTTTGACAACATCGAATGGGATCGTCAGCCCGACGGCTTTGCGTCGCTTGCACGCGCTCAGCTGATGGTAAGCGACATTTCGGGCGTGATTTTTGACTTTGCTTTCGTGTTTTTGCGTCCGGTCGTGAGCGTTGGTGCCGGTCCTTTGAAGGACGGTTTTGAAGCCTGGGAAATTCCGCACGAAGCCTGGGAGATGAGCGCGCTGGATACGCTTGGCAAGCGCATCTTGCCGGGCGAAGAAAATTCAGTTGTTGATGCCGTACGCTCCTTGCTGGCTTCCGAAGATCGTGCGCGCGAAAAGATTCTGTCGCTGCGAGAACAAAACGTTGTCAACTTCGGAGAGGCCGGCATGCCGATTGCCAAAGCACTGGTTGCCGAGGTTGAACGACTCAAGACTCAATCAACGCGCAAAGCGCAGACCAAAAAGGAGCCGTAAGCGATGTTGGATTTCATTTACACGCTTCTGATTGCGCCGCTCGAATACTGGATGCATGCGGCCTTGGTTTGGGGCTATTCGCACACCGAAGCTTGGGGGCCTGCCATTGTCGTGATGAGCTTGGCCGTCAACATCGTGATTCTGCCCATCTACATCAAAGCCGAAAAGTGGCAGGAGGGCGAGCGCGCGCTTCGTAAGAGCTTTGAAGCCAAAGAGGCCATGATCAAGCGCACCTTCAAGGGACAGGAGCGCTTTGCCATGATTTCGACGATGCACCGACAGGCAGGCTATTCGCCGTTTTTGTCACTGCGCTCGTCGCTGGGCTTTTTCCTGCAGATTCCGTTCTTCTTTGCGGCGTACCACTTCCTGTCGCATTTTGAACCGCTGGCAGGCGTCTCTTTCTTGGGCATTGCCGACTTGTCCAAGCCCGACGCCATGATTCGTCTCGGCGCGTTTCCCGTCAACGTGCTCCCGATTCTCATGACCGTCATCAATCTGGCAAGCGCTCTCGTTTACACGCACAACATGACGCGTCGCGACAAGATGCAGCTCTACGGCATGGCCGCGGTGTTCCTGGTGCTGCTCTACGATGCGGCTAGCGGCCTGGTGCTTTATTGGACGTGCAACAACATCTTTTCGCTGGGCAAAAACATCGTCTACAGCCTGCTTGAGCGTGTGCAAAAACCTGCGGCGGCAGTCTTTGCCGTCGTACGCAGCCGCTTGGCGCGAGGCTCTGTCGAAACATTCCCGGGAGGGGTTCTCTACGGCGTGCCACTGATGCTCTGGGCTGTCGCCGTCTTGCTGGCGCTTTTGTCTTCCAATCAGGCGACTTTTGTGCCGGAAGGTATTAAGAACGCCGTGTCGCTGTCGTCCGACTTTGCCTACATCGCCAGCATTGCCGTGGCTATTGTCCTGGCCGTGAAGCTTCGTCTTTGGAAGAACCACTGGGTGATTCTGCTGTTGACGATTGTTGTGGCCTACTACAGTCTGCGCGTTTGGGGGAAGTGGTACTTCGTCGGAGCCAATCGCAAGAGCTTTGCCTTGAGCGCCGGTTTTCTCTTCCTGATTCCGGCGTTGGGAGTATTGCACGCCGGCGTTGATCTGCGTCGGTTCCTCTACAGCGAAGCGCACAGTGCGCGTTCCACCAAGCCGGCCGAAACGCTGCTTGCGCCGGCGGGGATCTGGATCACGCTGCTGTTGGCGGCCTATCTGCCGGTTCAGGCCTATTGCACGGCTGTGGAGATTTTTTCAACGCCCGACGTGGTGCTCGCAAAGTCGCTTTTGTGGTGCGCCGGCATCGGTGTTGCCGTGTGGATTTTTGCTTTTTTGGCAAGTCTTTCCGGAGCACGCAATTTTGCGGGCTATTTCCTGGGGGCGGTGACGCTTCTTTTTACCGTTTACGCATTCTTGCTTCCGCTAGATACGGGGACGATCGACGCCTTCCAGATCAGCAATCCGGCGGCGCTTTTCCGCTCTGCTAATCTCTTTACCGACTTTGCCGTGATTGCCGCGGTGTTCGGGGCGTATGTCTGGCTCATTCGTACCGGTCATACGATTTGGATCAAGAGTGTCTTTGTGCTGTGCATTGTGGGCTCGCTCATCAACGGGTCTTACCTTTTGTGGCAGAGCCGAGGTCAATGGCACAGCGATGCGGCGCAGCGGGAAACGGCTGCCGACGAGATCCCGGACTATAACGATCGACTCTTCGGTTTTTCCAAGACAGGAGAAAACATTGTTGTTGTCATGATGGATGCCTTTACGGGCACCCATATGGAACGGATCCTCAAAGATGCTCCGGAACTCAGGCATGATCTGGAAGGTTTTGTGTGGTATCCCGATACGCTTGCGGCAGGCCCTTCGACCAATGCCGGCATCGCTTCTATTTTGTGCGGTTACGATTGCACGCCGGTTGCCATCAACGCGCAGGGTAGCGACCCCGTTGCCGAAAAAATCAATCGGGGGTACGCCAAGTTTGTCAATCGTCTGGGCGAGAGTTGGGATGTGGCTTTGTACGAGCGCAATTGGCTCGAAGAGATGCGTTTGCGCAAGTATACCGACCACGATGTCCTGGGACTTCGTTATCTGAGCGACGCCTATACCGATCGCTATATCGAACGCAACAATCTCAAGATCGGCCGGGGCAATACCGACGAGTTCTTGCTTGCCGTTTCGGTTTATTCTGCGGTGCCGTGGAGTGCCAAAAATCAGATTTATCGCAACGGCCGTTGGTTTGAAAGTTTCCTCGGAGATAAGAACGAGGTGCTGGTACTCAGAGCTCTCAAGGATTGGGCGCTTTTTGATCAGTTGCCTGAATTGTCCAACGCCAAGGCACAAAAGAACACGTTCAAGTTCATCGACACGGAACTTACGCACACGCCGTGGTTCATGGATCCGGGCGTGTGCCGCATTGTCTCCAACCCCAAACGGGAGATCGGTGCCGATGGAGTGCCGCTGGCGCATTTGGCCACCGAAACGTGCGCACTCAAAGCGCTTGCCCGCTGGTTTGATTGGATGAAAAAAGAAGGCGTTTGGGACAACACGACGGTGGTTCTCGCAAGCGACCACTCTGCTGGCGACGATCCCGCCTATAGCAACCTTTTCAATGATACTGGCATGGGACGGGAGCCGACGCGATCCAATGCTTTGCTCATGATTAAAAAGGCCGGTCAAACAGGGGAATTCAAGACGGATGCAACGCCGATGACCGCAGCCAAAGCGGCTTCGCTTTGGACGGGGGTTGAGCCGCCGTTGCCGCGTGTCTTCATTTCGGGGAAGTCTCGCGGTGAAGGCTATCTGATCGAGCAGCTCTGGCAGGTTGAGGGCAGTATGTTTGACGCCAAGAACTGGACGGAAAAGAAACCGTAAGGAGATTGATGATGTCGCGCACCGAAATCGTGTCACGAGGTAAGTCCGCTTTTGTCGACGGTTTTGAATTGTTTGATGTCAAACTATTGAATGACATCATGTTGCGCGTAGCCATGGGTGGCAGAGGAGACAAGGCGCCGTTGCTGATGGTGCATGGGCACCCGCATACGCATGTGATCTGGCGCAAAGTGGCTCCCGCGCTGTCAAAAGATCGCCAGGTCATTTTGGTGGATTTGCGTGGCTACGGCGATTCCACGAAGCCGGAGAGTACGCCCGATCACCGTCCCTACAGCAAGCGAGAAATGGCGCGCGACCTGCAATTGTTGCTTCAGTCTCTTGGGATTGAACAATGTGACTTCGTAGGACATGACCGAGGCGGACGCGTGGGGCATCGTTTCGCGCTTGATTGGCCCGAACTGGTGCGCAAGGCCGTCTTCATCGACATTGCGCCGACGGCTACGATGTATGAACGCACTGACAAGGAGTTTGCCACGCGCTATTTCTGGTGGTTCTTCCTGATCCAGCCAGAACCGTTCCCGGAAAAGCTCATCAACTTTGATCCGGAATACTTCCTGCGGCACCATATCAAAGGTCAGCTCAAGATTGAGGGGACCCTTGAAGAAAATGTTTTCCAAGAATATCTGCGCAGCTACCGTAATCCGGAAACGATTCATGCTATCTGCGAGGACTACCGTGCCGCCGCAACGATTGATCTTGCCGACGACAAAGCTGATGCGGACAAACGCATTGAAGCGCCTTTGCATCTGCTCTGGGGCGCGCGCGGCACGGTAGGCAAGCTCTATGACGTTGTGCAGACGTGGCGCGATAAGGCGACTGTTGTGACGGGACGCGCGCTTGACTGCGGTCATTCGCCGCAGGAAGAGTGTCCGCAAGAG
>ENA-UEYI01000378-UEYI01000378.1-human-gut-metagenome-genome-assembly--contig:-NODE-378-length-45319-cov-25.945427_pt1 | contig 45319 bp, 22 predicted proteins | sample MGYA00242900_ERZ507916 | MGnify/ENA primary metagenome ERZ507916 (study PRJEB26167, sample SAMN06115521) | human gut metagenome | host: Homo sapiens | place: China:Chongqing | collected 2015-09-02...
GCGCAGACGGTATAGGCCGCGCTGCTGTCCAGCTCCTCGATCACATAGTGGGAGAAATGGTGCAGGATCAGCTGTGCAACTAATACAAAATATGTGCGTGCTAATGTGTTATTCAAAGTCGAGCACCAACGTGCCGCGCACGTCAAGTTGTAAACAACCTTTTGTGAGCTGAATGGTGCGACCGCTGATGATATCCTTGGCCTGTGACTTGGGAAGCGCTTCAGCATAGCGCGCTAAGTCGACTGTGGCGGGAGCATCTGTGCCGTTGAGCATCACTGTGACTGTGTGGCCTTGATAGGAACGCGTGTAGACGTACACACCATCTTTTATTGTAAAGTGGCGGAACGTGCCGCGCTGAATGGCCAAACTTGTCTTACGCCAATTCAGCAAACGACGTGCCAAAGTGAGTGTGCGTTGCATCAATGGTGTGAGATTTTTTCCCGTAAAGGCATTGATACTATCGCCCGCAAAGCCACCAGGGAAGTTTTGGCGTAACTCCCCATCGCCCTTCGACTTGTCGGCCCACATGGCTAATTCATCGCCATAGTACACTTGTGGAATGCCACGCAGCGTAAGCAACATCGTGAGTGCTTGACAGTAGCGAGCTGGGCGATAAGCCTGCTCGCGTGTGGCGGCGAAGCGTTGTGTGTCGTGGTTGTCGAGGAAGGTGAGCAAGTGGGTAGGGTCGGCATATACGGCATCTTGCGATAGGTAGTCGTAGATGACGGCCAACCCACGGTCCCAATCATTAGTTGTCTCGTCGACGGCCTTTGCAATGCGATACATCAGGGGAAAGTCCATTACCGTAGGCAACTGCGAGTCATCCTCGCCCTTGGGCCCTACGGGAGAATGGCGTTGCCAACTGCTAACGCCTACATTGTTGTTTATCCACGTTTCGCCTACGATGTTGAAACCTGGATATTCAGCCTCTACTTCCTTACACCATTGCGCCATGGCACGGCGGTCGGCATAAGGGTAAGTGTCTTGACGTATGCCGTCAATGCCTGCGTATTCGATCCAAAATAGGGAATTTTGAATCAGATAGCGCAGCACGTGGGGATTGCGTTGGTTGAGGTCAGGCATGGCTTGTGTAAACCACCCATCGGTGGCATTGGTAGCGTCCTCGTTGGAAGCATACTTATCTGTTACAGCTGCAATTTTGTACGATGTCTGTACGTATTCGCTTCGATTGTTAAACCACGTAGAGTCTGGCAGGTCAGTAAAGAGAAAGTTATGACTGCCACAGTGGTTGAACACCATGTCCTGCACCACTTTGAGTCCATGGGCATGTGCGTCAGTTACAAAGGCGCGATAGTCTTCGTTCGTGCCGTAGCGTGGGTCAATGCGGTAATAGTCCGTAATGGCATAGCCATGATACGACTGTTCGGGCATATCGTTTATTAACAGAGGAGTAGGCCAAACGGCTGTTACTCCGAGTTGTTGCAGATAGTCAAGGTGTTGGCGCATACCAGCTAAGTCACCTCCGTGGCGTGCGGAGGAGGCCTGTGAAGAAGTGTGTTCTAAAAGCCCTTTTACTACGTCGTTCTTCGTGTTGCCATTAGCAAAGCGGTCGGGCATAAGCAGGTAGATGACGTCTGCTTGTGTGAAAGAGGTAACCTTGCGTTCATCGCGTTGACGCAGTTCGTAGGGAATACGTTGCGTGGTGCGTCCATGTTTCAACACAATGTCAAATCGTTCAGCTTTGGCCTGAGTCGTGTTGAGATAGAGTAAGAGATAGTTTGCGTTTTTGGGGCGCACAATGCTATCGATGCTAACATTTGTCGTAGAGAGCGTTACGTCACTCTGTCCTACCCCTTGTGCGTGAATGAGCACTTGGAGCGAGGGGTTGTGCATGCCTGCCCACCAAAACTGGGGTTGCACAACAGGGGCTTGTCCCTTGGCGGCTAAAAGGCTCAAGGGCAATAATAAAAATGCAAAGAAAAGATTATATATACGTTTCATGTGTTGATTTAGGGATTTGTTTGGTCAAACATTTCGTTTTGCAAAAGTAAGGGCAAATGTGTGCTTTTACAAACGTTAGAATAAAAATATAAACGAATAGAATTGCAAAAGCATTGAAAATCAAATGAAACGTGCAAAAAAAGACGCTGATTTATATAAACTAAAATGAGGTTTGTTGCGTGGTAAATTGCAATTTATCGGCCTAACGAGAATGAACATTAACGAATAATTAACCAAAAAAAATTAATGAAATAATTAATGTTCAATTAATGATAATTAATGTTCAAAACAACGCGCGAAGCGCGCCTAAATTTAAACGTTAACTATTTATGTTATGCGCTTCTCGCTTTGTTTTGAACATTAATTATCATTAATTGAACATTAATTATTTCATTAATTTTTTCGTTAATGTTCATTCTCGTTAGGCAGATAAATTGCAGTTTGTCTAAATTTTACTTACTTCGGCTTCAAACTCATCAGGGTTGCCCTTCGAACGGTTACGTACCTTTGATCGATAGTTATAGATAGTGGCAGTAGAGTTATTCATAAAGTGGGCAATGTGAGCAGTGTCAGTTACGCCTAAGCGAATGAGGGCAAAGATACGCAATTCCGTTGTTAAACGATTTTCGGCTTTGGGTAGTATCTCCTCGCCAGGGCGTAGGAGGGCATTAAACGAACGAATAAAGTCGGGGAAGATAGCTAAGAAGGCAGCGTCAAAGTCCTCAAAGAAGTGTTCTTGTTCCGCCTTGGTGCGTGCATCACTCTTGAGATGCTTCATGAGTTCGTCTGTTTGGTGGTCCTTCAGCATACGATAGGCTGAGCGGCGGTCGTTGTCTATGCGATCGAGGTAGTCGCGGCAGCGGTTGAGGTAGCGCGTCAAGTATTCTTCTTTCATCTTGTCCGAGAGTTGCAGTTCGTCGTAGGTGCGCTTAAGTTGTTCGTTGACGGTTGACAATTGTTCATAGCCTACTTTGAGTTGTTGGTTCATCTCCATCTGCTGGCGGCGCATACTACGCACTTTCTTGAGCTGATGGTAGAGGTAAATCATGCTAGAAAGCAGGGCCAAGGCCAGAATGGTGAGTGCATAGACAAAGAGGCGTTCGCGGTGACGCTCAGCGTGTTCGCGCTCCTTGTAGACCTTATTAATAATTGGGAAGATGTTTGACACTTCCACTGCGCGTAAGCGTGCTTTACAAAAGTTGGCGTCTTCCATCGAACAGATGAGGTAGTTGTAGGCACGTTGCACGTCGTTATGTTGATATAGCTCTTGTGCTAACAAGGGGAGGGCTTGATATTCCGTCACGCCACGTTCGAGGTCGCTCAAGGCCGCGAGTGCGAGAAAGCGCATTGCTTCGTCGCTATTTTTCATTTCGTGATAGGCTTGTGCCAAAACGGAGTAGACGTAAGGAGCAGAATCGCCTGCGCGCTTCCCCACGTAGGGGCGAAGTAAGTCGATGGCCTTTTGTGCCTGTCCGTTGATCAATAGTTTGTCTGCTTCAACGATCGTACGCGAGATCCCAGGTTTCTCAATCATGAGTATGGAGTCACGATAGTTTTGTGTTAGTGTCAGCAAGCGTTGGTGTGACACACCCGCATTAGAGTAATTTGCCATCCACCCATATATGGTGCGTTGTATGCGCAAGTATTGTAGGCGAAGGTCCTCACCTCCTGCGGCTAACATATTGGGTTTTACGGCTTTCATCTCCTTCAGTGCTTCGGTGTAGAAGCCCGATATGGCGAGGAGTTCACTTTGTGCGATATGCCACCAACCCGACAAGGCCGCATCGTGCTGCATCTCAGGCATACGGGCTATCTCATTGAGTGCCACTTGTGCGGAGTCGGTCTGGAAGTGGGAGTAGGTATCGTATATCTGTTGTAGCAGACTCACACGGCGCATGCCTTGTGTGCTTGCAGCAGCCTTCTTCAGTACTTGGGCTTTTTCTTCACGTATCTGTTGATAGTTGGTTTTTTGGTCTATCATTTGGTCGAGTTGAACGAGCAACTCGGGTAGCTGCAAGTTGTAGCGTGATTGTGCCGATAATGGCAACGTAACAAAAAATAATAGTAATAGGTATATATTTTTCATGGTATCGTGCAAATGCGTCGTAAAACTAAAATAAGCGCAAAGTTACATTAATTTAGAAATAAGCAAGGTATTTATAACAAAATAGAACTGCAATTTGTCGAACAGACAGGAATAAACACAAGCTCACCTGGGGGGAACGCGTCCTCACCTGGGGGCGACGCGTCCTCGCGTCGGCATTTGCAGGTCAAGGCTCGATGCCTTGACTTGCAAATACATGAATATCACTAATTTCAGTATTGCCAACTTGGGACATCGAGCCCCAAGTTGGCAATGCCGACGCGGGGACGCGTCGCCCCCAAGTGAGCTTGCGTCGCCCCCAAGTGAGGGTGCGTTTACTCCTGCTTGCTCACCATGAAGTAAGTAGCGTGGGGCGAACTGAGGTAAAGGCCACAGGTGCTGCTTTGCGGATACATGGCGCCATTCTCAGTCAACTTGATGCCTAAAGCCTTGAAGTCAAGTAGTCGGCTGACGGGGAAGATGAGTTGCTGGTCAGGCAAGGAAGGATAGCCCACTGCTGGACGAATGCCTTGATAGGCAGCACGCGAGAGTTCTTCTAACGCCAAGTGTTCATCAGGACTGTACCCCCATAGGCGCGTGCGTACCTCGCGGTGTAACCACTCACTCGTGGCTTCAGCCAGTCGGTCGCAAACGCTTTGCAAGAGAAGAGCCTGATAATCATCGTTAGTCTGCTTCACTCGCTCCAACTCCTCTATCAATGAGGGCGACACCGTAATGGCAAACACACCCACATAGTCCTCGTAAGGACGCGGTGCTACGTAGTCGCACAAGGCCAAACACGGTGCTCCCGCCTTGGCCGGGTGGCGCTGGCGAGGCGTGGGCAATACAAGGTCTTTGCCCCCAACGGCTCCAGGGAGTACAATGCTATTCTCAGTGCCGTAAGCTGGGTAGAAGCCTACTTCAGCCTGCGTGTAGTGGCGCTTTTCGAGTTCATTGAGTAGAAGTTCCGCCTCTTGCTTAATCTTTTCCGCCTCAGGCGTGCCTTTGCGTACACGCCAAAGGTTGAAGAAGTACGTCCAATTAATCAACTTGCGCACCTCGCTGATGCGAATGTGCGGTTCCGCACGATAGCCAATAAAGGAGGGGCGGGGGAGTGTCTCCTTGCTCCAATCGATGACGAGGCGACGCAAGATATGCTTTGGGTCGTCACAACCACAGGGACACCCCTTAATGGTAGCCTTATCCTGTGGAGACTTGGTCGCTTGACTCAGCAACTCCTTTGCACGCTTTTGCGCCTCGTGCTTCTTGACGAGCTCAGCTTGTTGTTGGGCATTCTCCGTAATGACACGTTCACGATCAGGGCCCATGAGTTGCATCGAAAGCACCGCATTGATAGAAGCATCTTTTACGTGGAATACGGGCCCTTTGTATAAGGGAGCAATCTTCAGAGCCGTATGTAGCGGTGAGGTAGTAGCGCCACCCACCAAGAGCGGCACGGTGATGCCAGCTTCCGTCAGTGCGCGTGCCGTGTTACACATCTCGTCGAGTGAAGGCGTAATCAAGCCACTCAAGGCGATAAAGTCGACATTGCGTTCAATGGCCGTTTGCACAATCTGTTCGGCAGGCACCATAACGCCGAGGTCAATTACCTCAAAGTTGTTGCAGCCCAATACTACCGTTACGATATTCTTACCGATGTCATGCACGTCGCCCTTCACCGTAGCTACGAGATAGCGACCGTTGCTCTTTGCGTTGGCATCTTTTGCCCTTTCGAGATAAGGCTGAAGCAGTGCCACCGCCTTCTTCATCGTGCGTGCCGACTTCACCACTTGGGGCAAGAACATCTTGCCCTCGCCGAAGAGGTCGCCCACCTGTTGCATACCCTGCATCAGTGGCCCTTCGATAATGTCACCTGGAGCCGAGTATTGCTGCAAGGCCTCCTCTAAGTCAGGCTGCAAAAATTCGTCGTCGCCCATACGTAGTGCTTCCTTCAAGCGATCAACGAGGGGAATGGTCGAACGGTCCACCTTCGGTTTCTCCACCGCCTGGAGTTGGTCCTTTGCTTGTAGAAGTTCGGCTGCCTTGTCGATGAGCCGTTCTGCCGCATCGTCGCGACGATAGAGGATAACGTCGTCAATGAGCGTAAGCAAGTCGGCTGGAATGTCGCCATACATCACCTTCGAGGCTGGGTTGACAATGCCCATGTCCATGCCGCGTTGCATACCATGATAGAGGAACACCGCGTGCATGGCCTCACGCAAGTAGTTGTTGCCACGGAAGGCAAACGATAGGTTGCTCACGCCACCACTCACGTGGGCATAGGGCAAGTTTTGCGTTATCCACTCCGTAGCGCGTATAAAGTCAAGACCATAAGCGTCGTGTTCCTTCATACCTGTGGCCACAGTCAGCACGTTGGGGTCGAATATGATATCGTGAGGGTCAACTCCCGCCTCCTCCGTGAGCAAGCGATAGGCCCGTGCGCAAATTTCGATCTTACGTTCATAAGTTGTAGCTTGGCCTTGTTCGTCGAAGGCCATTACCACCATAGCTGCTCCGTATTGGCGAATGGTGCGCGCGTGACTCAAAAACTTCTCTTCGCCCTCTTTGAGCGAGATAGAGTTGACTACACACTTGCCCTGCACACACTTCAGCGCTGCTTCAATCACTTCAAATCGTGATGAGTCGATCATCCACGGAATGCGTGCCACCTCAGGGTCGCTGGCCATGAGGTTTAAAAAGTGCGTCATCTCTTCCTTCGCATCAAGCAGACCATCGTCCATGTTGACATCAATAAGGCTTGCCCCATCGCGCACCTGCTTACGAGCAATGCCCAATGCCTCGTCATACTGCTTCTCATTGATAAGGCGCAGAAACTTACGACTGCCCGCCACATTGCAGCGTTCGCCTACGTTCATAAACGTACCCTTGAGCGGTGTAAAGCCTTCCAGACCTGCCAACCAATCAATCTTTCCTTCAGTAGGACGAATGCGTGCTTGGCGTCCCTTAGCCATTTCGGCAATGGCACGAATGTGGTCGGGGGTGGAACCGCAGCAACCGCCTACAATGTTTACTCCGTCGTCAATGAAGCCTTTAATAGCCGCCGCCATCATCTCAGGCGTTTCGGTATAATTACCCTCTTCATCTGGCAGTCCTGCATTGGGGTGAGCACTGATATAATAAGGTGCTTTCTCAGAGAGCACGCGTAAGTAAGGACGCATATCCTCTGCTCCAAACGAACAGTTCAGTCCCACGCTGAAGATGTCCTCATCGTGTTGCACAGAAGCTAAGAACGCATCAAGCGTCTGTCCCGACAGCGTGCGCCCAGAAGCATCAGCAATGGTCACGCTCAGCATGATAGGAATGCGCCGCCCTGTACGCTCTTTCACCCTTCGCGCTGCCATAAGTCCGGCTTTGGCATTGAGCGTGTCGAAGATAGTTTCAAGCATAAAGAGGTCAACACCCCCTTCGCTCAATACCATCATCTGCTCTTCGTAAGCCTCGCACAGTTGGTCGAAGGTGAGGGCGCGATAGGCAGGGTTTTCAACGTCGGGCGACATTGACAGCGTGCGGTTGGTCGGCCCGATGGTCGCCACCACGTAGCGTGGCTTATTGGGCGTGAGCCGCGTCATGCGTTCCGCCTCTTCGCGTGCTATCTGTAGGGCAGCGCGGTTCATTTCGACTACGTAGTCCTCCGTTTGATAGTCCGCCTGTGAGATGCGCTGTGCGCTAAATGTGTTGGCCGTAATAATGTCAGCCCCCGCCTCTAAGTATTCGCGGTGAATCTGTCGCAACACGTCGGGGCGTGTGAGCGAGATGAGTTCATTATTCCCTTGCAACCGCACGGGCCAGTCCTTAAACATTTCGCCCCGAAAGTCGTCCTCTGTGAGGTGGAAACGCTGAATCATCGTGCCCATGGCGCCGTCGAGGATTAAAAGCGAGGCAGCCCCTACGGCCTCACCCCCTAACCCCCTCTCCTTGAGGAGAGGGGGAATAAAGTTACCTTTGTTTGCTGCGTTTGGTGCTGAGGTATATAATGCGATTGCTTGTGATATGATGTCAGACATGGATTCTTTACTTAGTGCAATTTTGTCGGGTGTTCAATTCTATGTTTCATTTTGTGCATACGCGTTAGGCTGAAAGCCTAGCATTTATATAGCCTAGGGTTTTAACCCTAGGTTCCCAGATGTTTTTACGAGCTGTGCTGAAAGTACAGCACGTGCGTGAACATTGTGGTATATTAATGTGTAGTACTTTCTGTATCACATTGAAGATAAATTGTTCTACACTTTTATTAAAATAAATCATATGCACATTGTTAGTCACGAAAAACATAGTCTTCATTATAGTCAATGTCATATTCTTTTAGAAACATAGTATATTCCTCTCGGAAGGTCATTGTATGGTGATGCATCATTTGGTTGTCAATGTATGCGATAGTTTTGTCTACGATAGAGGAACTTACGGAGAATGTGCCATAACCTGCTTGCCAATAGAAGGGAAAATAAAAATTATCTTTTTCCTTTAAAAAGGAAGAAGAACTATGTTTTATCTTTTTTACAAAATCAGCTATTAATATATCCCGTGGCAGAGTGCACAAAATATGAACGTGATCATTGGTTCCACCTATGCGAATAGGTATGCTATTACAGTGTCGTATGATCCCCATCATATAAGCATAGAGTTCTTCTCTATCTTTTTCTTGTATCATTACGCTATTCGTTTTTATGTGAAAGACAAGATGAATGTAGACTTTTACAAGCGATTGTGCCATGTTTTGAATATATATGGAATATAGTTTGATGTAGTCAAAAAGAATGCGCAAAAGCAAGGCAGAAAGCCTAATATTTAAACAACTTAGGGTACCCCGAGGTTATATATGCGCCTTTAATGCTGTGCTGAAAGTACAGCACATTAATATACAATGTTTACGCACGTGCTGTACTTTCAGCACAGCTCGTAAAAACATCTGGGAACCTAGGGTTAAAACCCTAGGCTATATAAATGCTAGGCTTTCAGCCTAACCTCTATACGCGAAATTCAGAACATGAAACTGTACCCCTAGTTACCCCTCTCCTGGCTATATAAATGCTAGGCTTTCAGCCTAACCTATGTTTAGCGGGGGGTGAGACCGTGGCCCCGCTACTTCAATATTCTCTCCGTACTATACGCGGCATTCATCGTGTAGAAGTGGATAATGGGTACACCAGCAGCTTGGAGTTCACTCACTTGGTGGCGTCCCCATTCGATGCCGAGCGCCTTGACGTCGTCGTTCGACTTACATTTTGTAAACTCACGTGCTAACTCCTGCGGAAAGTCGATGTGGAACGTGCGAGGCAACATTGTGCAGTGGTTCAACGTCGTGAGTGGCTTCAAGCCTGGTATGATCGGCACGGTGATGCCCTCCTTGCGTAGGCGGTCAACAAAGGCAAAGTATTTAGCATTGTCGAAGAACATCTGCGTGACAATGTGGTCGGCTCCCATCGCCACCTTAGCCTTGAGGTGTTCGATGTCGGTGTCGAGGTTCATGGCCTCGTCGTGCTTCTCTGGATAGCCTGCTACGCCATACTTAAACGGAGTGGTGGGGGCGGGCATGGTGATGCCACCTAACAGTTTACCTTGGTTGAAGTCGTTCACCTGTTGGCAAAGTTCAATGGCATGAGCGTGGCCGCCAGGGGTGGGGATAAAGCGGTTTTCCTCTTTAGCGCGGTCGCCACGTAGCACGAGTAAGTCGTTAATGCCGAGGTAAGAGAGGTCGATGAGTTCGCGCTCAATCTCGGCAGCTGTAAATCCGCTACATATAATATGTGGCACAGTGCGTACCCCATAGCGCTCCTTTACGGCCGCAGCAATGGCCACCGTACCAGGGCGGTTGCATACGCTGAACTTCTGATACGTGCCAGCACTCGTTTCGCTATAAATCGTCTCAGAGCGGTGGGTCGTAATGTTGATGCATACGGGGTTGAAGGGCATGAGCGTATCAATCGTCTCATATATCTTTTGCATGCCCTTGCCACGCAAGGGGGGGAGTATTTCGAATGAAAATGCTGTCATGTATGGGGAGTTTAGGGAGTTTAATGAGTTTAGTAAGTTTAATGAGTTTAGTGAGTTTAATGAGTTTAGTGAGTTTAATGAGTTTAGTAAGTTTAATGAGTTTAATGAGTTTAATGGGTTTAATGAGTTTAATGAGTTTAATGGGTTTAATGAGTTCTGGTATCTTAGTAGATTAAACTTATTAAACCCATTAAACTTACTAAACTCATTAAACTTACTAAACTCATTAAACTAAAAAATTACTTTATCCGAATTTCGTCGCCAATCTTGAAGTGGTAATTTCGCTTGATAGGGTTCATTTTACAGAGCGAACTGAGGCGTATGCCGTAGCGCTGTGAGATGCTGTAAAGGCTTTCTCCTACGCGCAGCGTGTGTGTGCGTTGCGTGAGTCCTGCGTCCGCCTTCTTCTGCTTCTTGCCTAAGTAGACAATGTCGCCACTCTTGAGTTGGAAGGTAGCGTCTACGTCGTTATATTTACGCAGTTTGCTCTCCTTTACCTTAAAAGTCTTGGCCAAAGAGTCGTAAGTATCACCTTCAAGAGCAATGACATAGTACTGTCCGTTGCAGCGGCGAATGGTGTGGCCATTCGTGCGTTGCTGTAATTTCTCCTTCTCTTTGCGCTCATGTCGCTCCTCACGACTTTCGTGGTGACGCGCTTTGTCAAAGGCATGGAGATAGTACTTATCAATCATGTTGATGAGCGCTTGTGCATACGTTGGACTGGTGGCATATCCTGCCCGTTTGAGCCCATGCGCCCATCCCTTATAGTCCGTCTTCTTAAGGTCGAAGAGTGAGGCATAGCGTTTGCCGCTACGAAGAAACTTAGAGTGGTCTTCGTAACTCTCAGCAGGTGAACTATATACGCGAAATTTGTCGTCGGGACGGTCGTCCGACTTCACGATGTAAGGCCCTGTCCAATAGCCGCTCACTTTAATGCCAAAGTGGTTGTTCGCCTCCTTTGCCAGTCGACTTTGGCCAGCTGCACTTTCGAGCAGTCCTTGTGCTAAGGTGATGCTGGCCGGAATGCCATAACGCTTCATTTGGTCAATCGCCATGCCCGAATATTGCTGTATGTAGCGTTCGTATGCTCCATTTTGTGCCTGAACGGAGATGCAGAGCAACATGCTTAAAATAACAAGTGTAAACTTACGTATTGTCATATCTTTTAAAGTCAAAATACGGAATGTGGCAAATTTACATATAAAATCTCGCTTTATGCCTACTTTTTGTAACATTTCCGTGGTGTCGCAGCGTTATAAAATTGTAGCGTCCAAATTGGTGTTTGCTGCAAACGTTTTTTCTCTTTTTACATAATAGAGAGATAAGCTGCAATTTGTCTGCCTAATTGGGGGGCGGGTTACAAACCCGCCCCCCAATTAGGCAGACAAACTGCGATTCATTACAGAGCTTATTTATTTTTGCTTCTCGTGCTGCACAGTGAAGTTGTAGCCTTGGGGAATGCGTAGTTCGATGCGGGTGCCGTGGTGGGGTGGGGCTACGTTGGTAATCGTGAGACTGGCACTGCGACGGTTGTATTGGTTGAGAATTTCAAGCGTGCGTGTGAGTAAGCGTAGGCCTGTGCCTGTGTCGCGATTGGTGCGCTTGATGCGGCCGGGGTTGTAGCCCTGCCCATTGTCGGTCACTTGAAGCGAGAGCTCGTTGGTAGGGAGGAGCGTGATGCTGACGTGAATGGCACTCTCTGCACTAAGCGTGGGGAAAGCGTGCTTGAGGGCATTCTCTACGGGTATCTGTAACGACATAGAGGGAATGAGCCATTCGCTCTTTTCTAACGCGGGGTCGATGGTCCACGTGACGGTGGGCCATTCGCCCTTACTATAATGGTGAAGTGAAACGAAACGTTGCACCAAGGCGAGTTCGTCACATAACTTCACAGCCACCTTGCCTGAGGTGAGGAGGTTGCCACGCAATACGTCGATGAGCAGTTCGACGGGTTCGACCAACTCGGGGTAGCGTTGGAGCTTCGGAAGTACGGTACCTAATACGTTGAAGATGTAGTGAGGCGACACGCGGTTGCGCACGATGTCCATGCGAAGTTCCGTTATGCGCTCCATTTGTTGCTTCATGCGATTTTGCGTGTAACGTCGGTAGCATACAATGATGAGCGTGGCTGCAAGAGCCAGTGCTACGGCTACAATTATAACAATCAGAATGATGTTTTGCTGACGTGCCGTTTGGGCAGCGTATTCCGATATAGAGATTTGTTGGCGCAGTAGCGTCGTGTCGCGTTGGTAGCGGCTGGCCAATTCGGCTACGTTGTTGCGCGTCTGGCGGCTGCGTAGCGAGTCAGCATATTGATCGCTGAGCGTCTGATATTGGTAGGCGCGTTGCCACTGACCATATTGCGCTGCGTAGCGCATAAGGCGGCGGTAGTGGAGCATGAGGTAACGCGGCGAACGTATCGGGTGAGGCTCCTTGAGCTGCGTTAAGAAGTCATTGACTTGACTCCCTTTGTGTTGGGCAATGTCGAGATCGGCCAATAGGCTCTTAATGTAGAACACGTTCTCAGGCGTGAGCTGATTGCCCTCCTGTTGTAAGAATAGCTTGGCATTTTGCAGTTGCTGCTGTGCTTCAGACAGTTTATTTTGCATGAGATAAATTTCTCCCATGTTAATCTCGCAGATGTGAATGAAGAACGAGTTGTCCAGTTGGTGGGCTATCTTGTAAGCTTGCTGAAAGTTATAGAGGGATTCGTCATACTTGTGTTCGAAATAATAGCAGTTACCTAACGAGGAGTGGTAAAAGTGTTGAGTCTGTAGAGCTTCTTGTTCAATGTCCTTCTTAGCAAGGTTGAAGAAGTGGTGGGCCTCTTTAAAGTTTTCCAACTCCATATAGATAAGTCCGAGTCCGCAGCAGATAGCAGCCCGATTGGTGCTATCGTGCAATGAATCGGCTATGAAGAGGGCGTAACGATAACGTTCTGCTGCTAATGGCAGACGGCCTGACTGTTGGTACATATCGGCCACGTTGATAGTGGCGGCTATGAGGTCGTTTGTTTTAGGTGGTTGGTTTAACAAGGTGTAGGCTCGTTCGTAGTACTGGCAGGCTTGGCGGTTGTAACCTGCAAGCAGAGCGGAGGTGCCGAGATGATTATACACTAAGCCTTCAAGTTGGGGCTCGTGGTGTGTCACGCTCCACGTTTTCACCTTATTATAAGTCTTGTTGGCCCAAAGAGTGTCACCCGCACGTTGGTGGGCGGTAGCGCGATAGAGTTCGAAGCGATACCATTGGGTGCTGTCGCTGACACGTTTCTGCCACTGCATAAAGGTCGTGTCGGCCTTATAAGGGGCAGCGTAGAGGAGGTCGCGGTTGGCTTCGATGACGCTGTCTATTTGGTGCTGAGTGACGCTTTGTCGCTTATGCTGGCAGCTGAACGTTAATAACACGAATAGTGGGAACGCAAGGAAACCGTAATACTGAGAGGAGAACATATAATTCTGGAGCGCGAAGCGCGACTTGATGTTAAGCGTTGTCATTATTATCGAAGAGGGAAGGTTCTTGGGATGGGTCATCCGTATCGACTTCGGGGGAATTGTCGTTATCATTTTCGTCCTCTTGAGGTTCAGCCTCGGTGACGGGCTGACGAAGCGGTTCGAGTTCTTCTATCTTCTCAATGGGAAGCGTGGTGATACGTTTACCTTTGGCCTTGTAGCCCTTAACGGCAATGAACGAATCCACATCAATTTCAAGTGGATCGCGGAAGTCCTCGTTGCCACCATAGGTCACTTGCAGACGCGGATATACTTGATCGGTGAGCAAGATAAAGCGAGAGTTAGGGTTGTCGCCCAAGAAATTTAGTGGCCGCGTTTGTGCACAACGTTCAAAGACGAAGCGCTTAACGTAAGGGAAGCCTTGTTGATCGGCATCGAAGAGTACGGCCGTCCACACCTTGTGTTCGTCAAACTTCTCAACGCGCAGAATGCCCGAAGGCTCGTAGTGATTGTTGAGGTCGAAATTGGTGGTGTAGAACTGCCCGTTCTGCAGGACAACGAGTACGAGGTCGTCAGAGTGGAACTCACCCAAGTACTCTCCACGTCCATCGTAATTAAGGCGCTGTACATCATGGTCAAACCAAACTCTTCGACCGCCGAGGGTAGAAGCACCATGCGCCTTGAGCGTAATCTTATGAACGTCAACACGGGTGAGCAAGTTGCCTCGGCTCTGACGCCCTTTGACTAAGATCTCTCCAAAGTCGCGGTCCATGCTGATGCGCTTGAGTTTGGGATTAGGACGGAACGTAACCTTGATACTCTCAGCCTCGCCATTCGGGTTGGCCGTGAAGTAAAGCACCTTGCTACCTGGCGTACCCATTGTGAGGTCGTACTCGCGGTCGTGGGTGATGCTGGTCACGTTGAAGCGTTTGATGTAGCAAGTGTTGGTGGCAGCGTCGCGATAGACGACATTATAAATTGTGCGTTTATCGCCCTTCTTAAAGACGGCGATGTGAATGACCTCTACTTTCTTTTTCTTCTCCGCCTTCATGCGCTCGGTCTCACCGATAAACACCTTATCGGCCACGCGCGTAACCTTATACGTACCGTCGCGATAGAAGATGATGACATCGTCGATAGGAGAACAGTTCTCCACGAACTCGTCCTTTTTGAGGCTCATGCCCATGAAGCCATTTTCGCGGTCGATGTAGAGCTTCTCGGTAGCTTCGATTACCTTGGTGGCCTCGATGTTGTCGAATGAGCGTATCTCGGTATGGCGAGGGTGCTCGGCCGCATATTTATCGCGAATGAGGCGGAACCAGTTAGAGGTGACTTCGACCATGTTCTGCAGGTCGCGGTCAATGCGTGCCACCTCTTCTTTCATGTGGGCGATAAGCTCGTCGGCTTTGTCTTTATTGAACTTAAGGATGCGTCCCATCTTAATCTCCATGAGACGCAGTATGTCGTCGCGCGTCACTTCACGATAGAACTGGGGCTTGAAGGGGTCTAAGCGACTGTCGATGTGAAGAATGGCGGCGTCCATGTCTTTAGCCTGTTCGAAAGCGCGGTCTTTGTAGATGCGTTCCTCGATAAAGATACGTTCGAGTGAGGCAAAGTGAAGACTCTCCATGAGTTCGCCACGGCGTATCATGAGTTCCTTCTCAAGCAAAGAGCGCGTGTGGTCTACCGAACGGCGCAACACCTCGCTTACGGTGAGAAACTTCGGTTTCTTGTCTTCAATCACGCAGCAGTTGGGATTGATACTGGTCTCGCAGTCGGTGAAAGCGTAAAGGGCATCGATGGCCTTGTCGCTTGATGTGCCAGGCGTGAGATGAACGTGAATTTCAGCCTCGGCAGCGGTGTTGTCCTCCACCTTACGAATTTTTATCTTACCCTTTTCGTTGGCTTTGAGTATAGAGTCGATGAGCGTGCTGGTGGTTTTGCCATAGGGTATTTCGGTGATGACGAGCGTCTTACTATCTAACTTCTCGATTTTGGCACGCACCTTTACGGCACCACCGCGCATGCCGTCGTTATAGCGTGATACGTCGATGGAACCGCCTGTCAAGAAGTCGGGATAGAGGTGAAACTCTTCGCCATGCAGATACTTGATAGCGGCTTCGCAAAGTTCGCCAAAGTTATGGGGTAAAATCTTTGCTGAAAGGCCTACGGCAATGCCCTCGGCCCCTTGGGCTAAGAGTAAAGGAAACTTTACGGGTAACGAAACGGGTTCCTTCTTACGGCCGTCGTATGACATCTTCCACTCCGTTGTCTTAGGATTGAAGAGTACGTCGAGAGCGAACTTTGAGAGTCGCGCTTCAATATAACGAGGGGCAGCAGCGCTGTCGCCCGTGAGTATGTTACCCCAGTTACCTTGACAGTCGATGAGCAAGTTCTTTTGTCCCAACTGTACCAAGGCATCGCCAATAGAGGCATCACCGTGGGGGTGGAACTGCATGGTATGACCTACAACGTTGGCCACCTTATTATAGCGTCCATCGTCGAGCAGTTTCATAGAGTGGAGTATGCGTCGTTGTACAGGTTTGAGACCATCACCTAAGTGGGGGACGGCACGTTCGAGAATGACGTACGAGGCATAGTCTAAGAACCAGTTTTGATACATACCCGTCAACTGCAATTTGCCCTCTTCGTCTTTCACCCCACTGGGGTGATAGTCGGAGTGGGCTTCGGGCGTGGCGGTGTCGTTAGTGGCTTCGTTGGTAACGTCAGTTTCGTTCAATATTTCGTCTTTATTTTCTTCGCTCATCGTTTTAAGGGTGGTTTCAGCATTTTACGTTGCAAAGTTAACAAATCTGTGTTAAACATTTAAACGCGGATTTGATAAACTGCAATTTGTCGACCTAACGAGAATGAACATTAACGAAAAAAATTAATGGAATAATTAATGTTCAATTAATGATAATTAATGTTCAAAACAAAGCGCGAAGCGCATAACATAAATAGTTAACGTTTAAGTTTAGGCACGCTTCGCGCGTTGGTTTGAACATTAATTATCATTAATTGAACATTAATTATTCCATTAATTTTTTTCGTTAATGTTCATTTTCGTTAGGCCGATAAATTGCAGTTTGAAAGCCTAATATGAATAAACATTAACGAAGGAATCTAATTCTTTTCGTTTACTGTTCGTTGATGCGCTTTAACGTTATCAAAGCGGATTCGACACTTGGCACATCATTAATTATCATGCGTCGGTGTCCACGATTTTCATCAAGTTTACAACGCTGGTAAGAGTTGGTAGCAAAAGTAATAATGCGTTCAAAAGTGTCGCTCTGATAGAAAGCACTCTCGGTGTTACGCACAAAGTAAAGCGTCATGCGACGCGCCTTGAGCGTAAGACGTTCTGCCCCCAACTTGCGTCCCAAAGCACGCAAGGGAACAATGCGCAAGAGCTCTTCACCCTCAGGCGGAAGCGGGCCGAAACGGTCCTCCATGCGATGACGGAAGTCAGCTATCTGTTCGTCTGAAGCTAAGGAGTCGAGTTCACGATAGAGCAACATACGCTCTGTGGCCCCTGGCACGTAGGTTTCGGGGAAATAAGCGTGAAGGTCGCACTCTACGGCACAATCGTCCACAAAACGCTCGCCACTGAGATGGCCCGTCTTCTTGAGTTCATCAGCATAAAGGTCGGCAAACTCGTCATTCTTGAGTTCCGTAACGGCCTCAGCCAATATCTTCTGGTACGTTTCATACCCCAAGTCGGCAATGAAGCCACTCTGTTCCGAACCTAAGAGGTTGCCCGCGCCACGAATGTCGAGGTCTTGCATGGCTATGTGTATCCCCGAACCAAGGTCGGAGAAGTTTTCGATAGCCTCCAAGCGGCGACGCGACTCATCAGGCAGCAAGGCCAAAGGCGGTGCCATAAGATAGCAGAAAGCCTTACGCGAGCCACGTCCTACGCGACCACGCATCTGGTGAAGGTCGGAGAGTCCGAAGTGGTGAGCCGCATCAATGATAATGGTGTTGGCATTCGGCACGTCGATGCCGTTCTCAACTATAGTAGTGGAGATGAGTACGTCGTAATCGTAATTGACAAAGCCCATAATAATCTTTTCCAACTGATCGGGCGGCATCTGCCCATGACCTATGGCAATGCGCGCATCTGGCACGTACTTATGTACCAAACTCTCTAAGTTAGGCAGTGCAGCTACACGGTTGGTAACGATATACACCTGCCCATTTCGGCTCATCTCAAAGTTGACGGCCTCAGCGATGACTTCATGGCTGAAGGTGTGAATCTCCGTCTGAATGGGGCGACGATTGGGGGGCGGCGTCTGAATAACGCTAAAGTCGCGTGCCCCCATGAGGGAGAATTGTAGGGTGCGCGGAATGGGCGTGGCCGACATGGTGAGCGTATCAACATTCACCTTGAGCTGGCGCAACTTCTCTTTCACCGCTACGCCAAACTTCTGTTCTTCATCAATGATAAGCAAACCGAGGTCGTTCCACTTCACACTTTTGCCAATCAACTTTTGCGTACCAACAAGTATGTTTACCTTTCCATCGGCCAAGTCCTTCAGTAAAGCCTTAGTTTGAGCTGTCGTTCGCGCACGAGTGAGGTAGTCAACGCGTACGGGGAAGTCCTTCAGACGACTGGCAAAAGTCTTATAATGTTGCAAGGCCAACACGGTGGTGGGCACCAGCACGGCCACTTGCTTATTATCAGCACAAGCCTTCATAGCCGCACGCACGGCTATCTCGGTCTTACCAAACCCCACATCGCCACATACGAGGCGATCCATAGGTTTGGCACTCTCCATGTCGCGCTTCACCTCTTGCGTTACGCGGAGTTGGTCGGGCGTATCTTCATATACGAAGCTGGCTTCCAACTCATGTTGCATAAAGGAGTCGGGACTGAAAGCAAAGCCCTTTTCTTCCTTTCGCTGTGAATAAAGACGAATGAGGTCGCGCGCAATGTCTTTTATCTTCTTCTTGGTGCGCTCCTTGAGTTTCTCCCAAGCCCCTGTACCTAAACTACTAATACGAGGTGGCTCGCCCTCTTTGCCTTTATACTTCGACACTTTGTGGAGAGCATGAATGCTCACGTAGACGGCATCTTCATTCTTGTAAGTGAGCTTGATCATCTCTTGCATCGCACCGTCTGCCCCTGGCATACGCACCAAACCGGCAAAACGTCCCACACCATGGTCGATGTGGACCACATAGTCGCCTGGTTCGAACTGCATCAGTTCCTTGAGCGAAAGGGCCATTTTGGCATCGCGGGCATGGTCGCTCTTCAGGTTGTACTTATGGAAGCGGTCGAAAATTTGGTGATCAGTGAAGCAGCAAATGCGGAGGTCGTTGTCAATAAAACCTGCATGCAGGGTGCGCTCTACGGGTTGGAAAAGCACAGAAGCGGTGTCCATCTCGTCGAAGATGCTCTGCAAACGCTCTGTTTGTTTCGGACTGTCGGCCAAGATGTACACTTGGTAGCCATCGACTTTGAGTTGGCGTAGGTTTTGACGCAGCAAGTCAAAGTTCTTGTGATAGAGTGGCTGTGGCTCTGTGTTAAACTGCACCTGTGTCGTAACATTTCCCAAGGGGTGTGTACCGATATTGACGCGCTGTAACGAGGCCACACCACGCAAGAAGGCTTCACCCGTAATGAGTAGGAGTTCCTTCTGCAAACGTTGACGCTGGGCTTCGGCCTCCATCTCTGAAGTAGCCTCCACCTCTTGTTGGGCTTGACGCGCAAACCCTTCGCGATAGGTACGCTCTATCGTGTCGTGTACGAAGGTGAGGTCTTTCACGACTAAGAGGGTGTCGGAAGGTAGGTAGTCGGTGGGCGACACCAGATGAGCAGCACTGCTGCCTTGTTCCGTGTCAGGCACGATGCTGACACGATCCTTTGCTTCCTTCGACAATTGGGTTTGCACCTCAAAGGTGCGTATGCTTTCTACATCATCGCCAAAGAAGTCTATACGATAGGGGAACTCTGAGGCATAAGAGTACACGTCGAGTATGGAACCGCGCACGGCAAACTCGCCTGGTTCGTAGACGTAGTCTTTGCGTGTAAAGCCTATTTCAAGTAATCGTTTGGTGAGTTCTGTGAGGTCGTAACTGCCGTCTTTTGTGATATTGACCGTGCGCTCTACCATATTTTGAGGTGGAGCGACGCGTTCTGATAAGGCTGCGGGGAAGGTTACTATATATAAAGAAGCCTCCGTAGCCGCTCCTCCAGTTTGGAGTGCCGACAAGCGGTTGAGCACTTCGGTGCGCAAGATTTCGTTAGCAGCATCGCGCTGGGCATACTTTACGGCACGGCGATAGGTGGAGGGATAGAAGAGTACGTGTTCGTCGTCGAGCAGTTGGGTGAGATCATGGTAGAAGTAGCCAGCCTCTTCTTCATCATTGAGTATAAATAGCAGGGGACGATTAAGGGGCTTTTGCTGCTTGCTCAATGCCGCAAAAGCTACGGGAGCGGCCGAGGCTTGCAGGCCCACAAGGTGAGTTAGCACGTTCTTTCGGTCGCTCAATATTTCGGATAATGCTCTCACCTGTGGGTGAGTAGCAATATGACTTAACAGTTCTGATAAATGCATGATGCAAAGGTAGGACATATTTTGGTTCGTAAACGCCTTTTACATGAAATAGTATTTGACAAACTGCAATTTATCTGCCTAATTGGGGGCGTGCCCTCACCTGGGGGCGACGCGTCCTAACCTGGGGGCGACGCGTCCCCGCGTCGGCATTTGTTAGTCAAGGCTCGAGGCCTTGACTAACAAATACATGAATATCACTAATTTAAGTATTGCCAGCTTGGGGCATCGAACCCCAAGTTGGCAATGCCGACGCGGGGACGCGTCGCCCCCAGGTGAGCTTGCGTTCGTGGCGCACTTCTCTTCGATAAATTGCAGTTTATCAAAAAAAGGCGATGCCATTGGCATCGCCTTTTTTGCTATATGTAGTAGTGTGGGTTAATTCATGTTATCCCACATGCCCTTGTTTGTACCACCGCCCCAGATAGGGTTCTCTTTTTTGTTAGAGAGGATTTCGTTGCGATCGCTCACCTCCTCTTCGTTACCAATACGTAGACTGGTAGCCATTATACCTTCCGTCTGAAAGGTAAAGGTTGTAGTCTGTGGAGTTATATATTTGCGTTTCATGTTGTTATCGTTATTTAAAAAGATTACTTAATAAACACCTTCTGTCCGTTACCCTTTACGTAGATGCCACGAGTTGGGTAGAGCACGCGGCGACCGTTGAGGTCGTAGTAAGTGTTGTTATCAGTCTTGTTGGCGTCGCTTTCAACAGTGTTGAGGCCCGTTACCATGCCGTCCACAACGAAGTTCATCATCTGTGCTTCACCGCTGGCAGAGGTAGTGATGTTAGTCTTAAGCAAGTAAGCCTTGTTAGAAGGTACAATTGTGAGGGTAGAGGGGTAAAGACCTACTTTACCTGACTTTGAGGCAAGCACATAAGTGTCCTTCGCTGTGAAGCCTGAACGCTCAGCAGTTGAACCCGTCAGCTTGTTACCAGCGTAAGTGTTAGAAGTCGTTGTTATAGTCAAATTAACCAAACCACCACCATCTTTTGTTAAGAGTGCACCCGTGTTGGCAGGGATAATACCATCTGTAATCTCTTGTAATGTCAGTACATCGTCCTCAGCGGTAGAGGCAATGTAAGCCTTTACATCGCTCGGCACTTGTACGGCAAACGGATAAGCAACTGAAGCCCAACCAGCAGTAGTAGAGATATTGACAGGTACTTCTGTCACCTTGATGATTTGCCAATAATTTGACTTGTTAGAGAATTGGCCGTTATTGCGTGCTACATAGTTGTCACCATTAATGCCTACTTGGTTGTTATTAACGTCGTACATCACAAACATAGAGTTGGCATCATAGTCCGTAAAAGCATCTGTCGTGTAAGGCATAAACTTATAGTGCCCATTTCCATGGCTGATATTAATAGGCATTTCGATGGGAGAAGTACTCGCTTCGCCAAACTCACGATCGGTATTTGCATTTCGGAGTGTAAAGGTGCCGTCATTGTTCTTTGTGAACTTCCAAAGTTGTGAACCGAAATTGTCGCTATCGCTCTTGCGTGTGATCTTACGGTCCATACTCCCCTGACTGTTAGTGTAAGCCGTGTTGAGTGAACCATCAGTTCCAACAACAATGTTCTCGCTCGAAAGGTAGCGGTTGGCAAGTTCACTATCGACATTGCGAATGCGGTAGTAAGCGGTGAGATCGGGTTGGACAGAGAAGTTGACATCTGTTGCAAAAGCGATTTTGTCAAGTAGACTCCATGCCTTTGTTTCGCTGCTATTGTATTCCTCTAAAAGTGCTTTGCCTTTTTCTGCGCCTTCGGTCGTGTTCATTGTCAAGGCGTTGTCATTATTTGTTTGACTTGAAAAAGCTTTAGGCATAAAATTCGCTATAATGCTTGTAGCTAAAGCCAAGTCGGTATCGTCAACGGCAGTGACTTTATAACCAGAACCTCCATCGTTTTGTGCACCCGATTTATTATTATTGCTCCATGTGCCAAGATAGCCAGATTGGTGGTCACCTAAGAAACCCCAAGTGTTCTCATATTGTAAGCTGAAATTAGCACCTGAGGCAGCACTCGTCTTCATATAGAACGTGGTGCCATTATCAGAGAAAGTTGCTTTATTATCTTTGTCCGCAACGTTAACATATTTTTTTGTGGCTTTGTTGTAGAGCTTTACACCTAATCCGTCTTCAACGATAGCCCAATATGCGCCATAAAGGCTCATGATGGTAGCTTGATAGTTTGCTCCATAGTGTGAGGTTCCAGCGTTATTACCTGAGTATACTTCGTTGCTATTCGCTACATTTGCTATAAGGTAATTGCCTTGACCATTGTTATGGTCTCCGTCGTTACGCATGGTAAGTTTGAACCAAACAGGTGATTCGGGTGTTGAAAGTGTAACGGGGACAGAACCCTTGGTAGCATATAAAGTCATATCGGCCGTTGTCTCTGCATCGCCATAAGTTAGGCTACTATTGTTATTATCACTCCAATAATAAGAGTAGTTTGCAACAAGATCTGACAAACTTACAACGCCAGCTTTTAGACCTGTTTTCCATGCAGATGATAAAGTTTTACCATCGGCAGTTTTAATTTTTATCTGTGCACCATAAGCAGGAGTTGCTTGGGTGGTAGTGCCATCGGGTAGGGTTAACTTATAAAATACGAATTGAACGGCAGTTCCGTCAACATTGTTACCATCCCAATAAGAAAGGTTGGGGTCACCGCCTGGTTGATTACAATGAAGAAAAAGATCGCCATTAGTCGTAGTTCTGTTGCATTGTTTAAGGTGAACGCCACCTTCAAGGGTAGTCATGCCCTCAGGTGTGGTAAAACTTACGGGTTGTAAAATGGCCGCATTGCTAATGTTGGTGCTTGATCCGCAGTTCCCTCCTCTATCACCATCTGCTGGAAGAAAGCCACCAGTTGAGGCATTTTGAAGCACGAGCTGCCCATTGGCATTTTTGGTAATGTACCAAACGTATTGCAAGTTGCTGGCAAGTGTCGTTTTGTCAACACTGCTTTCTTCTTTAATTCTAAAAGGACGATTGTTGTCGCTCCCATGATAAGCATAGTAGTCTTTCCAACCATTATTACTTTTAAAGTGGGCTTTTACCAGATAATACCCCTCGGTAATATCACCAGCGGTGGTGTACGTGTTCGCCACCACCACGCCATCGGCCCAAGCCGTAATGGCGCAGAGCCACAACAGGAGGGTTGTGGCAAAAGTAGTAAAGTGTTTCATTTTCTTACTCTTTTTTGTTTATTTATGTTTATTGTAATTGCAGTTTGTAGGATAAAAGTGTAAAGAAGTAGTTGATACACCCTATATTTTACTGCTGCAAAGGTAAAACGCAAATCTTAACGAACCTAACGGGGGGGGGTAAAATATGTTAAAACAATAAATAAAGTGAAATATGAAACGTTTTATTCTCAATTTTGTAGTGTTTGTGGATAATACAAGAAGATAAACTGCAATTTGTCTGCCTAATTGGGGGCGTGCCCTCACCTGGGGGCGACGCGTCCCCGCGTCGGCATTTGTTAGTCAAGGCTCGAGGCCTTGACTAACAAATACATGAATATCACTAATTTAAGTATTGCCAGCTTGGGGCATCGAACCCCAAGTTGGCAATGCCGACGCGGGGACGCATCGCCCCCAGGTGAGCTTGCGTTCGTGGCGCACTTCTCTTCGACAAATTGCAGTTTAACAAACATGGCTCGTTACAGAAATACTTTTACGGACGATAACCGAGTGGGCAAGTCCGATGAATAGTTCAGCTGTAGTTTGAAAGATAGGCCAAAACGTAATAGAAATAGATTAAAGAGATGTTAGCGTTCGCTCCCCAAGTGCGAAGCGCGCAAATATATGTAGCTTGTTCATCGTTTCGCATTTTCTTTTCTCAAAATGATTGTTAATTGTGTTGTTTATTTTGCTCCCCCCTTAATTAAATGTAAATTTGCAACGTGCAAAGCATGCACGTTTATCAAAATGTTACCTTTCAATACAAATTATATGCTTAAACCAATTAAACCTAACACAAACCGATTGCGAAATCTGTTTGCGTTGGCCGTTTTCTGTAGTGCCACCTTCACCTCGTGGGCACAGCTCAGCACCGAAAAGACGTATTATATTAAAAGTTCTGTTTCGGGCAAAGTATTCTCCAACGGAAACTCCGCTCAAAACAATGCCGAGATAAAACTCGAAGCCGTGTCGGACGCCTCAATGGGTCAAAAGTGGACACTCACCAGTACGGGCAACGAAAACGAATATATCATCGTCAACGCAGGCTATCCTGCCTTTGCCATTGATGCAGCTCCCAACAAGTGGTACTATCCTTTGCAGTGGACGGCCAATGTAAATTCGGAAAATCAACGTTTTCAGATTCTTCCTGTAGAAGGCGCAGAGAACACCTATAAAATTGTGTGGTCGGCCAATACCAACCGTCGCATGATGGAAAAGAGTGGTGACCAACTCAACGTGTCAGATGAGGATGAGAGCAAAGGCGTTACTACTCAGTTCGTATTTGAAGAGACCACGGAACAACCCAAAGCCGATCGCCCTCACTGGAGCGATGAGACCTTCTTCGAAGAGAATAAACTCCCTGGTCATACCACCTTTATGCCTTATGCCAATACGGCAGCCCTACAAGCCGACAAAGAGCGTTACGCTCGTCCTTGGGTTGACCCTCAAGGCGCAGAGTGGCTCTCACTCAATGGCGTATGGAACTTAAAGTGGACCACCGAACTCAGCAACGTGCCCAAGGACGACTTTTATGCCGACAATGTTGATGCCTCAAAGTGGGACACCATCAGTGTGCCGTCTTGTCTTGAGATGAAAGGCTATGGCGATCCTTATTATATAAATGTAGGATATCCGTTCCAAGACAATTATCCTAACCTCGACATGGCCTATAACTGTAAGAACTCAGTGGCTTCGTATCGCCGCACGTTCACGCTGCCCGAAGGTTGGACAGATAAGCGCGTCGTGCTCCACTTCGACGGTATTTATAGTGCTGCCTACGTGTGGGTGAACGGCCAATACGTTGGTTATACCCAAGGAGCTAACAACGACGCTGAGTTCGACCTCAGTAAGGTGGTACGTCAAGGGGAGAATAACATAGCCGTACAAGTGTACCGCTTTAGTGATGCCTCTTACTTGGAAGGACAGGATATGTGGCACATGAGCGGTATACATCGCGACGTTTACCTCTATGCTACGCCCAAAACCTACATAGCTGACCATGTAATCACGGACGACCTCGCGGCACCCTACATATCGGCTGCTGTGACGGTAAACGTAAGCATGAATAATCCTTCAGCTGAGGCCGTAACGAAGCAGGTGCGTGCGCGCATTATCAGCCCTGAGGGCGAACAAGTGGCTGAAAAGGTGGTAGACTTTGCTTTCGAAGCTGGTCAGACTAACTTGCAGCAAGAAGTGGCCTTCAATTCGTTGAGTGGCATTGAACTCTGGAACTCAGAGTCGCCTAAACTCTACACCATTGAACTCTCACAACTCGCAGCCGACGGCAGTGAAGAGATGGCCTTTGCTACTAAGTATGGTTTCCGCAAGGTATATGCGGGTGCAGGCAAGGTATATGTAAATGGTAAGCGCGTTATTTTCCGTGGTGTCAATACGCAAGATACACACCCCGTACATGGTCGTTCGATTGACGTGAACACCATGTTGCGCGACATCACCATGATGAAGCAAGCCAACGTCAACCTCTTGCGTACTTCACACATGCCACGCCAACCCAAGATGTATGCCATGATGGACTATTATGGTATGTACTGCATGGACGAGGCCGACGTTGAGTGTCACTTCAACTGGGAGCAGAGCGGCAACACGATTAGCTCGGCCCGCACGTGGCGTCCACAATACATCGACCGCACCATTCGCATGGTACAGCGCGACCGCAATCACCCCTCAGTCCTCTTCTGGAGCCTTGGCAACGAAAGCGGTGTGGGTAGCAACTTAGCTGCCACTTACGACACGCTGAAGATAGTCGACCCCAGCCGTATGGTACACTACGAAGGGGCTACTCGTGGCAACGCCAGCTATACCGATATGTATAGCGTGATGTATCCGAGCTATAGCAATATGAGCCGTGATGCCAACAACACGGGTGGTAAACCCTACTTTATGTGTGAGTTCGCTCACGCTATGGGTAACGCTGTGGGCAACTTTAGCGAATATTGGAACACCATGCGCAGCTCTACCTATGGTATGGGTGGCTGCATTTGGGACTGGGTAGACCAAAGCATCTATCATGCTTCTGACATCAAGTCGGGTAAGTTGACCGAAAATGGTTATCCGAAGTATCGCACAGGTAACGACTTCTCTAACTACAATCACCAAGGCAACTTCGTCAACAATGGCCTCGTGCCGGGCGATCGTGCTTGGACTCCTAAGTTGGCCGAGGTGAAGCAAGTATATAGCCCCATCTCAGCTTCCTTCAACTTGCGCCGTAAGCGCGTGACGGTGAACAACAACGCCGACTTCACAACGCTTGATAACTACCTTATGGCTTATACCGTCTTGAAGAATGGTGAACAAGTAGAGACTGACACCATCTCATTGCCCGCAGCATCGCCTGCAAGCAATAGTGGAGCCATCGACCTGCCACTTACGACAGAAATGGACGAGACGAGCGAGTACGTGCTCGACCTCACTTTCTTACAGAAGGACGCTACGTTGTGGGCTGATGCGGGTTATCCCGTAGGCAAACAGCAGTTTACACTGCAAGAGCGCAGTGCTACACTGCCTACTGTCGATGCTGGCAACTTGGCTTTGACTATCGGTGATAAGAGTGGCGATACGGAAATCAAGAACGATAAGTTTAGCCTCGTACTCAATCCTTCAACGGGTCGTCTGTATTCATGGACGTATGGCAACTACAAGATAATAGACAAGTTGGCTAACAACTTTACTTACGACAACTTCCGTTGGGTAGAAAACGATGAGGCTTCAGGCAACTCACTTGATGATTCTAACGGCATTAGTAAGTTTACGCTTACGAAGTCACCTAAACTCAATGGCAATGGCAATGTGACGTTTAGCACCAAGGGTACAGGTAAGTATTGTGACGTTGTATACGACTATACGGTTTATCCAAACGGTACGGTAGACGTGAAGAGTACTTACACATCACACGAAGTGAGCAACCTACGTCGTATTGGTTCGAGGATTGTATTGCCTGGCAGCTTAGAACAGTTAGAGTATTATGCACTCGGCCCATGGGATAGCTACGTTGACCGCAAAGACGCTGCTTTGTTAGGCCGTTACACCAGCACCGTGAGCGATGAGTTTGGTACAACGCCTCACCCACAATCATGTGGCAATCACGAAGGCTTGCGCGAACTCACCCTTACTGATATGAAGGCTGGCTTCTTGCTCAATGTACAGACTGAAGGTCAAGTAGCCTTCTCGGCATTGCATTACACAGATGCTGAAATGGCAAATGCACGCCACCGTTGGAACTTGAAGCAAGACAAGAGTTCGGTTATTCTTCATTTGGACTATTATCAGAAAGGCCTTGGCAATGGTAGTTGCGGTAGGGGTACAGGTACGCTCAGCAAGTATGAGTGTCCTGTCGGTACATTTAGCAACACCGTACGTTTCCGTCCGCAATTCATGAACGAAACGGGCATAAACGATGTAGTAGCCACTACACCTGCTGACTTCAACGTGTGCGTAGAGAATGGCACGGTAGTTTGTACAGGTACGATTGCCGCAGGCACAACCTTACGCGTTTACGACTTAGGCGGTGGTATCGTAGCAACTGCACAAGCTACTTCGGCCACCTCGCAACTCACGGCTCCTATCACCACGCAACCCAACGGAGTTTACCTCGTGAAGGTAGGCACCAAGGTGTTTAAGGTGTTGAAGTAAACCATTAAAGGGTGGTTCTAAAAATTCTGTTTTTAGAGTTCTGCTATTCTGAAATGTGATTCGTACGCTCTCGAAAGTGTCTTTTTGAAAGTTTGTTCGGTCACATAGCCCGCTATGCTCCCTCACAAACTTTCAAAAAGACACTTCCGATAGCGCACAAATCCCTATTTCAGAATTATTAGAACCACCCTAAAATGTAAGTAGCTCAGCACAACTGGGGGACAGGTCTCTGGTCTGCGAAAGGAATAAGAATGTTCTTTCTCCTTTCCTCGCAGGCCAAAGGTCTGCCCCCAGTTGCTGAGCTACTTACATTTTGCTTTTGAAAAAAAACTTTTCTATGAATTATACAATCAAACGCTATACTTCGGCTGATGAGGCTTTGTGGAACGCGGCAGTTGACAATGGTGGGGTGCGTCAGGCCTCCTTCTTGTTCAATCGTCAGTATATGGACTATCATGCCGACCGCTTTCGCGACATCTCACTCATGGTGTTGGACGACCATGAGCGCGTCTTGGCCTTATTGCCAGCCAATGTTAGTCGCGCGGACGAGCATTGCGTAGAGTCGCATGGCGGATTGACCTATGGCGGTCTGTTGCTCTCGCCTCACATGACGGCCACGTTGACGGGGGAGGTAATGCAAAGCATTATGGCATGGTATAAAGCACAAGGCTTTACTACCTTAAAGTATAAACCTGTGCCCCACCATTACGCCGACTATCCGTGTGAAGAAGATCTATATTGGCTCTTTCGCCACGATGCCCAACTCACAGTTCGCTTAATCGCCTCGGTAGTAGATCTCGCGCAACCTTATGCGCTCAGTACGCTGCGCCGTCGTAAGGTAAATAAGGCCAATCGATTAGGCACATTGCAAGAAGCCGAAGGCATCAGTTTCTTGCCAGCCTATTGGCAAGTGTTGGAGGAGATACTTCACGCTCGCTACGATGCACGCCCTGTGCACACGCTGCAAGAGATGCAACTATTGATGCAACGTTTCCCTCAAAATATTCGTTTGTTTGTAGCCACAGAGAGAACAACTAATACGATACAAGCTGGTTGTGTGCTTTACATTACGCGTCATGTGGTGCACGTGCAATACATAGCAGCCTCTGATGCGGGGTGTGCATTGGGGGCTTTAGACTGGTTGTTTGCGCAGTTATTAAGCCAAGTAGCGGTGTTATTCCCTCATGTGCGCTACTTTGACTTTGGCACGTGCAACGAACAAGATGGTCGTTACCTCAACGAAGGCCTCATATTTCAAAAAGAAGGATTTGGTGCTCGTGCTATTTGTTACGATACGTATGGTATGGGATTGTAAAAAAAAAGGCCCTGTAACGAATCGTGTGGGTATTTACTTGGATTATACAACATCTTAGCCTGCAATTTGACCAATAGCGAAAGACAAGGCTCTTTACAGCCTGTAATTTGACCAATACGCTGTAAAAGAATATAATGACTGGCGGTGGTGAACTGGTCGCAAATTGCGACTGGTTCGGTAATCTCAAGCATTCTACAGTCTGTCCATTTGCATTTTTTGTGCTTTTTGATTTGCGTAGAAGATTTAGGTTAATACATTCTTTTGGTGCTTTAAAATGATTAACTTTGTATTGAAACCAAAGTTTATTACAAAGAACACGGATAGTAAGTCTCATCAACAACGACATCTAAAACAATATGGCAAAGAAACAGAATTTAAGCTACCAAGATATTGAGTCAGCCCTCACCGTCTTCAAAGAGAATGATGTGGTGGATGGCGAAGTTGGTTACGAAATATTGAAGGCATTCGGTAAGGGCGAGGCCGACATCCGTCGCTATCGTGATGGCAAGGGTGTGTTGGCTCGCTACGATGGCTTGCTTATCAAAGGATTGTTTGGCTATAAATCGGTATCCACCACCACATCATTGACAGCAACACTGGAGGAGATGAAACAAGACCCACAGGTCATCAAAGCTGCTCCGAAGATTGTGGCAGTGAGTGATGGCGAGACTATTCTTGCCTATGACATGAGGGAGAGAGAGAGTTATGAGAATCCACTTAATCGCCTTTACTGCGACTTCGCCTTTTTCTATCCCTTGTGCGGTGTGGAGCGGTTCACCAATATTGATGAGAGTCCTGCTGATGTGAAGGCTGCAGAGAAGTTGGCTAAACTGCACGACGAGTTACGTGCTTACAACGAGTTCAGCAGCCGCAGCGAACTGCACGACCTCAACATCTTCATTGCACGACTCCTGTTCTGTTTCTTTGCAGAGGATACTGGTATCTTTGAAGACAACCTTTTCACAGGTTCTGTGGTGCGCTACACCAAGGAGGACGGCTCTGATTTGGCTGATTACCTGGATGCAGCCTTCAACGTGATGGACATGCGCTTGCGCAACGAAGACACTTTGAAGATAATCTCTCAATTCCCCTATGTAAATGGTGGACTGTTTGCCAAGCACATACAGATACCGAAGATGGGCTTCCGCTCACGCAAAATCATTATTGAGTGTGGCGAACTGGACTGGAAGAACATCAATCCGGACATCTTCGGCTCAATGATTCAGGCGGTGGTAGACCCTAATGTGCGTGCCACTCAAGGTATGCACTACACCAGTGTACCTAACATTATGAAGGTCATCAATCCTTTATTTTTGGACGACCTTCAGGGGGCATACAACCATCTGCGTGACCAATATGAACAAAAGAAGCGTCAGTATGATATAGGTGGATTGACCGATACACAGTACAACAAAGACCTAAAGGTTATTCATAAGGATTGCCAGAAGTTGCTGGGAAGAATGTCGAAGATGAAGTTCTTTGACCCTGCTTGTGGTAGTGGCAATTTCTTGATTATCACTTATAAGGCTCTCCGTATGCTCGAAATGGATATTCTGCGTCTGATGCGCCAGATTATCCCAGAGTTTGACTTCTTTGACAGTTCCGTCATCCAGCTCAAGCAGTTCTATGGCATAGAGTTGCTCGACTTTCCGCATGAGGTGGCAATGCTCTCTATGTGGTTGGCAGAACATCAGATGAACCGCAAACTACATGATGACTTTGGTGTAAACACTCAAGCTCTTCCGCTGCACAATATAACTCAGATAGTGTGTGGCAATGCGTGCCGTATGGATTGGAAGGAGGTATGTCCACACACTGCAGAGGAAGAGGTGTTTGTGTTTGGCAATCCGCCGTATCTGGGAAGTAAACTTCAATCTACTGAGCAAAAAAAGGACATATCTATTGCATTTGGTTCTCTAAAGAATTCAAAGATACTTGACTATATAGCCATTTGGTTTTATGAAGCGTCCAAATATATTCAAGGCACAAAAGCTCAATATGCTTTTGTTAGTACCAACAGTATATGCCAAGGAGAACAAGTCGGTATTTTATGGCCTGAAATATTAAACAAAGGGCAAGAAATACGTTTTGCATACACCTCTTTTAAATGGAGTAATAATGCGAAATACAATGCAGGAGTAACTGTCGTTATAATAGGTGTAGCTAATAAGTCAAAAGATAATAAAACTATATATACAGGAGAAACGAAACTTGAAGCGTCTTTTATAAATCCATATTTATCTGCAGGTAGCAGCACCATTGTATGTAAGAACAACCAAATACCAGAAGGGTTGCCAAAGGCAACATTTGGTTCGATGCCCTACGATGGCGGAAACCTCTTGCTTGAGCCAAGCGAATACAGCGAGTTTATAGCAGAATATCCCAATGACAAGAAATACATCAAACAAATATATGGATCGGAAGAATTTATTAATGGTAAAGAGCGTTTTTGCTTTTGGATAGATGATGCAGACAAAGACGATGCTCTGAAGAATCCTATTATCGCAAGTCGGGTTGCCAAAACAAGACAGATGCGTCTTGATAGTAAAGATGGCCAAAAACTTGCAGAAAAGCCCTATCAGTTTAGGGAGCATCCCATCTTATCGGAGTGCATCATCATACCACGTGTGTCTTCAGAAGCACGTGAATACATTCCAATGGGTTACCTTGAAGCTGGTAATGTTGTGTCAGATTCTGCCTTCGCCATCTACGATGCCAAGCTTTGGCTTTTCGGCATCCTCACCTCCCGCCTTCATATGGCATGGGTGCGCACTGTAGGCGGTAAGCTTGAAACACGATATAGATATTCAGCTCAGCTCTGCTACAACACTTTCCCCTTTCCGAAGCTCTCTGCCGAGAAGAAACAAGCCCTGAGCGAAGCTGCCGAGGAAGTCCTCCTTACCCGTGCTGACCATCCCGAGAAGACATTGGCAGAGCTCTACGACCCCGAGAAGATGCCTGAAGACCTGCGCAATGCCCACCATGTGCTCGACGATTTGGTGGAGAGCTGCTATCCCGGATATCCCTTTGCCAATGACGAGGCTCGACTGGAATGTCTCTTCAAACTCTATGAAAAGATGACTGCCAAATGAATTGGGTACGCTGCGTACCCAATTGGAACAACAAAGATAGAGTTCACACGTTATAAAAACATTGTGTACGCGCTGCGTACACAATTAAAAAGACAAAAAATGAGCGACGATATAAGAAACAACATATCAGTACCGCACATACACGACACCCACTTGGATGCAGAGTATGGCGAATGGCTGGAATCACTGAAAGCACGCTACCAACAGGCAAAGGTACGAGCTGTGGTCAAGGTGAATGGTGAGAAGTTGCTGTGGAAATGGCAACTTGGTCGTGAACTTGTTATGCGCAAGGCAGAGGAACGTTGGGGAAGCGGTGTTGTAGAACAACTGAGCTTCGATCTTCAGCATGCATTCCCTGACGAGAAGGGTTTTGGAAGCAGAAATCTATGGCACATGAAGCAGTGGTATCTCTTCTATTCTGAAAAACTGAAATGGCCTATTTCAGAATTACAAACTCCTGATATTCAGTTTGAAACAAAACTGAAACGGGCCGTTTCAGAATTGGAGAGCAATGTAGAGGGGACACCTTTCCCTATCTTGTTCTCACTGATAGGATGGAGCCATCATGTGGAAATCATCAAGAAAACAAAGGATGTAGAAGAAGCTATTTTTTACATTCGCAGAACGATTGAAAACGGCTGGAGTTGCAGCGCACTGAAGAACAGTATGGATGCCGATGTATACCATAAGCATTCAGGCGCAGTTAGCAACTTTGCAGACAAGCTTTCATTGCCACAAGCTGCGTTGGCGCAGGAGATAACCAAAGAGAACTACGACTTTGGCTTCCTTACACTGCCCGACGGATTCAGTGAGGCGCAACTCGAAGCCGCATTGACAATACAGATGGCCGATTTCCTCTTGGAGTTGGGCAAGGGTTTTGCCTTTGTTGGTCGTCAGAAAGAGATTGTGGTGGCTGGCAGGTCACGTCGCATCGACTTACTCTTTTATCACATCTATCTGCGTTGCTATGTGGTGGTTGAGTTGAAGGCCGTCGCATTTGAGCCTGAGTTTGCTGGCAAGCTCAATTACTATGTGGCAGCAGTAGATGAAGCCGTCAAGTGTGAAAGTGACAATCCAACCATAGGACTGCTGATATGCAGTAATATGGATAGGACTGACGTACAACTGGCATTCAGAGGCATCACAACACCATTGGGAGTTGCCTCATATAATAATGTACAGATAGAAGAGATTGTGAAGCAACTCCCTACCATAGAGCAGTTGCGTGAGCGCGTAAAACTTCTGGAACTACAGATAAAAAATCATCATAAAGATTCAAAGGAAGGACAAGATGGAACAACCAAAGAATAACTTCGTAGACATACACTATGCTCAGCGTGGCACATCCAGCAACACCGACGAATTAGGTATGCGCGAGATGCAAGCCAAAGCATATCAATATAGAGACAAGCGATTTCTGCTTATTAAAGCCCCTCCTGCCAGTGGCAAGAGTCGAGCACTGATGTTCATAGCCCTCGACAAGTTGGTGAACCAAGGCATCAAGAAGGTGGTGGTAGCTGTGCCTGAAAAGAGCATCGGCCGCTCATTTCGCAATACCGACCTCAAAAAGTATGGCTTCTTTGAAGATTGGCGTGTTGCGCCTTATTACGACCTGTGTTCGTCTAATGGCAACGAGAGTGACAAGGCTGGACGCTTTTGTGAGTTCATGCGCACAGACACCAAATCGAAGGTGTTGGTGTGTGCCCATGCTACATTACGTAATGCCATGAAGGAACTGAATGATGAGGACTGGAACGACTGTCTGCTGGCTATTGACGAGTTTCACCATACCAGTGCTGATGCAAACAGCGGATTGGGTGATACAGTCCGCCGTGTGATGAACAACTCTACTGGGCATATTGTAGCCATGACAGGCAGCTATTTCCGTGGCGATGGTATTCCTGTGCTTCGTGCAGAGGACGAGGCACGCTTCTGTCCCGTGAGCTACAACTACTATCAGCAGCTCAATGGCTACAAGTATCTGAAGAATCTTGTGCTGGGCTATCACTTCTATAAAGGCTCGTATCTCGACCATATCGGAGAGGTGCTTGATACTCACCGCAAGACCATCATCCACATTCCAAGTATCAACAGTCGGGCAAGCACTGCAAGAGGAAAATATCAGGAGGTGGAAGACATTATGAAACTTATTGGCACTGTGGTGGAGCGTGATTACAACCACGGTGGTGGCATTTACACACTGGAGACTAAGGAAGGCAGACGAGTGAAACTGGCTGACCTTGTGGATGATGACCCGAAGACAAGGGCTGGAGTCTACACCTATCTCAGCAATATGAAGAAGGCAGATGATATGGACTTCATCATCGCACTGGGCACAGCCAAGGAAGGATTCGACTGGGAGTGGTGTGACACCTGCCTCACCGTGGGTGTGCGTGGTTCTCTGACTGAGGTCGTTCAGATTATCGGTCGTTGTACCCGTGACAGCGAGGGCAAAGACACTGCTCGCTTTATCAACATGATAGCCATGCCTGATGCAGACCTGCCTGACGTGAAGGTGGCTGTGAACGATTTTCTGAAAGCAATTACTGCATCGTTGCTTATGGAACAGGTGATGGCACCAAGCTGGCACTTTAAGACTACGCAAGAGCCTAAGGAAGACTCGGATGACACCGTTCACACCATAGTAGTTGAGGGATTGAAGCCGCTGTCAAGTGCTAAGACCAAGCAGATAGTAGAAGAGCAGTTAGATGATCTGAAAGCAAGTATTCTGCAAGATGACCTGGTGGTGAAGGCTATAAGCGGCAGCACAACAGCTGAGAATATCACTCAGCACCTTATTCCTAAGGTTATTCGTGAAAAATATCCTGACCTGACCGATGGCGAGGTGGAGGAAGTGCGCCAGCGTGTATTGCTCGACACCATCATCAAAGGAAATGATATTGTGGACGACAAGGGTAATCCTATTGACATCACTGAGACATATGAAAACGAAGAAAAACGTGAAAGTGAGGGCAACAGACTGATGAAACTCGCTAACCGCTTTGTCAATATCGACAAACTGAGCATCAATCTCATAGATACCATCAATCCCTTCCAGCGTGCCTATGAAGTATTGTCTAAAACTGTAGATGCGACAACACTGAAAGTGATACAAGACACCATTGCGGAGCAGAAATTTGACATGTCTATTGACACTGCCATCACGCTGTTTAAAGGACCATTAAAAGAATGGGTAGCGGCCCATGACGGTGTAAAACCATCACTTAACTCGCCAGATCCAAAGGTAAAAGAGTTGGCTATGGCTTATCAGATGATTTATAATCTGAAGATTAGAAAGATGAATGGACTGGAGTACGAACCTGAGCTGTAAGCCAAATGGGCAGAGTGATCTTGCTCAGACTCTGCCATGGCGTGCTCAGGTCAAACGAAGTTTAACCTGAAAATAATGATTAAACATGGAGTGGCCACAAGAACTTTTAGAACTATTTAATGACCCATTGTTGGATGGCGTCCGTCCCAAGGAAGCACGATTGACAGCGGATGACCGTAGGGTTAAGACCTTACTGGAGATAACAGAATGGTGCGAAGCACACGATGGAAGACTCCCAAGTAGAAGTGGAGCTGATTTGAAAGAAAAACAGTATGCTCGAAACTTGGCAGCATTGCGTCGTGATGCTATAGATATGCTTGAACCATATGATAGACTTGGTATTCTTAAAATGGAATAAACGTTATGGATATAGATAAGGAACTAGAAGATTTGTTCAATGACCCTCTGCTCGATATTAGCGAAAAAGAGAAGTCGTTGTTCGATATACCTGAAGATATGCAGAAGGCACAGGCTAGGCGTACTCAGCCTGACCACTATGCGCAGCGTAAGGTGTGTGAGGATTTTGCAGTCTTTCAGTCTGGCTTCTTGAAAGTGCATCAGGAACTAAAAGAGGGAAAACGTAGTCTTGTCAAGACTTCAAAGACCGATAGTATGCAGCAAGGTGCATACTATGTGGTTGACGGACAACTGCTTTATCTCGCCAGCATCGGTGAGCAAATGACAGCTTCTAACGGTACGAAGGATGGACGCACACGCTGCATCTTTGAGAATGGTACTGAAACCGACATCCTATTGCAAACTTTGCGTAGGAATGTGATGGAAAGCGGTTACGCAATAACAGCAACACCGGAAGAGGGGGATAATGTATTCAAAAATCTTGATAGTGTGGAAGATGGTGACAAAGTAACTGGTTACATCTATATTCTCAGTTCATTGTCTAATAATCCAGAGATTAGAAAGTACGACAACCTCTATAAGATAGGTTTCACCATCAATTCCGTGGAAGAGCGCGTTGCGAATGCTGCCAATGAGCCTACCTATCTCATGGCTCCAGTAAAAGTGGAGGCAAGCTATAAGATTGTGAACATGAATAGTCATGTCTTTGAAACGCTTGTCCACCAAGTGCTTGATGCGGTACAGCTCCAGCTTACAGTAACGGATAATGACGGAAATGTACATCATCCTCAAGAATGGTATGTTGTACCGTTGCCTGTCGTCAACACTATCATTGAGAAGATTGTGGATGGCTCCATCACAAAGTACACATACAATCCAGCACTCCAGTGCTTAGAAAAACGCATTGTGAAGGCTGAGTCTACTTTTGACACCACAGGCATGAAGGTGCTGTCATTGATTATCAAGAAGTGTTACTTCGATGATATTATGAGTGGTGAGAAGAAGATTGAATATCGTGAGCTCAAGCAGACCACTTTGAAAAAATACACCTTCATAGATGAAAGCGATGGTAAACGATATCTCAAGCGTTACGATGCCCTACGCTTGTTCGTGGGTTACAACAAAGACCGTGAGAGTGCGCTGGTGCAAGTGGTTGATACAACGTATGACGAAGAACATAGCGTGGTAGAGTATCATTTGGGTTCAATACTGGAACATGTTAAGCCGTAATCACAGCTACCACAATTATTACTTGTTCCAATATTTTTCAGCCATAGGCTTTAGCCTGTCTGTGATAACTTGCATTACCACATTAAAGCTGAGTTCTTCTTTCCATTGAATCTTCCGAAGGAACAGTTTCCATCGCATCTGCCGATTGGAATCATTGACAAACTATTAAGTTTCGGATTCAGCCCGCCCTTGCTAAATCCAAAACTTCAGTAAGTAGATATTTACAACATGCTGCTGCCGCGGGTTACAAACCCGCCCCCCAATTAGGCAGACAAATTGCTGTTTACAAAAAAAGCCCCGCAATCACTTGCGGGGCTTTTATTATGTATTGAAAGACGATATGCGTCTTGAGATGTTCGAAAGTTTTACTTAACGATAACCTTCTTACCATTCTTAATGTAAACGCCAGCGGGCAACTTGCCAGAGACGCGAACACCACTAAGCGTGTAAATCGCGTCGGCTTGCTTCGTGTCGACAGTTACGTTGTTAATGCCCGTGTCAGTACCAATATTGTAAGTGAGCGTAATGGCAGGGAGGTTATCGCCTTCAGGACTTACAAAGTAACCTTCAGGAATTTCGATGGTGTAAGTACCCTCAGCAGTTTGCTTATCAGTAAAGCTAATGCTAAACTTACTCCAGTCATCGTCAAAGCCTAAGGCATCGACCGTTTCAATCTCTTCGCCATTCTTCTTCAAGCTAATCGTGCCACTACCCATGCCCACTTCATCGTAGTCGGTGAAGGTGATGACAATCTCTTGCAATGACTGAACGGTGCTACCATTCTTAGGACTGGTAGTGAAGTTAGCCACAATTGGTTCGTCGTTGCCCTTAACGATGAAGAAACCTTCGTAAGCTTTTGACAACTGGCCCATAGATTGTTCACCAACGTTGAAGTATTCAGCAGGAATGACCAGTGTGTAGCCACCCTCTTCAGTGATAGGTTGCTTAAGGGTGAGGCGGATCGTATTCGTCGTGGCGAAGTAAGCAGCGTCAGTGGCCTCTTGACCGTATTGCTTAACTGCTGCAGCGTATTCGCCAGCGTCGATGAGGTCGTTGATAGCCTGTGTCGTCTCGTCCTCAAAGATTAAACGCGCCTTTACGACGGGCACGTCAATGGTGTTGAGCATATTAAATACGTGAGCTTCGCCCAAATCGAGCGCACCTAAAGTGATAGCATCTTCAGCAGTCACGTCGAACTCGTAAATTTCATCAAGTTCTTCGCCAGCTTCGCCCCCTTGCGTAGGAACAACGGTCAGAGCAGCTCCATTGAAGGAAAGTGTGAACTCCATAGAAGTATAAGAAGTATCACGATTACCTGCGTTGCCCTTAACGCGGTGGCCGTCTTGGTCGGTAGCGGTAAAGTTGATAACGATAGAGTGTTCTGTAAGGGTGGCAGCCGTAGCAGCGTCCATGCTTAACGTCCATTGGCTGGCATAACCGTCTTTGCCCTCAACAGGAGTGCAAGAGGTAAAGTTAGTTGTTTTGCCATCCCCCAAATCAACGTGTGCGTTCTCTACCTTAACGAGACCATTAAAGTTGAGCTTAATCATAAAGTCGTTGGCTGAAGAGATGGTGTTGTCATCGGGAGTGTGTGAGTCAAGTACAACGTCGCTGTATTCATAGTCAGCTTGTGAACCCGTAAAGTAGAGCGTATCTGTACCAACGACGAGGTCGCGGTAAGGATTGAAGTTCTTGTCCACCTGTTGGTAACCCGTAACGACTACGCGGTAAGTGTGGCCCATGTAGAGCTTCGTATTGCCCGCGCCTGCTACTTCACCGCGCCATTCGGTCGTTCCTTCAGTTCGTGCGATATGAGTGGGCGTAACGATGTAGGGGTCGTCGCCCTCTACGGGGTTGAGGTCGGTGATGTCGTAAGTAACGTAAGAGATAGAGTCGTTGCCAACGACGTCGTCGCGGTTGGTCGTGATGACGATTGGTGCATTGGCTGCCAATTCGTTGAGTTCTGCGCCCTTCAATGTAATAGGAGCTGCTTCTGCGCTGGCTTGATACGTCATGTCGAGTACGGCAAATCCGTTGTACTTAGCAGAGAAGAGCGAACTATAATCCTTACCGTCAGCAGCTTTAAGGTCCGTCAGCGTGAAGAAGATGTCCTTCTGACCGCGTACCTCAGCAGGTATAGGCACCTTTAGGGTGTAAGCGCCCTCGATGTCGTCATCAGGCGTTTCGGTGCATTGGTCCTTAGCTACAAGAGCCGTCTTAACGGTGTTGTCGTTGATGTCGGTATACGTAAACTTAGCTCCTGTGAAGCTAATTTTCTGATAGTCCGTAGCGAATACTTCAATGTTCTCAGCATTGTCCAACATAGCGCCACTGGCAGGAATGAGTTCGGTGCTAATGTTGACCGTCTCAATGCTGTAAGGCATATTGCGCGTATATGATCCACGCGAACCGCTTGAAGTAGTGTAGACAGGGTTGCCTGCCAAGTCGCAAACGTAGCTTACGGTGAGCATCATGTTGTCGTAGAGAGCCGTTGTGTTGCCCAACATGCTTTGTGGGGTACGTTCCTTGTCGGTAAGGTCGATGATGAGTTGGTTGCCTTCAACGCGATAAGGAGGAGTCTCAACGTACTTGTTGCTGGCTTCAGAGCCAGATGAAGTATCGGAATAGGTGAGTTGTACCTTGTTCTTGCCTATCTGGATATTGCCGTCAAAGGTGAGTGTGATGATGCCGTCCGCATCGCCCTTCGGCCAGAAAGAGAGGAACTTGTGTGTATTGTCGAAGTTGGTAGACGAGATAAGTTTGAGTGGCTTTGCACCACATACGTAGTCAACGGCAATGGTACCGTCTTCGCCCAAAGTCTTAGTAGCGTCGTTTTCAACGTGTACGCCTATGAGACGTACTGTAAAGTTTTGGCCTTCGCTCAACGCGCCAGCCTCCATGAGTTCGTAGATAGGAGCTTTTACTTCAAAGTAGATCTTATTGCCACTTGTGAAGAAGCTCACCTGCTTGGTCGTTTCGCCAGCTACGATCTCCACCTTCTGCGCATCCACCGTGTGGTTGAAGTTAAACGAGATCTGCGAAGTGCTGGTACACATAATTGTGCTGCCAGCCTTTACTGACTGACTCGTGAGTTCGAGTTTGTCGTCAGTGCTGAAGGTCAGCGTGTTCTTTGCATTGTTGATACCATTGTAACGGAAGTAGATGGTCTGACCAGCCGTTACGTTGATTGAATAGTAAGCGTGGTAGACGGGTGTCGTATCGTAGAGATACTTCACTTTCATTACCTGCGTGCACGCCTCGTCGCTGAAGGGTGTAAACATGGCGCTGTTGGTGCTCGTCACTGTGAGCACACCTGTTTCGGTGGCGGTATAGTAACCAGTCACGTACTCATACTGTGCCTCAATGGCATAAGCCTTGTTCAGTTCAAGTGCACCATAGTCGAGCGGCTGACTGGCGGCTTGCGCTGTAAATAGGCTCAGCACAAAGAGCAAACAGAGCGTAAGGGTTTGTTTCATATTATATATATATTATAAGGGTTTTCTCTCAGTTTGTAGTTTATAAAGTTACGCTGCCTTGGTAATCAACGAAACGAACCTTTATAACCTTAAAACTTTAAACTTAGTTAGAAAGTTCGGATAATATTGGGGCGTCGCCCCCGAACGGACGCGACGCCCTTCTATTTAGTATAATTACATCAATTATTACATCAATTACATCATTACCTTCTTCACTACAACACCTTGGGCGGTCGTTACCTTGACGATAACTACGCCTTGCGTAGCAGGGCGGAGCGTGAGTGTACCTTCACCTTGCGTACGAGCCAAGGCACGGCCGTCGAGACTGTAAACAGTGGCTTGGGCTGCAAGGGGAGAAGTGACTACAATTGCACCATTTGCTGCTGCTACCGAAATGGCTGCCGTGGTGTTGTCCACGATCTCATCAATGCCGTCAACGGCATTGCTCGGGTGCGTCTTGTACGCATTGATGAGGCGGTCAGTGTTACCGTCGAAGAGCATTACAACTACATCGGTGTTGTTTGCATTCGCTACAGCATCGGGTACGGGGATAGAGAGGGTAGTGGTGTATTCCTTACCAGCTTCAATCGTGGTGGGGAAGAGTTCTGAAGTACCCGTAAAGGTGTCGCCCCAGTAGCCACGTACTACGTGATTGAACGTGAAGGGGTTAACCGAAGCCGTACCATACTTGCCGCCTTGACCCCAATCGCCAATTACGTCGTCGGCAATCGAAGAAAAGCCGTTTGACTGATAGCCTATCAAACCATTCTCCAATACAACGGCGAAGAGTTTGATATTCACGTCAGAAGCATTCAAAGCATACTTCACAGTGCAAGGTACTGTGATGCTCTTACCATTCGCGCTGAGGCGGCTGGTGGCAGTAACCTCGGCAGCAGCGGGCTTCGTCAGTTGGCTTTCTACTTCGCTCTGCCAAGTAACGTCGTTGCTTGTGTTCTCGCCTGGTGTGAGTGAATACTTGCCCGTCTTCGTATCCTGCGTAATGGGGTAAGTAATCTCGCCACGCTGAATGCGGCCAGAAGGAGCAGCCGTGAGGTTGAGGAACGCAGCATAGTTTGTTACGCCAGAGGCCAGTTGGTCGCCCGTGTAGCAGTGAAGCGCCATGGGAATGAACAAGTCGCCGTAGGTTTGGCTCAAGTGGTCAATAGCGATGATGCCCAAAGGACAGTTGACGCAGCCCATACCCGTAAACTCTTCAAGTGTAACGCGCTTAGTGGGCTCGAAGCTAAGGTCGCTAATCGTCTTGCTCACCGAGTTCTCCTTTTCGCCCAACTTAAAGTCGACGTTGAAGCGATTGATAGCGCCTACGGTCAAGGGCAGTTCCTTCGTAAAGGCGAATTGGTAGACGTCACCCTTCTTGAGGTTGAGGCCAGACGCTGTGATGTGGTCAATCTCGTTGCCTGCAGCGTCCTTCAGCGTGAGGCTGAGAGTGGTGTAGGTATCGTTGTCGTTGATGCGAATGTTACCCTTAATCTTAGCCTTAGACTGGTTGACAACGGTCTCGTCGATGTCGAAAGCAGCAAAGAAGGGAAGGTCGTGAAGCACCTTGATGTCGTCAAGGAACAAGAGGCTTTGGTTGCGGTTCTGATTAACAAAAGCAATGTAAACGTTCTTGCCCGCAAATTGTGCCAAACTAATGGTGTCGTTCTTCCAATAGCCTTCGAGTATTGACTCGTCAGCACCAGGATATTCGCGCTCGAAGTAAACGACCGTACCCTCGGCCTTCATGCGGTTGACGATATCGTCGTTGAGTGTAGAGTAGATATTATCTGACGGCCAAACGATTATCTTCAAACTATCGCTTGCTGCGCGGCGAAGGCTCTGGCTGCGGAAGGTAAGTGTGCAGCGGCTATCCATTACGTTGATTTGTGGCGTAACCAACCAGTCGTCGCTCTTACCTGCAGGGGTGTACATAGAGGTGGAAGCTGCAGAATAACCTGTTGCACCTTCAGCCTCGTCGCGTATGGGCACCCAAGCGTATTCGTTGCCCGCAGCTTTAAATGAGTACTCTTGCGACTCGTCGTCGGGCGTGTTGGTGTCACCGTCGTAGAGCAACACACCGCTCATGCCATTGTCGAAGTTCTCGCTATAAAGCACGTTGCTGTCGTACGAGATCTCACGTTCGTAAGCACCGCGAAGGTTGAGCGTATAAGCCTCGTTGGCCGTAACCGCATTGCCCGTCACGTCGGTGACAACGCCAGCTGGTAGGACTACTTGATAGTCAACGTCCTTAAGGAGGTTCTGTTGGGTAGCAGTGTAGGCGAACAAGCGGCGGCCGTTGACGCCCAATAGTAGGTTAGCCACAGGACTTGAGATGCCCTTCTGATAGAGTTGAGCACGTGCAGAGGTAGAGGTGAGTGCTACGCCCGCATCAAAGTTGAAAGTGATGGGGCTGGTAGAGGCATCAATCTTAGCCAAGGTTGCGTCGGCCTTCGGTGAAGTGCTGAGCACTTGCATGGGTGTGTTTGAACGACCTGTGTAGCTAATCTTTATCTCTTGGTTGTAACGTGTAGCGTCGCCCTTGATGCTAATGGCCTTGGCAGGGATTACCAATTCATAAGGCATGGCATCATTGCTGAGGCTGACGGCACGGAACTGAATATTAATCGTGTTGGGGTCGGTCGCATCAGTCTGAATGCTGAGGGCCGAGCCTACTACTTTGTCTTCTAACACGTCACGCACCTGTATCTTGTTGGCTTGTACCAAGGGCTGCACGTTGCGTGTAAAGGTGAGCTTTACGTTTGTCAGTTTTGAGAAGGTTGAGCCAGCAGCGGGTGTTGCGGTGTAAGCGCTCAGGAGGTCGGTGGTGGCAGCAATGTTAGAGAAGGGTTCGGGAAGGGTGATAACGTAGCTATCAACACTGCTCGTAAAGACGCCCAGCGTGCGTGAGTCGTCGCTAATGGCAATGGGCGTACCAGAATTGTCGTAGCCCAACTTGCTCAGAATGTCGAGGCCGTAGTGCTGTTGTATGCCTTGAGTGAAGTTGACCCAATATGCACCCGAACGCACACCGAAGTCGCGATAGGGATTGCCCTCAGGGCCTGCGGCATATACTTCGCCTCCATTGTCGACGGTGAAGCCAGCGTAAGACTGACTATAAGTGTCGTTATAGAGCGTGAACTCGTCCTTCTCTACATCGTACTTGAAGGGGCAGAAGAACTCGTTGGCGGCTACGCTCGAGTTGGTGTTGTTATTGTCGTTGAAGTAGTAGGCAGCCCCCGTTACGTAGCGTCCGTTGTTGCTAAGGGTAGCTTCAGAGATGAAGAGCAACTTATCGGCTAAGGGCTTCCAAGCCTCGGTGTCGCTCGTTTCGAAACCGATGAATTTATACGTATGATTCTCGGTGTTGTAGACGTAGTAACTGCAACCGCCACCGCCCTTCTCCGTGGGGAGGTAGCTAAACGAAAGGCAGCCCAATACGTACTTACCGTCAGCAGCAATACCGATGAAGCGATTTTGCTTCTGATTTTCGTGTGCTTGGTCTAACAAGGGGAGGTTGGGCGTAGCAATGGTGTCGCCCGTGGTGAGATTCCAAAGGGCAGGCTTCTCTTCGTATTCATTGCCATTGGGATTGACGAGGCCAACGGCATAGCGGCCGTCTGGTGTAACGTATTTGATTTCGCCACGCAGACCCGTCTGTTGTACAAAGTGCCAAGCGCTTTCGGTCACGTTGTAGTAGGCAGCATGGTTGTTGATAGATCCGACTATGATGTTACCGTCGTTGGTAACGTCTTGGGCCGAACTTGCCTTCACGGTGTCGGCCTTCAGTCCCTCGGTGAGCGAGAGGCTTTCGGTGGTGCGAAGATTGACACGGCGTGCTCCCACGTTGTAAACTTGTGTGGTAGAGCCGTCTTCGGCTTGTACGCAGAAAGCACCCCATTGTCCGTTGTCTGACATGCCTGTAAGAATGCCGCCGTCTTCAAACTTGAAGGTCTTGTACGTAGGCGTCGCTGTCTGCGTCTGTGCGCTCAGGCCCAGTGTAGTAGTGGCCATGCACAGTAGTAAGAACTTCTTCATTCTTTTTCTCTTTTGGTTGATGTTGAAGTTGACAAGTTAACGGGTTGACGAGTTAACGAGTAAGTTTTCCTCTTTTGCGTGTTGAAAGGTAGCTTACTCGTTAACTCGTCAATTTGTTAACTTGTCAACTTATAATAATTTAATTTAGTTTTTGTGTAAACATAGTGTCAATTTCACAATTAACGCTGCAAAAGTACAAATAAAACGATAGGTGCGTTTACAATTTGTTTTAAAAAACGTAATAATCAATGCTTTCGGGTGGATTTTAGTGCGTAGTGGTAAACAGTAAGTAAGAAGGTGGCTAAAAGTTTGTCCTATAACGAATGGTATAAGTAAGGTCGTATATGTATATATACAAAAGTGTACCCCACACAACACGTTGCAGAACCCTCAAAACGTGTTTTTCGATTTTAGGTGTTTATCTTAACAAATAGGGTGTATAGTTTTATGTTCCGTTTTTTTGCAGCAAAGACGGGCTGAAAGCCCAATGGAGCACATAGCCCAGGGCAGCGCCCTGGGTTAATGAATAGTGTTTCAATGACGCCCTGAAAGGGCAAAAGCTCTACAATA
>ENA-UEYI01000395-UEYI01000395.1-human-gut-metagenome-genome-assembly--contig:-NODE-395-length-44689-cov-12.817515_pt1 | contig 44689 bp, 30 predicted proteins | sample MGYA00242900_ERZ507916 | MGnify/ENA primary metagenome ERZ507916 (study PRJEB26167, sample SAMN06115521) | human gut metagenome | host: Homo sapiens | place: China:Chongqing | collected 2015-09-02...
GGTTCCCCTCCCTCCCCAATCTATTACAGATCTAAAATAACCTTGCAGGCGACGGCGACCTGATAGAGCACCTGCGAGATGTCCTTGACGGCCTGCAGGTTCTTGGACTCCACGCGAGGCAGGACGAGCACCTGATCGCCGGGCAGCACTTCCTTGGCGCGGGGGACGACTTCGCCGCTCGGATGGACGACGATGAGGTTCGATTCGTCGGCACGGTTGCTGAATCCGCCAGCCCCCTTGATGTAGTCGTCCATATCCTTGTCTTTGTTCCAGACAATGGCTTGCGGCATCATGACTTCACCGCTGATGAGCACTACATCGGTCTTCTCGGGAATGACGATGACGTCCCCGTCCTCAAGGGCGAGATCCGCGATGTTGCCCTTGGTGCCGACCACGACGACGCCCTCGGGCTGCACCTCCTTGGCACGGGAAATGAAATTGGACAGCATTTCCGCTTCCTTGGAGCGGATCTGCGCTTCATCGGAGCTGGCTGATGTAGCGGTATAGGCGTTCTGCTCCAGACGGCGCAGGGCGTCTTCAATGGCCTTCTTCTGGCGGACGGCCACGCTTTTGCGCTTGATGTACAGGCCTTCGAGGTTGGCGCGGCCCGGTTCCACGGCGATGTAGCTCATGACCTCGTGCAGGCGCGTGTTGCGGCGCACCGGGAAACGCGACGCGCCACGGATGGCCCCCTGCGCTTCGACCATGATAGTATCCCCGGGACGATCCGCGAGGAACCTGATCTGATCGCCGTTCTCAAGGCGCAACGCCTTGAAGTCGTTCATGGGCAGATACAGGTTGTAGGGAGCGCCGCCGCGCGATCCGCTGAGGCTGACGTGCGTGGCCCTCGGCTGCGGATCGGCAAGCTCGATGAGCTTCGCGCCGGTCAGTTCGCCGGGCTTGAATTCAAAGCGCGCCGTATTGCGGACTTCGCCGGAAGTGATGACGGAAGGCCCCTTTTCGCCGACAACAACGGTGTCGCCGTCCTGAAAGCGGATATGCGGCATGGCGCCTTTCAGTGCAAAGGGATAGAGGTCGAACGAGCCCACTTCCTGCCCTTGGCGCAATACGCGGATATTGCGGTAGCTGCCGCGCTTGGAGTCGATGCCGCCCGCCTTGTCGAGGAAGGCGAGGATGGTATCGGACGGCGTGCCCGTATAATTGCCGGGGCGGGGCACGAAGCCGGTCACGAAGATCGAGACGGGCTGGGTGTCCATCGGGCGGATATACATCTCCACATCGACCACGCCCGCCGCGTTGAGCTTGCTCTTGATGGCCTGTTCAAGCGGTTCTTTGGCATCGATGGGCAGGCCCGCCACAGGCACGCGCCCGACATCGGGAATGGTGATCATGCCCTCGGGATCGACGGTCAGGATATCGTCCATCGTGCGTCCGCCCCACAAACGCATGATCAGGCGGTCGCCGCTCTGTATGACCTTACTGGTTGAACTTTGGGAAAAGTGCCCTTGAAAGAGGTTGGTTCCAAACGGAGCGGGATCGGCTGCCGGAGCCGCAGGCGCAGCCGGGGCCGAAGCTGTGGCGGTCGCCGTTGCCGTGGCGCTGGCGGATGCGGCATCAGCGGCCGACGCCGGAAGGGCAAACGTCATAGCCAGCAGGCAATAAAGGAAAAACAGCAGATTACTGCGGGAAAACAAGGGATGCCTCCAGAGGGATGGTCGAACGGCGTCCAAAAGAGGACGACAGGAAACGCCCCTCCCGGCGCGCCGGAAGGGGGTGCTTGGATGTGCCGACAGGCTACGGCGTGGAAATGCCCTTGCCCCACACGCGGGGCATGAGCCGCCATTCGCCGGGGTTGCTTCCGTCGCCTTCCTGCCCGTTGTGGCAGATCACGACGATTTCCGCTTCATGCTGCGCCGAAAGCAGAGTAGCCCGCTTGCAGGTTTCGCCCGCTGCGGAAAGGAAGGCGTCTTCAAGCGTTACACGGACTTCGCCGCCGAAAGTTTCATCTTCTATGACCGCCGTAGCGCCTGTGGCGTTGGCGACCATGAACTGGGCCACGGGTGAAAGCGGTTGGGGTTCCACTGGGGGGGGAGTGGGGGCGCTCTGCCAAGAGCAGCTGACGAGGCCGCCGAGCAGGAGCGCGAGGACGATGGAGGCGAGGCGGATGCACCAGACCTTCCAGGGCTCCATCATGTCCCGCTTGGCAAGACGGATCAGGGGAACCTTATTCTCGTTATGCATGGACCGCTTCCTCCTTTCCACCGCCGACGCGGGTCATCATCAGGCCGATCTCTTCCTTGGTGGCGGTGCGGGCATCGACGATGCCGCTGACCTTGCCGCCGCAGAGCACGAGGATGCGGTCGCACAGCTCAAGCAGAACGTCCAGATCCTCGCCGACGAAGATGACGGCGACGCCCTTCATCTTCTGCTCGGTCATAAGGTTGTAGATGGTGTAGGAGGTGTTGATGTCCAGACCGCGCACAGCGTAGGCGGACATCAGCACGTTCGGCGCGGACGCGATCTCGCGGCCGACGAGCACCTTCTGCACGTTGCCGCCGGACATACGGCGGACGGGGAACTCGGTGCTGGGGGTGACGACCTCCAGCTCCTTCCAGATGGTCATGGCAAGCTCGTTCGGATCCTTGCGGTTGACAAACACGCCCTTGCCCTTCTTCCAGGAGCGGAGCATCATGTTGCCGGTCATGCCCATCGAGCCGACAAGGCCCATGCCGAGACGGTCCTCGGGGACGAAGGCGAGCGCGACGCCGGACTTTTTGATCTGCATCGGCGTCTTGCCGACCAGCTCGGACTCCGGAGCGCCCTCGGGCGTGTAGCGGATGCTGCTGCCCTCGGCGACGGGATAGAGGCCGGCGATGGACTCGAGCAGCTCGCGCTGACCGCTGCCGGCGATGCCCGCCACGCCGAGGATCTCGCCGCCCATAGCGGTGAAGGAGACGTGGTCGAGGCGGACGACGCCCTCGTTGTCGTAGCAGGTGACATCCTGCAGCGTCAGGCGCGGGACGGGATTCTCATAGCGCGGACGGTCGATGTTGAGCGTGACCGCGTGGCCGACCATCATGTCGGTCAGCGCCTGCGGGTTGGTCTCGCTCGTGTTGACCGTGCCGATGTACTGGCCCTTGCGCAGCACCGCGACCTTGTCCGACAGAGACATGACCTCGTGCAGCTTGTGGGTGATGATGACGATGGCCTTGCCGTCGGCGCGCATATTGCGCAGCACGTTGAAGAGCTTTTCGGTCTCCTGCGGGGTGAGGACGGCGGTGGGCTCGTCGAGGATGAGCGTGTCCGCGCCGCGGTAGAGGACCTTGACGATCTCGACCGTCTGCTTCTGGGAGACAGACATATCGTAGATCTTCTTGGTCGGGTCGATGTCGAAGCCGTAGCGGTCGCAGATCTCCTTGACCCTGGCGTTGGCGGCCTTGATGTCCAGCTTGCCCGGCTCGTCGAGACCGAGGACGATGTTCTCCGCCGCGGTGAACACGTCCACGAGCTTGTAGTGCTGGTGGATCATGCCGATGTGGTTGTCGAAGGCGTCCTTCGGCGAGCGGATGGAGGTGAGCACACCGTTGACATAAATTTCACCCTCGTCGGGGAAGTAGATGCCGGCGAGCATATTCATCAGCGTCGTCTTTCCGCTGCCGTTTTCACCGAGCAGGGAAAGGATCTCGCCCCGATTGATGGTCAGGTCGATGCTGTCGTTTGCGACGACCTTGCCAAAGCGCTTGGTAATGTGTCTGAGTTCAACTGCACAATTGTTGTCCAAGGTCCTGTCATCCTTTCTTTCGAACCCGGCCGGCGGGGAGACCGGCGGTCGGGATCAGGCTGCAGCCACCTTACCGGAGAGGGGGACCGCGTCTCCGATAATTGCTGATTATTCAATACCTATACTAACATAATTCAAGCATGATGTAAATGGAAAAGCTATCGTCGAATCCGTCAAAAATCGGAAGAAAAAACCGGAACAATCCACAAAAAGTTTGATTCCCTAAAAAATTTTCAGCAAAAAGTGAAAAAAGGAAGCCGCCCGCAGGCGGCTTCCTTTGATGTAAGGGATATCTTAGAACGCGGAGTTGAGCCACTCGATGCCGTCGATCTTGATGGCGAAGTAAGGAGCGGACTGGAAGTAGGACTCGTGGAAAGCACCGTCGAACACGGCTTCCTCGGAGTCGGGGGTGAAGTCGCCGTCGGTATCCAGAGCGAAGGCGGAGGTCAGGGTCTCGCCCTCCACGGTGAAGGTGGAGGTGTCGAAGACCTTGATGGAGCCGTCAGCCAGACCGGCCTCGACCTCGGCGAGCTTCTCAGCGGTGCCGGGGGCGGCGATCTTTTCGTTGAGCTCGGTCAGGACGACGTCGCCGTGATCATAGCCATAGCAGTAATCCTGATCGAATTCCTGGCCGTTGGCAACGCTCTCGATGGCATAGACGAAGTAGTTCGTCCAGTCGATGCGGCAGCCGATGATGGAGGCATCGGGAGCAACGCCGGTCATGTCGTTATTGTAGCCGGTGTGGAACGCGCCCTTGGACTGCGCCATGGTGGCGGGGGTGGTGTTGTCGGAGTGCTGGGAGATGAGCTTGCAGCCGAGGTCACACAGAGCGGAGGCGGCGTTGGACTCTTCGGTGGCGTCAGACCAGGAGCCGACGAACTGGACCTTCATGGTCACGCTCGGGCAGACGGAGCGGGCGCCCAGGAAGTAGGAGGTCATACCGGAGATGACTTCGGCGAAGGAGTACGCGCCGACGTAGCCGATGACGGCCTCTTCGGGCTTGATGGTGCCTTCGTCGATGAGCTGCTGGAGCTTCATACCGGCAGCGACGCCGGCGAGGTAACGGCCTTCATAGATGTTGGCGAAGGCGTTGTGGGTGTTGTCGAGGCCATCGTTCCAGGAGCCCTGGTTGGTGCAGCCGACGAACTGGATCTCAGGATAGTCGGGAGCGACCTTGAGCATGAAGGGCTCGAAGCCGTAGGAGTTGTTGAAGATGAGCTCGCAGCCCTCTTCGGCCAGCTCGATGTTGGCGTCCTCGCAGGTGGAGTCTTCGCCGATGTTGTACTTGACGACCCAGTCAACATTGATGCCCTTGGCGGCGAGCGCCTCGGTGGCGGATTCCTTACCGCGGATGAAGTTGTAGGTGTAGCCCTGGTCGTTCTCGTCGCCGATGCAGATCAGGCCGACCTTGATGGTCTTGGTCTCGGTTTCGGTGTTCTGCTGCTGATCGTCATTGCTGGGAGTATCGTCCTGAGTCTTATTGCCGCAGGCAACGAGAGACAGCACCATGATGACGGAGAGCAGGATCGCAAGAAGCTTCTTCATGTGGATAAATCCTCCTTAAAAATTGGTATGCCCATTGGGGCAATACCTTTGAACAGTATCATACAAAATTTTCAAGCAAAACGCAACGGGCAAACGAAAAAAAGAATTGAAAACATAACCAAAGTTGCTGAAAAATTTTTAGCGAAAGCGGCGAAAAAGCGGAAAAAGGGCTGAAAAAGCAAACAAAAGGTTTGCCCTTGCGGGCAAACCTTTTGTATAAGTTGTACGGAACGTTTGGAGATTTATCCGAACCGCTCTTACTGGTGGACGCGGGTGCCGGTCTTGCCGGAGATGCCGTCGGCGGCCTTCTCGAGCAGGGTGATGAGGGCAACGCGGCCGGGCTTGGACTCAGCGAAGGACAGAGCGGCCTGCACCTTTGGCAGCATGGAGCCGGGCGCGAACTGCTTCTCCTCGATGTACTTGCGGGCGTCGGCGGGGGTGAGATCGTCAAGACCCTTCTGGTCGGGCTTGCCGAAGTTGATGGCGACCTTCTCGACCGCGGTCAGGATGACGAGCATATCGGCGTCGAGCAGCTCGGCGAGCTTGGCGGAGGCAAAGTCCTTGTCGATGACGGCGGGCGTGCCGTAGAGCTTGCCGTCCTTACGCACAACGGGGATGCCGCCGCCGCCGACGGTAATGACGACGGTGCCGTTATCAACAAGCGCCTTGACGGTGTTCTTTTCGATAACGTCGATCGGCTTGGGGGAGGGAACGACCTGACGGTAGCCGCGGCCGGCGTCCTCGACCATGGTGTAGCCCTTCTCGGCGGCGATGCGGTCGGCGGTCTCCTTATCGTAGAATGCGCCGACGGGCTTGGTGGGATGCTGGAAGGCGGGGTCGGCCTCGTCCACGAGCACCTGCGTGACGACGGTGGTGACGTCCTTGGCCATGCCGCGGGAGGCGAGCTCGTTGCCGATGGCGTTCTGGAGGTGATAGCCGATGTAGCCCTGGCTCATAGCGCCGCACTCAGGGAAGGGCATATCGGACTTGATGGCCTTGGCCTCGGCGGCGGTGGCCATGCCGAGGTTGATCATGCCGACCTGGGGACCGTTGCCGTGAGCGATGATGACCTCGTTGCCCTGCGCGATCAGGTCGACGATGGGCTTGGCGGTCTCGGTGACGAGAGCGAGCTGCTCATAGGGAGTGTTGCCCAGCGCGTTGCCGCCGAGCGCAATGACGATGCGTTTACCCATGGTGATATATCTCCTTAAAAAATAAATTTGAACCGTTCGGTCGGCGCAATGGCCGAATTTCCATTGCTTTCCGCCTATATTATAGGCAATGCTGCACGAGACTGCGAGACATTTCCCGTGATTTTTCTTGTATTTTACCGCTTTCCTGCGTGAAGCGGCCGAAGAAAAAGGGCGGCAGAAGCCGCCCTTTTCAGTTGTGCGCGGTCTCTTAGAACATCTTGCGCTCGGCGTCGGACTTGTCCATCTCCATGAGAGCGCGGACGGGATCCTTGACCTGTGCGAGGAAGATCATCGCGGCGATGATGTAGGGCTTGTAGGAGGCCTGCTTGTACAGAGGAACAATGTAGCGGTCGAACACGGAGTTGTCGACCTCGCCCTCGGGGCAGGAAAGACCGGAGATGTCGGCGGGCAGGCAGTGCAGGTAGAGTGCCTTGCCGTCCTTCGTGAGCTTCATCATCTCTTCGGTGCAGGCCCAATCCTTGTGCTCGGCGTTCTGCGCGAGGAGCTTCTTCTCCAGCGCGTCGATGCCGGCCTTGTCGCCCTTCTGATAGAGCTTGGTGCGCTCCTCCATGGCCTTGAACGGAGCCCAGGACTTGGGATAAACGATGTCGGCGTCCCGGAAGGCTTCCTTCATGTCGTTGCACTTCTTGAAGCTGCCGCCGGTGGCCGCCGCGTTCTTCTTGGCGATCTCCTCGACCTCGGGCATGACCTCATAGCCCTCGGGATGGGCGAGAGTGACGTCCATGCCGAAGCGGGTGAACAGGCCGATGACGCCCTGCGGGACGGACAGGGGCTTGCCGTAGCTGGGGGAATAGGCCCAGGTCATGGCGACCTTCTTGCCCTTGAGGTTCTCCACGCCGCCGAAGTAGTGAATGATGTGGAGCATATCGGCCATGCACTGGGTGGGATGGTCGACGTCGCACTGGAGGTTGACGAGCGTCGGGCGCTGCTCGAGGATACCGTCGCGGTAGCCCTCTTCGAGCGCGTCGATGAAGGTCTTCTGATACTTGTGGCCCTCGCCGATGAACATATCGTCGCGGATGCCGATGACGTCAGCCATGAAGGAGACCATGTTGGCGGTCTCGCGCACGGTCTCGCCGTGGGCGATCTGGCTCACCTTCTCGTCGAGCACCTGCTCCTCAAGACCGAGGAGGTTGCAGGCGGAGGCGAAGGAGAAGCGGGTGCGGGTGGAATTGTCGCGGAAGATGGAAATGCCGAGGCCGGAGTTGAACACCTTGGTGTTCTTGTTGCGCTCGCGCAGGTCGCGCAGGGCGTCCGCCACGGTGAAGACCGCGTCGATCTCCTCGTCGGTCTTGTCCCAGGTCCAGTAGAAGTCGTTCTTGTACATATTGTTGATGTGGAGCGTTTCGAGATGGCGCGCCAGTTCGACAGTCTTGCTCATGGTGATGATTCTCCTTTATCTTTTTTTGTATCGTTTGTTGGCGGTTTACTTGATGTCGTTGCCCGTCAGCTCCTGACGGAAGCTGGTGGCGGAGCCGTCCTTGTTCTCGGGGTGATAGAGACCCGGAACGGCGGCGTAGAGCGCAGCGCAGGTGACGAGATCCTGCTTCCAGGTGATCTCGTTGGGGGCGTGGGCCTGAGACTCGGCGCCGGGGCCGAAGCCGACGCAGGGGATGCCGTAGCGGCCCTGGATGGAAACGCCGTTGGTGGAGAAGGTCCACTTGTCGGTCAGAGGACGGCCGGTGCGGGTGGACATGGCCTTCTCGTCCGCGCCGATGCGCTCGGTGCCCCAGAGAGCGTGGTGCGCGTCGACGAGCGCCTGAACGTGGGGCGCGGTCTCCTTGTTGATCCAGGTGGGGAAGAAGGCTTCGGTCTCATAGACGTGGCCGGTCCAGGACGGACGGTCGTACATATACATGGAGACCTTGACGTCCTTGGCGTACTTCTTGCAGGCGGGCAGATCCTCGATCTCCTTCAGGCAGGACTGGTAGGTCTCGCCCGCAGTCATGCGGCGGTCGATGGAGATGGAGCAGGAGTCCGCAACAGCGCAGCGGGAGGGAGAGGTGTAGAAGATCTGGCTGGTGGTGCAGGTGCCGCGGCCGAGGAAACGGGCATCCTCCCAGTGCTCGGGATTGTACTTCGGGTCGAGCATCTTCACGAGGCCCTTGACTTCCTTGTCGTCGCCGGCGTCGTTCTCGTTGAGGTCGCGGACGTTGAGCAGGACCTCAGCCATCTTGTGAATGGCGTTGTCGCCGCGCTCGGGCGCGGAGCCGTGGCAGGAGACGCCGTGCATATCGACGCGGATCTCCATGCGGCCGCGGTGACCGCGGTAGATGCCGCCGTCGGTGGGCTCGGTGGAGATGACGAACTCGATCTGGTCGCGCGCGTCCTCGGGACCCTTGAAGTATTCGTTGACGATGGACTGCCAGCACATACCGTCGCAGTCCTCCTCCTGCACGGAGCCGACGACCATGATCTTGTAGCCCTCGGGGATGAGGCCGAGGTCCTTCATGATCTTCGCGCCGTAGGTGGCGGAGGCCATGCCGCCCTCCTGGTCGGAGCCGCCGCGACCGTAGATGACCTTCTCGTCCTCGTAGCCCTGATAGGGGTCGTGGGTCCAGTTTTCGATGTTGCCGATGCCGACGGTGTCGATGTGGGAGTCGAGCGCGATGATCTTGTCGCCCGTGCCCATCCAGCCGATGACGTTGCCGAGCTTGTCGAACTCGACCTTATCGTAGCCGAGCTTCTTCATTTCCTCGGCAATGCGGTTGGCGACGCCCTTTTCCTCGCAGCTCTCGCTGGGAATGGCGATCATGTCGCGCAGGAAACGGGTCATGTCCGCCTGATAGCCTTGAGCAGCCTTTTTGATCGCTTCAAAATCCATGAGAAAACCTCCGTGCATAAATTCAGATTTGTCTATTGTAATTTTCATTTCCTTTTACTCTGCCTCTATCATAGCATAAGCTTCGGCAAAGTCAAACAAAAAATTTGCAAATCTGAAAATTTTTTTGAAAAAATGATTGCTTTTTCTTTTATCTATGGTATGATGTAAACGTGAAAACAGCGTAAGGGAGGAGATAAACTATAGAAGCGTCAAAGCTGGAGACTCTGCGGCAGATTGCCAAGGGCATCGCCGCCCAGTTCGGCAGCAGCTGCGAGGTCGTGGTCCACGACGTGGCTGCCAAGCATCCCGAGCATTCCATCGTCATCATCGAGAACGGACACGTCACGGGCCGCAAGGTCGGCGACGGCGCATCCCACGTCGCGATGGAGCAGGTGCGCAACGCGGACGCACAGCCCATGGATCATCTCAGCTACCTCACCAAGACGCCGGACGGCAAGATCTTAAAGTCCTCCACGATGTACATTCGCGGCAAGGGCGGCAAGGTCGTGGCCATCCTCGGCATCAACTACGACATCTCCTCGCTTCTGATGGTCGAGAGCGCCGTGCGCGAGCTGACCGCCGCGGGCGACAGCACGCAGACGGAGCCGGAGAAGATCATCAACGTCAACGACGTGCTCGACGAGCTCATCGCCCAGTCGGTCGCCCTCGTGGGCAAGCCCGCGGCGCTGATGAACAAGGAGGACAAGATGCGCGCCATCGGCTTTTTGAGCCAGAGCGGTGCATTCCTCGTCACCAAGTCCGGCGACAAGGTCGCCAAATACTTCGGAATTTCAAAATATACACTTTATTCTTACATTGACAAACAACAGGAGGACAAGCAAAATGGGTAAAATCGATCTGAGCATCAACAAGGTCGGACTGGAGCATAACATCCAGAAGGCCAAGGAAAACAACGTCATCATCCCCACCATCGCGCAGATGCAGCATCCCGAGACCGTTCCCGAGAAGATCCAGGCCAAGCTGAAGAACGTGGGTCTGTGGGACGTCAACCCCCTCAACCTCTTCCGCATCACCTGGAAGAACGAGGCCAAGGAGTCCGGCGGCCTCTTTCAGGAGGTCCCCAACTATGTAGAGATCCCCAGCGAGCTTTCGGGCGTACCCTGCCGCATCATTGCCATGGCGGGCAAGTGGTTCCCCACCGGCTGCCACAAGGTCGGCGCTTCCTTCGGCTGCCTCGCTCCGCGTCTCGTGACCGGTCAGTTCGACGCCAACTATCACCACGCCGTTTGGCCCTCCACGGGCAACTACTGCCGCGGCGGCGCGTTCAACTCCAAGCTGCTCGCCGTTGACTCCGTCGCCATTCTCCCCGCCGAGATGAGCAAGGAGCGCTTCGACTGGCTGAGCAAGATCGCCGGTCAGGTCATCGCTACGCCCGGCTGCGAGTCCAACGTCAAGGAGATCTTCGACAAGACCTGGGAGCTCAAGCAGGATCCCAGCATGATGATCTTCAACCAGTTCGAGGAGATGGGCAATCCGCTGTGGCACTACAACGTCACGGGCTACGCCCTCGCGGACCTCTTTGAAGCCGTCAAGAAGCCCGGCCAGAACTTTGCCGGCGCCTGCTTCACCTCCGGCTCCGCCGGCACCATGAGCGCGGGCGACCTGCTCAAGGAGCGTTATCCCGGCCTCAAGCTTGGCGTGGGCGAGGCGCTGCAGTGCCCCACCATCCTCGAGAACGGCTTCGGCGGCCACCGCATCGAGGGCATCGGCGACAAGCACATTCCCTGGATCCACAACGTGAAGAACACCGACATGGCCATCGCCATCGACGATGAGGACAGCCAGCGCCTGCTGCGCCTGTTCAACACCAAGGAAGGCCAGAAGTACCTCAAGGAAGAGCTCAAGCTCTCCGACGAGCTGATCGAGAAGCTGACCTGGCTCGGCATCTCCGGCATCGCGAACGTTCTTTGCTGCATCAAGATGGCGAAGTACTATGAGCTGACCGAGAACGATGTCGTCGGCACGGTTCTGACCGACTCCGCCGCGATGTATCAGTCCCGCATCGAGGAGCTCAACGAGATGCACGGCGCGTACAACGTCGAGGAAGCCAAGCTCGACCACAACCTCCACATGCTCGGCCTCAAGACCGACAACCTGATGGAGCTGACCTACACCGACCGCAAGCGCATCCACAACCTCAAGTATTACACCTGGGTCGAGCAGCAGGCCCGCGACGTCAAGGACCTCAACGCGCTCTGGTACGATACCAAGGGCACCTGGGACGCCGTCCACGCGCAGGCTGCCGAGCTCGACGAGCTCATCAACGAGTTCAATGAGGCCACCGGCCTTCTCAAGGCGCTCTAAGAAGCAGAGACAAAGCCTGCTCCGAAACGCCACCGCAGCAGCGGCTGAGCGGAAAGAGGAGCGGACCGGATCGAAAGCTGAATAAAATTTCATTGCACAGCGTGTGCAGCATCCCCGCAGATAGGGGCCGGCAATGGCAGGTCAAGGGCGCAGCCCTTGCGCTTCTCTGGGGTTTCCAAAAGGGGATATCTCTTACGGTAAGAGATATCCCCTTTTGAGCGGCATCTGCGCCTGTGCGGGTATATGTCTCCTCAGCTGCTGCGGGGTTACGAAGCGATTGCTTTTGCTGCGGGATTCGAGACCATTTTCAATCTTCCGTTTTAGGAGAAATTATTATGCTGAAAAATGTGAAATGCGCGCGCTGCGTCAAGTGCGGCAAGGAATACGAGGCCGTGCCCAACCTCACGAACTGCTCGTGCGGCGGTATCCTCGACATCATCTACGATTACGATTACATCAAGGCCAACCTCACGAAGGATAAGCTCAAGAGCCGCCCGAACACCATGTGGCGCTACCGCGAGCTGCTGCCCGTGGAGGAGACCACGCCCGACACGCCCCTGCGCGTGGGCTGGAGCCCGCTCTACGAGGAGGACCGTCTTGCAAAGCTCCTCGGCCTCAAGAAGCTGTGGGTGAAAGACGACGGTCAGAACCCCACCGCGTCCCTCAAGGACCGTGCCTCCGCTATGGCGGTCGCCAAGGCGAAGGAGGCGGGCGCGGAGATCATCGCCTGCTCGTCCACCGGCAACGCGGCCTCGTCGCTGGCAGGCAACGCCGCCGCCGCGGGTCTCAAGACCTTCATCTTCGTTCCCTCCCGCGCCCCCAAGGGCAAGGTCGCGCAGCTGATGACCTTCGGCGCGAACGTCATTTCCGTGCAGGGCAACTATGAGGAGACCTTCGAGCTGAGCAAGAAGGCCATCGACAAGTGGGGCTGGTACAACCGCAACGCCGCCATCAACCCCTACCTCTCCGAGGGCAAGAAGACTGTCTCGCTCGAGATCGCCGAGCAGCTCGGCTGGAAGATGCCCGACTACCTCGCCATCTCCGTCGGCGACGGCTGCACCATCGCGGGCGTGTGGAAGGGTCTCAAGGACCTCTACGCCATCGGCTTTATCGACAAGCTGCCGCGCCTGATCTCCGCGCAGGCGGAGGGCTGCCACCCCATCAACCGCGCCATCGCGGAGAATAAGCCCTGGGAGCCGATGGAGGAGAACACTCTCGCCGACTCCATCGCCGTCGGCGTGCCGCGCAACGCGGACAAGGCGCTCATGGCGATCCGTGAGTCCAACGGCATCGTGGTCAACGTGACCGACGAGGAGATCATGGCGGCGCAGAAGCTGCTCGGCACCACCTGCGGCGTGTTCGGCGAGCCGGCGGGCGTGACCGGCACGGCGGGCGTGAAGAAGCTCTGCGAGCAGGGCGTGCTCGGCGCGAACGACACGGTCGTCTCCGTCGTCACCGGCAACGGCCTCAAGGATGTTGCCAACGCCATCAAGTTCTGCGGCGAGCCGGTGAGCCTGCCGAACGACCTTGACCTGCTGGTCGAGGAGTTCGCCAAGCGCGGCATCGAGACCGAGGCGTAAGAGAGAACAGAAAAGAAGAGCGCGGACCAACGGCCCGCGCTCCTCTTGCGCTCAGACGAAGTATTTGTTGACGATGGGGACCCGGCTCAGCAGCGCGGAGACCAAAAAGGACAGCGTGCCGATGAGCAGCGTCAGAAGCGGCACAGAGAAAAAGGCGTTGCAGGAGAGCGTGTTGACGCCGAGAAATTGATCGAACGTCTCGATGAACAGCGGATGCACAAGGTAGGCGCCGAAGCTCCAGCGGGAGAGCGCGCGGATGCGCGCGTGTCCCTTTTCGCCGAGTGAGGGAAAATTCAAATGCCTGCGGGCGAATACAAAGACGGCGAGACACATCAGCAGCACACCGACCGAGTCGTAGTTGTAGAAGAGCACGGTGGCGGTGCCCAGACGGCGGGAGGCATAGGACGTCATAACGACGGTGACGATGAGACCGGCTACGCCGAGCGCATAGCACCAACGGGCCGCTTTGGGCGAAAGCTCCTTGCGGCTGAGATAGCGGCCCAGCATAAAATAGGCGGCAAAGCCGAGCGTGAAGTGGTAGTATAGCATTCCCGACAGCGAGAGGTAGCTGCTGTAGAGCTGCCAGGAAAACAGAGAAAGAAGTGCGCCGAGCTGCGGCAGCAGAAAGTTGAAAACAAGCGCAAGCAGCAGAAAATAGCGCAGCAGCGTCTCATTCTGCGCGATGGGCCGCAGCAGCGGGACGATCAGATACAGTCCCACGATCATAAACAGAAACCACATGTGGTAGTGACCGGAGAAAAACAGCGTGACCGCGGTGGACAGGGCGCATTTGTTGAAGAAGTATGCGTAAGCGGCATAGAGCGCAGACCAGAAAACAAAGGCCGTAACGATGCGCAGGACGTTTTTCCGCAGGATCTGCCGCAGGCTTTGCGTGCCGGCGAGAAAGAATACGCCGCTGATCATCACGAAGACGGGGACGGTCCATCGGACAAGGCTGTCATACAGATTAAAGGCCTGCCACGCGGTTGAATAGATATCGGTGTCCGCCCAATGCTGCGCGGAAAGGTGGAGTGCAACGACGGCAAAGGTCGCCGCGACGCGCAGCACGTCATAGCAGGCGACGCGCTGCGATCCGGTCTGTTCCATGGTTAGTCCTCCGTTGCCGCTTCGGCGGCTTCGTTTGCCTCTGCCGTGGCAGTCTCCCCGGACGGAGCGTCCTGCGCGGCAGCCGCTTCCGCCGCGGCACGGGCGGCTTCTTCCCGAGCGGCTTCCTCTGCCCGGGCGGCGGCCTCAGCCTCGGCGCGCTCACGCTCGGCGGCGGCGCCCTCGGCGCGGGCGCGGGAGACCTCCTCTTCCTTCTGCTTCTCCGCCTGCTTCATGGCCTTGTCGAGCCTGCGCCGGCTGGAGCGCTTCTCCATGCCGTGCACGACGCGCAGCACGAGGAAGAGCAGCACGAGACCCACGCCGAACCAGCTCCAGAAGCCGAGGGTGATGAGCGTTTTGAGCGTCCACAGCTCGGCCTGGATGCCGAGGAAGCAGCACACCACCGACGCGGCGAGCGCCGCGCCGAAGAGAATGACCCACAGCACCGACTTGACCGCGGAGGTCTTGCGCACGCGCAGGTGCGCGATCAGAAACAGCACCGCGAGCAGGAACAGCGCGGGATACTGCGAAAACAGAATGGTACGAAGGTTCATGGAAGCGTTCCTCTTTTCTTCTCTTGTTTTGCTCAGAGGGTGCAGAGCCCGCGGCGGAGGTATTGACCCTCGGGGCCGCCGACGATCCTGCCGTCCTCGACCATCAGGCTGCCGCGCAGGTAGACCTTAGCGATGCCGCCCTCGGTGCGCAGACCCTCAAAGGGCGTGTAGCCGGCCTTTGTGACCATGTCGCGCGCGGAGAGGATGTGGCTGGCCCTGGGATCGTAGACCACGATGTCCGCGTCGGAGCCCGCGGCGATGACGCCCTTGCGGGGATAGAGCCCGTAGAGCTTCGCGGGATTTTCGCACAGGGCGCGGCACATTCCGGCGACGGTCATTCTGCCCGCGGCGACGCCGCGGGTGTAGACGACCTCGCCGCGCGTCTCCACGCCGGGCAGACCGCCGGGGATCTTCGTGAAGTCCTCGCGGCCCATGTCCTTTTGCGCAAGCGTAAAGGAGCAGTGGTCGGTGGAGATGGTCTGGATCTCACCGCGGCGCAGACCGCGCCAGAGCGCGCGCTGATTTTCCTTGGCGCGGATGGGCGGCGCGCAGACATAGCGCGCGGCCATGGACCAGTTGGCGTCGTAGTACACGCCGTCGTCGAGGGCAAGGTACTGCGGGCAGGTCTCGACATAGACCCTCTGCCCGCGGGCGCGGGCAAAGGCGACCTCGTCGAGCGCCTCGCGGTTGGTCAGGTGGACGATGACCACCGGCGCGTCCGCCGCCTCGGCGATGCGCAGCAGCCGCGCGACCGCCTCGGCCTCGAGATAGTCGGGCCTTGCCTCGGGGTGGGCGGAAACGTCCGCCGCGCGTCCGGCGGCCTTGAGCTCGGCAATGCGCGCGTCGATCACACCGGCGTTCTCGCAGTGGACGCCCGCGATGCCGCCGCGCTTTTTCAGCGCCTTGAGCGCGGAATACACCGCGCCGTCGCCAATCATCATGGCGGGGTAGGTGAGGTACATCTTGAAGGACGTGATGCCTGCGGCGAACATATCGTCCAGCTCGCCCTCGATGCCCTCGTTCCAGTTGTCGATGGTCATGTGGAAGCCGTAGTCGCACGAGCATTTGCCGTCGGCCTTTTTGTGCCAGAGATCAAGACCGTAGGCAAGCGTCTCGCCCTTGTTCGGGCAGGCGAAGTCGATGATGGTGGTCGTGCCGCCGCGGATGGCGCTGCGGGTGCCGGACGCGAAATCGTCGGCGGTGGTCGTGTTGCACACGTCGAGATCAAAGTGCGTGTGCGCGTCGATGAAGCCGGGGAAGAGGTAGCAGCCGGAAACGTCCGTCACCTCGGCGCTTTTTGCCTCAGCGGGGGAGATGTGGCCGACCTGCGCGATCTTCTCGCCGTCGAGCAGGACGTCCGCGCGGCGGGAGCCGCGGGGCGTGACGACAAAGCCGCCCCTGAGCAGTTTTTTCATATCCATTCAGCTCCTTTGTCTGAAAAATATTCATACACCTTTACCATAGCACGTTTTTGCCGCGATTTCCACAGAAAAAGAGAAATCGGCAAAAGCGACAAGAAAGCGCGGTGAAAATCTGTGATTATGGCGAGAGAATGCGGCTTGTGAAAAAGCGGAAAAGAAGATACAATAAACATATCCTGCCGAAGCTGTGCGCCCGATACGGACAAGCGCTCCGGCAAAAATTTTCAGGAGGAAAAAAGCTATGCGCAAGTTTTTGTCCCTGCTGCTGACACTGGCGATGGTCTTCTCCCTGGCCGTGACGGTCAACGCCGCCGCACCCAAGGAAGATATCACCATCCTGCACACCAACGACGTCCACTGCGGCTATGAGGCCTATGCCAAGGTCGCAACGCTGCACAAGAGCGCGGATCTGCTCGTTGACGCGGGCGACCATGTTCAGGGCGATGTCATCGGTACGCTCTCCAAGGGCGAGTATATCGTTGACATCATGAACTACATCAAGTACGATGCGGCCGTTCCCGGCAACCATGAGTTCGATTACGGCATGGATCAGTTCCTGCACATTGCCAAGGATCTGGCCAAGTACCCGTATCTCTCCGCCAACTTCACCGGCAAGGACGGCAAGCCCTACTTCGACGCTTATAAGATCTTCGAGGTCAAGGGCGTGAAGGTCGCGTTCGTCGGCATCTGCACGCCGGAGACCTTCACCAAGTCCACCCCCACCTACTTCCAGGACGCCAACGGCAACTACATCTTCGGCTTCTGCGAGGGCAACAACGGCGCTGACCTCTACAATGCGGTGCAGAAGGCCATCGATGCGGCCAAGGCCGCGGGCGCCGATTATGTCATCGGCCTCGGCCATCTCGGCATCGACGAGCAGTCCTCTCCCTGGACGAGCAAGGAAGTCATTGCCAACACCACCGGCTTTGACGCCTTCATCGACGGTCACTCCCACTCCACCTTCTCCGAAACGATCAAGGATAAGTCCGGCAAGGAGGTCATCTTTGAGCAGACCGGCACCAAGCTCGCCAACGTCGGCAAGATCATCATTAAGGCCGACGGTACCATCACCCACGAGAACGTTGATCTGAACACGGTCGAGCCCGACGCCGAGGCGGCGGCCTATATCCAGACCATCACCGATAAGTTCGACGCCCTGCAGAAGCAGGTCGTTGCCAAGACCAGCGTGGAGCTGACCATCAACGGCGCGGACGGCAAGCGCGCGGTCCGCAATGCCGAGACCAACCTCGGCGACCTGTGCGCGGACGCCTACCGCATCCTGCTGGGCGCTGACATCGCCTTCGTCAACGGCGGCGGCGTGCGCGACAACATCAAGGTCGGCGACATCACCTACGGCGATATCATCAAGGTCCATCCCTTCGGCAACGAGGCCTGCCTCGTTGAGGTCACCGGTCAGCAGATCAAGGACGCTCTGGAGCTCGGCTCCGCGGCCTATCCCGGCGAGAGCGGCGGCTTCCTGCAGGTTTCCGGCCTGACCTACACCATCAATGCGGACATTCCCAGCTCCGTGGTGAAGAACGATAAGTCTGAGTTCGTCAAGGTCGACGGCGCGTACCGTGTGTCCGACATCATGGTCGGCGGTCAGCCCCTCGACGTCAACAAGACCTACACCCTCGCCTCCCATAACTACATGCTCAAGGATGCCGGCGACGGCTACACCATGTTCGGCACCAAGAACGTCAAGCTCCTCAAGGACGGCGTGATGATCGACAACCAGGTCCTCATCAACTATATCGTCAATAATCTCGGCGGCGTGGTCGGCGAGCAGTATGCCGCCCCGCAGGGCCGCATCACCATCAAGACCGCTGTTTCTGATGTCCCGACGAACGAAAGCGAAAAGGTCATCGCCGGCCGCGATACCACCGTGACCGAGGGCGATACCTACACCGTCGTCGCGGGCGACTGCCTGTGGAATATCGCCTACAAGCTCTACGGCACCGGCACGCTCTACACCAAGCTGGCCGAGGCCAACAAGCTCGCCGATCCGTACATCATCTACATCGGCCAGATCCTGACCGTTCCCGCCAAGTAAAAAACCGCACAATTAGGAAAGCCGCCCGTTTGGGCGGCTTTCTTCTGCGCTTTTTTGCTTTTTACGAGTCCTATATTACCACATTTCCGGCAAATTTTCAAGTCTTGTCTTTTCCTCGTCGGGGGTGTAGATAACATGGCGAGGTGAAAAAGAGATGAATGAATTGATGTTATTCAGCGCGCTGTCCGCGCAGCGGACCGAGGCGGCGCTGCTGCGCGGGAACGCCGTGACGGAACGCTTTGGCCTGACGCTCACGCCGGAGCAATGCGGACGATTGCTGGCGCGCCGCGCCGAAGCCTTGCGGGAGACGGAACGCATCGAGCCGGGCGAGGGCATCCTGCCGAAGCTGGCGGTCGCGCTGTGCGACTCGCCCTGCGTCGGGCCGGAGAACTGGGAGGAAGCGCTCGGCGGGCTGACGGAGCTGTTCTACCACTTCAAGGGCGCGTGCGGCGAACGTCTCGGCGACGACGAGCTGCTCGCCGCGCTGGTGCGGCTATACAACGGCTGGGCGGGCGGCTGCGCGGACCGCATCGCCGATCTCGATGGCCGCGCGATGCTGCGCTTTTCGCGCACGGGAAAGGTGGGGGACGATGTCGAATGAACTGACGTGCCCCCTGACGGGCGCTGAGGAGGGGCTGTGGCAGGAAAAGCTCGCCGCGCTGCTCGTGCGGCAGATCGCGCTCTACACCGCGAATGAAAGCAGCTCCGTGCCGGCTGCCGCCGCGCGGGAGCTGCTGCGCGGCGTGCTGTTTTTTCTTGCCGTGCCGGAGGAGGCGGACGGCGGAGGCGAAGCGGATCGCGCGGACCGTATCCGCGTCCTGCTTCCGCTCGACCTTGCGGACGAGCTGGCGCGCGGGCAACGCCGTGCGCAGCGGGATGCCGCGCTGACGATCGCGCTCTGGCGAAAGGTCGTTGAGATGCTGCCGCCGCTGGAGAACCGCTCGCTCCGCGATACGCTGCGGAGCATCGGCAGGGGCTTCCGCTGCTATGACACGCGCTTTTTCCCGCAGCGGTTCGATTGTGACATTGACTATCAGCTTTCCCAAAGCGTGTCGGAGAGCCTGTTGGGGATAAATTATGTCAACCAATATCTGACCCATCTGGCGGCGGAAAATAGTCTGCTCACGCGATTGCCGCAGGGCGAGGTCCGCGCGGTGCTGGAGCGCTCCTGTCCCGATTGGCGCGGGCTGCTGGTGAATCTCTACGCACCGGCCGCGGCGAACGCGCTCGCCCGCACGCTCCTCGGCGGGGAGGGGCTGACGCTCTCGGACGGCGAGATCGACGCGCTCCGCGAGCGCTGGGAGCACGCGCGGCCCGAGCAGATCATGGCCGACCTGCTTGCAGCGGCGGATGCGCTCGCGGAGCGGCTCGCCCTCCCACGCGGCGCGGGGAAATATCTGAGCAGCTGCGCCCGCGAGGTCGCCGTCCGCGCCGAAAGCCTGCGCGACTGCGGCGGTCTGCGGGGACTGTTCGTATGAAAGAAAAAGGGCACGGCCGCTTTTCGGCGGCCGCGCCTGTATCTTGTAAGAAAGTTTGCGCTTACGCGAACAGATAGCTGTACTTGTCGCGGATGGTGAAGATCAGCGCCTCAATGTCCACCGGCAGATCGTTGTCGGAGGTGGAGAGATCGTAGTCGCGCTCCTCCGCCATGCGGACGCGGACGTGGTCGGCGTCGAGGAAGAGGACGCCGGGGTTTTTGCTCTCCGCCATATCCTCCGCCGTCTGGAAGAGGGTGAACTTGTCGTGGCAGGGCTCGCTGGCGTAGGGGCAGAACTGCGTGCAGTTGCCGCACTCGTTGCACATCTTGTCGACGTGGATGATCTGGTGGCTCTCGTCGGGCATGACGACCGCGACGTTCGCGCGGTTCGGGCAGGAGTCCACGCAGTTCTCGCAGACGGTGGAGCACTGCAGGCAGCGCTCGCCCTCGCACTTGCCGGACATCTTGAGGATGCCGTGCTTGGCGATGGCGTCGGACTCGGTGATGAACGCCTGCGCGGGGATCTCGTACTCGTAGGGCGCGCCGATCACGGCTTCGGCAAAGCGCGCGGCGTCGGCAATGCCCTCGACCACCGTCGCGGGGCCGCGGTGCGCGTCGCCCGCGCAGTATACGCCCTCGACATTGGTCTCAAACGCGGGCCCCTTGCGCTCCATCTCGATGCCGTTTGCGGCCATGAGGTCGGAATCGACCTGCTCGCCGACGGCGGAGAGCACGAGGTCGCAGGGGATGGAGAACCGCTCGCCGGACTTCACGGGGCTGCGGCGGCCGGTCTCGTCGGGCTCGCCGAGCACCATCTTGTCGCACAGCAGCATACCCTTGGCCTGCTTGACGGGAGCGGCCAGTTCGATGAACTCCACGCCCTCGTCGATAGCGAGCTGCAGCTCGTGCTCGTCGGCGGGCATGAACTTCTTGGTGCGGCGGTAGAGAATGGTGGCGTGCGCGCCCATGCGCTTGGCGACGCGGGCGGCGTCCATGGCGGTGTTGCCCGCGCCGACGACCACGATGTTGCCGGAGAGGTTGGGCTTGACCTGCTTCTTTTCCTTCTTCATCCACTCGATGACGCCCTGCACGTTGCCCTCGATGTCGAGCTTGCCGGCCTTCCACGCGCCGGTGGCGAGAAGAATATGGGTGTAGCCCATTTCCTTCAGCTCCGCGACGGAGGGAGCGCTCTTGCCGCACTTGACCTCAACGCCGTAGCTCATCATCAGGGCGATGTCCTTGTCGATGGCCTCGTCGGAAATGCGGAAGGCGGGAATGACGTAGCGCGGCACGCCGCCGAGCTTGCGCTCACGCTCGAAGATGGTGGTCTCGATGCCGGCGCGGCCGCAGAAGTACGCCGCGGCGATACCGGTCGGGCCGCCGCCGATGATGGCGACGCGCTTGCCCTCGACGCGCTCGGGCAGCTTGATGGACGCCATCAGGGCATTGTAGCCCTTCTGCGCGGCGAGGAGCTTGGTGTCGCGGATGTGGACGCTCTCCTCATAGAAATTGCGGGAGCACTTGCCCTGGCAGCGGTGCGCGCAGATGGTGCCGGTGATGAAGGGAAGGGCGTTCTTTTCGGTGATGAGCTTGAGCGCGGGGCCGTAGAGACCCTTGCGGCACAGCTCGATGTACTCGGGAATGTCCTGCTCGATGGGGCAGCCGCCCTTGCAGGGGGCGATGAAGCAGTCGAGCCAGGGCACCTGCTCGGTGGACTTGCGGCTGGGCAGGGGCTTGATGGGCTTGAGGTGATGGTAATTCGTGCAGGCGGAGGCGGCGAGGTCGGAGATGGCGGCGGAGTCGGTGCCGGCGAAGGCGCGGTACTCCATCGGCTCGACCTTCTCGACCATCTGGAGCAGGCGGTTGTAGCCGCCCGGCTTGAGAATGGTGGTGGCGACGGTGATGGGCCAGATGCCCGCGGCAAAGAGCTTATCGCAGTTGAAGTATTCCGCGCCGCCGGCGAAGGAGATACGCATCTTGCCGCCGAACGCGCGGGAGATGCGATTGCACATCTCGATGGTCAGCGGGAAGAGGCTGCGGCCGGACATATACATCTCGTCGTTCGGCAGCTCGCCGCGCGTGGTGTCCACGGGGAAGGTGTTGGAGAGCTTGAGACCGAACTCCAGACCCTCCTTGTCCGCGAGCTTCTGCAGACGCTCGAACATGGGCACCGCGTCCTCCCACTGGAGATCCTCGTTGAAGTGATGCTCGTCGAACACGATGTAGTCGTAGCCCATGGAGTCGAGGATGCTGCGGGCGGTCTTGTAGCCGAGGATGGTGGGGTTGCACTTGACGAAGGTGTGCAGGTGCTTCTTCGTGAGCAGATAGCTTGCGATGCGCTCGATCTCCTGCGGCGGGCAGCCGTGGAGCGTGGAGACGGTGACGGAGCGGGACACGCGCGGGGAGATATGCGCGATGAAATCGCGCTCGGCGGGGAAGAGCTCGGTGAGCACCTTTTTGCACTCCTTGAACTGCGCGGTCCTGCTTGCGTCCATCATGTTGTCGATGTAGCTGTTGACCTTGCGGCCCTTGATGCCCTCGAGGTCGTAGCCGACGGACATATTGAACACGAAGCCGTCGGGATCGCCGAGACCGTAGACCTTGCTGATGACCTTGAGCGCGCACCAGGCCTTGATGTACTCGTCCTGCGCCTGCGCCACGGTCAGCTCGGTGGACCACTCCTGATTGTAGCCCTCGTCGGCGGCGAGGATGCAGGGACGGGGCACGCAGGCGGCGAGGTCGGCGCCGTCCATCTTCTGCACGGTCTTGACCTCAAAGAAGCGCGCGCCCGCGAAGTAGGCGGCGATGATGTTCTGCGCGAGCTGGCTGTTGGGGCCGGCGGCGGGGCCGAAGGGCGTTTCGATGCGCTCACCGAAGATGGGCAGGCTCTTGCCCGTGGCCTCATACTTCTTGTGGACGCCGAAGATGTCGCCGCTCTGGGCGTACTCGGTCACGACCCAGTTCATCAGGGACGCGAACGGAATGGGATACATTTTCTCAGACATCGTTGTTCCTCCTATGTAATGTTTCCTTAATACTCGCAGTGGTTGAGGCTGCCCCAGAGCTTCTTCGCGGCCTCGAGGATGTGGGCGTTCTCGGCCTCCTCGTCGATGCCGACGAGCTGACGGTCGAGCATGAGCGTCTTACCGGCGGCGATGGTGGTCTGGCACTGGCGGCCCGTCATGCCGAAGATCATGTGGCCGTCGATGTTCGCGTCGGAGAACGGGGTGAACGGCTTATAATCCATCACGATGATGTCCGCCGCCGCGCCCGCCTTGAGCACGCCAAGCTGGTCGGGGAAGTACTTCGCGCCGATCTTCGCGTTGTTCTTGAAGAGCATATCGGTGACCTCGCACCAGCCGACATTGGGCAGGCAGTTCTGGCTGCGCTGGGAGCAGAGGGCGACCTTGAGGGACTCGAGCATATCGTTGGTGTAGGCGTCGGTACCCATGCCGAGCAGGATGCCGCGCTTGTAGAGCTGGAGGACGGGGCAGATGCCGATGGCGTTGCCCATGTTGGATTCCGGGTTGTTCACGACCATCGTGCCCGTTTCCTTGATGATCTCCATCTCGGCGGTGTTGACATGGATGCAGTGACCGAGGATGGTCTTGGGGCCGAGAATGCCGTGATCCTGAAGGCGCTGGACGGGACGGCGGCCGTAGTTCTGGAGGGAATCGTACACGTCGTTCATGCCCTCGGAGACGTGGATGTGATAGCCGGTGCGGCCGTTGTTGGCCTCGACCATACGGTCGAAGGTCTTATCGGAGATGGTGAAGAGCGCGTGACCGCCGAACATCGCCGCGAGCATGGGATCCTTGCGCTGCTCGCATTCCGAGATGAAGTCGGCATTTTCCTTGATGGCCTGCAGGCACTTCTCCTCGCCGTCGCGGTCGGAGACCTCATAGCACAGGCAGGAGCGCAGGCCGAGACGCTTGCTCTCCTCGGCGATGGTGTGCAGCGTGCCGGGGATCTCGCCATAGCTGGCGTGGTGGTCGAAGATGGTGGTGACGCCCTGCTTGATGGAGTCGATGTAGAGCGCGGTGGCGCTGGCCTTGGTGCCGTCCATCATCAGGTGGCGGTCGATGGCCCACCACGTTCCGTCGAGGACCTCGTAGAAGTTTGTCGGGTTGTTGCCGACGATGGACAGGCCGCGCGCGAGCGCGGAATAGATGTGGGTGTGCGCGTTGATAAAGGCGGGCATGATGACGCCGTCCTTGGCATCGACGATCTCAGCGTCGGGGTACTTCGCGCGCAGGGCGGCCTCCTCGCCGACCTCGGCGATCTTCGCGCCCTCGTAGGCGACCGCGCCGTGCTCGTAGTAGCCGCGGCCCTCTGCGTCGCGGGTGATGAGACGTCCGTTGGTGATGAGCTTCATAAGTGGTTTCCTCCTGTTAAATGGTTTCAACTGACAAAGTCTTCAGGCAAAAAGAAAAGACGCTCCAAGCGAGTCACTCGCCCGAAACGTCAGCGTTTCTGCCGGAGTGATAGTTTCAGCCCGTGCGCGCAGCACTTCGTTACAGCTATCAGTCATAGATTGTAGATTTATTTTACACGAAGGCGGGAACAATTTCAATGGAAATTTCGTCAAAATCCGTGAAAAGAGCCTTGATAAAACAGAGAAATCGCCTTTTGATTTTTGTGCAAAGCGATGAAGGAGCAAAAAAGTTACCCCGCGTTGGCCGTGTAGTCCCCGCCAAACCTGCACATGAATTGCAGGTGGGTCGCCTCTGTCCGGTTTTACTGCTTCCAACGTCCGGCCGCAAAATGCAGCCGGGAGGCCTGCAAACCACCGGAGCGTACCGGCGTCCCGTATGACGAAATGTGGGTTTATAAAGAGCCTATCACGAACCACGCAGGGTAATTGCCATTGTAAGCGGAGCGGCGGGAAAAATCCGTCGGAAGCGAGGTTATTCCTCCTCGTCCTCCATCATCTGCTCCATAAAGAGGTCGTAGACCTCGTTGATCTCGTCCTCGTCGACGACGTTGGCGAGCATCTCCTCGCCGTCCACCGTCTCGCTTTTGAGAATGATGAGACCGTACTCGTCCTCATTCTCCTCCTCGCCCTCCTCCACAACGGGGAAGAAAGCCATATAGGTCGTGCCGTTGTGCTCGAGCGCGTCGATGTATTCCAGCTCGATGTCGTTGCCCTCCTCGTCCGTCAGCGTGACGAAATTCGGGCCGTATTCTTCGCTCATGGGGGTGTCCTCCTCCAACAGTCGGTATTTGAGATGGAGATAGTATAGCGCATTTCCAAGCGCAATGCAAGTTTGACATCTGCGCGATTTTGTATTACAATAAATTACCTATTGTCAAAAGACAGCAAAGCGGAGCTCCGCTTTTTCAATTCGCAAAAGGAGGTAGCGCAATGGAAGGGAAACAAGAAGCCGCCCGTGCGCCTCGAAGAAACCACAGAAGGAGCGGCGCCGGCATGACGGCGCTGAAGGTGCTCGGCACGCTCCTGGCCATCGGCGTCTGCACGGCGCTGATGTTCTTCGGCATTTTTATGAAGTATGTCCACACCACGCTCGAGCCGGTGCTGGACGTGGATATGAGCGCCATCACGCTCAACCAGAGCTCGGTCATCTATTATCAGGACAAGAGCACGGGCGAGTGGAAGGAGCTGCAGAAGATCCACGGCACCGAGGACCGCACGAACATTGAATTTTCCGACATCCCCGACCATGTCTGGCAGGCTCTGGTGTCCATCGAGGACCAGCGCTTCTTCCAGCATCACGGCGTGGACTGGAAATCGACCGGCAAGGCGGTGTTCACCATGCTCACCGGCGGCGGAACGCAGCGCGGCGGCTCGACCATCACCCAGCAGGTCATCAAGAACGCCACCGGCAACAACCAGCCGACCATCAAGCGCAAGGTGACGGAGATCTTCCAGGCGCTGCGCTTCTATAAGAATTACTCGCGTGAGGAGACGCTGACATTCTATCTGAACCTCGTCTACTTCGGCAACCATTCCTACGGCATTCAGGCGGCCGCCGAGAACTACTTCGGCAAGGACGCCAAGGACCTGACCGTCGCCGAGGGCGCGGCCATCGTCGGCATCACGCAGTACCCCTACCTCTACGACCCCTCCCGTCAGGGCACGCTCGACAGCGGCAAGACCTTCCGTGAGAAGAACAAGGAGCGGCAGGAGACGGTGCTCGACAAGATGCACGAGCTCGGCTATCTGGACGACGCGGAATACGAGGCGGCGGTCAACGAGCCGCTGGTGTTCGTGTGGGACGACAACTATGTGCCCTCCGACAGCTCGAAGGAGAAGGTGGCGGAGACCGCCGCGGAGGAGTTCGATCCGTATCTCGTCGAGCAGGTCTTCAACGACGTGGTCGACGCGCTGCGCCGCGAGAAGAACTATTCCGAGGAGATCGCCAAGAAGCTGCTCTACACCGGAGGCTATCAGATCTACGCGACCATCGACCCCGAGCTGCAGAGCATCGTGGAGAAGGTTTACGCCGATACGAGCAACCTGCCCTACACCTCGTCCAAGGGCGAGCAGCTGCAGTCCGGCATGACTGTCATCGACAACGCCACGGGCAACATCGTGGCGATGGCGGGCCGCGTCGGCGAGCGCGAGGGCCGCTTCCTCTTCAACTACGCGACCGCCACCCGCCCCTGCGGCAGCGCCATCAAGCCCATCGCGGTCTACGCGCCCGCGCTGGATACCGGCGTCATCACGCCGGCGACGGTGCTCGACGACTATCCCGTGCGCCTGCAGGCGAACGAGAACGGCACGGAAAAAGCGTGGCCGAAGAACTCCTACAGCGGCTACAAGGGTCTTATCACGCTCCAGACTGCGCTGCGCGTGTCCACCAATACCACGGCGGTGCGCGTGCTCGAGGCGCTCTCTCCGTCCGTGTCCTACGACTTCATGACGCAGAACCTCGGCTTCACCACGCTGGTCAACAGCGATCTCAACTCCGCTGCGCTCGGCCTCGGCGGCCTGACCTACGGCGTGAACACGGTCGAGATGGCGGCGGCGTACTCCGCCTTTGCCAACAACGGCGTGTATACAAGGCCGCGCACCTACATCGAGGTGCGCGACAACAAGGGCAACCTTGTGCTGGAGAACAAGCAGGAGTCGTGGGTGGCGATGAAGGAGTCCACCGCGTACTCGATCAATGAGCTGCTCAAGGGCGTGGTGCGCAGCGGCACCGGCACCGAGGCGGCCTTCTCCGGCATGACCATCGCCGGCAAGACCGGTACGACCTCCAGCAACTATGACCGCTACTTCGTCGGCTACACGCCGTACTACACCGCGGCGGTGTGGATCGGCTACGACCAGAACGCCAGCATCCGCGCGAACGGCAATCCCGCCGCGCAGCTGTGGAAGAAGGTCATGAGCGAGGCACACGAGAACCTACCCAATCAGAATTTCAATGGGAGTACCGCCGACATGACGCAGGTGACGGTCTGCACCCGCACGGGGCTTCTGCAGGGTCCGGGCTGCACCGATGTGCAGACGGTCTGGGTGGCGGCGAGCAACGCGCCCGCGCTGGTGTGCGACGGCCATGTGGCGGTGAACCTCTGCACCGAGAGCGGCAAGCTCGCGACGGAGTATTGTCCCGCCGAGTGCGTGCAGAGCGTGAACGCGATCGACTTCACGACCGAGAATCTGACGGCGGCGTGGGGCTATGAGCGCACGACGATCCTCCTGCCGCTGAGCGCGGCGGAGCACGAGGCGTATGCCGCGCAGCAGGCCGCCGATCCGACGTTTGTGATCCCTGCGGGCAAGCCCGTTCAGGCGAACGACAGCGGCAGCGTGTTCAGCGATCTGATGATGCTCGGCCCCTGCACGCTCCACCAGTACGTCGAGCCGGAGCCGACGCCGGGCGAGGGCTATTACGACGAGAACGGCAACTGGGTTCCGGCCGGCGAGACCGACCCGACCAACCCGACCGATCCGGAGGGATCGGAGGAGGTGTCGCCGGAGCAGGGAACGGATTTCCTCAACTGGCTGCTCAACACCGCGGCGTAAAATTGAACGGAAAAAGGAAGGCTCACATCGAGCCTTCCTTTTTTGTACGCAGCATTTGGGCGGCGAGCAGCAGGAGCAATGGGAAGAGCACCATGCCCGCTACGCCGAAGGCGCGGGCGCCGAGGTACATCGCCATGAGCGAGGCGATGGGCGGCAGCCCCGCCTGCGCGGCGACGAGCTTCGGCTCGGTAATGCTGCGCACGGTGAGCGTGCAGAGGTAGAGGATGACGAGCGCGGCCCCACGCGGCACCGAGCCGAGCAGCAGCTCGGCAAGCGCCCAGGGAATAAGCACCGTTCCGGTGCCGAACACCGGCAGCGCGTCCACGAGCGTGATGAGAAAGGCGGCGAGCAGGGAGTAGCGCTCGCCCAGCAGCCAGAAGCCGGCGAGGAGCTGGCAGAAGGTGAGGGAGCAGAGGATCGCCTGCGCGCGCAGCCAGCGCGTGAGCGAGTGCGTCACGCCGTCACGCCAGAAGCGCAGCCGCTGCTGCGCGCGAGGACTCAGGCGGCGTTTCGCCGCCGCGCAGAGCGTGGGATAGGAGGCGGCGAGGAAGAAGACGGCAAGCAGCGTTGTTGCGGCGAAGAGCACCAGCGCCGGCACGGCGGCGGCCATCGAGCCGAGCAGGGCGAGGGCGCGGGAGGCGAGACCGGCGAGCGCCGTGCTGCCGTAAGCCGCCCAGTCGGAGAGCTCGGCGGTCAGAAGCTCCCGCAGCCAGTCGGGACAGAGCGCGCCGTAGGCGCGCAGCCGATCGAGCAGTCCGCCGGTCAGCGCGGGCAGCGCGTCGAGCAGCGTCGGGAGCTGGGTGAGGAAGGCGGTCGCCTCGGTGAAAAGCGCCGAGAGGAGCAGCGAGAGGAGCCCGCCGAGGAGAAAGAGCAGAAAGAGCGTCAGTAGCGCGGCGGAGAAGCCGCGCTTGAAATGAACGGTCCGCCGCAGGAGGAGAATGACCGGCTCCATCGCGCGGGCCGCGGCGAACGCGAGAAGAAAGGGCAGCAGCCACCAGAGAAGATAGCGGAGAAAGAGATAGAGCGCTGCGGCGAGCACGGCATAATAGGCGCCGGTGAGCAAAAACTCCTTTTTTTGTTCGCTCTGCAAAAAGACCGGCCTCCTTCCTGTCGAATGTTATAGGAAAAAGCTACTTGCTCTCTGTGGATCGTTATGGTATCATATCTCCATAAAAGGACAAATGCTCACGAGAGGAGAACAAGATATGGGAAAAAAGACGAAATTCTATCTGGTCGCTGCGGATGCGCTGCCGGAGATCTTTCTCAAGGTCGCCGAGGCCAAGCGGATGCTTCACGCGGGCGAGGTGAGCACGGCGGGCGAGGCCGCGCGGCAGGTCGGCATCAGCCGCAGCGCCTTTTATAAGTATCGCGACAGCGTGCAGCCCTTCAACGACATGAAGACCGGACGCATCATCACGTTCTATGCCCTGCTCAAGGATAACCCGGGTGTGCTGAGCAACGTTCTTTCTATTTTTGCCGGTTCGGGCGCAAATATACTTACCATCAACCAGAGCATCCCGACAAACGGCTGCGCCGCCGTGACCATCTCGGCGGAGACGAGCGATATGCGCGAATCGCTCGAGGAGCTCATCGCCAGCGCCGCAGAGACGGCGGGCGTGGTCAAGTTCGAGATCCTTGCGGGCTGAACCCGCGGGGAGGGTACGGCATACAATGAGTCAGCAGACTGCTTGCAGTTTGCCGACTCATTTTTTTGCTGGGAAGAGAAGGGGGCTGCTATGGGCCTTATCGTACAGAAATTCGGCGGCAGCAGCGTGCGTGACCGCGAGCGGCTGCTGCGCGCCATGAGGATCGTCCGGCGCACCTGGGAGCAGGGGGACGACGTGGTGGTCGTGCTCAGCGCGCAGGGCGACACGACCGACGCGCTGCTCGCGCGCGCCCGCGAGCTGACGGAAGAGCCGCCGCCGCGTGAGTTGGACGCTCTGCTCGCCACGGGGGAGACCGCGAGCGTGGCCCTCGGCGCGATCGCGCTTGCCTCGCTCGGTGTGCCGGCAGTCTCGCTCTCCGGCTGGCAGGTGCCGGTCGGGACGGACGGCACGCACGGCGGCGCGAACGTGAGAAGCGTGGGCGCGGAGCGCATCCGGAAGGAGCTGGCGCAGCGGCGCGTCGTGCTCGCGGCAGGCTTTCAGGGCGTTGACGCGGCGGGCGACGTCACCACGCTCGGGCGCGGCGGCAGCGACACGAGCGCCGTGGCGCTCGCGGCCTTTCTCGGCGCGGAGCGCTGTATCATTTATACGGACGTGGACGGCGTTTATACCACCGATCCGCGCGTGTGCCCGACGGCGCGGCGGCTCGCCGCCGTTTCCTGCGACCAGATGCTCCGCCTCGCCGCGAACGGCGCGCAGGTGCTCCATGACCGTTCGGTCGCGCTGGCGGCAAGGCACGGCGTGACCGTCGAGGTGCGCTCGTGCGAGGAGGGGAGCGTCGGCACGCTCGTCGTGCCCCGCGCGGAGAGCGGGGAGATCACGGGCGTCACGCGCTCGCGCCGCGGGGAGGTCACGCGCGTGACGGCCATCGGGCGCGCGCTGCCGTCGCTCGCGGCGATCCGCGCGGCGGTCTCTGCGCTGGAGACGGCGGGCATTACGGTCCTCGGACTCGAGGAGGGCGAGCAGCGCGTCACGCTGCTGGTGAAGCGGGACGACGAGGACGCGGCGCTCTGCGCCGTACACGACGCGCTTGTGCCGCGGTGAGGGAAAGCGGCGGTTTGCGCGGCGAAGGCCGCCGCAAACCGCTCTTTCCTGTGCCTGCCCCTGTTGACCGATGGCGAAAAAAACGGATTTTTCATCCACAGAAAAGAATCCGTTGCAATTTCGACGGGAATATGTTATCCTACGCTAAACCGGTCTGCGCTGCGCGAGCAGCCAATCTCAACAGGCCGGATGCTTAGGAGGTTATCTACTTGGACCCTGCTGACCCGTTATTGCCGAAAATTCTGGTACTGGTCATACTTATTCTCATCAACGCATTCTTTGCCGCGGCGGAGATCGCGGTCATCTCGCTTTCGGAAACGAAGCTGCGCAAGCAGGCGGAGGAGGGCGACAAGAAGGCGAAGAAGCTGCTTGTGCTCATGCAGGCGCCGGACAGCTTTCTTTCCGCCATTCAGATCGCCATCACACTCGCCGGCTTCCTGTCCTCGGCCTTCGCGGCGGACAGCTTTTCCGATCCGCTCGTGCATTGGCTGACGGTGGACAAGGGCTTCACGGCCATCCCCGCGCCGACGCTCAACACGCTCATGGTCGTGCTCATCACGATCATTCTCTCGTATTTCAGCCTTGTGCTCGGCGAGCTGGTGCCCAAGCGCATCGCCATGAAAAAGACCGAAGTGGTCGCCCGCTTCACGGTCGGTGCGGTGACGAGCGTGGCGGCGGTGTTCCGACCGGTCATCTGGCTGCTCTCCAAGTCCACGAACGGCGTATTGCGCCTGCTGCACATCGACCCCAAGGCCGATGAGGAGGACGTGAGCGAGGACGAGATCCGCATGATGGTGGACCTCGGCGAGGAGCGCGGCGCGATCGAGTCCAATGAGAAAGAGCTCATTGACAACATCTTTGAATTCAACAACACGACCGCCGAGGACGTGATGATCCACCGCACCGACATGGTGATGCTGTGGGTCGAGGACACGCGCGAGGAGATCCTCGCGACGATCCGCTCGTCCGGCCTGTCCCGCTTCCCGGTCTACGAGGAGAACGCGGACGACATCATCGGCATCCTCTCCACGCGCGAGTATCTGCTCAACGCGCAGGCGGAGGCGCCCAAGCCCATGCGTGAGCTGCTGCGCCCCGCGTATTTCGTGCCCGAGTCCGTGCGCACGGATGTGCTGTTCCGCGATATGCAGAGCAAGAAGGTACACATGTCCATCGTGGTGGACGAGTACGGCGGCACGAGCGGCCTGGTGACGATGGAGGATCTTCTCGAGGAGATCGTCGGCAACATCTACGACGAGTTCGACCCGCAGGAGGAAAAGGACATCGAAAAGGTGGGCGACAATCTCTGGCGTGTGGCAGGCTCGTGCGAGCTTGAGCGCGTCGCCGAGGCGACGGGCGTGCAGTTCCCCGAGGACGAGGAGTCCGACACGCTCGGCGGACTGGTGTTTGCCCAGCTCTCGTTCATTCCCGAGGATGGCAGCCAGTTCACGGTGGACGCCTGCGGCCTGCACATCGAGGTGCAGAGCTTCAACGAACGCCGCGTGGAATGGGCGCTGGTCTCACGGCTCCCGGAGGAGGAAACGCCTGAGGAACAGGAGAAATAAACAAAAAAGAAACAGCAGCTTGAAAAAGCTGCTGTTTTTTTGCGGAAAGCACTTGACTTGCGCGCTTGACTTTGATAAAATAAGGCGCTTATATGTGAGAGTATGCGCAAAGCGAACCCTCACCCATTGCCACAAGGATAGCACAGGAAACAAAAAAGCACAAGAGCAAATGCAGCATTTCTATCAACAAAGCCGTGCGTGTCGCACGGCACACCAATACATTCCCCGCCGGAGACAGACCGGCGGGAAAGGAAAGGCGTGAAGAGCAAAAATGGCCAAAGACAAGATGTACGGCAAGACCCTTCGCAAAAACTTCGCTCGACATGAGGAGATCATGGAGATGCCGAATCTTCTGGAGCTCCAGAAGAAGTCCTACCGGTGGTTCCTCGACGAGGGACTGCAGGAGGTGTTCACCGACGTCGCCTCGATCACCAACTACGCGGGCAATCTTGAGCTGAGCTTCATCGGCTACAAGATGGATGAGGCTCCCAAGTACGACGTGGAGGAGTGCAAGGCGCGCGACGCCACCTATGCCGCTCCGCTCAAGGTCAACGTGCGGCTGTACAACAACCAGACGCAGGAGATCAAGGAGCAGGAGATCTTCATGGGCGATTTCCCGCTCATGACCCAGTCCGGCACCTTCGTCATCAACGGCGCCGAGCGCGTGGTCGTCAGCCAGATCGTCCGCTCCCCGGGCGTGTACTACGGCAAGGAGATCGACCTCAAGACCGACCTGCCCCTGCTCACCAGCACCGTGATCCCCTACCGCGGCGCGTGGCTGGAGTATGAGACCGACACCAACGAGGTGTTCTGGGTCCGCATCGACAAGAACCGCAAGATCCCCATCACCGAGCTGATCCGCGCCATCGGCGGTCAGGCCGAGCAGTACGCCGACCTCAAGACCGACACCGGCATCCTCGACCTCTTCGGCGACGACGACCGCATCAAGGTCTCGCTGGAGAAGGACGCCTGCAAGACCTATGAGGAGGCCATGCTGGAGATCTACCGCAAGCTCCGCCCGGGCGAGCCGCCCACGGTCGAGGCCAGCGAGAGCCTGGTCAAGAACCTCTTCTTCGATCCGCGCCGCTATGATCTGTCCATGGTCGGCCGCTACAAGTTCAATAAGAAGCTCTCCCTGTGGACCCGCATCCACGGTCAGAAGCTCGCCTATCCCGTCGCCGACCCGCGCACGGGCGAGATCCTCTTCGACGCCGGCCATGTCATGACCAGCGACGAGGCCCGCGAGCTTGACGCCATCGGCGTCAACGACGTGACGATCGACCTCGACGGCAAGACGCTGCGCGTCTTCTCGAACAACATGGTCGACCTCTCCCGCTTCGTGGACTTCGACCCCGTCGCCGAGTGCGGCATCAAGGAGCGCGTGTGCAAGAGCGTGCTCGAGGAGCTGCTGGCAAAGTACGAGGGCGAGGAGCTCAAGGAAGCCATCCGCGACAATGCCGACCGCCTTGCGCCCAAGCACATCCTTGCGGACGATATTCTCGCTTCCATCAACTACATGAACGCGCTGGCGCACGGCATCGTCACGAAGGACGATATCGACCATCTCGGCAACCGCCGCCTGCGCTGCGTGGGCGAGCTGCTGCAGAACCAGTTCCGCATCGGCTTTTCCCGCATGGAGCGCGTGATCCGCGAGCGCATGACCATTCAGGACCTCGACATCGTGACGCCGCAGAGCCTCATCAACATCCGTCCGGTCACCGCGGCCATCAAGGAGTTCTTCGGCTCCAGCCCGCTGTCCCAGTTCATGGATCAGACGAACCCGCTCGCCGAGCTGACGCACAAGCGCCGTCTTTCCGCGCTCGGCCCCGGCGGCCTTTCCCGTGAGCGCGCGAACATGGAGGTCCGCGACGTCCATTACAGCCACTACGGCCGTATGTGCCCCATCGAGACCCCCGAAGGTCCGAACATCGGCCTAATCTCCTACCTCGCGACCTACGCCCGCATCAACGAATACGGCTTCATCGAGGCGCCCTTCCGCGCTGTCGATCACGCGACGGGCCATGTCTCCGACGAGGTCACCTACATGACCGCCGACGTTGAGGATCAGTTCATCGTCGGTCAGGCGGCCGAGCCGGTCGATGAGAACGGCTGCCTCGTCAACCCGCGTATCACCTGCCGCCACCGCGACGAGATCGTCGAGGTTGACCGCGACCGCGTCGATTACATCGACATTTCCCCGCGCATGATGGTCTCCATCGCGACCGCGATGATCCCGTTCCTGCCGAACGACGACGCGAACCGTGCCCTGATGGGCGCGAACATGCAGCGTCAGGCCGTTCCTCTGCTCCGCCCCGAGGCTCCTATCGTCGGCACCGGCATGGAGCACAAGATCTGCATGGACTCCGAGGTCGCCGTCCTCGCCGAGGGCGACGGCGTCGTGACCAAGATGGACGCCCGCTCCATCACCGTGGCTTACGACAACGGCGAGACGAAGGAATACAAGCTCACCAAGTTCCTGCGCTCCAACCACGGAACCTGCATCAACCAGCACCCGATCGTCGACGTCGGCGAGCGCGTGCACGGCAAGTATGTCAATGAAAACGGCGAGACCGTCGACCCCACCGTGCTGGCGGACGGCCCTGCCACCGATCAGGGCGAGCTGGCGCTCGGACGCAACATCCTCGTCGGCTTCATGACGTGGGAGGGCTACAACTACGAGGACGCGGTGCTCCTCAACGAGCGCCTTGTCCGCGAGGATCTGTATACCTCCATCCACCTCGAGGAGTATGAGCTCGACTCCCGCGACACCAAGCTTGGCCCCGAGGAGATCACGCGCGACATTCCCAACGTCGGCGAGGACGCTCTCAAGGACCTCGACGAGCGCGGCATCATCCGCATCGGCGCGGAGGTCCACGCCGGCGATATTCTCGTCGGCAAGGTCACACCCAAGGGCGAGACCGATCTGACCGCGGAGGAGCGCCTGCTGCGCGCGATCTTCGGCGAGAAGGCGCGCGAGGTGCGCGATACCTCCCTCAAGGTGCCGCACGGCGAGAGCGGCATCGTGGTCGACGCCAAGGTGTTCTCCCGCGAGAACGGCGACGACCTCGGCCCCGGCGTGAACATGGTCGTGCGTGTTTACATCGCGCAGCGCCGCAAGATCCAGCCCGGCGACAAGATGGCGGGCCGCCACGGCAACAAGGGCGTCGTCTCCCGCGTTCTGCCGCAGGAGGATATGCCCTTCCTGCCCGACGGCACCCCGCTCGACATCGTTCTGAACCCCCTCGGCGTTCCGTCCCGTATGAACATCGGCCAGGTGCTCGAGGTCCATCTCGGCTACGCCGCCAAGACGCTCGGCTGGAAGGTCGCCACGCCCATCTTCGACGGCGCGACCGATAAGGATATTTCCGAAGCGCTCCAGCTTGCCGGCCTCGATCCCGAGGGCAAGAGCTGGCTGTACGACGGCCGCACCGGCGAGCGCTTCGACAACAAGGTCACGGTCGGCTACGTTTACTTCCTCAAGCTGCACCATCTGGTCGACGATAAGATCCACGCCCGTTCCACCGGCCCGTACTCCCTTGTCACGCAGCAGCCGCTCGGCGGCAAGGCGCAGTTCGGCGGCCAGCGCTTCGGCGAAATGGAAGTCTGGGCCCTCGAGGCCTACGGCGCGAGCTACACGCTGCAGGAGATCCTGACCGTCAAGTCCGACGATGTGACCGGCCGTGTGCGCACCTACGAGGCCATCGTCAAGGGCCACAATGTCCCGCAGCCCGGCGTGCCGGAGTCCTTCAAGGTCCTGGTCAAGGAGCTGCAGTCTCTCTGCCTCGACATTCAGGTGCTCGACCGCGACGGCAACCAGATCGAGCTCAAGGAGGACGAGGACGCGCTCGACACCTTTAACCTCGCCCGCATGGACGCAGACGACGAGCGCAGCCGCAACCCGTTCGCTGACGAGGCGGAGCTGGAGGACGCAGGCTTTGAATACGTTCCCGACGACGAGGTCGAGGCCGACCTTGCCGACGACAAAGACGAGTATTGAGAAAAGGAGGAGCATGAATTATGAGTTACGCAACGTTTGACGCCATCAAGATCGGTATCGCTTCTCCCGAAATGATCCGTGAGTGGTCCCACGGCGAGGTCAAAAAGCCCGAGACCATCAACTACCGTACCCTCAAGCCCGAGCGCGACGGATTGTTCTGCGAGCGCATCTTTGGCCCCACCAAGGACTGGGAGTGCCACTGCGGCAAGTATAAGAAGATCCGCTACAAGGGCAAGATCTGCGACCGCTGCGGCGTCGAGGTCACCCGCGCGAAGGTGCGCCGCGAGCGCATGGGCCACATCGAGCTGGCGACGCCCGTTTCCCACATCTGGTACTTCAAGGGCATCCCCTCCCGCATGGGCCTGCTGCTCGACATCAGCCCCCGTATTCTGGAGAAGGTGCTGTACTTCGCGGTCTATATCGTCACCGATCCCGGCGAGACGCCGCTGATCCGCAACCAGATCCTCAGCGAAAAAGAGTATCGCGATATGCGCGAGAAGTATGAGGACGATTTCGACGCCGGCATGGGTGCCGAGGCCGTCAAGAAGCTCCTGCAGCAGATCGACCTCGAGGCGCTCTCCGAGCAGCTCCACGCCGAGCTCAAGGGCGCGAGCGGCCAGAAGAAGGCGCGTATCGTCAAGCGCCTGGAGGTCGTGGACGCCTTCCGCCTGAGCGGCAACAAGCCCGAGTGGATGATCATCGACGTGCTGCCCGTCATCCCGCCGGAGATCCGCCCGATGGTCCAGCTCGACGGCGGCCGCTTCGCCACGAGCGATCTGAACGACCTCTACCGCCGCGTCATCAACCGCAACAACCGCCTCAAGAGGCTTATGGAGCTCAAGGCCCCCGATATCATCGTGCGCAACGAAAAGCGTATGCTGCAGGAGGCTGTGGACGCCCTGATCGACAACGGCCGCCGCGGCCGCGCCGTCACCGGTGCGAACAACCGCGCGCTCAAGAGCCTGAGCGATATGCTCAAGGGCAAGCAGGGCCGCTTCCGTCAGAACCTGCTCGGCAAGCGCGTCGACTATTCCGGACGTTCCGTTATCTGCGTCGGCCCCGAGCTGAAGATCTATCAGTGCGGTGTGCCGAAGGAAATGGCACTCGAGCTGTTCCGCCCGTTCATCATGAAGAAGCTCGTGGAGGACGGCGCCGCCAACAACATCAAGTCCGCCAAGAAGATGGTTGATAAGGGCCGTCCGGAGGTCTGGGACGCGCTGGACTTCGTCATCAAGGATCACCCCGTCATGCTCAACCGCGCGCCGACGCTCCACCGCCTCGGTATCCAGGCGTTCGAGCCGGTGCTCGTCGAGGGCCGCGCGCTCAAGCTTCACCCGCTGAACTGCACCGCGTTCAACGCGGACTTCGACGGCGACCAGATGGCCATTCACGTTCCTCTGTCCGCCGAGGCGCAGGCCGAGGCCCGCATCCTCATGCTCTCCGCCAACAACCTCCTGCGTCCGCAGGACGGCGGCCCCGTCACCGTTCCGACGCAGGATATGGTGCTCGGCTCCTACTACCTCACCTTCGACCGCTTTGAAAACGGCGTGAGCCAGCTCGACAACGACGAGTTCTGGCCGTCCAACGTCGATTTCTCCCTCGCCGGCAAGAGCCTGAGCGAGCTGACGGACGAGGAGCGCGCGAACACGCACCTCAACGTCTACCGCGACGAGGACGAGGCGATGCTCGCCTTCAAGGACCACCTCATCGGCACCCACCAGCCCATCCGCGTGCGCGTGGAGAAGGCGCTGCCGGACGGCACGATGGGCCACAAGATCGTCGACACGACCATCGGCCGCATCGTCTTCAACCACAACATCCCGCAGGATCTCGGCTTTGTCGAGCGTGTGGACGAGAACGGCAACCCCACCGAGCATTACTTCGATTACGAGATCACGTTCACCTGCGGCAAGAAGCAGCTGGGCAAGATCGTTGACCGTACCATCAAGAAGCACGGCTTCACCGTTGCCGCCGAGGTGCTCGACAACATCAAGGCGACCGGCTACCACAACTCCACCATCGCCGCCATCACCATCTCCATCGCGGATATGACCATCCCCGACGAGAAGTACACCCTCATCGCCGAGACCGAGCAGCGCGTCGTGGACATCGAGGACCAGTTCAAGATGGGCTTCATGACCGAGAACGAGCGCTACCGCGCGGTCGTCGCAGAGTGGGAAAAGACCACCGCCGACGTTACCGATGCCCTGCAGAAGAACATGGACCGCTACAACCCCATCTTCATGATGGCGGACTCCGGCGCCCGTGGCTCCATGAAGCAGATCCGTCAGCTGACCGGTATGCGCGGCCTGATGGCCAACACCGCCGGTAAGACCATCGAGATCCCCATCAAGGCAAACTTCCGCGAGGGTCTGTCCGTGCTGGAATACTTCATCTCCAGCCGCGGCGCCCGTAAGGGCCTGGCCGATACGGCGCTGCGTACCGCGGACTCCGGTTACCTCACCCGCCGCATGGTCGACGTCTGCCAGGACGTCATCATCCGCTCCGACGACTGCGGTGCGGATCGCGGCATCATCGCCAGCGAGATCAGCGAGAACGGTCAGGTCATCGAGAAGTTCTCCGAGCGCATCCATGGCCGCTATCCCGTCCATGACATCCTCAAGCCCGGCACCGACGAGGTGCTGATCTCCAAGGATCACATGATGGACGCCTCCGACGCCGATCTGCTTGAGAAGTTCGACATTCACGAGGTCGAGATCCGCACCGTCCTGACCTGCCGCGCCCATTCCGGCGTGTGCGCCAAGTGCTACGGCATGAACCTGGCGACCAGCAAGCCCGTCGGCCCCGGCGAGGCGGTCGGCATCATCGCCGCACAGTCCATCGGCGAGCCCGGCACGCAGCTGACGATGCGTACCTTCCACACCGGCGGCGTTGCCGGCGGCGACATCACGCAGGGTCTTCCGCGTGTTGAGGAGCTGTTCGAGGCGCGCCGTCCCAAGAAGATGGCGACGCTTTCCGAGATCGCCGGTAAGGTCAGGTTCGAGGAGGCCGCGAAGGGCAGCCTGCTGAACATCATCGTGACCGCCGACGACGGCGACACCCGCACCTACTCCGTGCCGCACACCGGCCTGCGCGTGAAGGACGGCGACGTGATCGAAAAGGGCTGCCAGCTGCAGGAGGGCGCGCTCAACCCGCACGACGTGCTGCGCATCCGCGGCGCTTCCGCCGTTCACAACTACCTCATTCAGGAGGTTTTGAAGGTCTACCGTCAGCAGGGCGTTGACATCAACGATAAGCATATCGAGGTCATCGTCCGCCAGATGATGCGCAAGGTGCGCGTGGAGGAATCCGGCGACACCAACCTGCTCTCCGGCGCGATGGTCGACGTTCTGGAGCTGATGGACGCCAACGAGGACATTGCGCGCCGCAATGCCGCCGGTGAGGTCAATGCCGAGACCGGCGAGCCGCTGCGTGAGGCTGAGACCACCCAGCTCCTCATGGGTATCACCAAGGCGTCCCTCGCCACTGACTCCTTCCTCTCCGCCGCGTCCTTCCAGGAGACCACCAAGGTGCTCACCGAGGCCGCCATCAAGGGCAAGGTCGACCATCTGCTCGGCCTGAAGGAGAACGTCATCATCGGTAAGCTCATTCCCGCCGGCGCGGGCCTGAACGCCTACCGTGAGTTCGCCGAGGAGATCGTCCCCGACCGCGAAAAGCCGGTCGAGGAGGAGACCGCGGCAGAGCCGTATGACGGCGAAGCCGCCGAAACGGCCTCCGAGGCCGCCTCGACCGAGGCGGGCGAGAGCTCCGAAGAGGTCTAAATACCGCAGAAGAAGAGCCGACCGCACCGGTCGGCTCTTCCTTTATACATTAGTACCGAAAAGAAAATGAAAAAATCGTACATTTCAGAGAAAATTTTAGGCCGCGAAGGGCAAATATCGCTTGACGGTGGGGGACAACTATGCTATAATTCTACCTTGCGCGAGACTGTTTCGCGGATTTTGTTATGCCGTGAGGAGGGCGTGCCGTGTTAGAAGAGCTCAGCACCGCCCAAAAGGTCGTCGGCGTGAAGCAATCGCTCCGTGCGCTGCGCGAGGGGAGGGCCGGAAAGGTCTTTCTTGCCTGCGACGCAGACCCCGCTGTGACCGGACGGGTCGAGGACGCCTGCGCGTCGGTCCCTGTAGAGAGGGACTTCACGATGGCGCAGCTCGGCAGCGCGGCCGGCATCGCCGTCGGCGCCGCGGTCGTAACGCTCCTGAACGGATAAATATGGTTTTTTCGGGATATTTTACCGATATCCTGTAAAAAATAAATTGAGCCTCCGGCTCACAATTTTTCAGAAAGGAGAACTTTTGAATGCCTACTTTTAATCAGCTGGTCCGCAAGGGCAGAGAGCAGGCCACCTACAAGTCCAATTCTCCCGCCATGCAGTATAGCCTCAACACGCTGAAGAACAAGGAAACCAACCTTCCTTCTCCTCAGAAGCGCGGCGTCTGCACCGCTGTGAGAACCGCGACCCCCAAGAAGCCGAACTCCGCTCTTCGTAAGATCGCCCGTGTGCGTCTTACCAACGGCTACGAGGTCACCGCTTACATCCCCGGCGTCGGTCATTCTCTGCAGGAGCACTCTGTGGTCATGATCCGCGGCGGCCGTGTCAAGGACCTCCCCGGTGTGCGTTACCACATTATCCGCGGCACTCTGGACGCGCAGGGCGTGCAGGGCCGTATGCAGGGCCGTTCCAAGTACGGCGCGAAGCGCCCGAAGCAGAAGTAAGGTCTGCATGAAAGTAGAGCTTTGCCAAAAGGTCTTATCATATAAGGATACCTCTTTGGCAGGCCGAAACACGGCGGGGGCAAGCCCCGTCCGCGAGTACCTATGATTTCTATATTATAAGAAGGAGGGAAGCAAAGTGCCCAGAAGAGGTAATGTTCCCAAGAGAGAAATTTTGCCCGATCCTATGTACAACAGTGTCCTCGTGACCAAGCTCGTCAACAGCATCATGCTCGACGGCAAGAAGGGCGTTGCACAGAAGGTCGTCTACGGTGCGTTTGACATCATCAAGGAAAAGACCGGCAATGAGCCGCTCGACGTCTTTACTCAGGCGATGGAAAACATCATGCCCGTTCTCGAAACCAAGACCCGCCGTGTCGGCGGCGCCAACTATCAGGTCCCTATGGAGGTTCGTCCCGCCCGTCGTCAGACCCTCGGTCTGCGTTGGCTGACGGCCTACTCCCGCGCCCGCGGTGAGCGCACCATGGCCGAGCGTCTCGCCGGCGAGCTCATGGACGCCGCCAACAACACCGGCGCGGCTGTGAAGAAGCGCGAAGATACCCACAAGATGGCCGAGGCCAACAAGGCGTTCGCCCACTTCCGCTGGTAAGAAAGCAAGGAGAATCTTATGCCGAGAAAAGTATCTCTGGAGAAAACAAGAAATATCGGCATCATGGCCCACATCGATGCAGGCAAGACCACCACGACCGAGCGTATCCTGTACTACACAGGCGTCAACTACAAGCTCGGCGAGACCCACGAAGGTACTGCGACGATGGACTGGATGGAGCAGGAGCAGGAGCGCGGCATCACCATTACGTCTGCCGCCACGACGTGCTTCTGGAAGAACCATCGCATCAACATCATCGACACCCCGGGCCACGTCGACTTCACGGTCGAGGTGGAGCGCAGCCTCCGCGTGCTCGACGGCTCTGTGACCGTCATGTGCGCCAAGGGCGGCGTTGAGCCGCAGAGCGAGACGGTTTGGCGTCAGGCGGATCACTACCATGTGCCCCGCATGATCTACGTCAACAAAATGGACATCATGGGCGCGGACTTCTATAACGTCCTGCGCATGATCGACGAGCGTCTCAAGTGCAATGCGGTGCCCATCCAGCTGCCTATCGGCAAGGAAGCCGAATTCCGCGGCATCATCGACCTGGTCGAGATGAACGCGGACGTCTACTACGACGAAATGGGCAAGGATATGCGCGTGGAGGAGATCCCCGAGGATATGCGCGAGCTCGCGGAGGAATACCGTGAGAAGATGCTCGACGCCGTTTCCATGTTCGACGATGAGATCATGGAGATGTATCTTGAGGGCAAGGAGATCCCCACCGCCAAGATCCGCGCAGCGATCCGCAAGGCGACCGTCGCGGTCGAGATGATCCCTGTGGTCTGCGGTACGTCCTACCGCAACAAGGGCGTGCAGAAGCTGCTCGATGCCATTGTGGACTATATGCCCGCGCCGACCGATATCCCCGCCATCGAGGGTATCAACCCGAAGACGGACGAAGAAGACAAGCGTGAGCCGAGCGATGACGAGCCTTTCTCCGCCTTGGCATTCAAGATCATGACCGACCCCTATGTCGGCCGCCTGAGCTTCTTCCGCGTCTATTCCGGTACACTCAACACCGGCTCCTCCGTTCTCAACTCCACCAAGAATGTTCGTGAGCGCATGGGCCGTATCCTGCAGATGCACGCCAACCATCGTGAGGATATCGAGACCGTTTACTCCGGTGACATTGCCGCGGCGGTCGGTCTCAAGAACACCACGACGGGCGACACGCTCTGCGATGAAAAGCACCCGATCATCCTCGAGAGCATGGAGTTCCCCGAGCCCGTGATCCGCGTTGCCATCGAGCCCAAGACCAAGGCCGGTCAGGAGAAGATGGGCATTGCGCTGATGAAGCTCGCTGAGGAGGACCCCACGTTCAAGACCTACACGGACGAAGAGACCGGTCAGACCATCATCGCCGGTATGGGCGAGCTCCATCTGGAGATCATCGTCGACCGTCTGCTCCGCGAGTTCAAGGTCGAGGCGAACGTCGGCGCGCCGCAGGTCGCCTATAAGGAGACCATCACCAAGGCCGTCGATCAGGATACCAAGTATGCCCGCCAGAGCGGCGGTAAGGGCCAGTACGGTCACGTCAAGATCCACGTTGAGCCCAATGAGTCCGGCAAGGGCTACGAGTTCGTCAACGCCACGGTCGGCGGCAGCGTTCCCAAGGAGTATATCCCCGCGGTCGATGCCGGTATCCAGGGCGCGATGCTCGCGGGCGTGCTCGCCGGTTATCCGGTGGTCGACGTCAAGGTCACGCTGTACGACGGCTCCTACCACGAGGTCGACTCCTCGGAGATGGCGTTCAAGATCGCCGGCTCCATGGCGTTCAAGGAAGCCTGCCAGAAGGCCGGCCCCACGCTGCTCGAGCCGATCATGAAGGTCAGCGTCATTGTCCCCGACGAGTATATGGGTGATGTCATCGGCGACCTCAACAGCCGCCGCGGTCAGATCCAGGGCTTCGAGGCCCGCTCCGGCGCGCAGCAGATCGACGCGTTTGTTCCCCTCGCCGAGATGTTCGGCTATGCCACCGACCTCCGTTCCCGCACGCAGGGACGCGGTCAGTACACGATGGAGCCCTCGCACTACATCGAGATCCCGAAGAGCATTCAGGAAAAGATCATCGATCAGCGCACCGGGCGCCACATGAGCTGAGGCACGAAAATAACAGTTGCAAATCGGCTCGATTTACGGTAAAATCATGGTGTTATGCAAGTGACACCGAAAACAATGAAAAAATCATAATAGGAGGATCACTCTAATGGCTAAGCAGAAATTCGAGAGAACTAAGCCCCACGTAAACATCGGCACCATCGGTCACGTCGACCATGGTAAGACCACCCTGACCGCTGCCATCACCAAGTGGCTCGCCATGCAGGGCAAGGCCCAGTACACCGACTACAGCTCCATCGATAAGGCTCCCGAAGAGCGCGAGCGCGGCATTACCATCAACACGGCCCACGTTGAGTATGAGACCGAGAAGCGTCACTATGCTCACGTTGACTGCCCGGGTCACGCCGACTATATCAAGAACATGATCACCGGTGCTGCCCAGATGGACGGCGCGATCCTGGTCATCGCCGCTTCCGACGGTCCTATGGCCCAGACCCGCGAGCACGTCCTGCTCGCCCGTCAGGTTGGCGTTCCCGCCATCGTTGTCTTCCTGAACAAGTGCGACCAGGTCGACGATGAGGAGCTCCTCGAGCTCGTCGAGATGGAAGTCCGTGAGCTGCTCTCCAGCTACGAGTTCCCCGGTGATGAGATTCCCATCATCAAGGGCTCTGCTCTGAACGCTCTCGTTTCCGAGTCCACCGATCCCAACGCCCCTGAGTATGCCTGCATCAAGGAGCTCATGGACGCTGTTGACGATTATATCCCCACTCCCGACCGTAAGGCCGACATGCCCTTCCTGATGCCCGTTGAGGACGTCTTCACCATCTCCGGCCGCGGCACCGTCGCCACCGGTAGAGTTGAGCGTGGTCAGCTCAAGCTCGGCGAGGAAGTCGAGATCATCGGCCTGACCGACGAGCGTCGTAAGACCGTCGTCACCGGTATCGAAATGTTCCACAAGCTGCTCGACTACGCCGAAGCCGGCGATAACGTTGGTACTCTGCTCCGCGGTGTTGCCAAGACCGAGATCGAGCGCGGCCAGGTCCTCTGCAAGCCCGGCTCCATCCACCCCCTCACCAAGTTCGTTGGCCAGGTCTACGTTCTGACCAAGGATGAAGGCGGCCGTCACACCCCGTTCTTCAACAACTATCGTCCTCAGTTCTACTTCCGTACCACCGACGTCACCGGCGTCAT
>ENA-UEYI01000397-UEYI01000397.1-human-gut-metagenome-genome-assembly--contig:-NODE-397-length-44480-cov-6.432989_pt1 | contig 44480 bp, 47 predicted proteins | sample MGYA00242900_ERZ507916 | MGnify/ENA primary metagenome ERZ507916 (study PRJEB26167, sample SAMN06115521) | human gut metagenome | host: Homo sapiens | place: China:Chongqing | collected 2015-09-02...
CAACGAGTTCTGGAATGCTGCTGAAAAATATCTGCAGCAGAACTGGAATCCGGATGAATATGATTTTTATAAGATTCACAGACCTGGAGAGCCGGAACTTGATGATGTAAAGGTGGAGCATGTCTGGGTGTTTGACCAGCCGGGCATGTGCATTCAGTTCGATGTGGCGGTGTCCCTTCATCTTATTATCCCCGATGACAATCATCATTACGACGAGTACGAAGAGAAAGACAAATGGCTGATGCTCCGCTGCGAGGGTGACCTCGACAAGGACCTTGAAGATATGACTATCTTCGAGGTTTCGGAGTACAACGGTAAGAACCGGACAAAGAACGCCTTGGATGATTCCCTTGTTCCGGTTATCGGAAAAGATGATCTTGATGATATTGCGGAGGCATTTCTCCGGCATCATTATAAGAAAGCGCTCCCAGAGCCGTGCTGGGTCGATCCGATTGAACTTGCCACGGGCATGAAATTGAATATTCGCAGGCAGCGGATCACAGAAGATGGTACCGTTTTCGGCCGCAGCTTCTTCTGTGAATGCGACAGTGAAGTTTATGATGCGGAAAAAGGCGAACTTGTAAAAGAACGGATTCCTGCGAAGACAGTCCTTGTCGATCCGAACGTTGCCTTCATGCAGAATCTGGGAGCATACAACAATACCATCGTTCATGAATGCGTCCACTGGGATCTTCATCAGAAAGCCTTCGCCCTTGCCCGTCTTTATGATAAGAATCTGTCAAATGTAAGCTGTAAAGTATCCGGCGGCGTACCGGGGCATGAGAGGGATGCGGTCGACTGGATGGAATGGCAGGCAAATGCTCTCGCACCAAGAATCCAGATGCCGAAAGCCACATTCAAGAAACGCGCAGACCAGTTGTTTTCCCAGTTCAGAAGAGAGACAGACGAGTTCGCTATCGTTGACCTTATTGAAAAGGTCATCACCCAGTTGACCGTGGACTTTGGCGTTTCAAAACTGGCGGCTAAAATCCGAATGATCGATGTCGGTTATGACGAGGCAATGGGGGCGTTCATATATGTGGATGATCATTATGTCCGTCCTTACAGGACAGGTCAGCGCAATATCCTTAAACCGAATCAGACCTTCACCATCAGCGCGGCTGATGCTGCAATTCAGATCTTTTCCAACATGTCTCTCCGCAAGAAGACGGAGAGCGGTTGTTTCCAGTTCGTTGAGAATCATCTTGTTCTCAACGACCCGCTGTTCATAGAGCAGGACATCCTGGGAGACACGGTCCTGACACATTATGCCAGGAACCATATGGAGGAGTGCTGCCTTGTCTTTGATCTGGAGATCAAGAACAAGTACGGCGAGCATTACCACAGCGAGTGTTTCCTGAATAGGGATGAAGCTACGCCTGTTACTTTCGGCGTGACGTTTACCGGCGGATATCAGAACTCGACCTTTGATAAGCAGATGGCGAAATTGGAGGTTGTCCTGGAGGAAGAGAACCTGTTCTGCCTTTCTCTTACCGATGATTACCGGGATTCCCTGCGCAAGGGTATGGTCTGGCGTGAGGAGATGTCATATAAGGAAGTAATCGTACATTCCCGGCTGAACAAAGACGAAGTGGAGAAGATGCACGAGACCATGTCTTACCGGGAGATTGCGGAGAAAAAGAAACTGCGGACGGACTCTGTAACAAAGATCACCAACAAGGAAATCGGGGATAGAGCCGGAATCAACGAGGAGACGGTCGGTCGCTGCATAAGCGGAACCAGGGTAAATCAGCACACGCTCATCCTCATATGTCTTGCCCTGCATCTTCCGTACCTCGCAAGCATGAAGATTCTGAACACAGCCGGTGTAGGGCTGAAGATGGTGGATAAAAGCCAGCAATGGTATCACTTCGTCCTTATGCACATGTATGGTCATCTGGTTACAGAGATCAAAGACTTCCTTGCCGCCCGCGGAGCGGATCCGTTGTAAAGAAAATGCTGTAAAAGATAAATCAGCTTGTAAAGGATATAAGCCGAAAATATAAAAACGGCAAAAATAATGCATATTTCATAGTCTATAAAGAAGAACCGCGGCAGGCTCATGCCTGTGCCGCGGCTCTTTACGCTATGTAAAACGATTATTTGAACATTACACAAACCCCGAAATCATTCCAGCTGTCAATACGAGAATCTTGACCGCCTTTTTCTTTGTCGTATCCATGGAAATGGTTGTATACTAACTTGCCGAAAGGATAGCTGGTCATGCCCCAGGAATGGCCAATACCGATATCCTGATAGCGATACTGGTTCGGATCCACGTGATTTTTGTCCGGAACATTGATGCTGGACGCTACATACAAGCATTCTTCACTATGTGCCACCTCACGTCCGTTAATTTCCAAAACGCCACGTTTATTAACATAGTAGCCATCCGGAGTGATGGTATCCGAAAGCAGATATCCTTCATCATTTAAAGCAATCGCTTCGACATCAATACCGTCGTATGATAAGAAATACCAACCGCCGTGCGTGCTGGTCCATCTGGAGCCGACGGCGGCACTCATTTTTAAATTGGTAACGCCGTTGCTCCATTCAGGCTTGGAAGGATCAACAAAAGCATTGTAAAGCTCGTCTAATTTTCCTCTATATAAATCTCCTCTATGTAAATAAGCGACGATTTCTCTCGAGGATGGTCTACTTGTACTAGTTGGAGTTGCCGTATTCTTCGTCTGCACAACGCCGTTCTGCATCCACTGACCATCACCATTTACCTGATACCCGTCAGGGGTTGTTCCGTTCGTTACGATATAGCCGTTACCGTCGAAGTAATAGCACTCAGAAACGCCATCCCCATTTCCATCGATCCACTGCCATCCGTTTGCATACCAGGCACTGTTATCAGCGTTGGTGCCATACCACCAGCCAGTGTTGTTTTTCTGCCAGCCAGCCGCAAAAGCCGTCATAGCGGAACTGATGGTTAACGCTGCGGTTAATGTAAAGGCTGTAACACGTTGAAAAGTTCTTTTTTTCATCCTTAAATCCTCCCTGTAAAAATTCAAACCTGCTAACCGATCGTTAGCTTCTTATAAAGATAGTATAAGAAATATTGCACAAATTCCCAATGCAAAAAGATAAAAAAATTTTGAAATTCTGAAGAAAAAGTCGACAGCAACTGTCGACCCATTAATATCGGTTTTGTGAGCCGTATGCAGCTTGTAACGTTACGAGCCTGTGTACGGCTCTTTTTTATGCCCAAATTGCCGGAAAAAGCGCGGAAATCCGGCTTTTTCACCCGACAGGTAGTGTCGGATTTTCTATGCGGAAAGTGCCGTATTTTATAAACAGGAAGTCAAAGAAGATTTTCTAAAACATCTCAATTGTCCATAAGGTGGCCACCGGGACGATGGGACGCATCCAGAACCGAGAGAGCAGCAATACTGCTTTCAAAGCGAAGATGTCCCACCGTTAGTTCTCTGCACCCATTTTCCGGCAGCAGAGGCTCCTGGCCATCTTTTTCTATAGGTTCTTCAAGCGTTCCACCGTCCGCGGACGGAAAGGACGCACTGATGAAAAAAACAAAGAACACTGCAGCGCTGACCCGTACCAGCGCATTCCGTGAGGATCGCAAGAACTACCTTACCGAGAGCGGGTACACCTACTATCGCTGGGATGAGGATTTGAAGAAGGAAGTCCCGGTGAACATTGCTCTCGGAGAAGAATTCCAGAATGCTGACGGCACGACCGGAACGATTGACCGCGAAATTCTGATTCTCCTCGACAGCATCGACCATGACGAGGATGTGGAGCAGGACGAATATGAACGCCACACCGACAAGGTGTTCTCCGACAGACTTGCCCGCTATGAGCGTTCCGGCAAGAGCGGTGAGAATGTAGCGAATCCGTGGGATGAAATCGAGGATACCAAATCCGACCCGTTTACCCTGCTGTTTCCGGAAGATGCACCGATGGACGAGAAGGTGCAGAAGATTCTGAAATTTATGGGTGGGCTGACCGAGGCGCAGCGTGACCTGGTTTACGACCACCTTGGGGCATGGAAGTACCTCGAAGATGTCCGCCGTGAAGAGAAAGCCCGCACTGGAAAAGCGGTCACTCAGCAGGCTATCTCCAACCGCTGGAACAAGATCATCGCAAAGGGCTGTAAGCACTTCGGTGTTGAGAAGCCCCGCAAGCGTAAGAAGTAATCACTGCGGTCTGACCGGGGGTTGTTCTTTTCTCAAATGTAACAGAGGAAGAGATACGACCTCCGGGTGCAGACCCGTTCATTGAACAGGAGGATATGAAAAATGATGAATCTGCAACACAGAGTACAGATCAATATTGCAGACCGCAGTGGTCAGAAAAAGCAGGTGCTTGGCAGCAAGAAGGTACGCCTTCCGCAGAGACTTTTGAATCTCATCTTCGGCGATTTCTGCGAGGTGCTGGTACTTACTCCCGGCACAAGTGTAAGAAACATTGAAATTCATGAGATGCGAGGAGGTGCGGACGATGACGAATAAATCCCTTCCGATGCCGATTACGGTCAAGCCATATCAGCATCAGCAGCAGGCTTTTGATTTTGCTTGCATGAGATTCGGCCTTCTCCCTTCCGATTTTAGAAGCAACGGTGTGGCTCTGCTTATGGAAATGGGTACGGGCAAGACGATCACTTCCATTGGCATCTCAGGCATCCTTTATCAGTTTGGCAGGGTCAATCGCATCCTTGTTGTTGCACCGCTGTCTATCCTTGGTGTGTGGGAGGAGGAATTTGAGAAATTCGCTGCGTTCCCATATACGCTGACCATTTTGAAAGGTACATCCGCAAAGAAAAGACAGCAGCTTTCCGAAGTCGGCAAGACCGATGGGCTGGAGATTGTGGTCGTGAATTACGAAAGTGCCAGAATCCTTGAGCCGGAACTGCTGAAATTCAATGCCGACCTCATCATTGCAGACGAGGGGCACAAGCTGAAGGAAAATCGCAGTCAACAGAGCAAGACCATGCATACCCTGGGTGACCACGCACGATAAAAGCTGCTCCTCACAGGTACGCTCATCACCAACCGTGAGATCGATGCCTATAGTCAGTACCGTTATCTGAACAGCCGCATTTTTGGCACATCTTTTTATGCGTTCCGTAACCGCTTCTTTTTTATGTCCGGTTACGGTCAGCACACCCCGGTGTTCAAAAAAGAGATGACCGGAGATTACCTTCGCCGCCTGCATAGCATCGCCTTCCGTGTGACCAAGGCTGAATGCCTGGACCTCCCGGAAATCACCGAAGAGATCCGCACCATCGACCTTGAGCTGAAAGCACTGAAACTGTATCAGGAATTGGAGGAAGAGTCCTTTGCCGAACTGCGCGACAGTGAGGTAACCGCACCGAACATCCTTACAAAGCTGCTCCGTCTCTCACAGGTGACGGGCGGGCATCTGACGGATGATGAAAAGGATACGCACATGGTCAGCACCGCTAAGTTGGATGCTCTTTCCGATATCATCGACACCGCTGTTTCCGAAAACAAGAAACTGGTGGTCATGGCGAGATTTGTGCCGGAACTGAATGATATCCAGGCACTGCTTGAAAAGAAGAAGATCGGCTATGCCGTTGTCCGTGGCGGTGTGAAGGACCGTGCCAAAGAGGTGCGCCGTTTCCAGAACGATGATGATTGCCGTGTGTTTATCGGGCAGATCGCAGCCGCGGGTCTGGGTATCACACTTACCGCCGCATCCACCATGGTCTTTTACAGTCTTGATTACAGCATGAGCAATTTTGACCAGGCAAAAGCCAGAATCCATAGAGTAGGTCAGCGAGAGAATTGCCACTACATCTATCTGATTGCCCGCGGCACCGTGGACAGAAAGATCCTCCGTTCCCTCCATGACAAGATCGACCTTGCCAAAACGCTGGTGGATGACTACCGCAAGGGCAAGAATCCGTTCCGGGTCTAATCCCGGGCGGAGGGGGTTGTTTTTTTCCACAAGGTAATAGAAAGGAGGAAGACAACCATGGAAAACGCACAGATCTTTGAAATGGCTGACCGTCTGAAGGCGGCCAAAGAACTGAAGAAAGACCTTGATGCACAGGTTAAGGATGTGAATGCCGAGATTGAGCAGCTTGACCGTGACCTGTCCGATGCGATGGCAGAGCAGGAACTGGACAAGTTCACCCGTAACGGCAGCACCTTTTATCTGAACAGCAGGCTGTTCGCATCCCCGGCAGCAGGCCGTAAGGAAGAACTGTTTGCAGCCCTCAAGAAAAATGGCTACGGCTCTTTGGTCACCGAGACGGTCAATGCCAACACCCTGGCAAGTTTCTGCAAGGAACAGCTTGCCGCCCACGAAGATGAACTCCCGGCATGGCTCGACCATGTGGTCTCCACATTTGCGAAGGTTACGGTCGGAGTCAGGAAGGCTTGATCCTTCCCCGCTGATACAACGAAACACTGAGATCGAATGTAAATCAATTTCTGTATATGGAGGACATGAATTATGTCAGAAGCAATTAAGAACGAAACCACTGAAATGGCTGTAGCAAGTGGATACAGCGCAATCGCAAATATGGACTTCCTCGCTGAGGCTATGAACGATGACTGTGCGGGTCTGGACTTCAAGTTCGACCGCATTAAGATTCCGTCCGGCGGGATGACCGCTTTTGAAGTTCCTTCAGAGGATGGTGAAGGCAGTGACCTGGTTAAGGAGATTGAGGCGGTCATTCTTTATTCTCATCCGGCTAACAGCTACTATACCGAAGCATACAAGGGCGGCAGCAATCCCCCTGACTGTGGCAGCTTTGACGGCATCACCGGAACCGGCACTCCTGGCGGTATCTGTAAGAACTGTCCGTTCAACCAGTTCGGCAGCGGTGAGGGCAAGAGCAAAGCCTGCAAGAACCGCCGTATGCTGTATCTGCTCCGTGAAAATGAGATCTTCCCACTCACTCTGAATCTGCCTACCGGGTCTCTGAAGGGATTCACCAAGTATGTGCAGATCCTCCTTGCCCGTGGCAAGCGTCCGAATCAGGTCGTTACCAAGATCAGTCTCCGCAAGGCTGCCAGTGCATCCGGCATTGATTTCAGTCAGGCGGTGTTCAAGGTAGTCCGCAGTCTGGATGCTGCCGAGCAGAAGAACATCGATGCCATGGCTGATCAGATGAAGGATTATGCTTCCGGACTGACTACTGCCGCAATGGCAGAAGACACTCCCTTCGTGGATGCCGAGACCGGAGAGGTCATCGAGCCTTTGAAGTAATGCACCCATAGACCCGTGCCTGCCGTGGGAGGTTCGCCTCCCGCGGTTATGGCATTTTTGAAGTGAGGTACTCTCTATGAACGATATTAAGAATGAATATAGATGCGTGACCGACCTGGTGGAGGTGAAGGCATATCTGGGTGCTGCCAAGATCGTGTCCTTCGACTATGAGACCGCACCGGATGAAGGTTACCGCGCTGAAGATAAAGCTGCCCTTGATGCAGCCAAAAGCCATATCTGCACCTTGAGCCTGAGTGTCAAAGAGCATACGGGCATCATGATTCCCGTTGCCCACAAGGTCGGTCCCAATATGCCCAAGGCAGAATTTGATGCGTTTCTCATGGAACTTCTGACCGACCGCAACATCATCAAGGTTGCCCATAACCTGTCTTTCGAGGCAATGTTCTCCTATGCAAAAGGAATCGTCATCATGCCGCCTGTGTACGACACGATTGCCGCATCGCAGATGACGCTGAAAAATGCCTACGATTTCCGTAAACTGTCCGATTCCGGTCTGAAGAAACTCGCCGGGGAACTTTGTGGAGAGCCGCTCCCTTCCTTTTCTTCGGTGACGGACGGTAAGCACTTTGATGAGCTGGACTCTGCGGATGAAGAAACGATCCGCTATAGCTGTGCCGACTCGGATTTTGCACTCCGTTTGTATCACATCTTCAATAACTGGTTTGACCGTTTCCTGCCGAAACACAGATTTTTGGTGGAGCAGGTGGAAAGTCCCACCGCCGTATACCTCGGCATCATGAAGTACAACGGTGTGCCGATGAACCTTCCGCTGATGCAGGAGCGTAAGGCAGAAGCCGATACCGAAATGAAGCGTATCCGCAGTGAGATTGCTTTCATGATCGGCGATGTGAATATCGGCAGTAATTGCAGCACCAATGCCTTCAAGTCCTATCTTTTCAACGACCTGGGACTGCCTGTTCTCAAAACCACGGAGAGCAACCGTGAGGCTGCGGATGATGCCACCATGATCATGCTGAAAGAGTGGTGCGATGCCAACCGCCCGGAACTGTCTCACCTGTTTGAACTGGTGCAGGAATACCGCAAGTGGAACAAGATCGCATCGACTTATATTGACGGCTATATGAAATACATCAACCCGGCTACCGGGCGTATCCATCCGAATTTCTATGCTCTTTCTACGGATACGGGAAGGTTCAGCTGCAACAGCCCTAACCTCCAGAACGCTCCGAGAAAGACGAATGACCCCATCGGCGTCCGAAATTTCATCAAAGCGCTGGAGGGCTGCCTTATCGTCAGCTGCGATTACAGTCAGATCGAACTGCGTGTTGGTGCCCATTACTGTCAGGACGAAATTATGATGAATACCTACCGCACGGGTGGTGATATCCATGCCGCCACCACCAGCGTTATCTTCAATATTCCTTACGATCAGGCACAGGACAAGCACACTGAAAATTATAAAGAACGCCGTACCATCGCCAAGAATGTGAACTTCGGTACATTCTATGGTCTTTTCCCCCGTGGTCTTCAGAAAACGCTGAAGTTTAAAGCCGGGGTCGAAAAATCCGTGGAGGAATGTCAGGAGATCATCGCAAACCTCAAAGCAGGTTATCCGGCGCTGGTCACATGGCAGGAAGAAACGAAGGCAGATGCCTACCGCAAGATGTATTCCGAAACAAGACTCGGCAGACGCAGATACCTCCCCGGTATTCGTTCCGAGGATTGGGGTAAGAAGAGTTTTGCAGAACGCTGCAGTATGAATACACCGATTCAGGGTACGGCAGCAGATATTTTGAAACTGGCACTCGGCCGTATTCTTCTGGGACTGCCAGAACGTCCGTGGCTGAAGCCTATCCTTCAGATCCATGATGAACTGACCTTTATCATCCCGGAGGACAAGCTGACCGAAGCTGTCGCATTTATCAAGGACTGTATGGAACCGCAGCCGTTCCCGGAATTTGACCTGCCCCTCGTGGCAGAAGCATCCGCCGGTCCTACCTTTGGACAGATGGAAGAATTGGAGGACTGATTATGTATAAGAATTCTGAAGGCTATAGCGATCCGACAGCCGGAGCAGCTATGAGCAGCATGATGAAAGAATATCGCCAGACCCGTAAAAAGGTCTGGCAGAGACAGAATGAAATGAAGACCCGTAAGAAGGTCTATGTGGCATCCCGTTACGCAGGAGATGTGGAGGCAAATACCGCCGCCGCACTGGATTACTGCAGGTATGTCATCAAGGAAAACTGTATTCCCGTGGCAAGCCATATCCTCTATGCCGCCTCCGGTATGCTGAACGATAACAGCGAAGCGGAACGCGAACTGGGGCTGATGTTCGGGCTGTCCCTTTTGGCAGTCTGTGACGAGGTGTGGGTGTTCGGTGACATCTCTGCCGGGATGCAGCAGGAGATCACGGAGGCAAAGAAGCTGGGCAAGCGTGTCCGCTATGTGAAGGAGGGAGTTTGATGGAAGTTTCAGCACAACAGGTTCTTCTCAGTCTGTTCAACGCACAGGATACCGTATGCCTGCGTGTGTTCGCAGACCGCAAGGACGATATTTATAAAGGGCAGAAACTGTCTGTGGAATGCGGAAAGTTCACTTCTATGGAAGATACGCTGAAACAGCACAACGCTCTGCACCGAGGCATTTTCTATGTGGTCAATTACGGCGGTCACGATGATGACAGCATCACCCGCATCAATGCCCAGTTCGTTGAGATGGACAGCGGAACTTTTGAGGAGCAGCAGGCAAAGATCGATGCCTTTCCGCTTGCACCGTCCATGATTATCAGAACGCGGAAATCCCTGCACACCTATTGGTTCATCTCCGGCGGTGAGGTGCTGAAGTTCCGTCCAATCCAGAAGGGTCTGGTCAAGCATTTCGGCGGTGACCCCGCCTGTGTCAACGAGAGCCGTGTCATGCGTCTTCCGGGATATGACCATTGCAAGAAAGACCATGTGAAGGTGGAGTGCATCCTGTTCCATCCGGAACGCAAGTATACGCAGGCACAGCTGGCAGAACACCTTCCGCAGGTGGAGGCAGATGCCCCGGTGGAAACGAAGAAAGGTTCGGAAAAGGGTCTGAACATCGTGACCCATGAGTGCGATTTCATTAAACACTGTCAGCAGAATTCCGTAACCCTGTCGGAGCATGACTGGTATGCCATGATCTCAAACCTTGCCGTCTTTGAGGGCGGTGTGGAACTCATTCACAAGTTGTCTGCCGATTATCCCAGTTACGATGCCGGAAATACGCAGAGAAAGATCAATCATTTTCTGGAATCCGGCACCCGTCCGATTACCTGCAAGACTATCGCCGAGAAGGGATTCAAGTGTCCCCGTATGGAATCCGGCGAATGCAAATGCAAGTCCCCGGCTGCACTGTGCTACCTTCCGATGAGTATCGAGGGGCTGCATTCTCTGATCGCGGAACTGCCTGTGCAGGACTCCGTCACCGAAGACCTTCAGACGGCATCGGCATTCGTAAAGGAGTATCTTTTCAATCAGGATGTGGCATCGGCATATTCTATGGTCAATGTGGAACTGAAGGAGCATTTCAAGTTTAAGGGTCCTGTGCTGAAAACACTGGATTCTATGTATAAGGAATCCGCAAAGGCATACCAGAACGGTCTGAAAGCGAGAAAGCATAAGGTGGAAACAGAACTTCCACTGTGGTATGAGCCAACCGATAAGGGGATGCGTTTCCTGCCGGGGGTGCTGGCAGAAGACATGGAGGCACATGAAAATGTATTTTATGCTGCCGAACAGCATTATTCCTACGGTAACGGTGTGTACATGGAGATGGCAGAAATGGAAGTGCAGCATCTTTGTCAGCAGAAGATGCTTGTCCGTGAAACCAAGATGAATCAGATCGTGGATGCGGAAAAGCAGTGGCGTCTGCGTGTGAGAAAAGACATTAAGGACCTCAATGCAAACCCCTTCATCATCAATCTTCGCAACGGCCTTTATAACGTGCTGGAAAATACGCTGACCGAGCATACCCCGGATTATTACTCTACAGTGCAGCTTTCCGTAAGCTATGACCCGAAGGCAGACTGTCCGCTGTTTAAGAAATTTCTTTCCGACAGCATGGATGGTGATATGGCACAGGTGGCACTGCTGCAGGAGATGCTTGGGTATTTCCTTATCCCGGTAAACTCCGCCCAGAAATGCTTTGTCATTGTCGGTGCGGCAGGAGCGGGAAAATCAGTCCTCCTCCGTGTGCTGAACGAACTGCTCCTCGGCAAGGAAAATGTGAGCAATGTATCCTGGCAGTCTCTGAATGAGAGATTTAAGACGGCAGAACTGTTTGGCAAGCTGGCGAATATCTTCGCAGATTTACCTACTCGGAATTTAGAGGATTCAGGAGTGTTCAAGGCGCTGGTCGGTGAGGATTTTCTGACGGTGGAGAAAAAGAACAAAAATCCATTTTCCTTTCAGTCAACGGCAAGACTTCTGTTCTCCTGCAACAGCATCCCTAAGAACTACGGTGACAGATCCGAAGGTTTCTACCGCCGCCTTATCATCATCCGCTTTTCGCATACCGTGCCGAAAGCACAGCGCGATCCGAATCTCTTGGAGAAGTTCCGCAGCGAGGCTGACGGTATCTTCATGTTTGCACTGGAAGGGTTAAAGCGTCTGATGAACAATAATTACCGATTCTCTGAAACCGAGGTCAATGAACTGGAACTGCAGCAGTACCGTGAGGAGAGTGATTCCGTCCTGTCCTTCGTGAAGGAAAGCTGCGAAGTGGGTGCTGATTATGAAGTCGGTTCTACGGAATTGTTCAATGCCTATAAAGCGTACTGCGAGGAATGCGGCCTGAAACCGTTTGCCCAGCGTACCTTTGTGTCCAATCTCACTGCCGTGGTGACCGATGTTACCAAGGGCAAGGATAAGACTGGAAAGAGACGCACCTTGAAGGGCATCCGTCTGCAGGAGCTTCTGGCATAAAACCATAATCATGGACACATTGGACACCAAATTCCCCATACCTTTTTATATTTATGCGTAAAAGCAAAAATTTCCACTAAATTTTCATTTTTTTGGCAGACTGTATGAAGAAATGGGATTTTTAATGTCCAATGCGTCAAAACCCTTGAAATACCGATGTTTTTGCTGGACGGATAAGGACAGACACTTCCGTCCTATAGACAAGGCAACAGGCAGAAAGGTTCTTGCCGGACTGCCGGAGAGGAGTTTTGGACACATGAATGAGTCGGATATCGTCAAAGCAATCATGAAGTACCTGCGGACCGTGCCTGGGTGCTTCTGCTGGAAGGAACACGGTGGAATGTATGGAACAGCAGGCATTCCGGATATCATTGCCTGCATTAACGGACGCTTCTTTGGTTTTGAGGTTAAGACTGCGGTTGGCAAGCCTACGAAACTGCAGGAGGCAACCATCCGTAAAATCCTCGCCGCTGGAGGGACAGCTGTGGTTGTCCGTTCAGTGGATGAAGTAAAAGCTGTGGTAAACGGCATCAATGCACACTGATACATCGAAACAATGCTCCGATGCTGCGAAGGAAATACAGCAAAGGAGGATTCTGATATGGATTCTTATGAGAAACTGGCAAATGCCATCGTGCTTGAGGCAGTGAAGGACTACCGCACGGCACTGAAGCGTGTGGCAAGGCATCCGAAAGACAGGGACGGTCTTGCAGTGAAAAATGAGTGTGAGCGGTTCTTCCGTTCCGGCTGGTTCGGTGTTCTGACGGGAATTGACCCGGAGATGCTGATGAGAAAATTGCAGATGGAGGTACAGTGATTATGACAGCAAAACAGTATTTGAAGCAGGCCCGTTATCTGGACGAGCGTATCAACACCAAAATCGCACAGGTATCTTCTCTGCATAACCTGGCAACCAAGGCAACTTCCACCCTCAGTGATATGCCCGGAAGTCCCACATGTAACACTCACCGCAGGGAAGATATTATCATCAAGATTCTGATGCTTGAAAATGAGATCAATGCGGACATCGATCATCTGGTGGATCTGAAGGACGAGATCCTTTCCGTTATCAAGGCGGTGGATGATGAGGAGTGCCGTCTGCTTCTGGAAAAGAGATACCTCAATTTCGAGCAGTGGGAAGACATTGCAGCGGAGATGTGCACAGGTGTTAAGAATATCTACCGTCTCCACGATAAGGCACTGAAGATGCTCATTCTCCCTAAAAAATGTCAGTAAAATGGAGAAAAATAGAGTAGGTTCTTATGATACCATTATAATGCGAAAAGAGAATAGATAAGAACCGGGCCACCAGGGAGAAATCCTTCGGTGGCTTTTCTTATGCCAACAAGGAGGTGAGCCGATGCCGAGAAAACCAAAACAGCCCTGTGCTTACCCCGGATGTCCGAACCTGTCGGACGGCAGATACTGCGAACAGCATCGCAAGCTGGTGGAGAAGAACTACGAGCAGTACAGTCGTGATCCGGAGGTGCATAAAAAATACGGCAGAGCATGGAAACGAATTCGTGACAGCTATGTTAAGACTCATCCGTTCTGCGAGAGGTGCTTTGAGCAAGGCATCCTCGTTCCTGTGGATGAGGTACACCACAAGGTTCCCATATCAAAGGGTGGAACGCATGATAGAAGTAATCTTATGAGCCTGTGCAAAAGCTGTCATAACAAAATACACCATGAGATTGGTGACCGTCAGATACGAGACTGACCCCGGAGGGGGCCAATTTATCTCTGTGGCTTTAGGTCCCGGAAAACGGCGCCCCCTCAAACGCACAAAAACGGCGGTTCAAACGGGGTATTAAACCCCAGGACAAGAAAGGAAATAAAAATTATGGCGAGAGACGGCACAAATCGTGGCGGCAGACGAGTGCGCGCCGGAGATAAACCGGCACCTGCCGCCGAAAAAATACAAAAAGGGCAGCAAGTCCAAATACTGAACAATGATATTCCCACACTGAGCCCCACAGAACTGGAGGCGGTTGACCTGCCGGAAGGTGCTGTGATGAATGGCGTGGATATGCCAAAGCCGAGCGATTACCTGTCGGCAAGGCAGAAAAACGGTGTTCCCCTCGGTGCGGATGAAATCTACAAGGAAACCTGGCTGTGGCTGAAAGAGCGAAACTGTGAGAAGCTGGTCAATCCCAGACTCATCGAAGCCTACGCACAGGCATTTGCAAGATACATTCAGTGCGAGGAAGCTACCAGCACCTACGGTCTGCTCGGTAAGCATCCGACCACAGGCGGAGTGATCACTTCTCCGTTTGTGCAGATGAGCCAGCAATATCAGAAAAGCGCAAACCTCATCTGGTACGAGATTTACGACATCGTAAAGCAGAACTGCACTGAGGTGTTTGAGGATAATCCAAACGATACAATGGAGCTTCTGCTCCGGGCAAGGAGAAAATAGCATGATTGAAAAAGTGAATCCGAGCCACCCGGATAAGGTGGCAGACCGTATTGCCGGAGCAATCGTTGACCTGGCATATGCGGCAGAAGAAAATCCTAAAATTGCAGTAGAGGTGCTGATCGGACATGGCTTCTGCCATGCGATTGTGGAAACAGATGCCAAGCTGAACATTCGTGACATCATGGATGCCATCAGCCGCATTGCCGGAGATGTACAGCCGGATATTGTGATCGTTCCGCAGGATGCGCATCTTTCGGAAAACCAAGCGGAGCAGTTCCGCTGCGGTGACAACGGCATCTTTAAGGGTGTACCTTTGACGGAGGAGCAGAAAAAACTGTCCGAAATTGCACATTCAATTTATGAAAAGTACACTTCTGACGGAAAGTACATTTTGGACGGCAATCGCCTGATTATCTGCCAGAGCAATGCTGACAGTGAAGAACTGAAAAACACATATCCGGGTGCAGAGGTCAATCCGCTTGGTGATTGGACTGGCGGCACGGATGTGGATACAGGAGCCACCAACCGTAAACTTGGTTCAGATATGGCGGATTCCGTAACGGGTGGTGGACTGCACGGCAAGGATTTATCCAAGGCTGATGTGTCCGTCAATATTTATGCTTTTTTGAAGGCACAGAAAACAGGACAGCCTGTTCAGCTGGTTTGTGCAATCGGTGATGATGAAGTGGACGGTGTCCCGTATGCATACATTGTCGCAGAAGCGAAAGAATATATAGACTCCATCGGCGGTTTTGAGAAATTTGCCGAGTGGGGTCTTTTTTGATGGAGGTGAGGACGATGAGCAAGACAACAACTGAGATGCAGCTGGTGGATATCCATAAGCTGATTCCCTATGTGAATAATGCTCGTACACACAACGTACAGCAGATCAATAAGCTCCGTTCTTCCCTCCGGGAGTTCGGTTTTATCAATCCCGTCATTATCGACCGGGATTTCAATGTGATCGCTGGTCATGGCAGAATCATGGCGGCGAAAGAAGAGGGCATCAACGAAGTGCCTTGTGTGTTCGTGGACTATCTGACCGAGGCGCAGAAGAAAGCGTACATTCTTGCGGATAACCGTATGGCAATGGATGCCGGATGGGATGAGGAGCTTCTGAAAGTGGAGATTGAAGCTCTGCAGGCAGAAGATTTCGATTTGAGTCTGACTGGTTTCGATGAGTCGGAGCTGGCAGGCTTTTTTGATACTGCGGACGATGCGAAAGATGATGATTTTGACGTGGATGCGGAGCTGGAAAAGCCGCCTGTCACAAAAAGCGGCGATCTTTGGCTGCTCGGAAACCACAGACTGCTCTGCGGTGACAGCACCAGGGAAGAAAGCTATACCCTGCTGATGAACGGAAAGAAAGCCAATCTTGTGGTAACGGACCCTCCATATAATGTGAATTATCAGGGCACCGCAGGCAAAATCAAGAACGACAACCTGGAAAACGACAAGTTCTATCAGTTCCTTTTCGATGCATTTACCTGCATGGAAAAAGCGATGGCAGACGATGCCAGCATCTATGTGTTCCACGCAGATACGGAAGGCTTGAACTTCAGAAAGGCATTTGCGGACGCAGGCTTTTACCTGTCCGGCACTTGTATCTGGAAAAAGCAGTCCTTGGTGCTGGGGCGTTCTCCGTATCAGTGGCAGCATGAGCCTTGCCTGTTCGGATGGAAGAAGAACGGCAAGCATCAGTGGTATTCCGATAGAAAGCAGACTACCATCTGGGAGTTTGATAAGCCGAAGAAAAACGGTGACCATCCGACCATGAAGCCGGTCCCGCTGATTGCCTATCCGATAAAGAATTCCAGCATGAGCAACTGCATCGTGCTTGACCCGTTCGGCGGCAGCGGCAGTACCCTCATTGCCTGTGAGCAGACCAACCGAATCTGCCATACCATTGAGCTGGATGAGAAATACTGCGATGTTATCGTAAAGCGCTATATCGAGCAGGTCGGCACTGCGGAAAATGTGTCTGTGGTGCGTGACGGCAAGTCCATACGTTTTGATGACCTGGAGGTGCCTGCCGATGGAAAATAAAAACTTAACACTGGGAAGTCTGTTCGATGGCAGCGGGGGATTTCCTTTAAGCGGCTTGATTTCCGGCATTATCCCTTTGTGGGCATCGGAGATCGAGCCGTTTCCTATTCGCGTCACTACCAAACGTCTGCCGCAGATGAAACACTACGGTGATGTATCGGCACAAAATGGTGCTGACCTTCCGCCCGTGGACATCATCACCTTCGGCAGTCCCTGTCAGGATATGTCGGTGGCAGGAAAACGCAGCGGTCTGGACGGAGAGCGTTCCTCGCTTTTTTATCAGGCAGTGCGGATCGTGAAAGAAATGAGGTGCAAAACCAATGGCAAGTATCCAAGATTTGTGGTCTGGGAAAACGTCCAGGGAGCGTTCTCGTCCAACAAAGGCGAAGACTTCCGGGCAGTCCTCAGCTCACTGTGCAAAATCAAAAGAGAGGACTATGCTGTGCCTGAACTTCCAAACGGAAAATGGGACAATGCAGGCTGCATCATGGGAGAGGATTTCTCCCTCGCATGGCGGCTGTTCGATGCGCAGTATTGGGGAGTTCCCCAACGAAGAAAACGCATCTACCTTGTCGCAGATTTTGCAGGCGGGAGTGCCGGAAAAATATTATTTGAGTCCGAAGGCGTGTCAGGGTATACTCCGCAGGGTTTCCGTTCGTGGCAAGGAACTGCCGGAAGTGCTGAAGAAAGCATTGGAGCGTCAAGCCTGTGCTTAAACGACCAAGGCGGTCAGCGGATGGATGTGACAGAGGATTTTACCGCAACGCTTCGTGCGGCATCTAACCATCCTCCGCTTGTGTTTGAAAACCACAGTCAGGATACCCGGTACAAGGGTCTTCTGTCTGTGGCACAGACGGTGCTTTCCACTTACGGAACAGGCGGTAACAATCAGCCGTTCGTGCTGGAAACACCAAAGACGCTGAAAATCCGTTCCGGCTGTCAGGGCGGCGGCAAGGGAGCTTTGGTACAGGAAAACAAATCTGCAACGCTTTCCTGCAATAATGATCAGACGGTGTTCGTACCGAAGTGCTACGGTATCTGCTCCAAAGACAGCAATTCCATGAAATCGGACAATCCGCACAGTGGTTTCTATGAAGCAGAGACATCAAGATGCCTGGATGCCAACGGCGGCAATCCGTCCTGCAATCAGGGCGGCATGGCTGTAGTGGCAGTACAGGGCTCCATGATCGGCAGAGCCGAAAAGAACGGTCCCCAGGGCAGTGGCATTGGAGAAGATGTCAGCTTCACGCTCAATACGGCAGATCGTCATGCAGTGGCCTTTTCGCAGGAAGCCTATGACAAATATGTGGAAAACGATACGGGCAGTTCCCTTCGTGCAAGCGGTGGAATGTACGGCGGCGGTTCAGAAACCCTTGTCTACAGCACGAGCAAAAACTCCTACCATACCGAAGCGGAAGAAAATCTGGCGAATACGCTGGTGGCTACCGATTATAAAGACCCTCCGACCGTAGCGGAAGAACCGCAGTACATTATCCGCAGGCTTACCCCAACGGAATGTGCAAGGCTGCAGGGATTCCCGGATTGGTGGTGCGATGATCTCGGTACGGAAAATCCGACCGAAGAAGATATCGCATACTGGTCTGAGGTCTTTGAAAACCATAGAAAAATCATGGGGACTTCTACGAAGCCAAAGACGGAAAAGCAGATCATCAAATGGCTACGTGACCCACATTCCGATTCAGCAGAATATAAGATGTGGGGCAATGGTGTAGCGCTCCCCAATGTGGTATTTGTGCTTTCCGGCATCGTGTACTATACACAAAATGAGGGCGGTGATATGGGAAGTTATTCTGCTACAGAATGACTTGCTGTTTATCCCTTTTAGAGTGATTAATGTAGTACCGAAAAACAAAGGAGGTACAACCCATGAAAGTTACTTATAACATTACCGACAGAAAGCCTTTTGTAAAGGCGCTGGAAGAAATCACAGGTGCAAAGGCAGTCTACATGAAAACCCCAACTTACGCTTACACGGTGGATTATTTCACGGTGACTCGTGAGGGCAATCTGGAATTCGATGATATGGCAGACTGCGAAGAAATCGAGCGTGTGCTTGAAGAACTCGACAAGAAAGGTTTCCACTGCGAGAGTGCGGAGTACGATGAATGCCCGCCGGAAATCAACTGTGAGGAGCCTTTAGAAGACTGCCCACCTGCATACGGAGTGCCGGAGACAAAGCCACAGTGCGAAAACGTGGGGCTTACGGTGGCGATGCCGCTCGATAAGGTGCTGATTGGCAACCTTACTAACCTCTTGGAAGCCAAGGGCAGCCTAATCAAAAAGGCGCTGGGAATCAGCGAACTTCCGATTGCAATCAGCGAGGAGCAGATTTCCTTTCCTTGGTTTTCAGACGGCTTGGATGCCGACACGGTCAAAGCCTACACCAACTTCATCGCAGCCCTTTGCAAAATGAGCCGAGAACAGAAACGCATCTCCAACACTGAAAAGGCGGTGGAGAATGAAAAATACGCATTCCGGTGCTTTCTCCTCCGGCTCGGATTCATTGGGGCGGAGTACAAGCAGGACAGGAAGATTCTTCTGCAGAATCTTTCCGGGTCATCCGCTTTCAGGAGCGGTGCGAAAAAGGAGGTGGCAGACAATGAGATTTCCGAATAAAGAAACAGTCGAGAGGGTACGCAGTCAGTACCCTGTTGGAACAAGAGTGGAGCTTGTAGAGATGGACGATGCTCAGGCACCGCCCATCGGTACCCAGGGAACGGTAACCGGTGTGGATGATACCGGTAGCCTCCTGGTGGACTGGGATAATGGCTCCAGCCTCAATGTGATCTACGGAGTGGATCGTGTGAAGAAGCTGTAATATACACAGTTTTCTCCTTCATATAGCACCCGATCTTTGGTACATATATCGAACTTAATTCGCTTGCTATTATGTGCTTTCAGAGTGATATATGTACTACCAAAAGAAAACAAGGAGGCACACACCATGTGGGCAGAAGGAAGCATCAAGATTGAAAACAGCATTTTCCATTATTGGGTAAAGCATTATGAAGAGCCGAGCGAGAAATACGGCATTGACGGCGGTAGGATTTCCAAGCTGATGTTAAAGCGTGACGGCGAGATCACCTATAACTACGACAGAGGGCTGGACATCGCCCCAACCGACAAGGCAACCGAGACGGCACTTGCCATTTTGATGAAGGAATACAACTAAAGCAGAAGATTCTCGAAGAACCGCCCGCAAGGGTGTGTTCCTCGTTATACGATATAGTTTGATGGTCGCAGCCATGCGGCTTATCCCGCCGCCGATATTTGTGCGGTTTATGCCCGGAAATAACTTGCTATTATGTGCCTTTAGAGTGATTAATACACTACCGAAAGGAAAACACACAAAACGGAGGGCAAAAAAAATGAAACAGACACTTGAGCAGGCAATCAGATACGCCACGGAGACGAAGGCGGCCGCCATCATGGAAAAGGAAGGAAACTTCCTGACCGCCAAGGACTGGAACGAGGTCGAATACGCGCAGAGCCACGGCTGGAACTACATCGGACACCCCGCCGACCTCGCAAAGTAAGAACCGAGCGCACCGGGAACAGAGCCGCAAGGCTCTGTGTCTCGTACCGATAGAAGTCGCAGCGATGCGGCTTATTTTTATGCCCGGAGGTGAGATTTTGAGAAAACTGAAGAAATACACACCCACAAAATTCAAAGCCGAGGACAGCATCTACGATAAGAATGCCGCTGATTTTGCGGTGATGTTCATCGAAAGCCTGTGCCACACAAAAGGCACATGGGCAGGAAAGAAATTTGAACTCATCGACTGGCAGGAGCAGATTATTCGTGACCTGTTCGGTACGCTGAAGCCAAACGGTTACCGGCAGTTCAATACCGCCTATGTGGAAATTCCGAAGAAGCAGGGCAAGTCGGAGCTTGCGGCGGCTGTGGCACTTCTGCTGTGCTGCGGTGACGGTGAGGAACGAGCCGAGGTCTATGGCTGTGCCGCCGACCGACAGCAGGCCACCATTGTGTTTGATGTGGCCGCTGATATGGTGCGGATGTGTCCGGCTCTGAACAAGCGAGTAAAAATCCTCGCATCACAGAAACGCATTATTTATATACCGACCAACAGCTTCTACCAGGTGCTTTCCGCAGAAGCCTACTCCAAGCATGGATTCAATATTCATGGCGTGGTCTTCGATGAACTGCACACACAGCCCAATCGAAAGCTCTTTGATGTTATGACCAAGGGCTCCGGCGATGCAAGAATGCAGCCGCTGTACTTCCTGATCACGACAGCCGGAACAGATACCAACAGCATCTGCTATGAAACCCACCAGAAAGCAAAGGACATCCTGGACGGCCGTAAAATCGATCCTACTTTTTATCCTGTGATCTACGGTGCAGATGATTCGGACGATTGGACAGACCCCAAGGTGTGGAGAAAAGCCAACCCGAGCCTGGATATCACAGTTGGCATTGATAAAGTTGAAGCTGCCTGCAACTCTGCAAAGCAAAATCCCGGCGAGGAGAATTCCTTCCGGCAGCTTCGTCTGAACCAGTGGGTCAAGCAGGCTGTTCGTTGGATGCCGATGGAAAAATGGGATGCCTGTGCATTTCCTGTGGACGAGGATGAACTGGAAGGGCGTGTCTGCTATGGCGGTCTTGACCTTTCGTCTACAACGGACATTACAGCCTTTGTGCTGGTGTTCCCTCCGCAGGACGAAGACGATAAATACATCATTCTTCCGTACTTTTGGGTGCCGGAAGATACTCTTGACCTGCGTGTCAGAAGAGATCATGTTCCCTATGATGTGTGGGAGCGAAAAGGATACTTGCAGACCACCGAGGGCAATGTGGTGCATTACGGCTACATCGAGAAATTCATCGAACGGCTCGGAGAACGCTTCAATATCCGGGAGATCGCTTTTGACCGCTGGGGTGCTGTGCAGATGGTGCAGAACCTGGAGGGCATGGGATTTACGGTCGTTCCGTTCGGACAGGGATTTAAGGATATGTCCCCACCAACCAAGGAATTGATGAAGTTGGTGCTGGAACAGCGGATCGCACATGGAGGTCAGTCGGTTCTTCGATGGAATATGGATAACATTTTCATCCGAACTGACCCGGCAGGTAACATCAAGGCGGACAAGGAAAAATCAACAGAAAAGATAGACGGTGCTGTAGCAACCATTATGGCACTGGATAGAGCAATCCGATGTGGAAACGATGCAGGCGAAAGCGTGTATGACACAAGAGGACTGCTCGTTTTTTGAGGTAATGAAATGCTGACAATAATTTTGATTGGGCTGGTTGTTTTCAAAGAAGGCATTAACCAGGGAACAGGAGGTCTACATGGGGATTTTTAGCGGACTATTTCGGAGCAGAGATGCTCCCAAGGACAGTACAGCGGGCAGCGCCTACCGATTTTTTATGGGCAGCAGCAGCTCCGGCAAACAGGTAAACGAACGCTCTGCCATGCAGATGACAGCGGTGTATTCCTGTGTACGAATTTTGTCGGAAGCTGTCGCAGGACTGCCGCTTCATTTTTACAGATACACCGATGACGGGAGTAAGGAAAAAGCCATCGACCATCCGCTGTATTTTGTGCTGCATGATGAGCCAAACCCGGAAATGACAAGTTTCGTGTTCCGGGAAACGCTTATGACGCACCTGCCCCTATGGGGCAATGCCTATGCACAGATTATCCGAAACGGCAAAGGTGAGGTCGTGGCACTGTATCCGCTGATGCCAAACCGCATGACGGTAGACCGTGACGATAAAGGACACCTTTATTATGAATACCAGACCTCGACCGATGAAGCAAAGACCACCAAAGGCGGCACTGTTCGGCTGAAACCGAGCGATGTCCTCCATGTTCCTGGTCTTGGCTTTGACGGCCTTGTCGGATATTCGCCTATCGCTATGGCAAAGAACGCTATCGGTCTTGCGATTGCCGCAGAGGAATATGGCAGTAAATTCTATGCAAACGGTGCTGCGCCAAGCGGCGTGCTGGAGCATCCGGGAACGCTGAAAGACCCGTCCAAAGTGCGAGACAGCTGGACACAGACCTTCGGCGGCAGTGGAAACTCCCACAAGATTGCTGTGCTGGAAGAAGGAATGAAATACACACCGATTTCCATTTCTCCGAATGAAGCACAATTCCTCGAAACGAGGAAATTCCAAATCAATGAAATTGCTCGAATTTTCAGAGTGCCGCCGCATATGGTCGGTGACCTCGAAAAGTCGAGCTTTTCTAATATTGAGCAGCAATCACTGGAATTTGTGAAATACACCCTGGAGCCATGGCTTGTGAGATGGGAGCAATCCATGACAAGGGCACTGATTTCGCAGAGTGACAAATCTCGGTATTTTATCAAATTCAACGTAGATGGTCTGCTTCGTGGTGACTATCAGAGCCGTATGAATGGCTATGCCACAGCAAGACAGAACGGCTGGATGAGTGCAAACGACATCCGGGAGCTTGAAAACCTTGACCGCATTCCTGCCGAGGACGGCGGTGACCTTTATCTCATCAACGGCAATATGACTAAGCTGGCAGACGCAGGAATCTTTGCCGCCAGCGGGAAGGAGAAAACTACCGATGAAGAAGTTCTGGAACTGGAAAAACAGGACGGTGACGAATCAGGAGACGCAGGAGCAGACACTGGAGAGGACGCTGTTTCTGAACGGCACCATCGCAGAGGAAAGCTGGTTTGACGATGATGTCACGCCGCAGCTTTTTAAGGATGAGCTGAACAGTGGCAGTGGTGACATTATCGTTTGGATCAATTCACCCGGCGGTGACTGCATAGCGGCAGCGCAAATCTACAATATGCTCATGGATTACAAGGGCAATGTGACCGTTAAGATTGACGGCATTGCGGCATCGGCGGCCTCTGTCATTGCGATGGCTGGTACAAAGGTGCTGGTATCCCCGGTGTCCATGCTCATGATCCACAATCCGGCAACGGTGGCCTTCGGTGACTCTTCGGAGATGCAGAAGGCCATTTCTATGCTCGATGAGGTGAAAGAGTCCATCATCAATGCCTACGAAATTAAAACGGGCATGAGCCGGGCAAAGCTCTCGCACCTTATGGACGCAGAGACCTGGATGGATGCAAACAGTGCTGTGGAGATGGGATTTGCAGATGAAATCATGCAGAGAAATACAGCTGACGCTGTGGAAACTCCGCAGGTCAGCAATGTGTATTCCCGCACTGCCGTTACCAATCATCTCATGGATAAGATTGCTGCCAAGTGCAGGATCGAGCAGAAATCCGAAACCAAGACCAATGCCGATTCCCTCATGGAACGGCTCGATTTAATTAAAAACTGGAGGTAATTTATTATGACGATCAATGAACTTCGTGAAGCACGCAACAAGGCATGGCAGGGCGCAAAAGCATTTGTGGAGAGCAAGCGTGACAAGGACGGTCTGCTTTCTGCGGAAGATGCCGCTGCCTATGCGGACATGGAAAAGAAAATCAAGGACTACAGTGCCGAGATTGAGCGTATGGAGCAGATGGAAGCAATGGAGAATGAGCTGAATAAGCCTGTGAACACGCCTATCGTGGCAAAGCCGATGACTGCAGACAGCAAGACAAAGCCGAAAACGGGGCGTGCGTCCGATGAATACCGCGAAGGTATGCTCAAGGCACTCCGCTCCAACTTCAAGCAGGTGTCCAATGTTCTGCAGGAAGGTGTGGACGCTGACGGCGGCTATCTTGTGCCGGAGGAGTACGACTCCCGCCTCATCGATGTTCTTACCGAAGAGAACATCATGCGCAGCCTGGGCCACATCATCACGACTTCCGGTGAGCATAAGATCAACATCGCGGCTACCAAGCCTGCGGCAGCTTGGATCGAGGAAGGTGCTGCTCTTACCTTTGGTGATGCAACCTTTAGTCAGATCCTTCTGGATGCCCACAAGCTCCATGTTGCAATCAAGGTGACGGAAGAGCTTCTCTACGACAATGCGTTCGGTCTGGAGAATTATATCATCACTCAGTTCGGTAAGGCACTCGCCAATGCCGAGGAGGATGCATTCCTCAACGGTGACGGTTCCGGCAAGCCGACTGGTCTTTTTGCTGCGACTGGCGGCGGTACGGTGGCAGGTACGCTTTCCACTGCCATTAAGTCGGATGATATGCTCGACCTGGTATATGCTCTTAAGCGTCCGTACCGCAAGAACGCAAGTTTTATCATGAACGATAAGACGCTGGCACAGCTTCGCAAGCTGAAGGACAACAACGGTGCCTACATCTGGCAGCCGTCCTATCAGGCAGGTGAGCCAGACAAGGTGCTGGGCTACGCTGTCCATACCTCTGCGTATGCACCGGAGAATGCCATCGCATTTGGTGACTACAGCTACTACAACATCGGTGATCGTGGCACTCGTTCCTTTAAGCAGCTCAACGAGCTGTTTGCTGGCAATGGCATGATTGGCTATGTTGCCAAGGAGCGTGTGGACGGCAAGCTGATTCTGCCGGAGGCAGTACAGATTCTGAAGCTGAAGAACGAATGATTTTATACGGCACAGCTCTGACAACCGGGCTGTGCCTGATCTTTTGATTCGAGGTGGTGATAGATATGATTGTATCTTTGGATGAGATGAAACAGTATCTGCGGGTGGATTTTTCCGACGATGATGAGCTTCTTTTAAATGCTCTGCAGTCGGCAGAAACGCTCTGCAGAGATGTGGCAAGGCTCTCCGCAGAGGACTTTGCCAAAGAGCCTGTGGCGAAGATCGCTGTCATGTATGCGGTGGCATATTTGTATGAGCATCGAGAAGATGCAGACCATCATGATTTAACGCTGTCGCTCCGTTCCCTGCTGTTTGGCATCCGCGAGGAGGGATTCTGATGAATGTGGCTCTTTTGAATGTGCGGATCACCGTACAGAAAAATGAAGTGGTGGCAGACAGCATTGGCAATCACAAAAACACATGGACAGACTGGTATTCCTGCTATGCGACTGTAAGTTCCGAATCTCCTAACGAAGACACCGATGCCGGAATGATCGTGGACAACAGCAAGATGGACTTTACGATTCGCTGGTGCCGGAACGCTGCGGAGATTACCTCGGATAAATACAGAGTGGTCTATAATGGCAGCGCCTACAACATCCTTGGCATCGACCACATGAATTTCAAAAAGAAATCCATCAAGCTGAAATGTCAGAAAGTGAGGCGGTGAGCATGGCGTCAGACAGAGTCCCGATTGCCCGCATGGCATCGGCCATTATGGAAGGCTTGCAGGAATATGCAGACCTTGCAACTGATGATCTGAAAAAAGCGGTAAAGAAGGCGGGTAAATCTGTAAAGGATGAAATTTCGCAGACTGCTCCAAAGGACACCGGCAAATATGCAAAGAGCTGGGCGGTCAAAACGGTAAAGGAAACCTCCAGTTCGCTGGATGTGGTAGTGCATTCCAAAAACCGCTATCAAATCGCCCACCTTCTGGAGCATGGTCATGCCAAGCGCGGCGGTGGTCGAGTTGCCGCAAGACCGCATATTGCGCCTGCCGAAGAAAAAGCGGTGCAGACCTTGGAGTCCGAGGTGGAAAAGGCACTGGGAGGATAAGCAATGGAGAAAATAGCAGCAGTTCTTGAAAAAATCGGACTTCCCTTTGCGTATGACCATTTTGCAGAGGGAGAAAGCCCGGATCCGCCGTTTATTTGTTATCTGATTCCGAACAGTGACAACTTCTCCGCTGACGGCAGGGTCTATTACAAAATCAATGAAATCCATATCGAACTGTATACCGACTGCAAGGACTTGTCGACAGAACAGAAAGTTGAAGCTGTGCTTGATGAGCATGGCATTTTTTATGAGAAAACCGAGGTGTGGATCGAGTCGGAGAACCTTTACGAAGTCCTGTACACATTTGAAATGGAGGTAAACTGATATGCCTAAGAAAAATAAGGTGAAATTCAATATCTGCAATGTGCATTATGCTTTGCAGACCATCGGTGATAACGGCGATGTGTCTTTTGGAACTCCTGTTCCGATGCCCGGTGCGGTATCCCTTTCCCTGGATGCAAACGGTGAGCCGAGCAACTTCTATGCAGACGGCTACGCTTATTACACCATCAGCAACAATATGGGTTATGAGGGTGATCTGGAGCTTGCAATGATTCCTGAATCCTTCCGCACCGATGTGCTGAAAGAAACGCTGGATACCAACAAGGTGCTGGTGGAGAACGCCAATGTGGAAACGGCGAACTTTGCGTTGCTGTTCGAGTTTGACGGTGATGTGAAGAAAATCCGCCATGTGCTGTATAACTGTGCGGCAAGCCGTCCGTCCATCGAATCCCAGACCAATGAGGATGAGATCGAGGTGCAGACGGAAAAGCTGTCGGTCAAGGCCACTCCGCTGGCAAGCGGCTATGTGAAAGCCAAGACTGGGGACGATACCACCGAGAAGATTTATACGGACTGGTACAAAGCTGTATATCTTCCGGGTGCCGCGGCAGAAGCCGCATCGGATGTATCCGAGCAAAGCACCAAGTCCACCGCAAAAGCTGTGAAGGAGTAAAGCTATGAGTATGATTCAGAAAATTGAAATTGACGGAAAGCAGGTGCCATTCAAGGCATCTGCGGCAATTCCGCGCATTTACCGTATCAAGTTCCACAGGGACATTTACAAAGACCTGGATGCGCTTGGCAAGGCTGTGGGAAATGGCGATGCGGAGAATTCCCGCTTGGATATGTTCTCTTTGGAAATGTTCGAGAACATCGCCTATGTCATGGCAAAGCACGCAGACCCGTCTATCCCAGACTCCCCGGAGGAATGGCTGGATGAATTCAGCACCTTTTCTATTTACCAGGTGCTGCCGAAGATCATCGAGCTGTGGGGACTCAATGTACAGACGGATGTTTCTTCTAAAAAAAACTTCGCCCAACTGACCGCAAAATGACAACACCGTTATTTCTGCTTCGCTGCGTACAGCTTGGCATTTCTATTCGTGACCTTGATCTGCTCACGATAGGAATGGTCAACGATATGTACGCAGAAAGCGGAAATGATGAGTATAAGGGATATTCGCAGATGGCAACGCAGGAAGATTTTGATAAGTTCTGATATTCGGTTGATTTTGTGAACTTTTTATGCCATACATATAGACAATATAAGGAGGTGGATAAAATGGACACCAATATAACTGGTATCATTATCAAAAACAGTTTGGATGACTTTACACTATGGCTTCCGGAGATTCCGGCAGATGAACCTTTGCTGAAGGAATTAATGAGAAAATATGAGAACAGTGGAAGTTCTGTTAGAGGTACAGCATCCGATATCATGGATGAGGTGAAGGATGCCTTTCAGTGATTCCATACAACATTCTGTTATGACAAAATAGAACACAAAACTTTGAAGCATCGGTTGAAAAATCGGTGCTTTCTTTCTGCTCGGAGAAATCCGGGCATTTTCTATGCCATTTTGGGAGGAGGGATGATATGGCAGGCAGAATCAAGGGCATTACAGTTGAGATTGGCGGCGATACTACCAAACTACAGACAGCCCTAAAGGGTGTCAATTCGGAAATCAAGAATACCCAGGCACAGCTGAAGGATGTCGAAAAGCTCTTAAAACTCGACCCAGGCAATACGGATCTGCTTGCGCAGAAGCAGAAGCTCCTCTCTGATGCGGTATCTGAAACCAAGGATAAGCTGACCACACTAAAGACGGCGGCAGAACAGGCAAACACAGCACTTGCCAACGGTGACATCTCACAGGAACAGTATGATGCCCTGCAGCGAGAAATCATCGAAACCGAGCAAGACCTCAAAAAGCTGGAGGAACAGGCAAAGCAGTCCGATGCGGCACTGCAGAAGATTGCCGCAAACGGCGAAAAGCTGAAAACAGTCGGAGACAACATTTCTTCTGCCGGACAGAAGCTGCTCCCGGTCACTGCGGCAGTTACAGGTCTTGGAACAGCGGCAGTCACCACAGCGGCAAACTTTGAATCGTCCATGTCGCAGGTGCAGGCCACGATGGGCGTGACGAAGGATGCCATGTCTACGGTGGATGGCCAGTCGGTCAATACAATGGATACGCTGTCCGAACTTGCCAAGAAAATGGGTGCTGAGACAGCTTTCTCCGCAAAGGAATGTGCAGATGCACTGAATTATCTTGCTCTTGCCGGATACGATACCCAGCAGATGTGCGACACCCTGCCGACCGTCTTAAACCTTGCCGCTGCTGGTGATATTGACCTTGCGTCTGCATCTGACATGGTAACAGATGCCATGTCTGCCCTTGGCATGGGCGTGGATGAGTCAACGAAAATGGTCGACCAGATGGCAAAGACCGCTTCGTCCACCAACACCTCGGTGGCACAGCTTGGCGAAGGTATTCTGACCATCGGTGCTACGGCAAAGTCCATCAAGGGAGGCACTGCCGAACTGAACACTGCACTCGGTATCCTTGCCAACAACGGCATCAAGGGAGCTGAAGGCGGTACACATCTGCGAAATGTGATTCTGTCCTTGCAGAATCCGACCGATAAAGCGGCGGCGCAGATGGATGCCCTTGGAGTCTCCGTTTATGATTCTAACGGAAATATGCGCTCCCTCAACGACATCCTTGGTGACCTCAATAAGAGCATGGACGGCATGACATCGGCGGATAAAGCCAATATCATCGCAACCATATTCAATAAGACTGACCTTGCATCGGTCAATGCTTTGCTTGCCAACACTGGCGATACCTGGGACAGCCTGCAAAACTCTATCACAAACAGTGCAGGAGCCGCACAGCAGATGGCAGATACTCAGCTCGACAACCTGCAGGGGCAGATCACGATTCTGAAATCTGCTCTTGAGGGTCTTGCTATTTCTTTTGGCGAACTGCTGATGCCAGCAATCAAGCAGATTGTTGATTGGGTACAGAAGTTTGTGGACTGGCTCAACGGCATGGACGAAGGCACAAAGAAAGTGGTCGTAACCGTTGCCTTGCTTGCGGCAGCTTTGGGGCCTGTCCTTATTGTAATCGGCAAGGTGATCTCCGCGGTCGGTACGATTATGACGGTTGTTCCGAAAATTGCAAGTGCCATCAGCGCAGTAAAAACAGCATTTGCGGCTCTGAATGTCACCATGCTTGCCAATCCTATCGTCCTCATCATCGCAGCGATTACCGCACTGGTGGCTGCCTTTATTTATCTTTGGAATACCAACGAGGGATTCCGGCAGTTTTGGATTGATTTGTGGGAGGGCATTAAGCAGGCGGTCATTACAGCCTGGAATGCAATAACATCCTTCCTGTCTACGGCATGGGAGAATATCCTTTCTTTGGCACAGACGGTTTGGGGAGCAATATCCGGCTTTTTTACTACACTGTGGGAAGGCATTAAGGGTGTGTTCACTTCGGCGTGGGAAGCAATCAGCGGCGTCATGACCACCATCTGGAACACGATTACTTCCATTTGGCAGAGCATTTATGACACGATTTCTCCATTGCTCGAAGCCTTCCAATATCTGTTTGAAACGATTTTTGAAGCTATCCGCATTCTGATAGAACGGGCATTAACTGCTATTTCACAGAAAATCAGTGAGATATGGAATGGCATCGTGACCTTCCTCACGCCGATTCTGGAAACCATCAAGAACATTTTCCAGACTGTGTGGACGGCTATCCAGACGGTTATTACTACGGTGCTGACGGCAATTAAAAATGTGGTGACTACCATATGGAATGCCATCAAAACCGCTGTGACAACGGTGCTGAACGCCATCAAGGGCGTGGTTTCTTCCGTATGGAACAGCATCAAATCTGTGGTTTCCACAGTGATGAATGCTATCAAAAGTACGGTCACAAGCATCTGGAACAATGTAAAAACCGCTATCGGCAACACCATCGGACAGATCTACAATGTCATTCATTCCGGCTTTGAAAAAGCGGTAGGCTATGTGAAGGGACTTGCTTCTCAGGCATTCAGCTGGGGACGCGACCTTATCATGGGTATCGTGAATGGTATCAAGTCGGCTGTTGGCGCAGTTACCGATGCGGTAAATGGTGTGGCAAACAAGATTCGCTCCGTACTGCACTTCTCCGTACCGGATGAAGGACCGTTGACCGACTACGAGAGCTGGATGCCGGACTTTATGCAGGGACTTGCCAAAGGCATCGAACAAAGCAAAGGTCTGGTAGCCAAGGCAATGGATGGTGTTGCGGCTGATATGGTCATCAATCCTCAGATCGGCAGAATGGAAACAGCAACCGCTACAGTGTCCGCAGGTACGGCAGACACGCTCTCCGGCATTACGGCGGCAATTCGTGAGGGGCTGTCGCAGGTGAATAACCCAAGCGGAGATATTGTTATCCCTGTGTACCTTGGCGGCACGATGCTGGATGAGGTCATTATCAATGCCCAGCAGAGGGCAAATCTTAGAAGCGGAGGTCGGTAACGATGGCATTTATGCAATATTTGACTTTCAACGGCACTGACCTTCCTCTGCCGGATTCCTACGATATCGACCTTTCCGATGTTGAAGCGGATTCCAGCGGAGAAACAGAAGCCGGAACTACGCAGAGGGATGTGGTGCGAAACGGAGTAGTAAAAATCGGAGTGTCCTTTTCAGTGTCACCCGCATGGCTCAAAAAGCTGACGGCATATTCCAAGCTGCCGAAGATAACAGTCCTCTATTTTGACACTGAGGATTTAACACAGAAAGAAACAGAAATGTATATCAGCGGATTTAAGGCGAAGCTCAAAAAGGACACCTCCTATAAAGGCCTGTGGACAGTGAGCTTTACCCTGAACGAATTTTAATGGAGGTGGTGCTGTGTATCCAGTATCGGATGCCTTTATGCAGGCAATCAAAAGCAACACAAGAAAATATTACTGGACCGGCACGATCACCACCAGTGATGAGAAAATCTATGAATTCGGCAATGAGGATATTGTTAAAGGCAGCGGATATATTTCCAGGCAGTGCTGTGGAAACTCCGAGATAGAACTTGGCTCAGTGTATGCGGCAGAGCTTGGCATCAGCCTGTTCTGCGATATCGACCGATACACCTTAGATGAAGCTGAAATCAAGCTCTGGTTCCATCTGCTGCTTGACGATGGCAGTACGGAGAGCATTCCGATGGGTGTATTCTATGTGGCCGAAGCCAATCGACGTATCAAAACACTGGAGCTGAAAGCCTATGATGGAATGCTAAACCTGGATAAATCCTTCAATAAAGGTCTTTCCAGTGCTTATCCGTATGAGTTTCTTTCTCTTTTATCGAAAGCCTGTCATGTGGATCTTGCCCAGACGAAAGAAGAAATCGAAGCTCTGCCAAATGGTACGGAACTTCTTGGTATCTATCAGGATAACGACATAGAGTCCTGGAGGGATTTTCTCTATTACCTTGCCCAGACGCTTGGCTGCTTTGCGGTCATGGATCGTTATGGAAAGCTCTCTCTGACCTCTTACGGGAGCACGCCAGTCATGGCAATTGATATTCGTCATCGGTTCAGCAGCAGCTTTTCCGATTTCGTTACTCGCTACACAGCAGTCAGCTCTACCAACAAAAAGACGGAAACAGCGGAATACTATGCGAAGGATCCGGATGATGGGCTGACTATGAACCTTGGTGTAAATCCGCTTCTGCAGTTTGGCTTGGAAGAAACGAGGAAACGAATCATTAACACGATTCTCGGTGTTGTTTCGACTGTGGAGTATGTACCCTTTGATTCAGAAACCATCGGCAATCCTGCACTGGACCTGGGGGATGTGCTCCGCTTTACCGGTGGCCATGCAGATGAAACCAAGCAATCTGCAATCACTTCCATCTATACAAAAATCAATGGAAAGCAGACGGTGAAGTGTGTCGGCAAAAATCCAAGGCTTGCTGCAGCAAAAAGTAAGAACGACAAAAACATCAGTGGACTGATCAGCTCCATTGGTGAAACGAAGCTCAGCATCTACACCTTCACCAATGCCCTGGCACTGGATGCCGGAGAAGAAAAGCTGTCCATCATCAACATGGAGTTTGCATCCGGTGATGAGACCAATGCGGAATTTCATGCCCAGGCGATCATGGATGTGGAAAGCGATCCTGATACACGAACGCTTACTGCAGAAACGACCATTGACCTCGGAACAACCACAGATGACGAGGGAAACGAAGTGGAAAACAAGAAGGTGATTTCCTTTCCACTCTCCTGGAATGAGGACGGGAAAACTGCACTCTCCGTTTTCTATGTGCTGGATGGTCATGAAGTCGAGGAATTCCACCCGAAAGAATCCTGGCTCAGCGGCAAGCATCTCCTGACGCTCTATTACCCGATCATCGGCCTTACGGCAAATCAGCTCCATACCTTTGAGGCGCTGATCTCCATGCAAAATGGAACCGGGCATATCGAGGCACAAAATATCATGGCAACGATCACCGGACAGGGACTTGGTGTGCAGGAACGCTGGGATGGACGGATCACGGCAGACGATACCCTGAAGAAGATTCTTCTTTCCGCTATGCCAACGCATACGCTGCGTGACGCTGTTACGGTACATTTCCTTGCTCCGAAAAAGACAGGATTAAATGACCATGTGGCATCTATCTCCTTAACCGGAATGCCGATGCGGTCCATGAAGGACTCGCTTCGCCTCTTTGCACCGATTGTACATGATGTGGTAGAAACTGCTGATAAAAAGAAGATGCATTACCAAAAGAAATATGTCCTTGATGATGACGTATTCAAGCTTCGAAAAGAGTATGCCCTCTCTGGAAATAACAATGTCCGTCTTGATCGTGGCCGGATGCTGAAGCTTGTGATTCCGACAGGAAACTTTGATAGTCTGACTGACCTTGCAATTCTGCCTTTTGATACGCTTCCCTTTATCAATATGAAGGTTTTGTATGCTGCTGACCTTCCGCTGAATAGCTTTACTGAGATTACCGATGGTGCCGTAGAGCTGAAGAATTCCTTCAGCACTCGTATTTCCGGACAGGATCAGGAGGTCGACCGGGGACGGCTTGCTACATTTTCACTTGGACTTCAGAACATGGCAGAAATAAAGGAACTGGAGGTAAGCAATGTTTGATTATGGAACTATCGAGGATCTTTTAAAGAGCACAGAGCACATGGAGATCCTTCGAAATAATTCTCTGCAGGATGATGGCACCGATACCGTGAAAGGCGTTGACTGGTTTCAGTACAAAGGAAAAACAGCCTCTACTCTTTACGTCAGCGGCAACTCCTGGATCGGCTTTGGCGAGAATACGGAGCAGCTGAAAATCGTCCGCAGGGATACCGATCTTATGACACTTCGAAGAGAAGAGGGAACGCTCTGGGGAACCTTCAAGTTCCTTCGTATCCGTTGGGAAGGCTACTCCGTACACGGCAATCGAATCGATGCCACTCGGATGATCTGGGATGCAATTCTTTTTGATACCGGCGAAATCTGCGTCTCCTTTGACACCATCCCAACCAACAGCAGTTACCTGGCAGATTCCAGTCTGGTTACCGGGGATGGCACGCTTCCCTTTACGGCCCTTACCGGAAAGATCATCTCTTTTAAACCAAAGGACGAATCCGGAAATGGCTTTGAATATGTGGATCATGCGCCTGTTTTTCTTGATCCATATAACCGAAGATATCTCATTTCGGATGCAGATAGCACTCTGTATACCGTGGAAGAGAATGCTCTTGTTAAATTAGAGGAAACCAACCTCACAGCAGAGCTTTTTGAGATGCGTGGTGTGCAGGATATCCCGGATGGGAAGCTTCTCATCACGCTGCACGATCCGACCATCCTTTACTGGCATGATTCCGAGAATCTTTTCCCAGACATGAAGGTAAGCTACACGGGAGTACCGATTCCACAGGTGCTTTATTCCGAAAACATCGATATGTCGGATTCCACGATTCTTGGCATTGAAAAGGTGACTGCTGACTGCTCGGACGAGGTGCTGTTTGCTGTCTCCTTTGATAACGGAACAAGCTGGTGGAGCTGCATTAATGCTGTGTGGGCAAAGCTGTCCGAGGAGAAATCCGGAATGTCGAAGGCTGCTCTCGAAACCATCAGTGTGGATTCCTGGGCAGAGAAAGCAACTACCGGACAGCTAAAATATCGCTTTATCATCAGCGGTGCAGATGGCTTTGTCAGATCCATCACAACCGACTATTTGAATACGGAGGAATAACAATGCTGAAAGGAAAAAGTGTAATCGAACTTACAGATGTCCATACCGGGCAGGTCGAGGTGCATGAAGATACCAATCTGGTCACAGAAGCCGTAATGGATGTCCTCAATACGAACATCATGGGAATCCTGTTTGATAACACCAGCTTCAACAGTGCCAACGGCGAAAACTGGATGCTCCCCATCAAGAAAAATATCATGGGCGGTATTCTGCTCTATCAGAACCCTCTTGAGGAGCGAGCGGACAATATCTACGCACCGCTCGACAACCCCCTCATTGGCTATGCCTCTGATGACGCCAACAATACCGAAGATGTCCGGCGCGGTAACCGAAACCTGACAGAGAGCAAGGTTGTGGACGGAGGGCATCGTTTTGTCTGGGACTTTTCCACCTCTCAGGCAAACGGCACGATTTCTGCCATCTGCCTTTCCAACACCCTCGCAGGCAAGGGAACGCAGTACGCCAATAACTACATGGTTCGGCTTGGCGTCTACAACTGCGAAAGAAACGTGTACACAATGGAGGCATATCGGGACAACAAACGCCTTTATATCAGTGAGGGTCATCGGCTGGAAATGACTACCTACAACGATTCTACACAGGCTACTCTTCGAAAATACTCGGATGATTATCTCCATGCCAGTTTAGTGGATCGCCCGTTGTCCAGAGTAGTTCTGGAGCCGGAAGAGGAAATTACCATTGAGCTGGGGCACTACCCACTGCATTACCATTATACTGGGGGTAGCTTGGATGGCACCGAGGCCCCATATAACAATAACCACGATGTACGGAACTATCTGTACCATGGTGCTGACGGGAAATGGTATGGTCTCGTCCGTAGAAATAATCAGGTTTTCAACTACTCCAAGGGAGGTCGAGATTATTACAATCATGCTGGGTATGAGTGGTTTTTGGACACTGTTGATGCAAACGGCTGCAAAACCCAGAAAATCGTTGCCCCCAGCGGCATCAGCGAGTTTTTCAGCATCGGTATGAGTGGTAAATGGCTTATGTGCTACACGGGTACACAGGTCTATCGAATTGACACCACCAATGTGGCAAATATTGAACTGGTGTCGGGCATCACCTACAACTCATCTAACCTTGCAACCTACATCGTGGATGACGATGTTGTCATTAACGGCTGGTACTTCCTTGACGGGGTGCCGAAGCTGTATCTGCGAGAAACTCCGGAAGCCAGCTATGTTGGTTGGGGACGAAGCCAGTTTGCCCGTTATAAGACCTATGCTATTCGGGAGTGGATGTACCACTACGGTGACTATACCGTGTATAAGGAACTCTATCTGTACACCCCATACCTGGCTACCATCAATAATCTCGGCACTCCGGTCATCAAGACCGCAGATAAGACCATGAAAATCACATACACCATTACAGAGGAATGATGGAAATCTACGCTAATCAATAGGTCCCAAATAAGCATCATAGTTATTAAAGAACCCTGGGTCGAAGGCTTCGAGTGCTTCTTCAAGAGTCTCTTTATTAGAGAGCGTATGAAGAACCGTTTCGGGCTTTTTCTTTTTGCTCCAAAGTACGATAAGTGCCAACACATGGTTTCTGCCATCGAGGTAACCGATATTATATACATTTTCTAATGCGTTCATTATAAAACCCTCCGTATTCGAAGATAGCATAGAACACGGAAAGAGGATCGTCCATTCACTGGACAGTATAGAAGTATACATCTGTAATAAAGTTAAGCTCTTTGCACTGAAAAATGTGCAAGAGTTTTTTTAAAGGAGGACAAACATTATGAAGGAATTCTGGAACACGATTCAATTTGTATTTGCGGCAGTCGGAGGCTGGCTTGGCTACTTCCTTGGCGGCTGTGATGGTCTGCTTTACGCACTGCTTGCCTTTGTGGTAGTGGATTATATCACGGGGGTGATGTGTGCCATCTCTGACCATACGCTTTCCAGCGAGGTGGGCTTCAAGGGCATCTGCCGTAAGGTGTTGATTTTCCTGCTTGTTGGAATTGCAAACATCCTTGATGTACAGGTAATCGGCACCGGGTCTGTACTTCGAACGGCGATTATTTTCTTCTACATTTCCAATGAAGGTGTGAGCCTTTTGGAAAATGCAGGGCATCTTGGTCTGCCTATCCCGGAGAAAATGAAAGACGTATTACAGCAGCTACATGACCGCAGCGAGAAAGGAGATGAATAATTATGGCTTACACAAACAGTCCTCTTGTAGTTTACACAGGGTTAAGTCCGAACCACTCCGGGCAGAGAACCCACGCCATTGACCGTATCACTCCGCATTGTGTGGTGGGTCAGCTTTCCGCAGAAACCATCTGTGCCTGTTTTCCGGCAGGCCGTGATGCAAGTTGCAATTACGGTATCGGCAAGGACGGTCGCATTTCTCTTTGTGTTGAGGAAAAGAACCGTTCCTGGTGTACATCCAGTAATTCCAATGACCAGAGAGCCATCACCATCGAGTGTGCCAGTGATAAGACTGCTCCTTATGCCATGACGGATGCGGTCTACGCTTCGCTCATCAAACTTTGCACGGACATTTGCAAGAGAAACGGCAAAACCAAACTGCTCTGGTTTGCGGATAAGAACAAGTCCTTGAATTACAATCCCAAGGCAGATGAGATGGTGCTTACCGTTCACCGCTGGTTTGCCAACAAATCCTGTCCGGGAGACTGGCTGTATAACCGCCTGGGTGATCTGGCGGCGAAGGTGACCGCAACACTTGGTGGCTCGGCACAGACACCGACTGCTGACAAGACGGTCTGGTATCGTGTCCGTAAGACCTGGGCAGATGCAAAGAGTCAGATTGGTGCATATAAGAACCTTGCCAATGCGAAAGCCTGCGTGGATAAGCATCCCGGATATAGTGTGTTTGATGTAAATGGTGTAAACATCTACACATCGAAAACAACTACATCCGCTGTGCCGTTCAAGGTTAAGGTTGCAATTTCTGACCTTAACATCAGAAAAGGTCCCGGCACAAACCATGCTAGAACCAAATACATCCCTGTCGGTGTGTATACGATTGTCGAAGTGCAGTCTGGCACTGGCTCCGCAAAGGGGTGGGGCAGGCTGAAATCCGGCGCAGGATGGATCGCTCTTGATTACGCTGCCCGCATCTAATTTCATAGCAGGATATCTCGTTTGCCCGTCGTGGAGGTTCATTCCTCTGCGGCGGGCTTTTTCTGCGTTTATGGGGGTTGTTCTTTTTCCTAATGTAACAGAGGGATAGACAAGTTCCCTCGAAACGGAGGACGAGACTATGCAGGTAACAAAGATTACTTCCCCTAAACAGCTACAGTCATATCCCTCAGAGAGAATGACCAACGAACAGCTTCAGAATGAATATAACTATATCCGCGCTGAGCAGATTACACGAAAAATGCTGAAAAAAGGGCTGATTTCCACTGGTGAATATGACCGCATCATGGCCGAAAATCGCCGTGTATTTTCTCCCTATCTTGCCGATTTATATCCAGATAATGCGTTGCTATAGTGCGGACACAGAGGTAATATGTGACCTACCCAAAGGGAGGTGAGACTATGAAACGGATAACAAAAATCGAAGGAAATACAGCATTTTTGAATGCAGTGAGAAAGACCCGCGTGGTTGCCTACTGTCGTGTTTCCACTGGTTCGGATGAACAGCTTTTGAGCCTTGAGACACAGAAAGACCATTACGAACGATACATCAAAGCACACCCGGATTGGGAGTATGCCGGATTGTATTACGACCAGGGCATCACAGGCACGAAGAAAGACAAGCGGCCGGCACTGATGCAGATGGTTGCAGACTGTGAGGATGGACGCATCGACCGGGTTATTACAAAATCTATCAGCCGTTTCAGCCGTAATACTACCGATTGCCTTGAATTGGTGCGAAAGCTGCTCGGCTTGGGTATTCCCATCTACTTTGAGAAGGAAGATCTGGACACGGGTTCCATGGAGAGCGAACTGATGCTTTCCATTCTCTCAAGCCTTGCGGAGAGCGAATCGGTCTCTATTGCCGAAAACAGTAAGTGGAGCATTCGCCGCCGTTTTGAGAACGGTACTTTCAAGCTGGTATACCCACCATACGGTTATGATTACATCGGCGATGGCGAATGGGCAATCAACGAAGAACAGGCCAAATGGGTCAAATTCATTTATTCCGAAACGCTCTCCGGCAAGGGTTCTGATGCGATAGCGTCTGAACTCATAAAACTGGGCGCGCCGACCAAGAAGGGTGGCAAATGGACATCCACTTCCGTCCGTGGCATCCTTTCTAATGAGAAATACACCGGAGACTGCATTTTTCAGAAGACCTACAGCGATGATCAGTTCAATAGGCATAGGAATTACGGCGAGATGGATCAGTTTTATATGGAAGGACACCACGATGCCATCGTCAGCCACGAGGATTTTGAGGCGGTGGCGGCATTGGTGGAACAGCGTGCAAAAGAAAAAGGTATTACCAGGGGTGATGCTAAGTACCAGGTACGATACCCCATGTCCGGGAAGGTGTTCTGCGGAGAGTGCGGTTTGCCGCATAAACGCAGAATGAATTATTCCACCCATATCCAGTATCCGGCACTTACTTGTTCCGGGCATCTGAAGGACAAGAACAGCTGCTCCCAGAAGTTCATCCGTGAAGATGCCTTGCAGATGGCATTCGTTACGATGATGAACAAGCTAGTATTTGCCCACAAGGAAGTCCTGCAGCCACTGCTTACTTCCCTGCGGAGCATCAGTCAGAAGGATGCCATCAGCCGATTGTCTGAATTGGATGAACGGTTAGAGAAAAATGCGGAACGTCAGAATACACTGACCACGCTAATGACAAGAGGTTACCTTGACCCGGCACTCTTCACACAGGAATCCAATGACCTGCTGACGGAGGCACAGGCACTGACCGAAGAAAAAGAGCATCTGGTATTCTCGGTCAACGGAGAGATGAAAAAGACCGAAAAGCTGGCAGACCTCATCCGCTTTTGCAGCCGGGGTGAGATGCTGACGGAGTTTGACGGGGATTGCTTTTCACAGTTTGTGGAGCGGGTCGTGATACACGAAAGGAACGCCGCAGCCTTTGAACTGAAATGCGGATTGATACTGAAAGAAAGGATACGATGAATATGGCAAACCACATCCCATATGGATACAGAATTGAAAACGGTGTGGCGGTCATTGACGAAGGGCAGGCTGAACAGGTGCGTACCCTGTTCAGTGGCTACCTTTCCGGGCTGGCATTGGTACCCGCCGCAGAAGCCGCAGGGCTTACCCTGTTCCACAGCGGTGCCAAAAGGATACTCCAGAACGAGCATTACCTGGGCGATGATTTTTATCCTGCGATTATTGACAGCGAGACCTTTTCCAAAGTCGCAGAAGAGCGGAATCGCCGTGCCGGAGCATTAGGCAGAACCCGGGAGCGGACAACACCGCCGCCTTGCGAAGCAGAGACCGCCTTTATTATAGGAAAGGTCATTCACAAATACGATGATCCATTCAAACAGGCAGCATACATTTACAGTCTAATAGAAAGTGAGGTACAGAATGGCTGAGAAAACGATCACCGTGATTCCGGCGAGAAAACGAGTCGGAAGCAGAAAACAGGTCACGGAAGAAAAACCAAAACTGCGTGTGGCGGCGTACTGCCGCGTCTCCACTGACCGTGACGAACAGGAATCCAGTTATGAGGCACAGGTGGAACATTACACAGAATTCATTGACAGAAATCCTGAGTGGCAGCTTGCCGGGATTTATGCCGATGACGGCATTTCGGGTACCAACACCAAGAAGCGTGAAGAGTTCAACCGCATGATTGAGGACTGCATGGCATCCAAGATCGACATGGTCATTACCAAGTCCATCAGCCGATTTGCCCGCAACACGCTGGACTGCCTGAAATACATCCGCAAGCTTAAAGAAAAGAACATTTCTGTGTACTTTGAAAAAGAAAACATCAATACGATGGATGCCAAGGGCGAAGTCCTTCTGACTATCATGGCATCCCTTGCACAGCAGGAATCGCAGTCTCTATCCCAAAACGTGAAGCTGGGATTGCAATTCCGCTACCAAGCCGGAAAGGTGCAGGTCAACCACAACCGTTTCCTCGGCTACACCAAGGATGATGAAGGCAATCTGGTCATCGTCCCGGAGGAAGCTGAAATTGTTCTACGAATCTATCGAGAGTATCTGGAAGGTGCAAGCCTGTTCCAGATTGGACAGGGTTTGGAATCGGATGGTATTAAGACCGCAGCCGGAAGTGATTACTGGCTGCAAAGCACATTGAAGAAGATTCTCACGAACGAGAAATATATCGGTGATGCACTCCTGCAGAAAACTTACACGGTGGATTTCCTCAATAAAAAGCGTGTTGCCAACAACGGTATCGTTCCGCAGTACTATGTGGAGAACAGCCATCCCGCTATTATTCCCCGCGAGAAGTTCATGAAGGTGCGTGAAGAAATGTACCGCAGGGCGCATATGGAGTGCGGACCTGACCAAAAACGCAGGATTTACAGCAGTCGATACGCTCTTTCGAGCATCGTGTACTGCGCTCACTGCAACGACATCTTCCGCAGAATCAACTGGAACAACCGTGGATGCAAGAACACCGTTTGGAGATGTCTCAGCCGGGTGGAAAAAGACCGCCCATCCTGTACGGCAAGAACCGTGAAGGAAGAACTTCTGCATGAGGTGGTTGTCCGGGCGGTAAACGAAGTCATCACGGGAAGTGCCTCCTTCATCCCCGCCCTGCAGGCAAGTTTTGAGAGATGCCTTGGAGACAGCAATAGTGCGGCCGTGGAAGAGATTGATGCCCACTTTCTGGAACTTCAGCAGGAACTCCTAAAACTGGCAAACGCAAAGCAGAATTACGATGCCATTGCCGATGAAATCGATGAGCTTCGAGCGGAAAAAGAAGAACTGCTTTTGCAGGAAGCCAACAAGGACGGTATTCGCCAGCGCATGGCTGACATGATTTCCTTCCTTCAGAGTGAGCCGGAAGAAGTAACTGAGTACAGCGAATACCTGGTCAGAAGGATGATTGAGAAGATCACGGTGTACGATGACCACTTTGTAGTGGAATTCAAATCCGGGATTGAGATTACGATAAACGAATAAGATGGAAATAACAGTGTGACGCTCAGACTTCTGTCTGGGCGTTTTTGTCGTTCATAGAAAGTTATTAAATGGATACACCTTTAATCATTGACAAGGGATGTCGAAATCTGTATAATTTGGGTAGTGAGATTAAATGGATATCCGAAAAGGGGTAAGACATGGCTGGAAAAGGTAGACCAACTGTAGATGATAAACGTGACAACCAGTATCGGGATCGTCTCAATGATTAGGATAATCAGATGCGTGCATATTGTAGTGAAAAGACCGGACAGCCAAAATCTCAGATTTTTCGCAGGGCATTGGAGTCTTATTTTCAGACCGTTCAGCTGAATGAACTGGAAATGGAAACAGATGGAATTAGCATGAAGCGGGTTATAAAGTGCCCCCATTGTGGTGTCAGCAATGCTATTGACCTTGCTGATTATAGCACCGGAGATTATTCCTCTGAACGACAGATGGGTGCGGAAATCCAGCACTGTTTCGACTGTGAAGGTTATGAATGTATCGGATGCGGACAGACCTTTAAAGTAGAAGGTTATATTAATGAGTATCCTGTCGGAGCATACAATTTCGAAGAAATCAATGTTACGGAGGTTGACGATGTCTGAAGAAAAAGATTTCGACTATGTAGTAGGCAAGTTGCCTCGAAAAGATAAAGACGGAAACGATACCACTGGAGATCGCATCGGCAAGGGGGGCCGGCATCGTGGTGACGGAACCTATTCCGCTGTTGCTTATGATCTGGAAGTGGTCGATGAAGACCCTACCAAGGTTGTCCCTCCAGAGCCGCAGGTCATTGTCCGCAGAGGAGTTGTTGAAGTAGAAAAACGACCTACTCGATATGAGGATTTGCCGTGGTATCAGCAGTTGATTGTGGACGGCATTGAACAGGCACTGCCCATTATTGTTGACAGAGCTGTTGACGGAGCATTCTATTGGGCTGGACGCGGATGGAATGCGGCTGTGAACTACGGTAAGCGGAAAATTGCTGAACGTAAGATAGCAAAGACTATGCCTCAGAAGAATAACGCTGCTACCCATACTGAAGCGCAGAAATCTTCTATGGCGGTAGCAACGCCGGAAAAGATCACTTCTGTCCAGGATGAAATTGATGCCGCGTATGAAAACTACAGCGTCAATATGACCAGCGAAGAGGCACAGAAAGAGTTTGTGGATGCCTTTATCCTTAGACTCCTCAGTGAGAAAAAACTCTGGAAGATTGCCCATGCAAATATCGTTGATTCAGCTGGAAACATTACCGATGGTCGTGCGATGCTCGATAAACTGAGCAGTCCGCTGATGCTTGAGAATATTAACACGATTTTGAAAAACAACCCGGTTCTGCTGGAAACATGGCAGACCATTGCACTGGAAGATATTCTGGGAAGAGAACTTATTGTGGATTCCTGCTATGTTCCTATTGAGGGACAGGCTCTGAGAAAGAATCTCATGTCTCTTTCTGTGTAAAATACGGAGGCAAGATGTCATATGCTGTTATTTTCTACGCTACTTGAAATCAATGATACAATGACAAAGGACTCCTTTATCCAGCTGGTTCTGGAGTGGAATCAGGGCAGTCCTCATGAAGAAAATATAATTCAAGGTATCGAATGGAATGGCGAACGAAATGTCCGATATGGTACCGAGACACTGTGGCTTGCTATCGAGGAATACCGAAATGAGAACATCATCGCGGTTCGCTATGAAAAAACCGAAGCAGATGGTGTGGTCTGGGATACCGACTACGTTATGAATTTTAATGACATGAGAATGTCTATTCAACTCGATCGTAGTTATTTGGAAGAGGCACTGGCCGTTGACCCAACCTTTTCTACACCGCATTTTATCACTCTACTGATAGAACACGGTTATTTGAAGGATGATGGAATTTTGCCAATGCTCCGCAAGCCGATTTTCATTAAAGCTGATAATGTCGACTTGTTGACGGATGTAATCAATGGCACTTCAAGGTATAGACTCCCTGTTGTGTATATCTCCAAAACATACTACGGTGAAGATCCGGTGGATATTTGGAAATTATCTGGAAGGTTGAAAGGTGTTGCCCATGTGCTTGTTGAAGAAGGTACATGGCTGAACGGAAGAATCCGTCGGCAGTGTGATGACAAAAATGAATTCAACGGCGCTATCGGTGTATACTTCCCCAATAGTGCATATGGTCATAAGAAGTATCTATATCGTGCATACGATGGAATTGATGCTGTTCTATCTGAAAAGGTTATTCGTAGTGTAATTCAGTACTGCAACGCTCAAATGATGGATAAGCTGTATACTTGGCAAGGCGTAAATAATGCACTTCTTAGAGATCGATTGAGTATGAGAGGTGCAGAATTGCTGGCGGCTGAATCTGAGAAAAACCGCATGGCAGCAGAAGCAGATGAACTGATTGAATCTGTAGACGAAGACATTCAAAAGCTGAAAAAACAGGTTGAAGAATTGACCCGTGCAAATGAAATCCTTACTTACGAGAACCAAGGGTTGCGCTCTAAAATGAGTAGTGCAGATAATATGCCGATACTGTATTTGGGCGAAGAGGAAGAATTCTATCAAGGCGAAATCAGAGAGATGATTCTGGACGCTATTGCTGAGAAACTCAAAAATCTTGGTGAGAAGACAAGAAGATGGGATGTTCTGACT
>ENA-UEYI01000398-UEYI01000398.1-human-gut-metagenome-genome-assembly--contig:-NODE-398-length-44466-cov-19.086598_pt1 | contig 44466 bp, 33 predicted proteins | sample MGYA00242900_ERZ507916 | MGnify/ENA primary metagenome ERZ507916 (study PRJEB26167, sample SAMN06115521) | human gut metagenome | host: Homo sapiens | place: China:Chongqing | collected 2015-09-02...
ATTAATTATCATTAATTGAACATTAATTATTCCATTAATTTTTTCGTTAATGTTCATTCTCGTTAGGCCGATAAATTACAGTTTATCCACACAATAATGACGATTTCTCAAAAGAATATATAGCTATGGCGGAAGCCTTATGACTTATGAAGCAACAAAAAGACCGCGCGAATCACTTCGCACGGTCTTCAACATGAAAAAAATTACTAATTAAAGTAATCGCTTGCGGGGCTACCTACTTCCCCACAAGGTTTTTGTTTTCTTCAAAGAACTCTATTAGTCTTCGTCGGCAGCCGTCCAATTGTCGCTGCTCCAACCTTTGCCTTCAGAGAAAACTTCGTCAGTTTCTTTGTCACGATTAACCTCTACGCTTGAGAGGGACAGTAAAGCATCTTCAGTGAAGAGGCTCACTGCTTGTGCCTGAGGCTTGATATATGTCTTTTTCATTGTGTAAAAGTCTTTTTGTAGAGGTTAATGATTACTTGATGAATTTCTTACCATTCTGGATGTATACACCACCCTTAACAGGAGCTGCAACGCGACGACCGCTGAGGTCGAATACAGGAGCGTTTACACCATTCTCACCGATAACTACAGTGTTAACACCAGTAGTAGGACCATTGAAGTTCAAAGCAATAGCAGCATTTGAGAGTGCGCTTGCGTTGAGGTATGCCTTGTTTGCAGGAATCTTTGTAACTGAAGCACTGGGAGCGTAGAAACCTACAGCGTTGCTGTTCTTACCAAATACGAGGTAGTTAGCGCGAGTAGCATCGTTAAGCGTAACAACTGTGTTAGTACCTTGCAAATCGCTTGTTACTTCAGCAGTAGTACCGATAGAAAGTGTAGCCTTGTCTGCAGAACCTACGAGAACGAAGCCCTTACCAGCGGGAACGCCTTCAACCTTGTTCATGTTGAGAGCAGATTTGTCGTCGTTGAAAGTACCAACATAAGCTTCAGCATCTGTTACAGCGTTAACATCGAAGGGAAGGTATACAGAAGCAAATTTCTTGCCTTCAACATCCTTCATGGCTACTTCGATATCAGTTGCAGGGATAATATACCATTGAGATGGAGCACTAGCTTCCCAACCTACTGCATTACCACCATTTACGTGGAGGTAGTGATAGTTGACATCATTAGTTGTTGAAACTTCTTGAATCTTTGTGAAGAAGTTTTCAGTAGGGAATTCAACTGTGTAAGTACCCTTGCTCGCTTCATCACCGAGCATAATGTTTTGGCTTCTTGTAACAGGACCAAAATACTTACCTTCTAATATCAAGCTATATTTGCCTTCTTCGCCAGTACTCTTGAAGTAAACAACAGAACCAACAGCTTTGTCTTTACCAGCTTGTGTGTTCATGATGCTTTCGCCTTCTTTGATGTGCAAGAAATGGTTATCATTGCGGTTTACAAGACGGTAGTAGCCTTCCTTGAAAGTATAAGAACTTGCTTCTGAAGCTGCAATAGCTTTGTTGATGGTTGTAAGCGCATTGATATTTTCAACTGTTGGGTTGCTTCCTGCTGCGTTATATGCATTTTTCAAGGCAGTGAGGTTGCCTGCAGTTTCCAAATAAGCTTTACCACCAATAGCACCTTCGGGGGCATTAACCCAAGTGCTAGCATAGTTCATGGCAATACTTGCGGGAGCAAATACACGGCATGAAGAACCACCATCGGTCTTATCATAACCACGAAGCACTTTGACATTGTTAACTTCTTGTGTGTTTACATAATGGTCATCACCATCAAGTTTGAAACAGAAAACATTTCCTGTGATACCACTTTGTGTAGAAGGATAAATTTTAAATTGGTTGTGGTCGTTAGTGGCAGACATTACTGCGGGCTTATTGCCATTTTCAGCTTTTCTCAGTGTAAGTGAAGAACCTGCTGCTTTGTTGTAAATCTTGAAACCCTTTACGATGTCACCAACGAAGCACCAAAGCATGTTGTCTGAGTAGGTAGTTGTTTTCAAGTCTGTAATAGGAAGTGTAACGTCTTGGTCTGCGTTATGGAAGGTCCATACATAGTAATTAGTGCCACCTAATGGATAGTCGTTATTATGCATGTCCATAACATACCAAGTTGCGTTGTCATAGCTTTCAGACTTTGTAAAAGGAAGACTTTCACCAAGGTTAACAGTGTACTCAGTTGTACCAGCTACGATGTTTGCAGGAGACATAGACTCAACGTGAGTGTAGTTTACACCTGATACAGGAGCGTAGCTCTTGTCTCCAGGTAATGCGGCAGTTGTTTTAGTTGCAATTACTACGTCGTTAACATTGTAGTTAAATGTGAGATTAGCAATACCCTCTTCAAAGGTCCAAGTAGAACTGCCATCACTTGCAGCATAGAAACCCATGTTGTTACTAACACCACCATGCCAGTTCCAGCTCAAATCACCATTGTTACCAGCTACGGTGTTAGGGAAAATGTCGTAGTGCTCAGTTTGGTTAGCCTCTAATTTGATCTTCCACTGTTTTGCGTTTTCTTTTGTGTCAACGAAGATAACCTTACCAGGACCACCTTCAGCTTTGTTAAAGCTAACGTACTTTTCGTTTGTTTGGCAATACAAGTAATACTGTCCTTCGTCACCAGCAATAATCTTAAAAAAGGCTACAGCACCCTTGTTCTGGGTTGAACCAATACCTGCTCCGTTAACGGTGCAATAGTAGTTGTTGTTGGGGTTTTTAATCGCAAATAAATGCGATTCGCTGTCTGTTGATGGGGTAAAAACGCCAGCAAAAGCACTTGAGGCACTCAAACCCAGCAAAGTCAGCAAGAAAGTAAATTTTTTCATTCTTGTAGATGGTTTATAGTTTGGTTAATTGATGTGTAATGTTTTGATAAGTGTTTTCGTAGCTAAGAAAGATTTCTCGTCATAGTAAAATGAAAGCAAATTTTTTTTTTGCTCATTTAGCTTAACGAAAAGGTTTATTTGTAAATGTACGTAGTTTTATACGTATATTTATAAAATATTTTAATTTAATGGCGCAAATATAGGGGGTTATTGTTAATTAACCAAATAGGGGGGGTAAAATATGTTAACGAGATTGTTTTTTGTGGGTAATAAGTGGAATTGTGTGTTTTTCTTTAGGTGGGCGACGCGTTTCTTACTGCCTAAATTATAAAACGGGGGGCAGGCCAAGAGCCTGCCCCCCGTTTAGTTGGGAGTTGGGTGTTAGGATTGAGAATGTTATCTTCCGAGCCAAGCCTCGGGGTTGAGGCGGGCCGTTTCCTTACGGAGTTGGAAATGGAGTGTGGCATTGCCAGAGGCATCGGTGGCAATGGTGCCAATCGTCTGGCGTGCCTCGACGTTTTGGCCACGGCGCACAGCCGTAGAGGAGAGGTTGCAATAGACAGACATGTAACTGCCGTGACGCACGATGACGTTGTACATGCCACCGTAGGTGAAGATGGCCGTCACTTCGCCACGGAATACGGCACGCGCTTGTGCTCCTACAGATCCCGTGATGTTGATGCCCTTACTATCGAGTTGTACCCCATTGAGTCCTGCGACGTTGTATGCTCCATAGTGACGCGTGATGCTATATCCTCCTGTGATAGGCATGGGAAGTCGGCCACGGTTAGCTGCGAATGAGGTGCTGAGCGCGCGGTCGGCATTCTCCTCAATCGTAACGGAGGGTGCAGTGGCGGGTTTGGGCGTGTAAGCGGCCACGTTGCGGTTGCGCTTAGTGGCAGACTTTGTTGTGGCTGTAGCCTTTGACCTATTGGTTTTGGCCTTTGCTGCCGTGGCACGGCGAGCAGCGGCCGCATTCCGCTCGCGTTCGGCCTTCTCGCGTGCCGCCTTCTCGCGTGCGGCTTGTTCGCGTTGCGCTTTGGCTTTAGCTTGTCGAGCGAGTTCGGCCTTGCGGCGTCGTTCCGCTTCGGCTTTGCGGCGTCGTTCCGCAGCAGCGATCTCTTGCTGAATGAGTTGGTCGATGCGTGCATTGAGTTGTTCCGCCTTGCGACGCTGTTGAGCAATAGAGCTTTGTAGTTCCTTTTGTCGCTTATTGAGGTCGTTGATGACCTGTTGACGCTCCTGTTGTTGACCTTGTAGTTTGCGCGTTTCGGCTTGTCCCTCGGTGTAGAGGCGGTTCTTCTCGGTCTTAACGCCGAGGAGTTCGTTGCGTTTCGCTTGCACTTGAGCCTCCTTCTGTCGAATAACTTCGGCTTGTGCGCGTTGGTAACGGCTGAACTGCGTCATGTAACGCAAGCGGCGATACATCTGACGGAAGTTCTTGGCCGAGAGAATGAATTGCCACTTCGAAAGGCTTGACTTGTTGCGAAACATATACGACACCGAGCGTTGGTAGCGACGCTTACACACGGCAAGGTCGGCCTCGAGCAGACGGAGTTGCTGTTCAAGCCCAGAAATGGTAGTGGACAATTCGGTAAGTTCGGCATGTATGCCGTTGACGTACTTTTGTTGCCCTTCGATCTGTACGTTTATTACTTGCAGGTTGGCCAGTTGAGAGTTGACGTCCTTCTTAGTAGACTTGAGCATCTTCTCTTGCTGGGCAATGTTATGCTTCAAGGTGGACTGTTGGCGCTGCAAGGAACGTATTTTCTTATTGGTCTGAGCTGGTAGTGAAAGGCTCAGGATACTAAGAAATACGATACAGAGGGTACGAATGGTGAATATATGAAACGACATTTTGTATTGCATCGTGGATTGAATGAGGCCAGCCTTTTCGTTAAGCCCTTTTCGTTAAGCCAAATTTTTGCTATGGCGAGAAAAGGTGCGCGAAAGCGAACTACAATTCTTCAAGAAATTTTTTCAATGTTATGATATCAACTTTTGGAAAAGGAATTTGCTTAAGAATATTAAAATGATGATCGTGGGTTACGATATACTTTGCATTAGCTATAATTGCGCAATCAACGAATTTATTGTCATCTTCATCAGCCTCAATAAGATGAAAGGCATAAGTTGGAGAAATACGGCGTACATTTTTTCGATTTAATATAGCCGTAATGATATAATCAGAAATCAGCGGTGAAAGATTTCTTGCTATAACTTCCGTATATTCCTCTATAATATCGTTCGTTATACACAAGATATATTTTCCGTCAATAAAATCTTGCCATACCTTATAATACTCATTTTGCGCAGAGATAGCCATTATTAAGCAATTGGTATCAAGTACAATATTCATCATTTATGACGGTAAGGAGTTCGTTCATGCAGGGTTTCAAAACTATCGAATTTTTCTTTTGTCATCTTTCCGCTTGCCCATAGTCTATCAATTTCGGCTTTAGCCTTCTTTGCAAAAAAATCAGATATAGTTTGTTTTAAATCTGCCAACGTTTCAGGAGATTTTACCCATTGCATCATATTGAGCAAGTCAATCTGAGCTTGATTAAATACTGTTGTAGCCATAATATATATATGTTTGGCACCTTTTCGTTAAGCCAAATGGGCGAAAGATAGCTTGCTTTCATTTTGCTATGGCGAGAAAAGGTGCGCGAAAGCGAACATTTATTTACATTTGCGAATGTACATACAATATTTGATACTACCAATTTATAAGTGTGAAAAAGTGGGTAAACTTCAATTTGTAGAATAGAACAAGAATAAACATTAACGAAACAATTAATGAAATAATTAATGTTCAATTAATGATAATTAATGTTCAAAACAACGCGCGAAGCGCATAACATAAATAGTTAACGTTTAAGTTTAGGCGCGCTTCGCGCATTGTTTTGAACATTAATTATCATTAATTGAACATTAATTATTTCATTAATTGTTTCGTTAATGTTCATTCATGTTAAGTTTTCAAATTGCTGTTTATGAATGTCTACATTCCCAATTTTCCTAACACCTCTTGTACGGAGCGTTGGGTGTACTTGGACGAGACGGTGGTGGAAGGTTCGATGTCGGTGGTAGCTTTGAGGCTGGAAAGGTTGAGGGAGAGCGAGATGTCCTTCTTTCCTGTGCCCGTTACGGCCATTTGGAGGTTGGTGGGGAAGGGACGACCGCTGAACCGCTCAAAGCTGTCGTAGTTGAAGGCAAACTCTCCACGGTCGGCCTTGTTGGTGCTCTTTACCTGAAGACGGTGAATGGTCTCGTTGTTGGGGTCGGTAAAGAAGCGATAGGTGAGGCGTGGCGTGTCGGTGGGCTGTAAGACGGTTTGATTTGTCTCAGAGCTGACGCTGAATCGATGGAGGTCAGCAGCTTGAAGTTGGTGTTCGCCCGGTAGGAAGAGTTCGTTCCAGAAGAGCGCCTGCAAGGAATAGAAGTCGAGTGAGGCTTGACGCAAGAAGCTAACGTCGGTGTAAGCTGCACGGACGTACTGCTTGTTCATGCGGTCGATAACGAGCACATTGGATGGGGTGAACTCCATGAGTCCGACCTCCATGCCGAGAAAGCGGAGCGAGATACGTACTACCTTGTTGCGCAACATCTGCAACTTGCCGTTTACGCTGAGTTCCTTGCCGCCAATACCCGTGAGACGCACTTTGGTAGTGGCGGTGAGCCCTGAAGTCGTTAACTTTAGATTGGCCACGCGCTTGGTGGTTTCGAGTGCTTGCTGCTTATCGGGGCCAGGCATGGTGATAGTGCTCACCTCCGACTTGGGCAGTGTGGCGCGTGTGGCGTTCTTACTGCTATGACAGGCGGTTAATAAAAGGGGAAGGAATAAAAGAAGGGGATAAATGAGTTTCATTGTTTTCTTTAGTTGATAAGTTTTTTTAGTTGACAGGTTAGCGAGTTGACAAGTTGACGAGTTGACAGGTAAGTTACCTTATATATATAGGAGTACTTGCAACGGGAGCAAATTTCCTTGTCAACTTGTTAACTCGTCAACTCGTCAACTCGTTAACTCGTCAACTAAAACCCTCAAAAAGGTCATCGCCTATAGAGTTTGCGCTTGAGTGTGCGCTTGAGCGTGCGGTCTGTGGTGAGTTGCAGCGCTTTGCGCCAATAGGAGGCAGCTTGGCGGCGGTCGGCGAGGCGAAGTAGAATGTCGCCAGCGTGGTCGTAGAGTGAAGCACTCTCTGAGGCATCAGGCGCGAAGCGAAGGGCCTCTTCAATGTAGATACGAGCTTGGGCGTAGTCACGCTTGAGATAGAGGATCCAAGCGTAGGTGTCGAGATAAGTAGGGTCATTGCCTCGCGCCTCTACTGTGCGCCGACTCATACGTTCCGCTTTAGAGAGTTGCTTATTGTCGAGCGAGAGGAAGTAAGCGTAATTGTTGAGGCAGTCGAGGTTAAGCTCGTTATATTCTAAGGCACGATCGTAGGCGAGGTAAGCCTCCTCCTTTAGTCCGTGACCATGAAGCACATCACCCAAGAGCGCGTTGATGTCGCTTGCCAACTGACGGTCGGTAGACTCGTCGATGCGTTCAACGCCCCGTTGTAACGTAGCAATCGCATCGTGGTCGCGTCCCATGCGATAGAGCGCAATGCCCTCGTAATAATAGAAGGTGACCTCGTTAGGGTCGTAAAGTTCACCTTCGCGACAGGTGACGGCCACTTGTTCCATATTGCCGCGTTGGAGCATAATCTGAAGCACTTGAAGGCGCGCTTTGGTATAGTCTGGCTCGATATTGAGCAACGTATAGAGCGCTTGCAAGAGAGAGTCGGTAGGTATACGGCGCTCGCTGATGTAGTAAGCCTGAAGTTCGGCCATGTCGCGTGACTCTTGTGGCTGCGATAGCGCCTTGCGGAAGAGTTGGAGCACAGGCGTAGAGTCGGCGTGTTGGCGCAGATTGTCCACTGCATAGCCACGCATCGCTTCCAGACGCGCCCCCGACTGCGTGCGCGGGTTGAGCACGACGCGATTGAGGAGGTCGAGGTAGAGCGAGTCCGCCTCGGCAGCCTTATAATAGGCCAATAATGATATCTGAGCGTAACTATTGTCTGGTTCGGCCGTAAGCACGTCGCGATAGATGTCGAGTGCCTGTTCGTGATAGCCGTGTTGGTCGTAGAGGTCGCCTAAGAGTACGCGGTAACGGAGGTCGTAGGGATATTCCGCACAGAGGTCCTCAATGGCTTGATAAGCATGTTCGTCGTCCTTCATGGCGAGGAAAGTCTGAAACTTTTCCATACTGAGTGCTTCGCTCTTGCCATTGGTGCGTTCGAGACGTTCGATAGTACGTATGGCCCCGGCAAAGTCGCCACTGGTCTTGTAAAGCCAGATGAGCGTAGAGAGAATTTCGTCCGTCTCATGTCCTTCGGCCAGTTCTTCATAGAGGTTGATAGCCTCTTGATATTTGGCACTGTTGGCCAGATAGGTGGCGAGCGTCTCTTTATAATAAGGATTGTCGGGTGCTAACTGCACGGCCTTTCGTAGTAGCGAGTCTCCTTGTTGGCGGCTCAGCGTGTCGGAATAAGTCGTGTAGGAGAGTTTAAGTACCCCCATTTCGTAAAGTGCTTCATCGGCCAGCGGATTGATTTGAAGGGCAGCGTTGAGGAGTTCGAATTGCGCATCAATGTGTTCAGCCTCTTTCTGTCGAACGGATTCGAGAAAGAGTTCGTCAAACTGCCGTTGCTGTGCGTAGCTAAGTGGGGGAGGAGAAATCGTCATCGAAGCAGCCGTCGAAGTGTGTGCTACTGAAGCAGCATTCGGCAGCGCATTAACCGTTGGCCTTGCACTATGACAGGCTGTGAATAATAGCATCACGCTGATACACGCAGCAAAGGGCAAGCTTCGTAGGGAGGCTTGCCTAAGGGAATGTGCAAATGAGGGGGAATGTGCAAATGTGCAAATGTGCAAATGTGCAAATGGTCGCATTTTGTTGCTGCGTTGGTGGATGAATTTATTAATGTGCAAATGAGGGGGAATGTGCGAATGCTTGGTAAATGTGCGAATGCTTGGTTAATGTGCGAATGTGCAAATGTGTAAATGTGCGAATGTGCGCATTTTGTTGCTGCGTTGGTGGATGAAGTTGTTAATGTGCGAATGGGGGCAGAAAGACTCAGTTGTACAAAGGCGACAATTTGCACATTTGCACATTCTCACATTTGCACATTAACCAAGCATTTGCACATTTCCCAAGCATTTGCACATTAATTAGCTCCCGTATGTCCGAAGCCTCCTGCACCGCGTTCGGTAGAGTCGAGCGTGTCTACCTCTTGCCATTGTGCTTGTTCATAGCGTGCAATGACGAGTTGTGCGATACGGTCGCCGTCGGTGATTGTAAAGGGTTCGGTAGAGAGATTGACAAGAATAACACCGATTTCGCCTCGATAGTCGGCATCGATGGTGCCGGGCGTGTTGAGAAGGGTAATGCCGTGTTTGAGGGCAAGGCCAGAACGAGGACGCACTTGTGCTTCGTAGCCATCGGGCAGGGCTATGTAAAGTCCTGTCGGGACGAGGGTGCGCTGCATGGGTTGCAGGGTTATATCGTGGTCGAGGTTGGCTCGGAGGTCGAGTCCTGCACTTTGTGCCGTGGCATATCGTGGCAGGTCGTGGTGCGAATGATTGACGATTTTTATATTCATAACAATGCAAAGGTAGTTATTTTGAGGTGAACATGAAATTAAAACGAAAATATTAATGTGGTGAGACGGATAAACTGCAATTTATCGGCCTAACGAGAATGAACATTAACGAAAAAATTAATGAAATAATTAATGTTCAATTAATGATAATTAATGTTCAAAACAAAGCGCGAAGCGCGCCTTAATGTTCATTAATGTTTCCTTCCTCTCAATAAAGTCCCACACATTAGCCACTTATGCACGTATATCAGCCACTTATTCTTTATTTTAAAACCTTTTTAAATAAAATTCTTAATAAAGTGGAAATATTGAACAATTTGTCTTACCTTTGTGGCAATAAAAGGTAAACCTATATTAACAAAAACAGATCCATTAACAATGGGTTTGCCGTAAGTAATCCGATAACTTTAAACCATAATCCTATAAAACCTATTAAAATTATGGCAAATCTCTTTATTAAACACTTATTGTTAGGCAGTGCGATGTGTGCTGGTTCGGCACTGTTGTTGACAAGCTGCATTGACGATTCTTATGACGTCAATAAGATAGACCTAACAATGAAGCTCGGCTCAGAAGGTTTGAGCGCTCCCTTAGGTAATACAGAAAAGATTTATTTGGACGACATTCTCTCTGTAGATGAAAGCGTGAAGCTCGATGCGAACAACCTTTACTACTTAGTAGAAGACGGTACGACCCACTTCAACGTAAAGGTGGACCAGGTGAACACCACCTTTAACGATACGCACATGAGTATGAACTACGAGGTTGTCAATTATGAAAAGGTGCGTGAGCAGTTAGCTGCGGAGGGCATTAACGTGCCCGCTGGCACTCCGCTGCCCATTGCTGCCAACTTCGTGACCGAAGAGGCAGAAGCAGAGGGTAATCAAAGCATCGACTTCAAGATTAAGGACATTAACGACGTATCGTTCGTAGAGAGCATTGCCGTTACGTCTACTCCCATTACACTGAAGCTGTATAAGGAGAACTCATCAAGCAACGTAGCGTTGGGTATCAGGACAGTGAAGGGATTGACAATCAAGATACCTAAAGTGCTCCACGTAGGTGGCTACGATAAGACGAAGTGGGAACTCACGGAAGCTACAGGCAACGCTACCCACCACGTGCTCAAGCAGAAGGGTACACTCACCCTCAACAACGTAGCTGAGGTTGACCTTTGCAATCTCTCGCTCGACCGCGTTGACTTGAACCGCTCAATTGGTAGCTCTAAGGAAATAGTACTCTCTGGCGATGAGGCCAACATCGCGCTCGCTGGTAAGGTGACATTCGGTAACTATAGCAACCGACAGTTTGAGATGCACGAAGGCGACTATGCTTCTGTACGCCTCGACATCAAGGTGGGCAACAACAATCAGCTCACGGCCAACACCGTGACGGGTAAGTTCTGCCCCTCTATCAATCCTACGGTGAATGACATCAACATCGCTGAGTCTTTGCCCGACTTCTTAAAGGACGACGAAGTACGCATCGCTGCTTCTAACCCCACACTCCGCTTCACGTCCGACATGACCAACATACCCGTAGGTATCAAGCTCAGTGGCGACCTTACCTCTGTCTATACTAATGCGTCAGACAATAAGTTGGTTAGCTTGCCCGCTACGAGCATGGAGGCTAAACAGAACAATACCGTTTACTATTACCAAGGCGCTGCCCCCTACGATCCCGAAGGCGAACGCGTAGCTACAGACCAAGCCAAGGTGACAAATCTTAGCAGCTTGATTGAAAAACTGCCTGAGAGCATCAAGGTAGACCTTAGCAATGGTAAAGTTAACGTACAAGATAAGCTCTATACCATTGAACTGGGCCGCAACTACGAAGCCAATGCCGCTTATAGCGTATTCGTTCCCTTCGAGTTTAACGGCGGTCTGACCATTGTCTATAACGACTCAACCAGCAGCATGCACGACGACTTGAAGGACTTGAAGTCGAATGGTACGCTCAAGGTGACAGCCAACGTACTCAACACCATTCCTCTTGGCCTCGTTATAGGACTCGAAGCACGCGACGTGAATGGCGACGTCATTCCGGGTATCACCTTCACTGAAGCTAACGCTGAGGCTGGTGACGGCACCAACGAGAAGGCTTCTGCACTTACGCTCTCGGCCAAGTTGACTCACGAGGACGACTTGAGCAAGATCGACCGCATTTACTTTAAGGTTCGTGCCGAAAGTGGTAACAATGGTAACCACAAATTGGTATCAACCCAATATCTCAAGTTGAACGATATTAAAGTACGCGTTGAGGGCGGCGTAATAGCTGATTTCAACTAATAGTTTTTTAGTTAACAAGTTAACGAGTAGACAAGTTAACGAGTGAGCTTCCATTGTTTATACAAACGAACTTACTCATCAGTTCGTCAACTCAACAACCCAAAAGAAAATTCAACATGAAATTACGTCATATATTATCAATGGCCGCCCTGCTCGCTTTGCCCGCTGTGGCACAAGAGACGTCGACCAACTACTTTATGCAATCGTCGGTCAACCGACATGATATCAACCCCGCCTTGCTTGACAAGCCATACGTGAGCATGCCCCTCTTTATGGGCGACTTCAACGTAGGCACAACGGGTAACTTCGGCCTGAAAACGTTCGTTTACAAAATGGAACCCACTTGGCAAGGCTATGGTGAGAATGGCAACAATCTCACTACCTTTATGCACCCCATGGTCGATGCCAATGAATTCCTTGGTAAGCTGAAGGATAACAACCGCATGTCAGTTAACCTCAAGTACCAACTCTTCGGTTTTGGTTTCAAGGGTTTCGGTGGTATCAACTCGGTAGAGATGAACCTCCGTTCTAACACCAACCTCGCATTGCCTAAGTCACTCTTCGGCTTTATGAAGACGATTGGCGGTCAAGAGGAATACGACGTGTCGAACCTTGGCATTCGTTCTGAGAACTACGTAGAACTCGGACTCGGCCACTCCCACAAGATTAATGACAAACTCACCGTGGGCGGTAAGGTAAAGTTCCTCTTCGGCCTTGCCTATGCTGATGTAAAGGCAAACGATGTGAAGTTCCGCATGGCGGAAGACAAGTGGGCCGTAACGGGTAACGTAGAGGCTACAGCCGCCGTGATGAACACAAAGTTCACCACTTCTGATAAGGTAGACCCCGACGATCCCGACCGTCATCGTATTGACAAATTAGACGACTTCAAGCCAGGCCTCGGAGGTTTTGGTTTGGCCTTCGACCTCGGTGCTACTTATAAGGTAATGGACGATCTCACCGTAAGTGCCGCTCTTACCGACCTTGGCTTCATCAACTGGAAGAACGCTCAGCACGCCTCTTCAGCAGGTGAATGGGAGTTTGAGGGCTTTGGTAAGGGCAAGCACCAAGAAGAAATCCCTGTCAACAACGATGGCCGCGACATTGGTGACCAGTTCTCTGATCTCGGCGACGAGTTAGGCAATGCCTTTGCCGTTTACGACGATGGTTGCAAGTCAACCAGCCGTGCGTTGGCTGCCACACTCAGTTTAGGTGCAGAATATACCTTACCCGTTTATCGCAACCTTCGCTTCGGCTTCCTCTACCAAAGCCGCATGGCAGGTCGCCACAGCTACCACCAAGGCCGCTTCTCAGCCAACATTGCTCCTGTAAAGTGGTTTGAGTTCGCAGTAAGCATGGGCTTTACCAGCACTGGCGTTCAAGGCGGTATGGTAGGTAGTCTCCACGCTAAGCACTTCAACATCACGCTTGGCACCGACCGCTTCTTTGGCAAGTTGAGCAAGCAGGGCATTCCTTTGAACCGTGCTAACAGCAACGTTTCATTAGGCATCTCTTTCCCATTGTAAAAAAATCCATAAGGCCTCTCCCCCTAACCCCTTCCCTCGACCAGGGAGGAGTTAGGGGGAGAGGCCTCAAATGTAGTTGTAGATTTTGCCTAAAAGCCCCTTTTGTTGTTCTATAATTCCGAAAACTGTGTAAAATCTAAAAAAATACTTGCATTGTATAAGTTGTCCCCCTACCTTTGTGAGCAGATATTAGAAATAAATACCTTTATTAACGCATAAGCTATCAACAGCGTGCGAACATAATCTCTCATTCGCCCTCAGTTGTTGTGCGTTACATTACGAACCTAAACTAATCGATAAGAAGAAAATGAAAAAGTTGTTTCTTACTCTCGCAGTTGCAGCAGCATCTCTTACTGCAAGTGCACAAGTTTATGTAGGTGGCGAAGTAGGCCTCTGGCGCAATAAGGATGCCAATCACACTAACTTCACTATTAAGCCCGACCTCGGCTACAAGCTCTCTGATAAGTGGGACTTAGGCATTGGTATTGGTTACGAACACAATTATAAAAACCACGTTAAGACGAATAGCTTCGAGGTAGATCCTTACGCTCGTTGGTCATACGTTAAGTTTGGTCCTGTTAGTCTCTTCCTCGACATGGGCTTTGGCGTAGCTACTTATAAGACAAAGATTGGTGACCACTCTTCTGACGCTCAGGTAGGTTGGCGCGTAGGTGTTCAACCTGGTGTAAAGGTAGGCCTTTGCAAGAACCTCGACTTCATTGCTCACGCTGGCTTCCTCGGTTATCGCGAGGCTGATGATGCCAACTGCGCTTATGGCGAAGATGGCTTTGGCTTCAACTTCTCTGGCAATAACCTCAACTTCGGTGTAGTTTATAACTTCTAAAAAACGCACCTTCCAAACTCATAATTTGGAATACAGGTAAATTCAAATAAAAAACGGAATCACTCACGTTCGTGGGTGGTTCCTTTTTTTCGTGTTTAAAACGAAGAAATGAACATTAAGGCGCGCTTCGCGCTTTGGCTTTTGAACATTAATGATATCCATACATTTTCAGAACTTTTGATTTATCTTTCATGTTTCATTTTTTTTGTTATAAAGTAATTGAATATCAGTCATTTCGGAAAGTGAAACATACGACTTTAATGTTTCATTTTTAGTTTCATTTTTCATTTTTCAAAACACTGAGGGAGCGCTTTCACGCTCCCACAGTGTTCTTGAATCGCTCCCACGGAGGTTTTAAATCGCTCCCACAGTGTTTTTGTTTTTCTCCCACAGTGTTTTTTAGAATGAAACATTGAATCCAAAAATGAAACATAAAAGTCGCATGTTTCAGCCTTCAAAAGATTTGATAATCAATAGGTTGAAACATAAAAATGAAACATGAAAGCAAAAAGCACCATTGGTAAAATATACGTAAGCCAATGCCTATTTAGGGCATTCTGAAACATTTCGTAGAGGCTTTTAAATTGCAATTTGTCTTTAATTTCGTTTAGATACAAAGTTAACGGGTTGACAAGTCAGTTATTCACTTACTTGTCAACCCGTTAACTATTTATTGATTTTGGTCTAAATTACTGTAACTTTTGCTTGATTTCAACCTCTTGGAAGGTTTCGATGATGTCGCCCTCCTTGATGTCGTTGCAGTTGGTGAGTGAGATACCACACTCAAAGTTGGTGCTAACCTCCTTCACATCGTCCTTGAAGCGCTTGAGGGCATTGATCTCGCCCGTGAAGATAACGATACCGTCACGAATGAGGCGTGCCTTGTCGCTGCGTTTCACCTTACCGTCAATTACGTAGCAACCTGCCACATAACCTACCTTCGAGATGTGGTAAACCTGACGTACCTCAACATTGGCAGTTACCTCTTCCTTGATAACGGGTTCGAGCATACCTTCCATAGCTACCTTAACGTCCTCAATAGCATCGTAGATGACTGAGTACTGACGGATTTCAACACCGTCGCGTTCGGCCAATTTGCGTGCTTGTTGTGACGGACGTACTTGGAAACCGATGATAATAGCTTCAGAAGCGGCAGCGAGCGTAACGTCGTTTTCGCTAATCTGACCTACACCCTTGTTAATTACCTTCACTACGATATTCTCAGTAGAAAGCTTGATGAACGAGTCAGCCAAGGCTTCCACTGAACCGTCAACGTCGGCCTTAACAATGATGTTAAGTTCGTGATAAGAACCCATCTTGAGTCGCTTACCAATCTTCTCGAGGGTGAGGACTTCGCGCGTACGGAGGTCTTGTTCGCGCTGTAACTGTTCGCGCTTGTTGGCAATTTCGCGTGCCTCTTGTTCCGTCTCCATTACGTGGAACTGGTCACCAGCTTGAGGTGCACCATTGAAACCGAGTAATGTAGCGGCCATTGAGGGACCTACATTGTCGATGCGTGCGCCACGCTCGTTGAACAATGCCTTGACGCGGCCATAGTTGGTACCAGCCAATACGATGTCGCCTTGGTGGAGCGTACCATTCGAAACGAGGATAGTAGCTACATAACCACGACCCTTGTCGAGTGATGACTCGATGACTGTACCCGTAGCCTTGCGGTTGGGGTTGGCCTTGAGTTCGAGCATATCAGCCTCGAGCAATACCTTCTCGAGCAATTCCTTCACACCCGTACCCTTCTTGGCACTAATGTCTTGGCTCTGATACTTACCGCCCCATTCTTCAACTAAGAAGTTCATGGCTGCCAATCCTTCCTTAATCTTGTCGGGGTTAGCGTGAGGCTTATCTACCTTATTGATAGCGAATACGATAGGCACGTTGGCTGCTGTGGCGTGGGCAATGGCCTCTTTGGTCTGAGGCATGATGTCGTCGTCGGCAGCGATGATGATGATAGCGATATCAGTCACCTGTGCACCACGTGCACGCATAGCGGTGAAGGCTTCGTGACCCGGTGTATCGAGGAAGGTGATGTGACGACCATTCTCAAGCGTTACGTTGTAAGCACCGATGTGCTGCGTAATACCACCAGCTTCACCTGCGATAACGTTTGACTTACGTACGTAGTCGAGCAATGAAGTCTTACCGTGGTCGACGTGTCCCATTACGGTAACAATCGGAGCTCGCGGTTCGAGATCTTCAGGCGCATCTACCTCTTCGGCAATGGCCTCTTGTACGTCAGCTGCAACGTATTCTGTCTTAAAGCCAAACTCTTCGGCCACGAGGTCGATCGTCTCAGCGTCCATGCGTTGGTTGATGCTGACCATGATACCGATGCTCATACACGTACCAATAACCTTCGTTACGGGTACGTCCATCATCTGTGCCAATTCGTTAGCAGTAACGAACTCGGTGAGCTTCAATACTTTGCTTTCAGCCTTTGCTTCGCGACGTTCTTCTTCAGCACGTGCGTGTTGCTGTTCGCGCTTTTCCTTACGATACTTAGCACCTTTACTGCCCTTTTGCTTGCTGGTGAGGCGTGCCAACGTTTCCTTTACTTGCTTAGCAACGTCTTCTTCCGTTACCTCGGGCTTTTGTTGCTCCTTGGCACGGCGATTGCGATTCTTGTTGTTGCTCTTGCTATTGTTGCCTTGGCCATTTTGGTTGTTGCGGTTTTGATTATTGCCGCCCCCATTGTTGCCATTATTGTTGTTACGCTTCTTACCGTTGTTGTTGCCATTCTGCTTAGGCTGATTAGCGGCATTGTTAACGTCGACACGCTCCGTGCCGATGCGGTTGCGCTTCTTGCGTTGGCCGTTGCCATTGCCTTGAGCCTGACCGCCCCCATTCTGACCGCCACCGTTGTTATTCTTATTACGGTCGCGACGGCGCTCGTCCTTCGACTTCTTTTTCGGACGTGTGGTTGAGTTAATAGCGCTGAGGTCGATGGTGCCAAGCACCTTGGGACCAGAGATTTCGGTTTGTGTGCGGAGTTTAAATACGCCGTTTTCTTCTTCGCCAATAGCCTTAGCGCGTTCTTCAACTGAGGGGCGAGTGTTTTTGGGTTGATTGCCGTTCTTGTCTTGGGTCATAAGTGGGTTGTTGGAAGGAGTTGAGTCGTTGGCAGATGCCTTCACTGCTTCCTCTGTCTCGGCTTTAGTGTTAGTTGCTTGAGATGTTTTGGCAGCGGCTGCGTCAGCCTGGGGCTTCTTTTTATTGTCTTTTTTATTATTGTCAGATTTTTGAGACTTTGCATTGTTGGCTGCAGAAGTTTGTTCTGCTGCATCGAGGTCGATGTGTCCTACAATGTGTGGCCCTTTCACTTCGGGCACAACCGTTTCAACCATTTGGCTTTCGGCCTTGCGCGCTGTTTTGGCTGAGCGTTTTTTCTCTTGACGGTCTTGCAACTGTTCTTCAGCCTTGCTGCGTAAACTCTTGTCAGCGCTGAAGGCACTCTTCAAGAGTTCGTATTGCTTATCGTCAAGCTTTTGATTAGGGTCGTTGGTTGCCACTGGTGCACCTTTCTCTTTTAAGAGATCGGTGATAGACTGTAGTCCAACGCCAAATTCTTTAATTGCTTTATTTAATCTGATACTCATGCAATGTGATTAATGGTGGCTAATGTTTCTTTTAGGGTTAGGAGGTTAAGTTGGGGTTAGGAGGTTAAAAAAGTTAGTATTGTTAATTTTATTGTAATCAACATTGTAATCAACGTAAGGTAACATTATAACCTCATAACCTAAAAACCTTCTTTTTTAGGGAGTGAGTCCGAAGGAGCCAACACTCATTTAGGGAACATTAGCTTTCGGCACCTGCTTCTTCAGACGCAGGCTGGTTGGTAGGCTCAGCAACTTCAGTTTCGGGAGCAGCAGGAGCTTCGGGTGAAGCAGGAGCGGGGGCGTTGTTGTCGCTCTCGAACTCAGCACGGAGTACGCGCAAGAGTTCGTCGACAGTATCCTCTTCGAGGTCGGCCTTTTCGATAAGCATCTCGCGTGGAGCGTTGAGTACGTCCTTGGCTGTTTCGAGGCCAATAGACTTGATGGCATCGATTACCCACTGGTCTATTTCGTCAGCGAACTCGTCGAGGTAGATGTCTTCTTCGGTATTCTCTTCACCCTCCACTTCGCGGAATACGTCGATGGTGTACTCTGTAAGCATAGAGGCGAGTTTGATATTCATACCTCCCTTACCAATAGCGAGGCTAACTTCTTCAGGGCGGAGATAAACTTCGGCCTTCTTCTCTTCTTCGTGTAGTACGATGCGTGACACCTGTGCGGGGTTTAACGCACGTTGAATGAAGAGAGACGTATTGGTAGTGAAGGGGATAACGTCAATGTTTTCGTTATGCAACTCACGCACGACACCGTGAATACGGCTACCTTTAACACCTACGCAAGCGCCTACGGGGTCGATGCGGTCGTCGTAGCTTTGAACGGCAATCTTGGCACGTTCGCCTGGAATGCGTGCTACGCGGCAAAGGCGGATAAGGCCTTCAGCAATCTCAGGAATTTCATTCTCGAGCAGACGCTGCAAGAAGGCAGGAGCTGTACGTGAAAGGTAAATCTTAGGATTGCCGTTTGAATTGTCTACGCGATCAATAACGGCTGTTACGGCGTCACCTTTGTGGAAGAAGTCGCGGGGGTTCTGTTGTGACTTGGGCAGGTAGAGTTCGTTCTTCTCTTCGTCCATGAGTAAGGTTTCGCTCTTCCATGTCTGGTAAACCTCGGCAGTGATGAGTTCGCCCACGCGGTCTTTGTATTTATTATATAAGGCGTCGTGTTCGAGCTCGAGGATTTTGCTAGCCAAAGTTTGACGAAGTGTAAGAATGGCGCGGCGACCAAAGTCTGCGAAGTGGATTTCTTCAGAAACGTCTTCACCCACTTCATAGGTGGCGTCAATCTGTTGTGCTTCGCTCAGTGATATTTGCTTATTGGGGTCTTCTACCTCGTCGTCGTTAACGACAACGCGGTTGCGATAGATCTCGCAATCTCCCTTCTCGGGGTTAACGATTACGTCGAAGTTTTCGTCCGAACCAAAGATTTTGGCTATAACGCTACGGAAGCTTTCTTCGAGCACACCCACCATGGTAGTGAGGTCGATATTTTTATTTTGCTTAAACTCAGCAAAGGTTTCGATGAGACTTGCTGTCTCTTGCTTTTTCTTAGCCATGCTTGATGCTTATATTTTTTGTTAACAGGTTAAGTTGACAAGTTAACGAGTTGACGAGTTAACGGGTAGGTTAGTCCTATCAGTTAACGAGTTGACAGGTAATATGTTTTAAATGGTAACTTACTTGTTAACTTGTCAACTAAGGAGTCTACTTAAAATCGATTACGTACTTAGTTTGTTTCACTTGGTCGAAGCTGAAGTGAACGGTGCGTTCGACGAGTTTAGGACGCTTCGCGCCCTCTTCTCTTACTTTCTCTTCGAAGGTGAGTGAGAAGCCTTCGGGTGTAACATCGCCAAGTGTTCCTTGTAGTTTTTTCCCCTCTGTAGTGAGCACTTCGACGCATTCACCCTGATGAATTTCATACTGTTTGAGTACTTTGAAGGGCTGTCCGATGCCAGCGCTGCCTACTTCGAGTTCAAAGTCCTCTTCTTCACGATCAAGGTGGCTTTCGATAAACCGGCTGAGTTCAACGCAGTCTTCAATCCAAACGCCCTCTTCGTGGTCAATTTCTACTACGATGCGGTCGTCTGCACTAATGGTTAGATCAGTAAGGAAGTATTCTTTCCCCTCCAACCACTGTTCCACCAAATTCTTTACAAAGTTCTTGTCAATCATTCGTTGTTGTTGAGTGGTAAAATAATGAGTGAGGAACTTTTTAGAAAGCCCCTCACTCAATCTTGTTTGCAAAGATACGCATATTTTATCATTCATGCCAACAATCAGTATAACATTTTTAGAACTCTGTAACGAATTGTGTGGGCAAAATGTTTTAATGACATGTGAACTAGTGCTAAATCTTTAGTTTAGCGGTAGTTTACATTAGCAAATGTACGACATCTTAATCAAACGCGCCACGCTGAGCCGTAAAATCGTGAATAGATAGAGATTTGGGGTAGGTGATAGAGTTACATTTCGTCTTTCTGCAGACAAAAAAGTACTGCAAGTACTCAATGAATGAGTACTTGCAGTACACGTGTATTATAGGTCTTTAATTAAGTAGAACTTACTTAGACTCATTGATAGTACAGATGCTGACGCGGTTCCAGTCAGCCTCAGAGAACATATTGCCTACGCCTTGACCTTCAGCGTTGATGCGGTTAGCAGCAATCTTGTATTTGTTAACCAAGATAGTCTTAACAGCTTCAGCGCGTGCCTTAGCAATCTTGGCGTTGATTTCAGCACTACCCTCGGGTGATGCGTAACCCTTGATGTCAACAGTGCTGTTCTTGTGATTCTTCAAGAAAGTAGCAACGCGCTCAACGTTGGGGAGCTGTGAAGCGTCAACGATACTCTTGCCTTGACGGAAGGTAACTGTCTGCTCGAGTGAGTTGGTGCTATTAGTGATAGTCTTTGTCTCAATAATGGGCTTCTGATTGCGAGCGTCGTTGAGTTGCTTCTGGAGGTCGCGCTTGTCAGCAGCGAGCTTAGCTAATTGAGCGTCCTTGTCGTTAACTTGTGAACGGAGGTCGTTTATCTTAGCATTCAAGCCATCAACTTCAGCTTGGTCGTAAGCCTTGAGGAAGCTCATGTAGTGCTTGCCATTGCTCTTGTTCTTGAAGTGATAAGCAACGCCAGCCATGAGTTCGAAGGCTGCCATGTCCTTGTGGGTAAGGCCAGGTTCGATGGGATTGAAGCTCTTGTCATCAGTCATGTTGAGAACGATAGAGGGCTTGATACCGATAGTCCAAGCCTTCTTTTGGCCCAAATTGAAGTTGAAGTTTACGCCATACTTGCTGGTGAGGTAGTCATGGTCTTCACCAGGATAGTAATTACGACCCCAACCGATGCCCACTGCGAGTTCAGTTTCGAACAAACGGGGCTCGCCTTTGTAGCCGCAGAAGATATTAGAGAGGTTCAAACGACCCATTAATGTGAGGTTGTGAGCATCGAATATGTTCTTGCTAGGAGTAATGTTGTTAGCTGCTGTGAGTTGTGCACCTAAACCAAAGATAGGAGTGATTTGCTTATTAATCTCAACACCATAGGTAGCACGAACGTCCTTGATGTAGTCAGACTGCGTGAGGGGTACGATGCCACCGCCTACGAGACCTACTGACCAATTGTCAAAGAAACGTGAACCTTGTACGCTCTTTTGAGCACTTGCAGTGAGCATAGCTAAGCTCATTGCTGCAATAGTAAAGAACTTTTTCATTGTGGTTGTTATATAAAAATGTTTTGTTGATATGCGATTATTATAAACGGAACAACACGCTTTGCTATATATATGTATATATAGATGTATTGCGCGCATCGCATTGCGCTATCATACCCACTCAAGCAGTGGAGTATATAATCGTAATGAGTGTGTGATTCCGCTTCTAGGGAACAAAAATACATAAAGAAACAAAAAATGCAACGCTTTTTTCTAATTATATACTAAATGGAACATTTTTTCTGAAAATTCGACTGCTTGTTTTGGCCATATCAGTGCGAAAAGTTACTTTTGTGGTGTGAAATTTGCGCTCACAGAGTGCTCGTTACACGTAAACGTATTTAAAATTACATAAAATCATTTCATTCCCATGGAAAATCAAGAACAAAATGATGGTCAGTTGAAGATTGAGCTGACTCCCGAAGTAGCAGAAGGTACTTACGCTAATCTTGCTATCATTACTCACTCAAGCGCAGAAGTTGTTTTAGACTTTATTCGTGTACTCCCTGGTGTACCTAAGGCCAACGTTAAGAGCCGTATCGTATTGGCTCCTGAGCACGCTAAGCGTTTGCTCTTTGCCCTTCAGGACAACATTCAGAAGTACGAAAAGGCTTTCGGCCCTATCAACTTGCCAGGTGCTGCTGAACCCGCACAACAAGGTGGTCGCACGGCTACTCCCTTTGGTGTACCCGAAGGCAATGCCTAATCAATAAGACTCTATCTTTATATTTTTATTCATAGGCTGTTTGCTCCGCTCTTTTAATGTTTTAAAAGAGTGGAGCATTTTTTTTGTTATAGTTCGAAAAGTTTAAAATATTTTATTCTTATTCGATTATAGTCACTATATTTGCAAAGAGAAACTGAATAAGGGTATTAACAAACGTTTTGTACGCTATGTTGGACTGTTTCTTAACAATAGTGTACAATATGTTTCAAAAAAGGTGTCTTATGAAAAACATTACACTCCTTTCTGCGCTACTACTTACTTTAGGTAGCGTAAGTGCGCAAGCACAGATGACAGTTCGTCGTGCCCCACATAGTACTTCGCCTCTTGAAACGTTGAAGGCGAAGGTGGCTCGTTCAATGGGAAAACTTTCGTTTAAGGATATCAAGATGGTGAAGGACCAACGTTCTGCAGCCGTTCGCTTGGGCATCATGGCCCGTCAGCGCCGCGTTGCGCAAGAAGAGGAAAATCATCACCAATACAAGCCCCAACATCAAATAGAGTATGTCGTAAATGATGACACGGGTGAATATGAGAAGTCGGTTGAGTATACTTTTACTTATGCTCCAAATGGTGAAGTCGCGACACAACTCACTGACAATGGTACAACGATTGTTAAGTCAGAGTATACGTACGACGGCAAATTCAATGTTACTTGCTTGTTAAATTCAGAGTCGACTGATCATGGAGTGACTTATACTCCCTCTGAGAAGCGCGACCAAGTGTTCGATCCCATTGTAGAGGACTTGGTTATTGAAAAGAACCGCTATGAGTGGAATGGTAGTGATTGGGGCGAAACGGGTGATGCCTATAAGCGCACTATTACGCGTGATGCTGATAACAATGTTACATCGGCCGTTATTTCAGTGCCTTATAATGGTCAGTATGAGGACACAAAACGTGTTACAAATACTTTCGACCCTGTAACGAAACTGTGTGACACATACAAGTTTGAAGAACTTGGTTATAACGACGAAGGCACTGACCTCGTGTGGAGCGAATCCGACGCGCTGAAGGATATCAAGTGGAACGAGACGAATGGTCAGTTGGTCAGTGACTATAGTGACTGGATCAATTATGATAACGTCATTTCGTCTGCTACTTTCGTGTACCATGAGGACGGTGATGAGGTGACAGGCGGCTACATCACGGTAGATTATGACCCCGAAGGCTATTATCAAGAAGTGATAGATTACTCTGTAGCCTTCCCAGGCAAAGAGATGACCACCATTACCGTTGACAACGATAAAGGGGAGTCAGTTTATGAACACAAGTACTATAAAGGTAGCGAAGAAGGCGTGGAACTCACGGAGGACGATCTGCAAGAACATGAGAAGTCTATCTACCGTTATGATGAGAACGATAATCTTGTCTTTGAGGCAAACTACATGCTCAATGAGGAGGGGACGGAACTTGAACAGGTTGACGGCACACGCTATGACTATACATACGACTCAGAAACGGGTGCTGAGAAGGAACTCGTCGTTAGCACTTACGACTACGATTCTGGCAAATACATGCCTATGATGAAAATCGTAACCGATGCTTATACTGACCTTACGGCTGGTATTCATGGTGTGAAGAATGAAGTGAAGAGTGCTCCAGTTGAGGTATATACCTTGCAGGGTATTCGCACCAATTCAACCGATAGCAAGGGCGTGTACATCATTCGCCAAGGCAATGTGGTAAAGAAGGTGGTAAGATAAGAAAAAAAAGAAAATCCTCTCCCCCTAACCTCCTCCCCGACTGGGGAGAGGGTTAGGGGGAGAGGCTAAATTGTAGTCTGATTGTCTGTAAACCTTCCTTGTTATTTTTTTCGAACCTTATTGTGGAAAGTAATAATTGTTTAGCCATTCAAAGCGAACGTCAAGGAAGTTGACCAATTTAGTAACTTCTTCGTCAAGGTCAACACCATTGTTCCACCGTTCAGCGTTGCAGAGGGCAGACGGGCGAATGAGTTCTGCTTTACGCTTAATCGTATTAATCAAGTTTTTCCTATTGGTATAGAAGTGACGAAAGCGTTGTTTTACTCTCTCAAAGAAGAAGTCCTTTGCAAGTAATTGTTTAAACCATACAGCTTCGGCAATGTGTAAGCCTTCGGGGTTTCTAAGGTTCTCTGCATGTTCTTCAAAGCAGTTGCCGAGAGAGAGGTCGAAGTCCCAAACGGGTCCCATATAGAGTTTGCTTGAGAGCGTAATGTGCATATTACATGAAGCAAACATGCTCGCATCAACGTTTTTGGTTATCTCGTTGATAAGATACCAATCAACGTAACTATCTATGTCAATAAGATCGTCAATAGACATGCCATTAGATGCGATGCCGTTAGGAGCATAGATAGCTTCTTCGCAATAGTTGACATAGTCAGAGAGGTACTTATACTTAGCATCGTCGGCTGCGTCGCCTTCAAAATCATGGATAGCTAATATGAGGCCGCATTTTGTCTTGATATAAAGCTCGTCGTTGGTGATACGATTGCTAGGCGTAACTTCGAGTAGGTAACCATTGTTACCAATGTTGAGTTTCGTCTCGCTAATGCCTACTTTGTCAGTGATTTGATAGGTGCCGCGATAGTCGTCGTTAAGGTAAACGTCGGCATAAGCTGAGTTAGGCGTCCACTCTAAATTGCTGATGCGCGATAAGGCAAATCCCACTTCGTTGCGCAACATACTATTATCAAATGGGTTAGAGAGGAAGATGTAGGAACGTTCAGCTGGAAGTCCTGCTATGCTATAGCGCGTTTGCAACTTTACCTTATATGGCTTTTTCTCACCAGCCAACCACGTAGAGTTGCCCCGACCTGCAATGGTCATATAGTTGAGGCTTTCGTTAGTAATTCCGTCAAGCGTACTAACTTCAGTAAGGGTGCCATTCGTCTTTTGTTCTTTTTCAATAGGTCCATCCGCTGTAAGTTTGATAATGGGTAGTCCGTTATTGCAGAGAGAACTACTACTGATTTCGTTAGTCGTAGATGTTACGCAGACGCTATCAATTAGTTCGACAGGGATGCTAATCTTTTGATATCCTTTGTTGATATAAATTTTGAAGGTTCGATTGTTTTGTGCCGCTGAAAAGAGAGGTATCAATAGTGATAAGAGGGATAGTCTAATCGTTTTGTGCATAAAAAAGATGTAAGCAGTCATATTTCTTTTCTTCTGGAGTCCAATCTTTGTAAGGATACGAGCGGAGTGAAGAGTTATAATATTTGCGATCGCCTGTGACCTCATGTGTGATGAAAGGAGCACGCTCGTAGGCTTCATTCTCGCTGCTTAGTTCGACCTCGGCTACGATGAGGCCTGCGTTGTCACCTAAGAATTCGTCCACCTCGTAGGTGTGGTTACCCACAGGGACAAGCCAACGATACTTGTCGATAATACCAGGTTCGCAAAGGGTCATGAGTGATAGCGCCTCGTCCTTTGTTATTTCCTTTTCAAACTCATAGCGCGAGAGCCCCCCATTGAGTGATGGCCCTTTGATAGTAAGGTACCCTTTGTCGTCGCGCAAGCGTACACGTACCGTACGACCACGTCCACTGCAGATGTAGCCCTGCATGATGTGGCTATGAGAAGTGGAGAGTGATTTGAAATCGCCCTCCACTAAAAATTTACGTTCTATTTCGAGTGCCAAAATAGGAATGTTTTTTGTTGGATTGATTACTGTAAAGCCCAATAAGCTGCGGTGCCTAAAGCTGCGATGAGTAACAAGACAATGATAATGCCTTTGATTACATTCATGGCTTGACGGCGCTCCATAGCCTCACGAGCCTTTCTCTTTAGATTGTGTTGTACTTTATTCATGGTATATTATTTTTAAGAGTTAACATGTTAACAAGCAAGTAACTTTTTCTTGCTATTTACATTCAATCATTTGCACATTTGCACATTCTCGCATTTGCACATTTACTACTCCTCATTGCCTTTGTCGGCAAACTCCATGAGGTAGGCTTTGATGAATCCGTCAATCTTGCCGTCCATTACGCCGTTAACGTCGCTGGTCTGAAAACCAGTGCGGTGGTCCTTTACGCGGCGGTCGTCAAATACGTAGCTGCGAATTTGGCTACCCCATTCGATTTTCTTCTTGCCAGCTTCGATTTTGGCTTGTTCAGCCTTGCGCTTTTGGAGGGCGCGGTCGTAGAGTTGTGAACGGAGAAGGCGCATGGCATTCTCACGATTTTCGAGCTGCTTACGGCTCTCGGTATTTTCGATGAGGATTTCTTCTGTTTCGCCTGTGTCAGGGTCAGTGTATTGATAGCGCAAGCGCACACCCGTCTCAACCTTGTTGACGTTCTGTCCGCCAGCACCACCTGAACGGAACAAGTCCCATGATATTTTAGAAGGGTCAACGTACACTTCAATTGTGTCGTCTACCAAGGGCGTTACGAATACGGAAGCGAATGAAGTCATACGCTTTCCTTGAGCATTGTAAGGCGATACACGTACCAAGCGATGCACACCATTTTCACTCTTGAGGTAGCCGTAGGCAGAGTCGCCTTCAATCTCCATTGTCACGGTTTTGATACCAGCTTCATCACCGTCTTGTAGGTGAGAGATGTTACACTTATAGCCGTGACTTTCGGCATAGCGCATATACATACGCATCAGCATCGAAGCCCAGTCTTGACTCTCAGTGCCGCCCGCACCAGAGTTAATCTTTAAGACGCACGACATTTGGTCTTCCTCTTGGCGCAGCATATTGCGCAGCTCGAGTTCTTCTATGGCTTCAATGCACTTAGCATAAGCTTCGTCCACCTCCTCTTCGGTTACCATTTCCTCCTTATAAAAGTCGAAGGCAAGGGTGAGTTCGTCAACAAGCGTTTTAACGTGCTTGTAACCTTCAATCCACTTTTCAATGCCTTTCACCTTTTTCATTTGTTCTTCGGCACGTTTAGCATCGTCCCAAAATCCAGGGTCTTGCGTGCGGAGTCGCTCTTCTTCGAGCTGCATCGTTTTGGCATCTATATCGAGGTAGCGGTTCAATGCTGCTACGCGGTCTTGGGCATCTTTCAGTTGGTCAGAAGTGATCATGTATTGTTCTTTTTCGTTTCTCTTTATTTGTGGGGTGACGAGTCCTTTTTGTTAACGAGTTAACAAGTAGACAAGTCAACAAGTAAGTTTGTTTTATTTTTAAAGGTAACTTGTTCGTTAACTTGTCAGCTCGTCAACTTGTTACCCCGTCAACTAAAAATCATTTCGTTGCTGCCGCAGCTTCGGCTTCTGCTTCGGCATAGATTTGTTCGATTTGTTCAGCATAGTGGTCATACACTACGCGGCGGCGCACTTTAAGCGTATTGGTAAGTTCACCATTATCCATGGTGAAGGGGTGAGACAACAAGATAAAGCGCTTAATCTGCTCGTAGTGAGCAAGGTCTTGTTGCAACGTTTCGATACGCTCTGTGTAGAAACGAATGATTTCGGGTTTCTTGCATAATTCCTCACGGTCCTTAAACGTAATGCCATTGTCTTGTGCATACGTTTCGAGCAGGGCATAGTTAGGAACTATCAGTGCGCTGACGAATTTACGCTTGTCGGCCACGATGACAGCTTGGTCGAAGTAACGATCAAGTACCAACTTCGACTCAATCATCTGCGGCGCGATATATTTACCATTCGACGTCTTGAAGAGGTCCTTAATGCGCTCGCGTAGGTACAATTCGCCATTCTTCATAAAACCAGCATCGCCCGTATGGAACCAACCGTCTTCGTCAATCGCCTCTTTCGTTTGGGAGTCTTTCTTGTAGTAGCCCTTTGTAATGGTTTTGCCACGTAGCAAAATTTCATCGTTCTCGCCAAATTTGATTTCAATATTATCAATGAGGCGACCGACAGAGCCTAATGAAACGGGTTTCCCTGGGATGTCGCACGATACAGTAGCCATACTTTCTGTCAAGCCATAGCCTACTACCATATTGATGCCAGCTGCATGAACGAACTTCTCTACTTCGGGCGATACGGCTGCTCCCGCTGTGGGGAAGAAATTTGCTCGCTCCAAACCTAACGTCTTGCGCAGCAACTTTATCACCGTCTTGTCATACAACTTATATTGCAAGGTTAAACTCATAGGGGCCTTCTTTCCCTTTGACTTATAGTTGACCCAATAACGTTTGCCCACTTCGAGTGCTTCGCTGATGAGTTTGCGTTCCATAAAGGAACCATTCTCCATCTTTTCGAGCACGGCTTGATATACTTTCTCCCAAAAACGGGGTACGGAACTCATACAAGTGGGGTGTACCTCTTGCATAGAACGCTGTACGTCAGCAGGGCGAAGGTTGACGCACTGCAGTGCGCCTTCACTCATTCCTAAGTAACACCAAGCGCGTTCAAATATATGTGTGTAAGGCAAAAAGTTGAGGAATACATCATCTTCGCTCAAGGGCAATACAGCATCGTTTACGCGGAGCCCCTCACGGTATTGACCGTAAGTAAGCATCACACCTTTGCTCTGTCCTGTAGTACCACTGGTATAAAGGATATTACACAAGTCGTCGTCGTTAGCATCAGCCTGACGCTGGCGATATTCGGCTTTAAGGTCGTCGTCAATGCCGCCATTAAGGGCCTCTTTTAAGAAGTCGTCAAAGTAGACAGACAAGTGATCATTCTCATTCTTCTTGACTGAGCGGTCGAAGATGATAATCTTTTCGAGCGATTGAGCCACCGAAATGACACTAAAGGCCGTATCATACTGTGGCTGTTCGCCTACAAAGAGGAAACGCACCTGCGCATCATTGAGCATATAAGTGATTTGTGCAGCACTGCTTGTAGCGTAGAATGGTATCGTTGTTACGCGAATGCCGTAAGCACCAAAATCAACGTAATGCGTTTCAGGCTTATTTTGTGAAAAGACGGCTATATTTTCTTGCACTTTAACGCCGTGACGCAAAAGAGCAAAGGAAACCTTCTGTACGTTAAGAGCAAACTGACGCCATGAAATGGGTATCCACTTATTGAGCGTATAGTCTCGATAACTCAGTGCAGCGCGGTCGCCGTACTTCTTAGCTTGCTCTAAGATAAGTTTAGATAGGTGACAATTATTTTGCATAGGATGCAGGTTTTAGGGGTAAAAACACTCTTTGCCGCAGACGAACATTGTCCGTTGCGGCTTGTGTCTTTTGCCCATGTGGGAAAGAATGAAGTTATTCTTCATTCGCAAAGGTATTTAAATAATTGCAAATAGGCAACCTTTTGCGCAATTAAGCGTGTGTGTAGGATTTTGTTGACTGCAAATTGAAAGCCTCTTCCCCTAACTCTCTCCCCGCCCAGGGAGGGGGGAGGGTAGGGGAAGAGGCTCTTAAATTGCAGCTTATCAATATTTAAACGTGCTACCACCTAAAAATTCGCGTAGGAGCGAGGTTGGAGGCAATCCACGTGTAGAGATAGGCTTCAGATAAGTTAAGAACTTGCGCAGACGATAGGCTTCAGAGTATTCGGGGGCAGACTCGGGCACTTCCTCTAAGAGTGGTAAAGCTTGGTCACGTAAGGCTGCCAATTCGAAGAGCAAGGCTGTGTTGACCATTTCGTCAGCCTCCTCTTGGAAGGGGAATATCCAACGCTCCTCACCACGGCGCACAGAGGGCCATTGAGCAATCGTCTCTTGTGCCGAACGAGCACGATATTTATGATCGCGCACAATACGACGTAGCAGACGATTGTCAGTTGTGGGTATGTAGTTATGGTCGTCTAATAAAATAGTCGTCAACGCAGAGGCATAAATCTTAAACTTATGTTTATCGTCAACACCTTCTGTCAAGCGTGGATTGAGTGCATGAATGCCCTCTAAAATTAAGATGTCGTGTTCGCCCAAATGGTAGCGTTGCCCACTGGGTACGCTTTTCCCCGTAGTAAAGTCATAACGTGGCGTTTCAACCTCCTTACCCTGAATGAGCGCATTGATCTGAGTCGTTAACAAGTCGATGTTCATGGCATCAATATGTTCGAAGTCATAGTTGCCGTCAGCATCGCGGGGCGTTTTGGTGCGATCTACAAAGTAGTCGTCAGTCGAAATAGGCAATGGCTTTAGTCCACAAGCCATTAATTGCACACTCAAACGCTTGCTAAAGGTGGTTTTGCCACTTGAAGAGGGGCCAGCAATGAGTATTACCTTAATATCCTTATTAGCAGCTATGCGGTCGGCCAAGCGAGATATTTTCTTTTCTTGCAACGCCTCACTAAGGTTGATAAGGTCATTGGTAAGTCCCTTGGTGCAAGCCGCATTAAATTCTCCGACAGTGGTGATACCCAAAATTTCGTTCCAACGATGTTGTTCGTTGAACACTTCAAACATCTTAGGCTGCTCAACCATAGGACGCAATTCCGAAGGATTCTTGGAGTCTGGTATGCGAAGGAACAAACCATCGGCAAAGAGTTGAAGGTCGAACAGATAGATTTGTGAGGTCTTAATCAATAAAGAACCATAAAAGTAGTCGGCCGTATCGTCCAAGGTATAATAAGTGGTATAAAGTTTACCCAAACCTTCGAGTAACTTAGCTTTACTCTCTAAACCATCTTGACGGAAACGAGTCACAGCTTGTTCCGTAGGACACGTTATGCGATGGAAGGGAAGGTCGGCCTTGATAATCTGTTCCATACGCTCCTTGAGTTTATTCACCACCTCTTGGTCAACCGCCCTACCTTCGGGTAAACGCAGACGGCAGTAGTAACCATTCGAAACGGGGGTGTCGATGCGTAAGCGAGCGGCCGATCCATACGTGTCGCGTACGGCTTTATAGAGAACGAAAAAGAGAGAGCGCGTATACGTGCGCAATCCTGACGATGAGGTAATGTCTAAGAACTCAACGTCCTTGTCATTAAAAAAAGTAAAGTGAAGTCCTTCTACCTTATTATTGACCTTAGCACTTGTTGGGCCATAAGGCATGTGAAGGTCGAGCATTTCGTATACTTCCTCGAGGTTAAAGCCTACTGGCACCTTGTGCGAGCGGCCAGTGTTTTTACAACGTATGGTAATATTCACAGTTCGTATTTTACTAATGGTTTAATCAGAATGTGCTTCAAATATACGGCAAAGAAATGGAAGTATGTGTTACAAAAAAGTAAAATAAACAGAAGTCGTAGACATTTTGAACATAAATGCCGCAAAATCAGCACATAACACAAAAAAATGGCATTAAAAAGTTGGCTAAAAAAAGTAAAGTTATTAACTTTGCAGCCGCTATGAGGGCAATAAGCCTTTATGGTCTATTCATAATATATTTTTTAATTCATACACAATGTACTTAGATTCTGAAAAGAAGAAAGAGATCTTTGGCACATACGGACAGTCTAATTCGGATACTGGTTCTGCAGAGAGCCAAGTAGCCTTGTTCTCTTACCGTATTGCCCACTTGACGGAGCACATGAAGCAGAACCGTAAAGATCATACGACTGAACGCTCACTCGTTAAGATGGTAGGTAAGCGCCGCGCGCTCCTCAACTACCTCAAGCGTAAGGACATCGAGCGTTATCGTGCTATCGTTAAGAAGCTCGGTTTGCGTAAGTAATCGCTTCGCCCGAAGTTTTCTTTACGACAGAAAATGCTTAACCCGCATAATTCGCAAGAATTATGCGGGCTTTTTTTGTCTTGGTGAGTACATAGACAAACTGCAATTTATCTGCCTAATTGGGGGGCGGGTTTTTAACCCGCGGCAGCAGCATGTTGCTTATAGTCGCTTAGCAACTATAAGTAGATGTTCAAGCCTGCTGCTGCCGCGGGTTAAAAACCCGCCCCCCAATTAGGCAGATAAATTGCAGTTTATTAAAACTTTTTGCTCAACTGAACCTGAATTAGTACTGCATAGAGAAAGTGATGCCGCGGCGCATCATATCCTTCAATACGGGTGAGAGGCGCTTCAAGAAGTCGTCCCATGAACGTTTCTTACCAGGTGTCCAACCCACTTCACTCAAAGCTAAAGCACGAGGATAGGCTTGATAATAGATGCGTTCGGGCGTATTGATACACTCACTCCACAACGTACCTGCTACGCCAAAGAGATTGTTGCGCTCAAAGTCTTCACCCATACCCCATGCGGGATCAAGTTCATACGAACGTTTTAATGGAATAATCGGCATGCCCCAATTCACTTCAGGCATGTCGCCTGCAGCCATGGGGTAATCTAAGTAACAATGTTCACCAGGGCAAAGCATAATCTTGGCATTATTGGCCACAGCAGCCTCTAAGGCACGTTTGGTCAATCCATGGCGCCATGAGAAGGTGACGCACCCCGGCTGTATCTTCTTAAAGTCAGTCTCGTACCAAAACATAGGAGTCTTACCATACTTCGTGCGTAGGGTGTCTATTACACGATTAAAGAGATACTCTTGCAGACGCCAATTTTCAGAACGATCGGTTGTCGTAATGCCCAGCTGCTTCTTCAAAGCTTGGCAGTCGGTGCAGTGTGTCCAACAGTCGAGAGCCGGATTACCCGCCTCATCGCCTCCTAAGTGGATATAGGGAGAAGGAAAGATGTCGGCCAATTCACGGAACACATTGCCTAAGAACTCAAAGGTAAATTCCTTACCTGGGCAAAGCAAATTATCAGACACACCGCAAGTAGTACGAATGGGCACTTGTTTGGCACCACACGTCAATTCTGGGAATACATGAATGGCTGCAACTTCATGTCCAGGCATCTCTATCTCAGGAACTACTTGCACATGATACTTAGCTGCATAGGCCACTAACTCACGCATTTGATCCTGTGTATAATACCCTGAGATAGGCACTAACATATCGTCCATACCCACACGCGAAGAGGCTTGTTGCGTAAGTTGCGGATACTTCTTTATCTCGATACGCCATGCTTGGTCATCAGTAAGGTGGAGATGAATGGTATTGTACTTATAACGAGCCATTTCGGGAATGAAAGCCTTTAACTCGTTGAAGGGAATGAAGGTACGACAAGGGTCGACCATTAATTCACGAATATGGGTACGTGGTTGGTCCGTAATGTGGAGTTGTGGAATGGCTTCGCAGCAAGCAGTTGTTCCATTGCCTCGCATGAGCTGATCGAACGTCATAAGACCGTAGAATACTCCCGTAGCAGTCTTACCATGTATGCTTACCCCCTTTTCGGTCACATCAAGCGTATAGGCTTCATCATCTTTCAACGAGGGGTCTAATCCTAAAGTAAGCGTAGCCTTGCCCGCTAATTTAGGATTACGTAATTTAGGCAAGCGCGTACGCAGGAGTTGCTCTGCTTGCAAGCACTCATTGGCTAACCCTTCGGCTGCCATTACTTCCCACACCTTTTCGAGCGAGAGATTGTTGCCCTTTCTCACCTGCACGTCGACTGGCAGTGGCACTAAGACCGTGGTAGGGTCGCATACTTTATTGGTCGTATTATCGGGTTCACTAAAGAAGAGGTTCCACCCCGGAGCTTTGCGATAACGCAGTTCGGCCCCTTTGGGCACAATGAGTTTCACCTTTTTGCGGTTAATCCCTTCAAAGGTGGAAGCCACAGCTACAGGCGGCACATCGGAAGTGACACGTACTGTACGCAGGCCTGATAGACGGGCAAAGGCAAATTCGCCCAAGGTTGGAGTACCTTTTATTGTGATTTCTTTTAAGGCCGAACAGCTAGAAAATGCGGCATCGCCTACACGCGTCAATGATTGTGGTAGTTCAATTTGTGTCAGTGAGGTGCAAGCGAAAAAAGCTTGTGAGCCGATGCTCTTGACGTTATCGGGCAACAGAATGCTTTGCAACGCATGACGCGAATGAAAAGCATTATTAGGCACTACCTCACAATCTGCACCACTGAGGTCAACCTTATGAAGTTGATAACAAAGGTCGCGCAGTTGACGGAAGTCGGAATTGCCTTGTGTGGTAAGCTTTCCCGTTAATTTCAATTCTTTCGCGTCAGCCTTTTGTTGGGGTTTTAGCTCATTCATATTGCTAATGGTCTGTGCGCTTAACGGCAAACACATGACTGTAGCAATGAGAGTGGAATAAAGAATATTTTTCATAGAATTTGTTTTTTGATATTAACAAGTTGATTCTGTTTCCAGTTTGTAGATTATGAGGTTATAAAGTTAGTAATCAACTAAACTAACTCTATAACCTTAAACATAAAACTGACTATTTTTGGAAATAGCCCTAAAACAAATAAGAATCAGAACTTCACTATACGACTACCGTCTTCCTGTTCTTCGATTGAAACCTTTACAGCATCACCAGGTAATACTTCTTCTATCAATTCAGGCCACTCAATGAAACAGAGTGCTCCAGAATAGAAATAGTCTTCGTATCCCATATCGTATACCTCTTCTAACTTCTTGATACGATAGAAATCGAAGTGGTAAATCAGTTCACCCGTAGTATCAGAACGGTATTCGTTGACAATGCTAAACGTGGGAGAATTGACCACATCGGTCACACCTAGTGCTTCACATACAGCCTTAATGAAAGTCGTTTTACCAGCTCCCATCTTGCCGTAAAAAGCGAACACGGTGTTTTGATCAATTGCTTTTACAAATTCCTCTGCAGCAGCGTTTATATCGGTTAAAGCATTAATTTTGATTTCCATGCGATAAGTTATTATTCAACGTTTAAAAATTTTAGCAAGTGCTTTACGCTCTCTTCTACGGGCAGTTTAGATGTGTCTAAGCTCAACGCGGGGTGTTGAGGAGCTTCGAATGGAGCAGAGATTCCCGTAAAGTTCTTTACTTCACCACGTCTTGCACGTGCATAGAGGCCTTTAACATCGCGACGTTCGCACTCTTCAATAGGAGTCGAAATATAGATTTCTTTGAAGTCATCTTCCCCTATGATTTGCTGTGCCAACTGACGGAGCTCCTCTGTTGGACTAACAAAAGCCGCAATGGTAATAATACCAGTATCAACAAAGAGTTTGGCAACTTCAGCCACACGGCGAATATTTTCACGACGATCCTCAGCGCTAAACCCTAGATTGGCATTAATTCCCGAACGAATATTATCTCCGTCGAGTATGCGACAGAGCAGTCCACGCTTATGCAATTCACGTTCGAGGGCAATTGCCACGGTACTCTTTCCGCTACCGCTCAGTCCTGTAAACCATAGCATAACGCCACGTTGATGAAGAAGTTGCTCCTTATCCTCTCGTGTCATCATGCGGTCGAATATTGGATATATATTTTCTTGTGTACTCATATTATGGGCAAAGATAGTGCAAGGCGAGCGCAAAGCAAAATGAAAGTTGGAAAACTTTCATATTGCAGCCTAATTGGGGGGCGGGTTTGTAACCCGCGGCAGCAGCATGCTTTGAACATCTACTTATAGTCGCTTAGCGCGAGAACATACATAACATACAATTTTACATACTATACTCAATTTGTGCCTTGGCACAAATTGAGTAGTATGTAAAAAATAAGTATGTTAATTTGTATGTTATGTATGTTCTCGCGCTAAGCGACTATAAGTAGATGTTCAAGCCTGCTGCTGCCGCGGGTTACAAACCCGCCCCCCAATTAGGCAGATAAATTGCAGTTTACTTTCCTTCCGCTGCTTGCAGCGTGTTGAGCATGAGCATGCAGATAGTCATGGGGCCGACGCCACCGGGGACGGGAGTAATGGCTGAACACAAAGGAGCCACCTTTGCATAATCTACGTCACCACTCAAGCGAAAGCCCTTGGGACGTGAAGCATCGGGTACACGCGTAGTACCTACATCGATGATAACTGCCCCAGGCTTAACCATGTCAGCTGTAACAAAGCCTGGACGACCGATAGCAGCAATAATAATGTCAGCCTGACGGCAGTCTTCCTTCAGCGTGGTGCTATGACTGTGACATACGGTAACGGTAGCATCGCCAAAGGCTTTTTGCATCATGAGCATGGCCATAGGTTTGCCTACGATATTAGAGCGTCCTAACACAACACAACGCTTGCCACTCGTCGAGATCTTATAACGGCGCAAAAGTTCAACAATGCCCTTCGGTGTAGCAGGAATGAAGCAAGGCAGTCCGATTGACATGCGTCCTACATTAATTGGAGTAAATCCGTCAACGTCCTTACGAGAGTCAATGCGTTCAATTACCTTTTGTTCGTCAATGTGAGCGGGTAAGGGCAATTGAACAATAAATCCGTCAACCGAAGCATCTTGGTTAAGGCGGTCAACACATGCTAAGAGTTCGGCCTCAGTTACATCAGCCTCGTAACGAATGAGTGATGACTCAAAGCCACAATCCTCACAAGCGATTACTTTATTCTTGACATACGTTTCGCTTCCGCCATCGTGTCCTACAAGTACGGCAGCCAGGTGGGGGCGTTTACCGCCAGCAGCTACAATATGCTTTACGCGTTCAGCTATTTCGGCCTTAATAGTAGCAGCGGTGGCTTTTCCGTCAATGATGATTGTATCCATATCTGTATTCCTATTAAAGAAAGAAGGCTTTGAACACACACAAATGGAGTGTTCAAAGCCCTATATAAAGTTTTGCTTTACGCTCTATTACATCTTAGGCATGGTAGGCATACCCGGCATCTTAGGCATGTGCGCCATCATACGTCCCATCTTTGATCCGGTCACCATCTTCATCATCTTACGAGTTTGGTCGAACTGCTTCACAAGGCGGTTTACCTCTTGAATGGTCGTACCCGACCCCTTTGCGATGCGATTGCGACGGCTTTGGTTCAAGATTTCAGGGTGCTGGCGTTCTTTGGGAGTCATTGACAAGATGATAGCCTCGATGCCCTTGAAAGCATTGTCGTCAATCTCGACATCTTTCAAAGCCTTGCCTACGCCAGGAATCATGGCTGCCAAGTCCTTGAGATTACCCATCTTCTTGATCTGCTGAATCTGTGCCAAGAAGTCGTTGAAGTCGAATTGGTTCTTCTGAATCTTGCGTTGCAACTTGAGGGCTTCCTTCTCGTCGAATTGCTCTTGTGCGCGTTCTACCAACGAAACGATATCACCCATACCCAAGATGCGATCGGCCATACGTTCGGGGTGGAACACGTCAAGTGCCTCCATCTTTTCGCCCGTACCCACAAACATAATGGGTTTGTCTACTACTGTGCGAATAGAAAGAGCTGCACCACCACGCGTGTCGCCGTCGAGTTTAGTAAGTACTACGCCTTCGTAGTCCAAGCGGTCGTTGAACTCTTTCGCTGTATTAACAGCGTCCTGACCTGTCATGGCGTCAACAACGAAGAGCGTGTCGTCGGGTTGAGCTGCTTCCTTAATAGCTGCAATCTCGTTCATCAACTCTTCGTCAACAGCAAGACGACCTGCGGTATCGACAATCACCGTGTCGTATCCCTTAGCTTTTGCCTCTTGTATACCCTCACGAGCAATCTTGACAGGATCCTTCTCGTTCAAGTTCATGTAGATAGGCACTTCAATCTGTTCGGCCAACACACGCAACTGCTCAACGGCAGCAGGACGGTATACGTCACAAGCTACGAGCAAGGGCTTGCGGTTCTTTTTCGTCTTGAGAAAGAAAGCCAACTTACCTGAAAGAGTAGTCTTACCCGCACCATTCAAACCAGCCATTAAAATGACAGAAGGACGACTTTGGAGTTTGAGTTCTGAAGCATGTCCGCCCATCAACTCGGCCAACTCGTCGTGCACGATCTTTACCATTAACTGACCAGGCTTAACACTTGTCAGCACATTCTGGCCCAAAGCCTTCTGCTTTACGCGGTCGGTAAATGACTTGGCCACCTTATAGTTAACGTCGGCATCGAGCAGGGCACGACGCACGTCCTTGAGGGTTTCGGCCACGTTAATCTCAGTGATGCGGCCTTCACCTTTTAATATTTTAAAAGACCTTTCAAGTCTTTCGCTAAGATTTTCAAACATGATTGTGAATATTTTGGGTGCAAAGATAGTGCTTTTATCTTTCGTTAGCGTATCTTTGCAGTTAATTTTTCGGTTAACGAGTTGACAAGTTAACGAGTTAACGAGTTGACGGGTTGACAAGTTAACGGGTAAGTTTACTATGGAAAATAAGAAACTTGTTAAATCTTTCTAAACAATAATCCTCACTTACCCTCTATCACTGCATCAAAATAACTAACACTGTGAATAAGAATCATAACAAATCAAAGAATGTGCAGAAGTCTATGACACAAGCCGCCACCTCAAAAGAGGCAAAGCAACCATTAGGTTTGTGTAAACTATGCACGGCACGTTGGCTCACTTATGGGTTGGGTTTCGTGGCGCTCTATCTCTTCTTAGCATGGGGTTACGGCGACGTCTTCGCACGTGCTGAACAAGATAGTTACATCTCTACATCGACTGACACGATGTACTATCTACTTAGTCAACCTCTCGGACATTGGTATTGGCTATTGCGTTGGCCCTTACTCCTATTTAAATGGGCATGGGTAGGCGGTCTGTTATTGGCAGGCATTTACACACTCACGGCTCGCTTTACGGATGCAGCCTTTCGTTTGCCCCGTAAGTGGGAGGGAGTAGGCTTTATCGTGCCCTTAGCCCAAATCGGTTGGATAATCTACCGTGGCACGAACCTTTATTATAAACACGAACCTTCTTTATTTTTAGCCATTGCAATGTATGCCTTGGTCGCAACGGCTGTAATGGCGGCCATTAGCTGGTTCATTACACGTAAGAAGGAGGTCGTGTTACCCGAACGTGTGCGCCCTATCGGTTTGTGTATTACATTGTTGCTCACCGCCTTAACGACGGGAGCTGCCCGCTATTTTAATCAAAATGAGATTTTATTAGCGCGTCTTCAATTGCAACAACAGCAGCAAGATTGGGAGACGATGATTGAGACAGCGCGTTCGGCTCGCCAACCGAGTCGTGCGATAGCGGCCTATCATGCCGTGGCTTTGGAGGAGACCGACCAACTCTTGGATGGTATGTTCGAACTCGTGTACGAATACCCGAAAGCACGACTTGACACCATTGATGGCAACGAAGAGTATGGTCTCTTCTTGGCCGACTGCAACTATCATGCAGGACTACTGAACGCGGGTTATCGCTGTGCCATGGATCAAAACGTAATGAATGGTCCACGCCTTTATAACTTTAAGCGCATGGCCGTATGTGCACTGTTGATGGGTGAAAAAGAATTGTGTCAGAAGTATTTGACCATTATTAGCCAAATGCCGTTTGAGGGTGATTTTGTTGACAAGTATACGGCAATGCTTCATAATCGCAAACTCATTGACGAGGACGCAGAGTTGAAGCATGTGCTATCGCTTGCGCCCAAAGAAGACTATTTTGAGCAAAACTATTTGTCGCCTCTCTTCTTGGGTTACAATACAGGAATAAACCAAGGTACGGACGCTACGTTGATTACCTCGGCAGCTGCCTGCTTGTATCAAAAGGACTTGAAGGCTTTCTACTTCCGCGCACAGATATTAGGACAAAAGGGATTTAACTTCCCCATGAGTATGCAAGAGGCACTAGGCATTTTGGCTATTAAGCACCCCGAACTGCACATTATGGAACAATTTCCACAGATCGGACAATTCGTGCCTGGTAGTATAAATTCTTTCTTGATTGATGCTAAGCCATTCGCTAAAGATCGTTTGGCACTGCGCCATGAATTGCGCAAGGCTTGGTTAGGTACGTATATGTATTATTACTATACTGAGAACAACGATCCCGATCAAGTACGTAAGGAAGAGAAAAAGAGTACAGAAGTAAATTAAAAGAAGACAAAAGGACTCATGAAAAAGATGTCTATTATATACAAAGGTGTATGTGCGCTATTATTGAGCCTTTCACTCATCGGCCAAATGAGTTGCGGCAACACTGAAGCTACCATTCCGACTAACGCAGAAAGCGTGAGCGAGGTGGCACAGATTTATCCTGACTATCGCGATATTGTCATTCCGCCCAATATAGCTCCGCTAAATGTACAAGTGAAGTCAAAAGGCGATGCCTTTGTGGGTAGCATTGAGGGCGGTGGTAAGCAAATTATTGCCGCTACAGACGAAGACGGCGTGTTGCAATTCGACTCACTGGAGTGGAAGGAATTGATCAACGCAGCACGAGGTAAAGATCTCAACGTAACACTTTATGCCGAACGCGAGGGAAAATGGGTAAAGTTTCCGAGCTATAAAATAACGGTGGCCAACGAAGGTATTGATCGCTACTTGTCATACCGTTTGATCGAGCCTTCTTACGAATTGTATCGACAAATGGGACTTTATCAGCGTGACCTTGAAAGTTTCAACGTGCAAACGATTTATGAAAACAATCGCACGTATGATAAAGACAACAACCACTGCGTCAACTGCCATAATTATCAAAATTATAGCACAAAACATATGTTGTTCCACCGTCGTGCGAAGGGCGGAGGTACGATCTTTATTGAGAACGGAAAGATAGAGAAGCGCACCATTAAGAGCGATTCTATCTTGGCAGGTGCAACTTATCCTACGTGGTACCCAACGCGCAACTGGGTAGTATTCTCGTCTAACCAAACGGGACAGTCGTTCCATATTCGCAATCACCAAAAGATTGAAGTGGTAGACTATGGTTCAGATCTCATCTTCTATGACGTTGACAAAGAAGAAGTGAAAAGCATTATGCGCACAGATGTTGACTTAGAGACGTTTCCTTGTTGGGCACCTGACGGCAAGAAATTATACTACACGTCGGCTCATGTGCCAGAGTTTGAAGGGAAGAATGACTCAATTCGTCGCGACCTGATTATCAACCTTTACGATAAAGTACACTACAACGTGATGAGCATGACATTCGACCCCATAACGCGCACTTTCGGTACACCACAAGTGGAGGTAGACTGCGCAGCGCAGGGCAAGAGTGCTGCCGTAACGCGTGTGAGTCCCGATGGGCGTTATTTGCTCTTCTCATTGGCTGACTATGGCCAATTCCATATCTGGCACACCTCGGCTGACTTGTACGTGAAGGATTTGCAGACAGGACAAGTTTATCCGCTCACTGAGGCAAATAGTAAACAAGCCGACAGCTATCATGGTTGGAGTTCGAACGGACGCTGGATATTTATGGCTTCGCGTCGTGACGACGGCTCCTTCTCACGCGTTTACATGGCCTATTTCGACAAGCAAGGTAAGGCACACAAGGCCTTCCTTTTGCCACAACTCAATCCGATGCAAAATATTTTGTTGCCCAAGAGTTACAATGTGCCCGAACTGACTAAAGACGCTGTAAGTGTTTCGGCTAAGGAGATAAAAGAGGCAATTGAGAAATAATAGCGTTTTTAGTCTGGAGCTTATGAGGTTCTAAAGTTACTCAAGTTTCGGATTTAACAAGGGCGGGCTGAATCATCGTGCAAGGCGAATGCAATCAAGCTTGCTTGAATTGCTGAGCCGCAGCCGATGATTCAGCCCGTCCTTGTTGCAAGTATTGAAATACAAAAAATAAGTCCTATTAAGTTGATAATCAACACAATGTGACTTTATAACCTCCAAACTAAAAAACAAATTGTTAGAACACCCTACTAACAAAAATATGAAACAAACATATACACACAAATGGCTTTCAGCCCTACTCTTGTTGGTATTGTCATTCACAATGTCACTGCCTACGCATGCCGTGTTGAAGGAAAAAGACCTTGCGGCTACGCTGAAAGTATTACGCGCTGAGTTGCAGTCAACCTACAACGAGCAGAAGCAGCACCTGGCTCGCTACAATACACTGACGCAAATGCAGCATAAGCAAATGATTTCGCTTATGCAACGCAGCGACCAAATAGGCTTAATGCTTTACTCTCAAAAGCAGGACTTTACGTTTGATATGACGTATGCTTGTCATGAAGCAACGCAACTTTACAATGAGTTTAACAAGCGCAGTGTACCCTATCAAAAGATATTGGATCGCATCAATATGGAGTTAAATCGTTACAATGCACTGATTAGTTCATTGCAAACGATACCACCCTCTGTGGCGGAAGACCAAGCTCATCCACAAATCAACGTAAAGGGGGTACCCTCCGTACCCATTTTGGTAGGCCCTGTGACGAAGAAGGGTGGACAGCTACCGCCTCCTAATGCCAATTTGCCTTTTATGCTAAGCGATGAAGGGCAAGAAGACCGTGCGGTTTGCCTCAAGTATGCGACAGCCTTACGCAACAATTTAGAGAAGTTGAAGCAGAACATCATTCGTGACAACGAGCATTATAAAATGACCTCAAGCAAGTTGGGCAAACTCAACAACTATGCGCTACAACGCTATAATACAATTCAGCAAAACATATTTGTGAATGGCGATGCCAATTACTTTGAGATCTTAGGACAATTGTCACGCTATATGAAGCAAGCTAAGGCCGATGCGAGCGAAAAGTATGACACCGAACATATTGACATAGCAGGCAAACGACAAGAAGTAAATTCGCAGTGGCGCGGCCCTATCGTAATGGGGTTGACCTCCTTTGTGCTGTTCTACATCATCGTTGCCGCTTTGTTGAGCAACGTGATAGTGCGTTGGATTGTGCCGAAGCGTTTCCGTACGGAAGAGTTTATGAAGAAGAAGGTATGTCTCATATTGGCTGCCGCTATGGTTATATTCGCCATTTCGATTATGATCTGCCGCACGTTTATGTATCACAATTTCTTCTTAATGGCTTCTAAGCTGCTCATTGAGTACGCTTGGTTGTTGTGCGCTATATTCGTTTCGTTGCTCATTCGCTTAACGGGCGATCAAATCAAAAGTGGCTTTCGCATCTACACGCCCATTATGCTGATGTCGTTTCTCGTCATCACCTTTCGTATCATATTCATTCCCAATAACTTGGTGCAGTTGGTGTTCCCGCCTATTCTATTACTCTTCACCTTGTGGCAATGGTATGGCGTAGCACGACACAATGATAATATTCCCCGGAGTGATATATTCTACACCTACATCTCGCTCTCGCTCATGGTGGTTTCAACTGCGGCCGCATGGTACGGATATACTTTGCTCTCAGTTCAAATACTGATTTGGTGGATGTTCCAATTGGCTTGCATTCAAACGGTTACGTGCGTTTACGACCTTCTGGCCGTGTATGAAGAGAAACGCTTGGTGACGAAGATTGGCGAGAAATTGGTGGTGAATAAAGGAAAAACGCAACATCTTAATTTATTAGAAGCCATTCGCGTGCGCCACGAGAAGCATATCAATCAGACGTGGTTTTACGACCTCGTGGCCATGGCCATTGTGCCTGTATTAGGCGTATTGTCAGTGTTGCTCTCTATTTGGTGGGCAGCCGACGTGTTCGATCTTACAGCAACGGTAGTTAACATCTTTATGTTCAACTTCTTAAGCGTAGACGGCGTTGTCGAACTCTCATTGTTTAAGATCGTATTAGTAGCATCGCTATACTTCATCTTCCGCTACTTAAACTACCTAATCAAAGCGCTCTATCACAAGTATCACAAGTCAAAGGTGGTCGTAAATGGTAAACCTAACTTTACGCTGGCCAATAATATTATTGCTATCTGCGTTTGGGGTATGTATGCTATCATTTCGGTACGACTCTTAAAGATACCTTCAACGGCCGTTTCTGTTATCTCAGCAGGTTTGGCAACGGGTGTCGGTTTTGCCATGAAGGACTTACTCGAAAACTTCTTCTACGGCATTTCGCTCATGACGGGACGCGTGCGTGTTGGCGACTTTATTGAGTGTGACGGCATTCGTGGTAAGGTAGACAGTATCACCTATCAGAGCACGCAGGTAGTTACAGCCGACGGCTGTGTGATAGCTTTCTTAAATAGTTCGCTCTTTAGCAAGAACTTTAAGAATATCACCAAAAATCACTCTTACGAAATGGTATCTGTACCCGTAGGTGTAGCCTATGGCGCAAACATAGACCAAGTGCGTACGCTCCTAACAGACGCTGTAAAGGATCTTATGATCAAAACTGACGACGGACGTGAAGTGATTAGTAGTGAGAAACCTATCAGCGTAGTGTTTGACGAATTTGGTGACAATAGTGTCAACTTATTCGTAACCTATTGGGTACTCGTAGAGCAAAAGTTTATTATGACAGGACGCGTAAAGGAAGCTATTTACAACACGCTCAATGTACACAATATTGAAATTCCTTTTCCACAGCGCGACTTACACATTCGCTCCGTAGAAGTACCCCTTCCTATTAATAAAGCAGACTAAATCTAAAAGATATTACGTAGTTATTCTATTTGACAAATTGTAGTTTGAAAGCCTCTACAGAATTCTCTACAAAATGTTTCAGAACGCCCTAAATTATACATTGTGCTTACGTGTATTTTACCCACGGCATTTTTTGCTTTCATGTTTCATTTTTTAGTTTCAACACGTTGATAATCAATGTATTCAAAAGATGAAACATAGTATATTTATGTTTCATTTTTAGTTTCAATGTTTCATTCAAAAAACACTGAGGGAGAAAAACAAAAACACTGTGGGAGCGAT
>ENA-UEYI01000400-UEYI01000400.1-human-gut-metagenome-genome-assembly--contig:-NODE-400-length-44384-cov-16.724874_pt1 | contig 44384 bp, 58 predicted proteins | sample MGYA00242900_ERZ507916 | MGnify/ENA primary metagenome ERZ507916 (study PRJEB26167, sample SAMN06115521) | human gut metagenome | host: Homo sapiens | place: China:Chongqing | collected 2015-09-02...
GTGGCTTTGCCAGACAGACGGGGCGGGATACAAGACGGCGACGCCTTACGACATTGCACCCCATGTAGACGCGCCTCCGGTTGACTTGGCGGCGCTGGCTGGACGGATTTCAAGATTGGAGGCGGCGCTGAATGAATCCCATCCTGCAGCAGCTGAACGGGCAGAATAGCGGCGTATCCCGTGCCGTGCAGATGTATCACGCATATCAGGCGGCACAAAATCCCGCGCTGGCCATGCAGCAAATCTTGAATCAGAACCCAATGCTGAATCAGATTCGCCAGTTAAACGGCGGGAATCTCCAGCAGACATTTTATGCAATGTGCCAGTCTCGGGGCGTGGATCCGCAGACAATCCTGTCTCAGTTTTAGTGAATTTTCACAGCGCGCGTGAAAATAATATGAAAAACGGAGGGAACAAACATGAACGACTCTATGTCTCCCGCTGATTTCGCGGCGGTGAGCGGCGGCGGTTTCGGCGGCTTCGGAGGCGAAGGGCTTTGGCTCTTTGCAATCCTTGCCTTGATGGGCGGTGGCTTTGGCAACTTTGGCGGCAACCGAGAGCGCAACGCTACGGTCGGCGATGTTCAGCGTGCGACCGATTTCGCTGCGCTGGAGCGCCAGAACAACGAAACGGTGGCAGCAGTACGTCAAGCGGCGTATGACAACGCAGGCGCGATCAAGGACGGCAACTACAACATCCTCGGTGAGCTGCGCGATCTGCAGATGGCGACGGCTTCTGGCTTCGCCCGCCAGCAGGAGTGCTGCTGTGAGACGCTTCGTGCCATCGACGGCGTGAACTACAACGGCGCGATCAACACGGCAAGCATCAACGCCAACACGACCGCGCAGACGCAGAAGATCCTTGATGCGCTGGCCCAGAACAAAATCGAGAGCCTGCAGAATCAGATCAACCAGCTGACGCTCCAGAACGCCATGTGCGGCGTTCCGCGTGTGAACCCTTATGGGTTCGGCATCGTGCCTCAGTTTGCGATGAGCGGCTGTGGCTGCGGCAACATCTGAGCATCGCCCCTGCTGGGCATGAGTAAGGCGGGGCAAAAGCCCCGCCTGTTTTTATGAAAGGAGTATTTTTATGAGCTGCAATTCGATCCTTTTTACCGCGATGACCTCCCCCACCACTGTGGCCGCGGGCGGAGATATCCCTCTCGGCAACGTCGTGCGCCGCTATGGATGCGGTGCGACGCTGAGCGGGAATGCCATCTCCCTGAACGGGGATGGATACTATGACGCGGACGTGTCCGTTACCGTGATTCCTGCGGCTGCTGGCACGATCACTGCGACGCTCCTGCAGGACGGCGTAGCAATCCCTGGCGCGACTGCGTCGGCGACCGTGGCGGCTACGGATACGTCGGTGACGCTTTCCTTTCCCGCTGCGGTACGGCTCCTTCGGTACTCTCCGAGGGCTACGCTGCGTCTGACGCTTAGCGCAGCTGGCAGCGTGACCAATGCCGCCGTCACCGTGCGGAAACTGTGAGGTGCGGCATGAAGGACAAGGTTAAAGCGTACTGTGAGCGCCTTGAGAAGGGGCTGGCCGAGTATATGTCCATGCCGGTATCCGAGCGGAGCGCGACCGCCGTCACGGCGATGGTGGAGTGCTATGAGCATATTAAGGCGTATGCCGAATCGCTGGAGTGCGTGAGCGATTTCTCCCGCGCAGACGCAGAGGCGTGGTGCGAGAAGATGGAGAACGCCGACGGCACGACCGGCGCACACTGGAAAAAGGAACAGACCACCAGCGTTGCGGAAAGCCTCGGCGTGACGTGGGATCACATCACCCCGTGGTGCTGGTGGGTCGCGATGAACATGATGTACTCGGACTACTGTCTTGTCGCGGAGCGGCACGGCGTTTTTACGGCTGAGTTTTACGGGGACTTGGCAAAGGCGTTTTTGTGGGATAAGGATGCGCCGGAACCGAAAGCGAAACTGGCGGCGTACTATTGCGCTATCGCGAAGTGAAGAAAACTCCCCCAGCCAAAGCGGCTGGGGGAGTTGGGTATAGTTGACGCTATATAGCGGCAGTGTAAACTGTGCCTAACGCGTGGTTACAAAAAATGCGCCATTGTTGTCGGCGTCAATGCGCTTGATGGTGCGAGTCCAAAATTCTTTTTTTTCGATCCGCGAGAGCACTGGATACTGTGCGATGGCCTCATGCAAGCTGGCTATGTCTGGTGGATCTGGAGTCTCAACTTGCGCGGCGTGGAGTTGCTCCTGCAATTTGTCATAGTCGGCGCGATAGGTTGGCATATCAATCATCTCTGCGAGGTACAGCTCTTTCAGCCGATCAAGCTTGCGCAAGATCTTGGCCGGGGCAATCCGAGACTTTCTCTCGCGCCCTTTTTTGGTTGCAGAGTAGGCCGTTTTGACGATATGCTCCAGCTCCTCGAGCAGGTATATTTCGAGTTCCGATTCGCGGACCCGTTTGGTATGTGGGCAAGCCGTAATATCAAGCATGTGGGAGCGGCAACGATAATAAGTGTAAACTTTCTTGACTGTCTCGGACTGCATCGATCGGCCACATTCGCGGCAATAAATCAGCCCAGAGAACAAATATATGTGAGGGGTTTCGACTCCGCTGCATCGCTGTGCTTGCTTCGCGATGATCTCCTGCGCCAAGTCGAAGTCCTCTTTGGATACAAGCGCATGGATCCGATTAGGTATACCGTGTACCTCTCCGATGTAGAGACGGTTCCGGAGTGCGCGATTAAACGTGTTGTACACGGCATCAATGCCCCACTGATCCATCATATATCTACGCGTAGCGTTGACGCTGCGCGTTTGGATATAATGCGTAAACATTGCTTGCACGGCGGGGGCGTCTTTCGTCTGGACGTAATCCCCATCCTTGACCATCAGCCCGATAGGAGCCTTGGAGCTGATGGGTACACCCTTGGCTCTTCGGCCATCGTTTACAAAGCGAATCCGCTCACTGGTTCTGTCGGCCTCATCCTGCGCGACGGAGAGCATGATGTTGACCTTTAGCCGTCCTGCGGCGGTCTGGGTCTCATAGTTCTCCTCGGTGGCGCACCACGTCACACCGGCTTTTTCGAGGACGGGCTGGACGGCGTAATAGTCCGCGACATTTCTAAACCAGCGGTCGAGTTTGATAAAATAAATGGTGTCGATTTTACCGGCCTCGCAGTCCTCCAACAAGCGTAGGAGCGCCGGTCGCTTTTTGTAAGGCTTGCGGGCGGAGATCCCCGCGTCCTCGTAGATGCCCACGACCTCAAGGCCGTGGGCTTTGGCGTAGGCAAGGAGTCGCGCTTTTTGCTCCGCGAGGGAGTATCCATGGCGGGCTTGCTCCTCGCTGGAGACGCGTACATAGAGCGCGGCGCGTATTTGCTTTGGCATGGGTTACCTCCTTATAAATCCGATGCCCCCGCAGAGTACGTCGAGCGTTATTCCATAAACCAGCACGACCAAGGCCAGCAAAAACATGGCGAGGATGATCTTTTTCTTGCTGGAGATGGATCGCTCCAGCATCGCGCATTTCTCCTCGCCGAATTGGATTTGCTGGAGCAGTGCGTTGCGCTCTGACTCCGGGATAGGCTCATCTGCGGGGTTGATCATAAAGTATCGATTAAGCGATACGCCGAGCACGGCACAAATGGGGCCAGCCGTATATACAGATGGGGATTTGGATCCCGATGCAAAAAAGTTTGCAACGGTTGACATGGGGATACCTGACTGCTCGGCGATGTCTGCGTTGGTCATGCCCTTCTCGTGGCGCGCACGGCGGCATAGCTCCTGCAGGCTATCCATTTTTCCATCTCCTTCGTTCGTTTGCCCGGATCCGGGCTGGCGTGCCCGGACACGGATACCCTGTAGCAGGGCAGACATGCCCTGAACCGCGATTGCGCGGCCAAGGGCGCACGGGGTATGCTGGGATTACGGGAGAGGCTTAGCCCACCTCTCCTCAAGGGGTTCCCGCCGTTGCTGCGGAGGCGGCGGGAACCCGCTTATTCCTCATCATCGTCTTCTTCGCCGTCCTCCGCGCCGCAGATTTCACACGTCCCGTGCTCTACGGGATTAAAATCCGGTCTTTCGAGATACTCAATCATCTGTCAGCTCCCCCTTTACATAACCCTCGAGCTTCCCACGACGCTTGAGGATGTGCAATCCGATATAATACGTCGAGAAACAAAGACATACACATTCCATTGCCGCAAATGCTCTAATAAAACTATAGTCAGATGCCATAGCAGCGCTTGTAAGGGACAGAGAGAAAACAACGGACACCCACTTGTATCGTCTTTTTGTCATCGGTTTTTTACATAACCCAGCGGCAATCCACGGGATAAGCCCCACGGCAAGAACATCTTGAAGCAGGGCAAGAATATAACGAAGCATAAAATCCCTCCAAATAATGCTTTATTAATCACAGTTTACGGCAAATCGTACGCGCCCGCAAGGGGAAATTTTCGCGCCGCGCAGTTTTGTAGGAACGCACAATAGGTGACGCTTTAATACGGCGAAACGCCGAACCGGAAGGAGACCAAAAATGGAAAAGAGAGAATTGATTTGCAAGATCCACATGGCGCTGAACGGCCTGCCGCCGCCGATCCTGCGCATAGCCCTCGCATTTGTGCGCGGGCTGGCCTAAAGAAAAAGCCCCCGCAAGGGGGCTTTTCAGCGATCGCTTCAGCCATTGCGCCCATAAACGTGCGGTCGTCAGTCAGCATCATTCCGCCCTCCTAAAAGATCCATCTGCCCGCTGATAATGCCATCCTCCATCCACCAGTGCCACCATGACATGATATCTCCCTTTGCGGCCTGCTTTGGGTGCTTATCAAGATAGTGCTGCAGCGCCCGCATATACGCATCCTGATATTTCGGCCAACGCGCGAACTCGCGGGATCTGGACGCGCCGCCCATCGGGCAGCCTACGCACCCCACGCGGTTAAATCCCATGTCGTAGCAGGGGTTATAAGCAAGGTTCTCGCCCCGGATAAACTCCCACACGTCGGTATTTGTCCAGTGGATGATCGGGTTTACGATCGTGCTGCCCCGCACTTTGCACGCAGAAATAAATTTGTCATCATGCTCGATAGGGCTGCGACGCACGTCATCCTCAAACAGTTCAGCCGCATTTTCTGCATTGATTCTGTAACTGTCCGCCTTGGTCTTTCCGCGCGTCTCAAGCTCCCCTCGAGACGCGCGCTGCGAACTCTCATCGGCGCGAACGCCAGTAGCGATAGCTCGGTTTGCCCCGCCCGTCTCCTTGAGCACCGCGCAGCAAAATCGCCGCAACCTTGTCGGCAAGCCTTTATCGCCGATCAGCTTCCACATGCTCGTCCGCTCGCCCTTGTACGTCGGCATGTTTACATAGCACTTCACGCCAGTCAGCTCCAACTCGTGCATCTGCTGGCGCACATACCGCACGGTTTCCGGCGCATCCGCCGTCGTGTGCGAGTGCTGTACCTCGTAAGGGATTCCCGCGCGCCTTGCAAGCTCCAGCAGCACAAGGCTGTCTTTGCCGCCGGAATTGCAGATAAGCAGAGTCTGCTTGTAGTAGTGCAGGCTCATTCGGCTGCCGAGCTGCAAAAGGTTGATTGCCTGCTGTTCTTTATCCATATTTTTACTCCCTTCACACCGCCACGCAGTCCATCAACTGCGCCATCGTACGGATATTTTTGCACATTGTCATTTCTCCCCAAACCACTTTTTCGTCACCGCAATGGGAAACGGCTCGATTTCGCTTGCCCACCGCGCCGTGCCTTTGCCGTGTATGCGCTCCCAGATCAGCGGGAAACCTGCGATGCCGTCAAACAAGCTCCCCAGCGTCGCGCCCTCCGGCAGATACCGCGCCATGCGCCGCAGCATCCAGTCCCAGAAGGGCAGGGCGATGGAGTTGCCCAGTGCCTTGTACCGTGGGCTGTCCGCGTCCTTGTGCTTCTTTCCCTTTTCGTCCGTCCACTCGCCGATATCCGTCCAGTGATCGGGGAATCCTTGCAGCCGCTCGCACTCCATCGGCGTCAGGCGGCGCACGACCATGTTCTGCCGGACTGTATTATTCAAGTTCAGGCTTTGCCCGCCGCTTTCTTTCGCTTGAAGCGTGCCGTTTACCTCTCCGCCCTCTCGGAAATTGCGGCAGTCTACGCTTGCGACATACGCTGCCATATCTGCGCGGTATGGGTCGTTTCCTTTTTCCCTTAGAGATGGGGATATTTCGCTCGACACTACCAGCATATCGTTGTATGCGTCCTGCCCGTTGTAGCTCCCAGCATGAGCGCCGGGGGAAAGCGTACCCGTCACATCTTGGTATGTAAGCGGCACTTGATTGCCGCCTGTTCCCATTCGTGCCTGCAGGCTTGGTACCTGCTCCCCGTACTCGCGGATGACGTCGCAGGCGTGTGTCATGTCCAGTGCCACCACTGGGGCAACCACAGCTGGCTTATTCCCGCCGCACTCGGCGTTCAGTGTAGGGGACAGCTCCTCCTGATAGCCGATGCTCCGTGCCTGTTCACTGTTGCCCAGTTTAAACCCAGCACACAATACGCTGTCCCGCGCCATGCCGCCGTTCTCGTTGGCATTCAGACTGTGCCATACGCCATCCTGATCGTACACCCTTGCGCTCTGCGCATCCCAAGGATTCATGCACATTACTCCGTGGCGGTCACCAGCGGTCAGCGTGGGGGACGGGTCACCCTCTTTGCCGATTCCAAGACCATTGCCGCTGCCATCGTGGTTGCGACTTTCGCCACCGCCCTGCCATCTGGTGGCTTTGTCGTTGATGGGGATAGCCACAAATATGGCAGGATTGTTCACACCACCGCCAACACCGCCTTGCAGTGTGGGGGATTTTCCGTTTATGTTAAAAATACGCTTGCTTTGGCAATCCCAAGCCGTCATGCAGTCCCCGACTGCCGGATTAAAACCGCTTTCAGTAGCTTCGGCAAATCCTTCCCCCGCCGTTCCGCTCTCCGCAAGATGCCCAGACACGCTTTCGCGCTCAAATTGTATTTGGGCAGCGGATTCACCTCCAAAATCTGCGACAACCGAGATTCTTCGGCGACGCTGTGGGGTCCCCAGACGGATAACATCTCCTGTACGGCTGTCTCGGATGGTTTTTCCCCAGTCCTTAGCGTCGTGAGTTCGCCAAGCGATAGACCACCCATCACCGTCAATGGCTCCTGCTTTTGTCCATTTCCACTTTTCCGGCAGTCCAGATAAAGAAAATCCTGGTTCTGCGATACGCGCAATTTCTTCCAGCACGGCTGCGAAGTCTTTTCCTCTATTGCTGCTGAATGCTCCGACAACGTTCTCCCAAACGAGAAACCGAGGTCGAACCATGTCACCTGTCCGTCCATTCCGTTTGTCCTCCGCTCTCATTTCTTTTACGATGCGCACCTGCTCCATAAACAGGCCGCTTCGCGCTCCCGCCAAACCGGCGCGTTTCCCGGCGATGGATAGATCCTGACACGGGCTGCCGCCCGTCACCACCCACACCGGCTCGATCTCCGCACCGTTTATCTTGCAGACGTCTCCCAAATGAACCATGTCTCAACCTCCAAACACCACGCCGCACTCGTCCTTCGGCACCATCGCCACGTTGCCCATAGTATCTTGCGTGCCGTGCAACTTGCCCAGCATGTAAGCCTGTTTCGGGTTATTGGACAGCGGTCTCCCGTTAACTTTCATCGCTGTCACCGCCCTTCCGTTCGCCGCTGCTACAAAAACCATCAGGCAGCATTCTATATTCCTCGTCGTATAGGATTCTCCGGGTACACCATCCGGCTTTAACGTGTTTGCCATCAACAAAAAGCGACGTCCTTCCGTAATGCTGAAAGTATTTGCAATCCCGGCACCGCACCACTTCGACAAGCTGACCGCTTTCGACCTTCTTCTGCAACAAAATGAATTCATTCGTGGCGTACATTCTGCCTTTTGCGGCTTCATGCGCCATGTCAGCCATCGGGCATGGCTCTGTACAACAGTTGCACCGCTTGCGGATTGCCTCCATCGCATCCGCTCTCTTGATGTACGCATCCATTGTCAGCCCTCCAATTTCATGTAGCAGCCCCAAAAGGTCTGCGATCTCTTCCCACTGTGATGACCAAATAAAGTCCGCTGTCCTATCGCTTTCCAAACTTCGGCGGCAGAGATCTGTGTTTCCGCCCACTTGAAAATCAATACGCCATCGGGTTTAAGCACACGCATACACTCTTCGAAACCGTCGTGGAGCATTTTGGGCCAGTTGTTGTCGAGTCGGCCATACTTTTTGGCCAACCATGCGTTTTTTCCAACCTGACGTAGGTGGGGCGGATCCCAGACAACAAGAGCAAACGAATTGTCATCAAACGGAAGATCCGTAAAATCGCATTGGATATCGGGGGCAATAATGCAAGATCTCTCGGGCTGACCACTTTCCGATTTCCAAACACCATACAGTTCTTCAGCCCGTTTGTCTGCATAAATTGCAGCGGGGTGATTTTTGTTAAACCATATCGTCCGCGATCCGCAGGTTACGTCAAGGATTTTCTTTTTGCACATTATTCCGCCTCCCTCAACATATCTTTGATCTCGTCGATATTTGCCCGGATAATATCCATCGTCACGTCGCTCTGGATGTGGTGTGCAAACACGGCCTTGTCCGTTGCGTCTGCCCCATAGTACCCCGTAAAGACGTCGCCGTCGGGCGATGTTGCGGCGATGCACAGGCACACGGGGTCAATCCCCGCGATGACCTGCAGCGATTCTTCCAGCCATGCCGCATACGGCTGTTTCGTGATGTCGTTCATCACTCCACCTCCTGCAGCCAATACTTGCGTCGGCAGTCGTGACAGCCGCTCGCATTCTCACGACATTCATCCAAAAGGCTTTTATCAAGATAGCAAGGCGGGACGTCAACAGTTCCGGTGAACGGGTTCATTTTGGCGTTAGGCCACTGCTTCAAGAACTCACTCTGCCGCGTCTTGCGCGGATGCTCCTCCGCCCACTTCTCCACAAGTTTTACCATCTTCTGCATTTGATCGACTGTCCCAAAATCTATCGGAAACTCCTGCGTAAAGACGCAAAATTCGTTCACATCGCATGTGCTGCAAGGCCCTGCATTGCTGCACATCCGCTTCGCTTCGCTCAAAAACTTCACCGCATCCATGTTTATTCCCCCTTCTCCAGCATGTCCGCCGCCGTTCTCAAGTCATCCGGCAGCATAATCGGAACTTCATAGATATTCGCCTCGGCCCACTCCGCGTATTCGCGCAGCATCGCAATAAGCCCCTCCCGCGTCGGCTTTTCAGCGATCGCTTCAGCCATTGCGCCCATAAACGTGCGGTCGTCAGTCAGTCCCATCGCCGACTCCCATCATGTCAAACAAGGAGATTCCATCTGTCGCCTGACTGCCAAGTTCTGCGATTCTCTCCGCCTGTGCGCAGTTTTCAGCGGCAAGCCGGAAATAACTGGCTTTCAGTTCCACGCCAATATGTCTGCGTCCCATCAAAATGGACTGGTATCCGGTGGAGCCAATGCCGTCAAACGGGTCCAGCACAATGTCGCCGGGGTTGCTCCACAGTTCCACGCACCGCTCGATTACTGGAAGCTGCAACGGGCAGATGTGCCGTTCGTCCTTTTCTTCCTTCGCCGCTTTGCGGTTGAGTGTGTCACTCTGATTGATGTCCCACCATGTGGGGGATGCGTATTCCTCCCAGATCGGGGACGCTACCTGTTGCCACTTGGATACAGGATAAGTGCTATCCGTGTGAGAAACTCTCTCCGGATTGTCCCCAGGCTTGCGGAATGTCACGACATAGTCCGGGATGCCCATCCGGCTCATACAGGAGTCTTTCTTTATCTGCTTATGCAGCAGCCCCAACGCCTTGGTGCGCTGCATGGCCGTCACGGGATTCTTCCAGATGCATACTTCGCTATGGTAAATAAATCCCAGCGACTGCATCCAGCGGATCACATCGCCCCGGAAATCCCGGATGCCGATATATCCGTCCCGCTCCTTGCTGGTAGGGAGGTTCATGCAGTGGATGCTTACATTCCGCCCCGGCATCATTACGCGATACCATTCGCGCCCTAAGTACATGTACTGTTCGGCGAACTCTTCGTAGCTCCGGCAGTTGCCCATATCCCGATCGCTGTTGGAGTATGTATACAAACTGGCAAACGGAATAGAGGTCACAGAATAGTGGATGCTGTTGTCGGGGATTCCTTTCAGCACCTCGCAACTGTCTCCGTTATAAACCGCATATCTGCGGCCAATGGCCTGGTCTAACACATTCATGCGCTTATCACCCATTCCGGGACAATCATCGCGATTTGCGGGTTGTACGGAATCACGATTCTTTCTTGCTCCCGAAGGTCCTTTCTCAAAATTTCCTTGGTGTACTTCACCATGTTCTGCTTCATGTCTGTGGCCTGTTGCTCTTTGCGCTCAACATTGGCCTTTACCGCACCTTCTGCCGCCGATGTGACAATGTGGACGTTTACGGGCCGTTCCTGCCCAAATCGGTAACACCTGCGAATTGCCTGATACATTTGCTCGTAGCTGTCGGACAGCCCCACAAAAATCATGTTGTGGCACTGCTGCCAGTTCATTCCAAACCCGGCAATTGATGGCTTCGTGACCAATACGCGCAGGGATCCATTTGCAAAGCGGATCAGCGCATCTTCCTTCGCCTCCGGTTTATCGCTGCCGCGTACCTCCTCGCTGTTGGGGATAATTTCGGCCAGCAGCTCGCTTTCTGCGTTCAGGTCGCACCAGCACACCCACTGCTCATCTGGATCTTGCGCGATGATCTCCGCCGCCTTTTCACATCGCTCCCGCAGACTGGCCCGCCGCGCATCCCTCCGCTCCGTGAGCGTTTTCGCAATCTCTCTGCCAAACAAGCTATACTCGCCATCGGCTTTTACTTCCACGATATGCTCCGCCATGTTCAGGGGCGGGAGTATATACCCATCGTTTGGGTATCCCAAATCACCCGGGCAAGTCAGCACCACAGCCCAGGTTGACACCCACTCCCAAAAACGCACTTCTGCATGGCCCTTGAGCCGCCATTTGCTGGTGTCGCTGCCGTCGTGGATAAAGTAAGTCGCCAGCATCTCTGTGCGGCTCATAATGCCGAGGAACTCCACTTGGTTTCCAAGCTCCATATAATCATTGGGTGAAGGGGTAGCCGTGCAGGAAAGCCGGTAAGGCGTGTCCCTGAACATCTCAATGATCTGGTTCCGCATCTTGCCGGTGTAATTCTTCAGAATGCTGGATTCGTCCAACACCACGCCCGCAAAGGTACTCCCATCAAAGTGCTGCAGCATCTCGTAGTTCGTGATGTTGATCCCCGGCATCACATCAGCCTGCGTCCGGCAAATTGCGGCAGAATACCCGAACTTCTGCGCCTCTCGCAGCGTCTGCGCACCCACCGTCAGCGGGGCCACAATCAGCACAGGCTTCCCCTCGCGTCTTGCCACCTGATCGGCAAATTCCAGCTGCTGGATAGTTTTCCCGTTGCCGCACTCCTCGAACAAAGCTGCGCGGCCCTTCCGCAGTGCCCACCGGGTAATGTCCTTCTGCCACTCGAACATGTGTTGATTCATGGACGACCTGTCCACCTCGAACCCGCAGGGCGGCGGGATGTGCTGCTTGCTGGCAAGAAAGTCCTCGTATTTTACCATATACTGATAACCGCGGCAGCTGAGATTTTTGTCAAACCCTTCATATGCTTTCATTTTTTACTCTCCTTTATCATTTTCACGACGGTGGGCCACGCCGCTTTAAACCATTTTCCCCAGCGGCGGCATACGCGCCCGTTATCATGGCAAACCGGCTCACGCGGGCAAACCGCGCACGGGGACTGGGGGACGGGGGACTGCGCGTCTGCGTGGATCACCATTGCGTCACCTCCACCTTGATAGATCCACCATGCCACACCTCATGCGTGACGCGGCGCACCCACCGCCGGTTATCGTCCGGCAGGATCCAGCCTTTTAGGGCGTCGACGATTGCCTTGCCGATGACGGCATGGTTGTCGATATCGAGGCGATCGTCCCACAAAAACCGGATTGATACCGGAGCAGACGTCAGGCGACGCGGGATACCGGCTTTGCGCAGCGCTGCATGGGTGATTGCGTGCAGCTCCTCCGCATCGCGCTTGCGCTGTTGCCAGCACTTGCCGGCGTAGTAGGCATTTAACCCGTAGCGCTTGTTCCACGCGGCCTTCCCGCGCTGCGTCGGCGGGTATTGGATTGTAAACTCGGTCATATGTCACCCCATGTCATGTATTTTTCCAGACTCGCGCCCGCGTAATTGCAGTCCGGCAGGCCCCGGATTTTAGGCGGCGGAGATTTGGCGAGGCGGTCAAAAATGATCCCCTGCCAATTGCTGGACATGCACTTGTTGATCAAGTCGACCACGGCCTGATCCCCGTACTTCTCGGCATTGTGCCGGATCTCGGAGACGAGGGCGCGTAACCCCTCCGGTTTGTAGGATTGATTTTTTTCCGCCTTGTACCGGAGCCACGCTTCCGTAGCGCTCCGGAGCGCCGGAGAGAGGCGGGCAAGATCTGGGGGCGGCGGTCGACTCACGGGCTTTTTCTGCGGTGGCGGATCTGCCTTTACCGGCTCTTGCTTAATAGGCTCCGGCTTTACAGGCTCAGGAGGCTTTTTCGCGGCCTTTCGCCCCCCTGCGCGGCCAGCACTGGCCTTTTTCTGCGCCGCGACAAGCTGCGGCATGATCAGCTCCACGGCGACCGCGACGATGGCAGGAAGGGCATCGAGATCCGGCTCCTCCCCAAACAGCGCGAACCGCTGGATCGCGTCGTAAAACGCGCAACGCGCGACCGGATCGGTGATCCGGTCGGCGGCGCGGGCGAAAGATATGTGAAATGTAAACTGTTCGCGCATGTTAACTCCTTAAAACGGAATGCCGCTGTCCTCCTCGATCTCATCAAATCCAGCTGCGGACACGTCTACGGGGCGACCGGCGGGTCGCGGCTTTGAAGCATCTTTTGAGACGGATCCGGCAAAGTATACGCTGTCGGCGGACACCTCAACGGCTGTGCGCTTGGATCCGTCCTTTGTCTGATAGGTGCGGGACTGGATCCGCCCCGTTACGATGATCGCATCGCCCTTATGGAAGTACTTTTCCACAAATTCGGCAGTTGTTCGCCACGCAACGACGTCAATCCAGTCGGTCTCACGCGTACCATCCTGCGACTTGATGTCGCGATCACAGGCGATGCGGAACGTGCAGACGGCCACGCCGGAGTTAAACCGGCGGATCTCCGGATCGGCGGCAAGCCGACCCATGAGAGACACATGATTAAGCATTTTTACCTCCCTTGCTGAGCTTATCCTGCTCGGCGAACTTATAGAGCATATGCGCGGCATATGAGATGCCTTGCATCAGCGCGAAATCGTCATCGCCTTTCCGAATGCTGTAGGCGTGGCGGACTTCCTTCCCGTCGCGGCAGAAGCCGAGACGGACGCGATCATCCGATACGGCCAAATTGAGAGAATACTTATCGGCGGGCTTTTCAGGCGCGGGAGTCTCCACTTCCCGTGCGAGGAACTCCTCATGCGGGACTCCGGTGACACTGACGAGGAGCGGGTATACCGTCCGCGACCGGGTATACCGTCCGCGACAGAGACCCGCGCACAAAGGCATTCTGGAGATAGGACTGCGTGCGCCCCATGCGGCGGGCAAGCTCCGCGAGTGTGATGCCCTCGCGGGCGCAGTAGGCGCGGATCGCGTCGGGGTTGATGGGGATCATGGATGATGTTTTACTCATGGGCTATTCTCCTTTTTAGATATAATTTTTGCCGAACTGGCGGATAAACTCATCAACGCTCCAGCCATGCTCCTGCATACACTTGAGCTGGCCGTAGCGGCGGAGGCGGCGCATCTGATTGCCGTCTCGGTGGACTGCAGTGGGGCCGAAAATGTGGCATCGGTGGTGGCAGAGATACACGGTCAGGCCGTAGATCTCGCTCTTGCGGCGGTAAGCCCCTCCGAAGATGTGCCTAATGGTGGAGATCCAAAGGATCGTCTCCTCCGGTTCTCCCGCACAAAAAACACTTGCACTCACTCTCCACTTTTGATCACCTCCCCTCCCATTGATCGAGGATGAGCGACCGCTCCCGCTCGGACAGCGTCTCGATGCCGGCGGCCTTGCAATCGGCGACCACCTGATCGATGAGCTGGGACATCTGCCGCGTATCGTAGGTGGACGAACCGTACCAGAGACGGACGTTGGTCATCCCATCCAGTTTCGACGGGAACTGATCGGCCATCCAGCCGATGCCGTTGTGCGCCCACTCGCGGCAGAGCTTGTCTGCGGCAGATGCCTTAACGCACACCACATCGTACGCGCCGCCGATCATACGGATCTGCTCGCGGTAGATCTCGTCAGGCGGCAGGGAATAGTGATCTGCCAGACGGTTTACCAGCGCCCAATAGTAGGCGTTTGCATCGAGACTGCGCCCCTTGCGGGTAATCTTGGCCGTATATTCCCGCTCCGGCCGGAGCGCGTCGCAGACGGCCATCGCGCTTTGCGGGGACGGCACGCGCAAGCAGAGCCACGCGCCGTCAGAGTCCTGCTGCCAGCGCGCGCCGGACACTGTCACCTGCTGCACGGGATCTCCTCCTCTCTCGGCCAGTGGCCTGACTTGAGGCACGCCGCCAGATATTTCAGGCGCGGGAGGTACTCCCGCTCGATCCACTCCGCATCATACGGGATCGGATGCTTTGAGATCCGATCCATCTGGATCGGGAGAAAATAGTTGTTGTACTCGGCATCGGTGAGCCGGTAGGCGATGATCTGACACTCCTTCCGGCGACGGAGGCCGTGGCCGGAAGCGAACATCTCCACTTGGCACTGCTGGCGGTAGGCCTTGGACACGGCAAAGGGCTTGTCGCCCCTGTGCGTTTTAATCTCGCAGATGGTGGTGGGAGTCTCGCCGTCGAGGTTTACGCGGACCCGGAGCGACGTGATGCGGATCTGGCGATCACGCTCCACGATGCCGAGGGCGTCAAGGATGCGATGCTCATACGCCGTCCCCGCCCGCATAGCGGGCGAGGAGAAGGTCTCCGCGCGGATGCCGAGCTTAACCGCCCACCAGCGGCGGAAGGACTCGGTATCCCATGATCGCATGATCTGTGCGGTATCGCTGGCGCCGAACCAGCCGGAACGATCATGATCCTTGATCACAGCTGGCTCACCGTCCGCTCCAGATGATCGAGCCGATCGAACCAGCCCATCATGGTGGCCAGCTGCTTATCGTTGAGGCCGAGGGCGGCGAGGACATCGCGATGACTCATGCCGCGCTGCTCCTTGGCGGTGATGAGCCGCTCAAGCCGCTCCTTGATAGCGTAGATGTTGTGGCGTGATAGATCATCTTCTCCGTCATCGCCGTCACCGTCCGCCCAGAGGGAGAAGCCGAGGCCGGTGCGGATCGCCACGCCCTTGACAAATGCGCGGGCGAGCGCATTGTTGATCCGCAGCTGGTTGAGGGTATCCTCGTACACCACGAGCGTACCGTTGAGGAGCGGCATGTCGTAGGTAAATACCAAGTCATCGATGTGGATCTCCACGCGGACAAACCAGCACTCCGTTACACGCCCCTTGCTCGTCTCCACGCGCGTCTGCGGCCAGAGGTAGGTGTGGGTACTGGGGCAAGTTACGGGCGTGTAAAACACGCTCTCTGCGCCGTTCTCATGCAGGAGCTGGGCGCATTTTGCCCAGCTCAGGTAGGGAACCTTGATGATGTTCCCGCGCTCGTCCTTCGCGTCGCGAACGGAGCAGTACGGGCGTACATCGAGCTGCACCAGCTCGGAAAAGGGCTTCAGCATGCTCTCCCCTCCTTCCATTCGCCCGCCGCCATCTCGGCGGCGGTGTGATCCTCCCACAGGGTATCGATGTACTCCAGCTGCTCGGCGGTAAAGCAGCCAAGCTGGAGCCGGAGCAAGCTGCGCGTCGCGAGGCGGCAGTGCGGGCAAAGCAGATCGGATTTGTTTTTGTCCCCGCCGCAAACGGGGCACTCGTCGGCCTCATACTCGTCGAGGTTGCCCAGCTCCTCGCCGCAGTGCGGGCAGTAGATGTCGGTGACGGGGCCGTATTCCGGCGAGTCGTAGTGCTTTTCCAGCGGCGCGGCAAACGAGCCGCCGCAGTTATCGCAGATGTATGTCATGGGTTGTCTCCTCCTCGGTATCGATATCAACGTACTGATATTGGTTCGCCCGACCGCCCATAAAGAGGCGGGTAAACGCCTTGCGGACGGTGGCGTATGGCTTGCCGGTCATCTCGGCCAGCTCGGCGATGGAGTCGGCCTGTGCGATCGGGAGCCGGTATTTGTCGCGGGTAACAAGCTGGTACACCCGCATGATCCTCACCCCCCGGCAAGCGGCTTGCAGCGTTTGCCGCCGACTTGGTTGGGCGGCAGGCACTCACCCCGCCGCCAGCGGGCGGCATAGGACTTGCTTGTGCCGACCTCGCGGCTGATCTCGACGTCGTTTTTGCCGGCAGCGTACAGCTGGCGCATCTGGTCATAGATCGGGGCTGATGACCTCCCGCTCGGCGGGGGCAGCCGCAGTTTCACTTTTCTGCGACGGCCTCCGCGCGGCTCAAAAGCCACGCAGTCGCGGCCGGTGAGGGGCTTGCCCTCGGCGTACTCCGCGGCAAAGGCATACAGTTTGGTGTGCCCTTTGATCTCCGCATAGTTGCAAAGATAGCCGATCACGCCGGCGCCGACGCCGTAGCGGCACTGCTTACACTTACTCCTCATCGTCGTAGCCCTCCGGCAGGACGATGGGCATCCAGTAGTCCACGGCAATTGCGTGGATCGGCTCGCGGTAGTCATTCGCATTCCACGCGTCTTGACGGGCGGAGTATTCAAGCGAAAGAACCGCGCCGGAGTGCGCAATAGCGAGGTACTCGCCGCTCTCCGCAGGATTGGCATCCTTGCAGGAGATCCAGTCGCTTGCTCTCATCAGCGGTCACCCCCGATCCGGCAGATGATCCGCACCGCCGAAGCGGCGATTGCTGCGGCGCCGATGTAGGCGCAAATCCATGTGATGGTCATTGGGCAAGTCTCCTTTCCACTTCCTGCGGCGTAAACCGCTGTCTTGTGTTGGCTTCCGGGTCGACGATGTCGATGTACTCATAGTCCCCGTGCGAGGCAACGATCGCGAGGTTGAGCAGGATCTTTACACGATCCGGCGGGCGATCAAAAATCACCTTGTACTGGGGCTTCTCTCGCTTTGCCATGGGTTACTCCTCCTTCTGCTGCTTCCGATCTTCGGCGGCGTTCGCGCCGTCGGCAAACCCGCTTGCGTACGCCAGAAATAGCTTCCGCTGCTCCGGCGACAGGCAGCTTACCTCAGCTGCCACGCGGGCAAATGCTCTCTTATCCTGCTGGGTCATAAACGTCACCTCCTGTAATTGACCTATCAGCTCATTGTGCGGCAAAACTTGATCATGTTGTCGCAGATTGCCACAAAGAGCGACCCGATGATCGTACCGAGCAACACCGCACGCTTGATGTAAGCGTGATAGCATAAGATATCGCCGCCCTCGTCGCCATACTTGCGTACCTCGTCATACACTGCCCGGATGTGCCGGACAAACGCGATGAGCGATGTATGCAGGGCGTATGTCTCAAGGATCACTGCGATTATGCGTACTGCTTGCCTCACTTGCTCACCTCCTGTGATACAGTCACCAATGCTTGTTCTATGGTCACAGTATAACAGGACTTAATCACAATGTCAAGCGTAAATTTGTTCCGTGGTCACAGTTCTGCTTGACTTTTCTGCTGCTACATGGTTTAATATAAGCGAGGAGGTGATACCCCGTGACGACCGTAAACGAGCGCATTAAGGCCATAATGCAAGCGCTTGGGATGACAAACACGGCATTTGCAGATAGGCTTAATGTCTCTCAGTCGTTTGTTTCAAAAATTGCGGCTGGGCGGTCGATCCCCAGCGACCGCACGATCTCGGATATCTGCCGCGAGTTCCATGTCGATGAGCACTGGCTCCGCACCGGAGATGGAGAGATGTTTGTACGTCTGTCTCTCGAGGAGGAGCTGGCGAAGTACGCGGCGCAGGTGCTGACGGATCCGGATCGTGAGTTCCAGCGCCAGCTCCTGCGGATCATGGCGCGGCTGGACCCGCAGGACTGGAGCGCGCTGGAGGAGATCGCAAAAAAGCTCAGGCAGGAGCCTTGAGCAAAAAAACCCGTCCCTGAGTGGGGCGGGTTTTTCTCATCCCTGAGAGGGGGAAGGGGGGACTATAGGGGGGTAAGGGGAGAGCCTTATCTCCTACAAGATAGATTCTTTTTATCTACTAGGGGGAGTATTCTCTTTTCTTTGCTTCTTTCTTTTCTCTTGTTTTTTCGCTCTGCGCAAGCAAAGCAGAAGCAAGACGTAAGCAAACAGTAAGCAAACGACAAGCAAAACGAAAGCAAACAGCAAGCAAAACGAAAGTAAACGGAAAGCAAAAAGAAAGCAACGAGCAAGCAAAAAGCAAGCAAACGGAAAGCAAAAAGAAAGCACCCAGCAATCACGCTGGGTGCTGTTTGCTGTTTGCTTTAGCCCTCGATAACATCGAGAATCCACTGGTCGCCGCGCTCGATCTCCTCGTCGGTCAGTCCGTCGAGGCCGTCGTTGTCCTGGCCCCGATTTGATGCATAGACGGCTGTGTGCCAAAAATCGAGCATATCGTCGAGATCCTCGTCGGTGGAGACGATGATGTCGGAGCCGGGCAGACGATCGGGGTGGGTGCGAGGGAAATCGGGTTCCAGATCCTGCAGGCAGTCGGGACCGTAGCCCCTGTCCCAGCCGCCGGTATAACGGCGGAGGGAGACGGTGACGGTGCGGGTGGGGGTAGTGATCATCATTTTAAGCTCCTTTCTGGCCGTCAGCGACGGCCTTGAGCAGAATCTGCTCGATGTAGTTTGAGAGAGATCTGCCGTCGGCGGCGGCCAGTTGCTCGAGGCGGGCTTTCACGTCCTCGTCGAGCCGAAGCCCGACAAACGCGGTCTTAGCCATGTCTGCATCCCCCTCTCAGTACACTGGGTTCTCGGTGTTGAGTTCCCACTCCGCACCGTACTTCTCGGCGTGGGCGACGGCGTAGGCCGCAAAAAAGGCCTGCTCCGTGCAGGGGGCGAGTTCCGCGTGGATCGCCTCGCGGATCTCGTCATCCATCAGCGCGACGGCGGCATCAAAGTCGATCTCGCGTCCGGCAGCGTTTACAACTTTTCCCATTTTTTTCAATCCTTTCCGGCCAAAGGCCTGTCCGATGGGTGGGTGTCTATCGTTTGATCTTGTCTATATTGTACAACAACGTTTAACATCTTACAATAGGCATACTGCACAAAGTTTTGCATTAGGAATTGCGCGTTTTGACGGGGCTTGGCGTGGGACATTGGCAAAAATCAGGGATATAATAGATGCGTGGGTTATGGCTTGGGGCTACACACTCTCCTTTTTGTCGCCCCCCGCAAGGGGGGCTATGCGGCCAAGAGTATCCCCGGTGCAACTCCGGGAGGCCGCGCCAGATGGGCTGGACATCCCATTATCGGGGATATCAGACAGGGGATAGATAGCGCCTGTCAAAGCGGGGTGCCGCCCCCGTAAGCGCGGCAGGATGTAGCCGGTGACGGCTGGGGACTATCTGCTGATTAAGCTAGGGTGGGGGCTGGCAGATCAATACAACAGACACACGATGGGGGGATACGTTGTGGCCGATGTGATTAATCCGCGTAAGCGCAAAAAAATCGTGGCCGACTATGTGACGCTGGGATCATACGCGGCAGCGGCACGGATCAACGGCGTGGCACCCAACAGCGTTAAGCGGATCGTGGCGGCAGAGCCGGAGATCGCGAGGCTTTGCGCACAAAAAAAAGAACAGGATACGCAGGACGTGCTGGCGTACATGGGTAAGCAGTCCGATCTTGTATGCGATATCATCGGCAAGGGGCTGACGGCGTTGGCCGATGATGATAAGCTGGCAGCGGCCAACCCGGCGCAGATCACCACGGCGATCGGCACGCTGATCGACAAGTGGACGATGGTCCGCGACCGGCAGACGCAAAGCGGGGTACAGGTAAATCTCGGCGACGCGGAGGAGTACAGCGGATGATCACGATCCACATTGACAAGCCCAACGCGCGGCAGGAGCTGTTTTTGCGCGATCGGCACAAGTACATCGCCTTCGGCGGGGCGCGCGGCGGCGGGAAGAGCTGGGCGGTGCGCACCAAGGCCAAGCTGCTGTGCCTGCGGTATCCCGGCATACGATGTCTAATCGTCCGCCGGACGTACCCGGAACTGATCAACAACCACATCCGGCAGCTGCGGCAGGAGCTGGCCGGTGTTGCGCGATATAACGACAAGGACAAGATCCTGATGATGCCGGGCGGCAGCTCCATCTCTTTCGCGTACTGCGCCAAGGACGGGGACCTGGACCGGCTGCAGGGCGTGGAGTATGACGTGATTTTCCTCGACGAGGCGACGCAGCTAAGCGAGTACCAGATGACCACCATCACGGCGTGTCTTCGCGGCGTGAACGCCTTTCCGAAGCGGGTATACTACACCTGCAACCCCGGCGGGCAAGGCCATCAGTATATTAAGCGATTATTCGTCGATCGGCACTTCCTCCCGGGCGAGGATCCAGACGATTACTCGTTTATTAAGTCTCTCGTTACGGACAACGCCGCGCTGATGCGGCAGGATCCTGAGTACATCCACCAGCTGGAGGCACTGCCAGAGCGTCTCCGGCGGGCGTGGCTCAACGGGGACTGGGACGTATTTTGGGGGCAGTTTTTCGAGGAGTTCGCGGACGCGCCGGCACATTATGATGATCGGAGCTTTACGCACGTCATCGCGCCGTTTGAGATCCCGCCGGACTGGCGGATCTATCGGTCGTTTGACTGGGGCTATGCCAAGCCCTTCTCATGCGGGTGGTGGGCGGTCGACTACGACGGATGCCTCTACCGGATTCTAGAGCTGTACGGGTGTACGCGGGAGGCGAACACCGGGATTAAGTGGCCGCCGGACAAGGTGTTCGCGGAGATCCACCGGATCGAGACGGAGCATCGCTGGCTGAAGGGCAAGATGATCACCGGCGTGGCCGATCCGGCCATCTGGGACGCCGAGCGCGGGGAGAGTATTCAGGAGGTCGCGGCGCGGCATGGGGTGTACTTCAGCCGGGGCGACAACAAGCGCATTCCCGGCTGGATGCAGATGCACTACCGGATGGCCTTTGACGAGGCCGGGCGGGCACAGATGTATATCTTTAACAACTGCCGGGCGGCGATCCGTACGATCCCGCTGCTGCAGTACGATGACCATCATGTCGAGGATCTGGATACAACCGGTGAGGATCATATCGCCGATGAGATGCGGTATATGTGCATGGCGAGGCCGATCAAGCCCCGCGCGAAGCATGGTCGGGATCCGTATCTGGATAGCCCGCTGTACACGGCGCTCGACATCCCGCGCGAGGACATCCTCCCCGCGCCTGAGCTGGTGCCGATGACGATCAAGGAGGTAACCGATGGCGATTGACAACGGCGGCGTGGAGCAGATCGGCTCCGAGACCGCAATCAAGGCGGCTGATGTGGTGGAGACGGTGGTGGGCGCGGAACAGATCCGCGAGGCCGTGGACACGCTAAATCGATACAAGCAGGGCAAAGCCAACCTCGAGCGGCGCGTGATCGACGACGAGGAGTGGTATCGTCTGCGGCACTGGGAGTGTATGCGCGGGCGGAAGCAGGATGTGGAGCCGGTGTCTGCGTGGCTGCTAAATGCGATTGCCAACAAGCATGCAGACGCGATGGACAACTACCCCGCACCAAACATCCTTCCACGGGAGCAGGGGGACGTGGAGGAGGCCGAGCGGCTGAGTGACATCGTCCCCGTGGTGCTGGCGCAGGAGGGCTTTGAGCAGACATACTCCGACGAGGCGTGGGACAAGCTGATCGGCGGCACGGGCATCTATGGTATTTTCTGGGATGCGCACAAGCTCGGCGGGCTGGGCGACATTGCCATCGAGACGGTGGATGTGCTCAACCTTTTCTGGGAGCCGGGCGTGACGGATATCCAGGACTCGCCCAACCTGTTTTACCTCAGCCTCATGGACAACGAGGCGCTTGTGCGGGCATACCCACAGTTAGATGGCCAGCTCGGCGGGAGCAATATCGACGTGAGCCGGTACTGCTACGATGATGCCGTGGACACCAGCGACAAGAGCGTGGTGGTGGACTGGTATTACAAGCGCATGGTGGACGGGCAGATGATCCTCCACTACTGCAAGTTCGTGGGAGATACAGTGCTCTACGCGACGGAGAATGAACGCGAGCCGGACGCGACAGGCCGGAGCATGGCCGAGCGCGGCTGGTACGATCACGGGAAGTATCCGTTTGTGTTCGATCCGCTGTACCGATGCAAGGGTACGCCGTGCGGCTTTGGCTACATCGATATCGGCAAGGGGGCGCAGGAGTACATCGACCGCGGTGAGCAGGCCGTGATGCGCAATATGCTATCAAATGCCGCGCCTCGCTTTTTTATCCGCGCGGACGGCGCGGTGAACGAGGAGGAATACGCCGACTGGACGAAGCCGTTTGTCCACACGGACGGTAATCTGGGATCGGACTCTATTGTGCCGGTCTCCGGCTACGGTCTCGGCTCGATCTACCTCTCCGTGCTGGAGCACAAGGTCGACGAGCTGAAGGAGACCACCGGCAACCGCGACGTATCTACGGGCGGCACGGCCTCCGGCGTTACGGCGGCATCGGCCATCGCGGCCATGCAGGAAGCGGGGAGCAAGCTCTCACGGGATAGCAACAAGGCGGCGTACCGCGCATTCCGCGAGGTGGTTCTACTTGTCGTCGAGCTGATTCGGCAGTTTTACGATCTCCCCCGCCAGTTTCGGATCATCGGGGAAAACGGTGTGCAGCGATTTATCAGCTACACCAATGCGGGACTGCAGCCGCAGGCGCAGGGGACGGATTTTGGCATCGACATGGGTACGCGCGTGCCGCTGTTTGACATCGACATCTCGGCGGAAAAGGCCAGCCCTTACAGCAAAATGAGTCAAAACGAGCTGGCGCTGCAGTTTTTCGGAGCGGGATTTTTTAACCCGCAGATGTCAGATCAGGCTTTGGCGTGCCTCGAGATGATGGATTTTGACCGCAAGGACGAGATCATGCAGCGGATCGCGGCAAACGGAACACTGTACCAGCAGCTTATGGCGGCGCAGCAGCAGGCCGTGGCCATGGCGCAGCTGGCCGACACGCTGGGCGGGACAAATTACTCGCAGCAGATGCTGGCGGGGATGCAGGGCGGCGCACAGGCGGCACCGGGCAAGGTGGATCAGTCCGCCGAAGACGGCAGCGAGAGCAGCACGACGCGAAATGCGCGGCAGGAGGCGGCTGACAGAGCCGCACCGCGATGATTACGGCGCGGCTGGGCGAGCGCGCGGGACTGCTGACGCTGGAGATGGACGGCCATGCCGGCAGCGCTCCGGCGGGGCAGGATCTGGTCTGCGCTGCGGCAAGCATCCTGTGCTATACGCTGGCGGCACAGGCGGGCAAGCTAAGCGCAGACGGCAAGCTGCGGGCAAAGCCATGCGTGGACTTGGCCGATGGGCACGCGGCGATTGCGATCAAGCCGCGCGGGGCAGCGGAACGAGAGGCGCGGGCAATCTGGGGCACGGTCGAGTCCGGGCTATTGCTGCTGCAAAGAGCGCACCCAGACTGCATCAGAGTTGATAGCGGGGAGTATCCCCGATAACAAGGGATCGCCCACCTCACGGGCAGATTACGGGATCGCCCACCATACGGGCAGGAGTACGCTATGGACATTATGGCAAGGCCGCTTACCCTCCAGCTCTTTGCGGAGGGCGGCACAGCGGCAGCCCCCGCAAGCGGGGACACGGGCGCGGCGGCAGAAACGGGCGACCTGAGCAAGGTGGCCTACGGACTGCAGGCCGATCAGCAGACAGATCCTGTCGCCGAGGATCATGCCGAGGACAAACCGAGGGATCTTGGCAAGGAGTTTGACGCGCTCATCAAGGGCGAGTACAAGGACGTGTACAACAAGCGGATGCAGGACACGATTCAGCGGCGGACGAAGGGTACGCGGGAGACGGCAGATAAGTACAGGGCGGCTCAGCCGCTGCTGCAGATGCTATCTGAGCGGTATCACGTCGATGTTGCGGATGTGGAGGGGCTGACAAAGGCGGTAGCCGAGGATGACGCCTTTTACGAGCAGGAGGCAGAGCGGCTTGGCATCGGCGTTGAGCAGGTCAAGACGATGCGTAAGGCCGAGCGGGAGAACGCCCAGCTGCGCGAACAGCTTGCGGAGCAGGAGAACCGCCGGAAGATGGACGAAAACATCTCCAAGTGGATGCGCGAGGCGGACGAGATCGCGGCGAAGTACCCGCAGCTCGACCTCCAGCAGGAGCTGCAGAATCCGCAGTTTTTCAATGCGCTGATGAACGGGGCAAGCGTCGAGGGCGCTTACTGGGGGCTGTACCATGATCAGCTTATCCCACAGGCCATGCAGTTTACCGCGCAGGAGACGGAGCGCAAAATCGCCAACAAGATCCAGGCACAGGGGAAGAGGCCGACAGAGAGCGGCGCGAAGCCCCCGATCACCGTCAAGAGCGACGTGTCGCAGCTGTCTGACGCTGATATGGACGAGATTATCAGACGAGCAAGGAGGGGCGAAAAGATCAGGTTTTAACCCCTCCGGAAGGGAGAAATATGACTGACCTGAGATACATCGATCTGCAGCTGTTTGCAGATGTGACCAATGCGACGACCTCGGCGGCAACCGGCAACAACCTGTCCGCCGAGATGAAGACCTTTTACGACAAGGTGCTGCTGCGCGAGGCCGGGCCGCACCTTGTCCACGATCAGTTTGGACAGAAGCGCGATATCCCGCGCGGCAATGGCAAAACGATCGAGTTCCGCAAGTTTAACCAGCTTCCCAAGGCGCTGACCGCGCTGACCGAGGGCGTGACCCCAAACGGCGGCGCGCTGGACGTGACGAGCCTGACGGCGACCGTCAACCAGTACGGCTACTTTGTCCGCATCACTGATGTGCTTGACCTTACCGCCATCGACAACGTGGCCGTCGAGGCCGCGCAGCTGCTTGGCGATCAGGCGGGCATTACGATGGATACCATCGTGCGCAACGTCCTGCAGGGCGGCACCAACGTGCTGTTTTGCCCCAAGGTCGCCGCCGGCGTGGAGACGGCTGTTACCACCCGCGCCGGGCTGGACAACACGTCCCAGCTGACCGTCAAGGCCATTCAGCGCGCGGTCGCGACGCTCAAGAGCAAAAACGTGCCGACCATCAACGGCAAGTATGTCGGCATCATCCATCCGTACGTCGCGTACGATCTGATGCGCGACCCGGAGTGGGTCGACGCGCACAAGTATGCCAATCCTACCAACCTGTACACGGGAGAGCTGGGCGAGATTGCGGGCGTGCGGTTTGTGGAGTCGACCGAGGCGAAGGTCTGGAAGGACACTACCTGCCCCAAGATCGGCAGTACCTCCAACTACTACGGCGTGTTTGGCACGCTGATCCTCGGCAAAAACGCTTACGGCGTAACCGAGGTCACCGGCGGCGGCCTGCAGACCATCGTCAAGGGCAAGGGCAGCGCCGGCACGGCTGACCCGCTGGATCAGCGCTCTACCGTCGGCTGGAAGGGCATCCGCACGGCCAAGATCCTGCTCGAGCAGAATATGGTGCGCGTGGAGAGCGTGTCCGATGCGTGGAGCGCGTCGGTCGAGGCGAACTGAGTAACGGCGGGGGAGGCAACCCCTCCCCCGCAGAACAGGAGACGAAAAATGGCTGAAACTACCAAAAAGCCCGAAACGGGCGAGAAGATGGTGCGCGTGACGCTCCCGATCATCAACGAGCATGATATGGAGCAGTACGTCGGCATCAATGGCCGGTCGTGGCTGATCCGCCGCGGCGAAGAAGTTGAAGTGCCTGAGTGCGTGGCAGAAGTGCTGAAGCTCAGCGAGAACCAGAAGCGTGAAGCATTCCGCTATCAGCAGCAGGCCGCGAAAGCCGCCGAGACGGGCGGCGAGATGTAATGGGGGTCTGCGCGACCCCCATTTTTTGTGAAGGAGGGACGCGCGATGACAATTGAGCGAGTGCTGAGTACGGTCGATGCGTGCAAGCCCAACATCATCGACGATGCGCAGAAGCTGGCATGGCTGCAGGAGCTGGAGGGTATCATCACGCATGAGATCATCCGTACGCACGTCGGCGGCGAGAATGCGGAGATCCCGACGGTCAACGGCGGCACGGATCCGAGCGCGGAACTTCTGGCGGCGGCGCCGCATGACCGGCTCTATCCGCTGTACGTCGAGGCGCAGATCGACCTCGTCAATGGCGAGATCGGCAAGTATAACAATTCCATCGCGCTTTTCACGGCGGCGTACAACGAGTACAGCCGCTGGTACAACCGGACGCATACGCCGGTCAGCGCGACGGTGCGTTTTTGGTGAGGAGGGCGTATGTACAATCCGACGCTCACTGAGACGAGCCAGAGCCGCGAGATGCTGTCTGTGTTTGGTGGGTACAACCACAACCGGCGGATCAGCGACGGCGAGTTTTACGACATGACCAATCTCACGTCGAGCGGGTATCCGCTCCTGATGAGCAGACCAGCACGCGGCAAGGTACAGCATCTGACCGCTCCGGGCGGGATGCTGGCCAAGGACGCGATGGCCGTGGTCGACGGGGGCAAGCTGTACTACAACGGCAAGGAGATCACCGGGCTGACGTTGAGCGACGGCGACAAGCAGATGGTCAGCATGGGGGCATACCTTGTGATCTGGCCGGACAAGGTGTACCTCAACACCAAGGACGTGACGGACTACGGGAGTCTTGAGTCATCGTGGGAGAGCACCGGCAACGTGGTGTACTCCCTAAGCACGATGGACGGCAAGACGATGGACAACGTCCCACTTACACAGCCGGAAAATCCGACCGGCGGCGAGTATTGGATCGACACGACGCAGACCCCACACAAGCTGATGACGTACTCCGCGCCGCAGAGCATGTGGATGGGTGTCGCGACGGTCTACACCAAGATCTCGGCAGACGGGATCGGCAAGGCCTTTGCAGAGGGCGACGGGCTGGAGATCAGCGGCATCGCCTACGGGGGAGACAGCGAGGCCGTCAAGGCGCAGTACAAGGATCTCAACGGCACAAAGGTCGTGCAGAGCAAGGGCGACGATTGGATCGTGATCATTGGGCTGATCGACCTGACCTATACGCAGGAGAGCGGTACGGTCAAAGCGGCGCGGAGTGTTCCGGACATGGACTACGTCTGCGAGGCACAAAACCGCATCTGGGGATGCAAGTATGGCATCGTGGACGGTAAGACCGTCAACGAGCTGTACTGCTGCAAGCTCGGCGATTTCAAAAACTGGCGAGTCTATGCCGGCGTGTCGACGGACGCTTGGGCGGCATCTGTTGGATCGGACGGCGCGTGGACGGGCGCGATCAACTACCAAGGATATCCCACGTTTTTTAAAGAGGACGTGATTCACCGGATTTCCGTCGCGTCCTCCGGTGGGCATCAGGTCGTTGAGACGGCGGCGCGAGGTGTCCAAAACGGGAGCTGGCGAAGTCTGTGCGTGGTCAACGAGATGCTCCTGTACAAGTCCCGCACGGACGTGTGCGCGTACGATGGGAGCTTCCCGTCTTCGATCGGCTCAGTGTTTGGCGACGTGCTATACAGCAAAGCGGTCGCTGGGAGCGTAGGCGGCAAGTACTACATCAGTATGTACGATGGCGCGGCGTGGCATCTCTTTGTGTACGACGCAAATCGCTCGATGTGGCATCGGGAGGACAACACCCACGCGCTTGTGTTCGCGCGGCAGGACGATGATCTGTTTTACGTCGACGCGGATACCAAGTGGATGATGTGCGTCAACGGTACGCAGGGCACGCCGGAGGATGCTCCCGAGTGGTCTGCGGAAACGGGCGTGATCGGGTACGACTACCCCGACAAAAAATACCTGAGCCGCTATAACATCCGACTCCAAATTGAGCAGGGCGGGGAGTTGCGGCTATACTGCATGTACGACTCCGACGGCATTTGGCGCGAGGCGGGGACGGTTCGCCGCAAGGGTCATGGCACGTTCACGGTTCCCGTGATCCCCCGGCGGTGCGACCATATGCGGCTTAAACTCGCGGGCAAGGGCGTTGTGAGGGTATTTTCCATCGCAAAAATCCTTGAGTTGGGGAGTGATCTCGGATGGTAGTTATCCCTACTCCCCCGACCCTTCAGGGCGGGCAGACGGAGCAGCTGTCGAGCGTGCGGAGATATCTCTACTCACTGGCGAGACAGCTCAATGAGTCGCTCAACGCCATCGAGGCGGACAGTCTGACTGAGGCGGCAAAGTCTTCGCTCGGCGTGGGTGCGCAAAAGGCGGCGCAGGATCAGACGCGGCAGGAGATCGGAGCGAGCGCAAACGCGCTCAAGAGCCTGATCATCAAGACGGCGGATACCGTCAGGAGCGAGATCCAGCGCGTCGAGGCCGAGCTGCAGAGCAGCTACCTAGCCAAGAGTGAGTTTGGCCAGTACAAGGAGCAAGTCGACGCAAAGTTTACGGCAACGGCAGAGAATGTGACGCAGAGCATCCAGTACGTCAGTGAGCTGGAGGGGCGGATCGACGGACAGGCCGGAGACATCGAGGGGCTGCTGGCATACCGTACGGAGACCACCGGATACATCCGGCAGGGCATCGTCGGCTATGAGAATACCGTCCCGATCATCGGCATCGCAATCGGGCAGGACATCCAGACAACCGGCACGCAGAGCGTTGGCGGCAAGGTGTATGACGTGATCGACACCAGCCACAATATGTCAGTCTGGACAAGCAAAAAGCTGTCGTTTTACGTCGAGGGTACGGAGATCGCGTACTTTTCAAACGGCGCACTGCACGTTACGCACGTTGAGCTGGAGCGGATCACCGGCGCTGGCAAGTGGGACGTAAATTTTACGAGCGGGATTACGTTCCGCTGGATCGGAGGATGAGATGGCGCTTTCAGGCAATTTTCCCGGGTCGACCGGAAACCAGTATATCCGGCCAGACATCTACTGGTCGGCGGCGCAGTCGCAGGACGGCAACTACAGCGACGTAACTGCGACGCTCTACTACAGCCGTACAAACAGCGGCTACACGACGAGCGGTACATGGTCGGGTGGTATTACGATCGACGGCCAGCGCACGGCGGCAAGCCGCCATGTAGAGATCTCGCTCAACTCCTACACGATGGCGGTATCCGCGACGGTGCGGGTGTACCACAATGCGGACGGCAGTCGGGACGTGACGATTTCGGCAGATGGACGGATCAGCGGCACGACGCTCTCATCGACCTCGATCTCGGCGACGGTGACGCTCGATACGATACCGCGCGCCAGCGTGCCGACGCTCAACAAGAGTTCCATCGCCATGGGCGAGGAGATCATCATCTACACCAACAGCAAAAAGACCGGATTTGTCCACACGGTGCGCTATGCGTTCGCGGGAGACGGCTATGCGGGAGACTTCGACGGGGAGACGGCGTACAACTGGTTCGCGCTGACCCCGCGCAAGGCGCTTGCAAGCAGGATCCCAAACGCCGCAAGCGGGACGTGTACGGTTTACCTCAAGACATGGAGCGACGGCAGTCTGACGGAGCAGATCGGCGACGAGCAGAGCGTAAGCTTCACGCTGCGCGTTCCGGCGGATGCGGCGCCCACGGTGGCCTCCGGCTGGGCATCGGCGGCGGCAGACAACAGCGGCGGCAAGGCTGCAAGCCTTAAGGGGTTTATCAGCGGATTTTCCAAGGCGCAGATCACGTTTGCGGCGGGTAAGATCTCAACCAAATACGGTGCAAGCATCGCGGGGTACACGATTACTTGCGGCGGCGTGAGCGCGGAGAGTGCGCCGTATAAGACGGGGGTGCTGTTTGGGAAAAGCGCACAGATCATCTGCCGCGTGACGGATTCGCGCGGGATGTGTGCCGAGCAAACGCTGACGGTCAACCTCTACTCCTACGCCGCTCCGACGCTGACGGGCGTACAGATCTACCGATCGGATGACGCGATGCTCCCGGCGGACACGGGGCTGCACATTGCGGGCGTGGCCACGGTCAAGCACTCCGACTGCGGCGGGGAGAACACCTACACGCTCAAAGGCTATTGGAGAGCCGTGGGCGGTTCGTGGAGCGCTGGCCTTGCGATGACAAGCGGCAAGGCGGCGCTCGTCACCGGTAGTGTGGACATCCTTACGACGGCCAGCTATGAAGGCAAAATCGAGGTAGTCGACAAACTCGGCAACGTCGCCAGCGTAACGGCGGTTATCCCGACGCAGGCTGTTACGATGCATTTGCGCGAGGGCGGCGACGGAGTGGCCTTTGGCAAGTACAGCGAGAAGGCCGGGCTTGAGTGCGCGTGGGACGCGGAATTTCATGGAGAGGTGCAGGCGGCGTCGCTGCGTGTGGGCGGACGGACGCTGCTCGACTGGACCTATCCGGTAGGAAGCATCTATCAGTCCACAAAATCGACCGATCCGGCTGATTTGTTCGGTGGAACATGGGAAGCCATTAATAACGTGTTTCTGCTGGCGGCTGGCACAATCTATCGCCCCGGTACGATCGGCGGTGAATCCGAGGTAACGCTGACAGCTGACGAAATCCCTGAGATCAAAATGAGCTATCAGTACACAGGCCAGAGCACTGTAATTGGCACGGACGCAATCCGGCTATATGACGGCGATGGAAAAATCAACCAATATACGGGGCCGCAGAGCAGCAACTGCGGGGGCAAGGCACACAACAACATGCCGCCGTATTTGGCTGTGTACACGTGGAAGCGCACAGCATGAGGAGGGAACAATATGCCTGATATCAACATTACAGTGGCGCACAAGGTCGCGGTAAGTGATACGACAACCATCGTATGCGACAACAGCGATTACACGGTGCATTGGACGCTGGACGATGAATGGAGCGCCTACGACACCAAAACCATGCGCACGATCTACATAAACGGTACGTTCACGGATAGGGTGTTTAGCGGCAACACGATCACGCTGCCCGTTTGCACCGTGCCGGGCGCGGTGCAGATCGGCCTGTTTGCGGGCGACATCCGCACGTCGCGCGTGGCAATCCTGCGCGCCCTGCCGTCCGTGCGGTCTGCGGCTGGCGCTCCTGCCGACCCCACGCCCGATGTGTACGACCAGCTGATGGAGATTATCAAGGGACTGGGTGGCGTAGACCCGGATGACATCGCCAAGGCGGTTGCCGATTATCTGGCAGCGCACCCCATCGAAGAAACCGACCCGACCGTCCCGGAGTGGGCAAAGGCTGAGACCAAACCCACATACTCCGCCGCAGAGGTCGGAGCCATCGCACAGTCAGATCTGCAAGTCGCAACGAACGCAGCGCTTGCGCTGGCCAAATCTTCCGGCGAGTTTGATGGCCCGGCTGGCCCGCAAGGCCCTGCCGGTGCGCCGGGCAAGGACGGCGCAGGGATGGACGTCACCGGCGCGACGGTCGGCCAGATTGCCAAGATTGCCGCCGTGGACGCATCCGGCGTGCCCACCGCGTGGAGTCCGGTGGATATGCCGGGGGGCGGAGGCGATGAGTGGGTAAAAGTTGTAGAAGCAACTCTAACAGAGGTCGCCAACGAAATAAGACTTAACTTTGCCCCTTGCAAGGCGATCTATATTGAATTCCAGTATGGAGCAGTAGAAAACGATCTGGGCCTTATTGGGATTTATCCCAATCCGAAAACGCCAATCTACACGGGAGAGGATAGAGCTGCCGCTATTACGCAGAAAACATCAGATACAAATAAGCGGGGCTATATTTTTTGCGCGATCGACCGCCAAAAAGGAACGCCGTGGATGGCAACATCACAGATTTTCCACCGCGGCGACGGCACATTTGGAAGCATTGAACCCGGCGACCTGATGAATTGCGAGATCAGATGTTTCAACGATAACACGTGGGCCAGCCTTATAAATCCAATGTACTTGACGAGTACTGACTATATCAATGCTGTAAGTGCTTTTGGGGCCGGCATGAATATTGGAACAACACTGACAGTTTGGGGGGTCAAGGCATGAAAAAATACGTGAACGGTGAATACATTGACATGACTGCCGAAGAAATCGCGGCCATGCAGGAAGCATCTGCGAAAGCCGAAGCCGAAGAAAAGCGCCGCCCGCTGTCTCTGGGCGAGGTGCAGGAGATGATGGTGCGGGCGCAAATCAACACGCTGGCCGTGGACGACGCGACCGCGCTGCGCATGGTGGCGTACTACCCCGAGTGGACGGCTGGCACGGCCTACGCAGTCGGCGACAGGCTGGTGTACAACGGCGGCCTGTACAAGGTGCTGCAAGCGCACACATCGCAAGAGACGTGGTTGCCCGGAACCGGCACGGAGAGCCTGTACACCCGCATCGACGAGCAGCACGACGGGACAAAGTACGACCCCATCCCGTACAGCGGCAACATGGCGCTGGAGGCGGGCAAATACTACAGCCAGGGCGGCAAGACGTACCTGTGCAACCGCGACACGGGCAACCCCGTGTATAACGCGTTGGCTGATCTGGTGGGACTGTACGTCATCGAGACGGAGGTATAGTCACACATCCAACGCCCTGACGGACTTAATTTATACGCGCAATGCGCAGAGAGGAGAAATTATGACAGAGTCCATCATCGCAGCACTGATAACCGGCGCGTTAAGCCTGTTTGGCGTGCTGGCCAGCAACCGCAAGACACAGGCGGTAACGGAAACCAAGATCGACGAGCTGACGCGCGAGGTGCGCGAGCACAACAATTTTGCGCGTCGCATGCCGGTCGTGGAGGAGCAGATCAAGGTGATTAACCACCGTATCGCAGATCTTGAGGAGAAACAGTAATTTTATGGTGCCCGATTAGGGCACAGGAAGGAGAAAAAAATATGGAAAACATCGGTATCGCAAGCGTGGCGGCCATTACGGTCATCGCCTACATCATCGGCGCGCTGGTCAAGATTTGGCCCGCCATCCCGGACAAGGCTATCCCCGTCATCTGCGGGCTGGTCGGCGCGGGGCTGGGTCTGCTCAGCCTGTACTGTGCGCCCATCCCGGATTTCCCCGCGACGGATCCGATCACGGCCGCTGCTGTGGGCGTTGTGTCTGGTCTGGCGGCTACGGGTATTAATCAGGCGGTTAAGCAGCTGGCCAAGGAGGAATAAGATGAACATCGTCGAAAAAACCTACAAATGGGCAAAGCCGCTCAGCAAGCGGGGCACGACGGATCTGCTGATCCTGCACCACTCCGGCACGACCACCTGCACGCCGGACGGCGTACACAATTCGCACGTCGGCAACGGCTGGGCGGGCATTGGCTACCATTATCTGGTGCGCAAGGACGGCACGATCTATCGCGGACGCCCCGAAGATACCGTAGGCGCGCATGCATATGGTGCGAACAGCCACAGTATCGGCGTGTGCTTCGAGGGCAACTATCAGGTAGAGCCGACCATGCCCGCTGCCCAGCTTGCCGCAGGACAGGCTTTGGTGGCCGACATCAAGCGGCGCTGGGGCATCACCAAGGTGATCGGCCATAAGGACGTCGCAGGATCTACCACGGACTGCCCGGGCAAGTATTTCCCGCTCGCGGCCATTGTCTCCGGAACACCGGAGGTTCAGAACAAAAACACGACCGAGGAGGACATTATCATGGTAGCAACTCAGATGATCGGCAACGGCGACCGTGGCAACGCGGTGCGCAGCATGCAGGGTGCGCTCATCGCGCAGGGCTATAAGTGCGGCAGCTACGGCGCGGACGGTATCTGCGGCGCGGCGACCGTCGCGGCAATCAAGGCTTGCCAGCACGCAAACGGCCTGACGGCGGACGGCATCTGCGGTAAGGATACTTGGGGAGCGCTGCTCAAGAAGTAATCCGGAGAACCGGAAAGGAGGGAGACACGGGTGGCGTTTAGCTACAAAGACTATGAGGAAAGCGAGCGCGTCAGGGATCTGTACAATCAGCTCCAGCAGACGGACGCACGGAAGCCGGGAGACTGGAGCGGCGGCACATATGGACAGCAAATGCAGGACGCTCTCAGCAAGCTGCAGAACCGTGAAAAATTTAAGTACGATCTGAACGGAGACGCGCTTTACCAGCAGTACAAAGATCGGTATGTCCAGCAGGGCAAACAGGCCATGCAGGATACGATGGGTCAAGCGGCGGCTCTTACGGGCGGCTATGGATCAACATACAGCCAGAGCGCAGGACAGCAGCAGTATAACGCATATCTGCAGAGCCTGAACGACGTAGTGCCTGAGCTGTACCAAATGGCGCTGGAACGTTATAACGCAGAAGGCGACGATCTCAAGACGCAGTACTCCCTCCTCGCGGATCGTTACTCGCAGGAGTACGGCGAGTACCGCGACAAGGCCAGCGACTGGCAGAACCAGCGCGATTACGCCGCAAACCGGTACGACGCAGAGCGCCAGCTCGACTATAGCCGATATGGCGACGCGAAGAGCTACGCCTATCAGGACTACAGAGATCGGATCTCGGACGAACAGTGGCAGAAGCAGTACGACGAGAACGTCCGCCAGTTCAACCAGCAGATGGCAATGGAGCAGGCTCAGCTTGCGGCTCAGAAGGCGGCGGCAAGCAGTTCGAGCCGCAGTGGTTCGTCCAGCTCTCGCAGATCCAGCAAGAGCTACGACACCCACGGGTACTCGTCCGATCAGATCAAGCAGATCCAGATGGCGGCTGGTCTCACGCAGGACGGCATTTGGGGCGCTCAGACTCAGGCGGCATATGAGAGCGGCTATAGGCCGATCAACGAGTATACCATCACAAATCGATCCGGTAACGGATGGATCAAGCTTGAAGGCGGAAGCCGATACGGTGAAACTGAGCTGATTAAGATGCTCCAGAACGGAACTGCGACCGCAACGTGGGACAACAGCAAGAAGACGATCACGTTCCACAAGAAGAAGTAACGCAAGCGAGGGAGGCAACTATGACCAATAACGATCTGGCGGTGGAGCTGCTGCAGCAGCGCAAGAAGAAGCGCGAAGATCCGCAGTCTGCAACGACGCAGACCAGCACGCAGAATATGAGCGGACAGGCCGCTCTTGCGCAGGAGCTTTTGTCTCAGCGGATTCAGGCGCGGAAAGAGCGCGAAGCGACGCAGCCCACCGTCAGCCTTCCTTCGCAGAGGATTGACCCGGCGAAGGAACGGCAGGAAAGCAATGGCAAGTTCAACGGGTGGAAGTATTTCGGCAACCTCGGAAAGACGCTCCTGACCGGCGTTGCAAGCCTTGCACAGACGGGAGCCATGGCCGAGGATGTTGTGACTTCTGCCGTGGATACGATCTTCAAGGGTGCGAACACAAAGGGAAGTGGCCTCTTCAATGCACTGTATCACGGCCGACCGGATTGGAAGTTCCTCGGCGAGAATGGCCTCGTCGGCATCGAGCAGGAGAAAGCCTATCTCGATCAGGAACGAGAGGCTGAAGTCGCCAAAATCAAGGATGACACTTTTGGCGGCAAGGTCGCCAAAAAGGCTGCGTCGTATGGCGGCGATATTGCATACGGAGTCGGATACGCGATCCCCATGGCGGCGACTGCGGGAGTTGCGGCGGCACCTATCGTCAACGGCGTAGCGACATCAACGGAGGCGCTTGCAAATCTTGGCGCGTCCGTCGTGGAAAGTTCCGGTGTGCTGAATGCTCTTGGGAAAGGGTTTCGCGACACGCTAAGATCCAAGGACTACTGGATGGCTTTTACATCCGAAGTCGGCGCAGACTATCAGGAGGCGCTTTCCGACGGCGCGAGTACGGGCGAAGCCATGAACTATGCCATCGCCACCAGCCTCCTTAACTCTGTGATCGAGGTCGGCGGCGGTATCCAGAAGGTACCGGAGAACTTCAGCGTAAAAAATCTCCTGCGCAGCGCCGCAGAGGAAGGCATGGAGGAGATCTGGCAAGGCCCCGTCGGGCGCACGATGCAGAACGTCGTTTACGGCGCAAACAACCCAATTGTGTCCACAACGGATGACCGCGCGATCTTTAACCCTGTGACGTCTGCACAGGAGTTTGCGGGCGGCTTTACGGTCGGCGGTATTCTGTCCGGCGCGCAGATGGCCGCTGGCAAGGCGGCGAACAGCATCTACAGCAAGCAGGTCGAGAAGCAGAGCCAGCGCTATGAACAGGCACAGGCGCGCGTGAAAGAGCTGTCGGGGGTCAAGGGGACGTACCAGACCGGGGAGAACGGGAAGACCACTGTCGGCGGGAATGAATCGGCGATCAAGTCCGTTGTGAAGGGCGGGCAAATCGAGATGGCAAACGGCGAGGTCGTGTCCCCCGACAAGGTAAAGTTCGCGGATCGGAACACCGCCGATCTCTACGAGGGCGCAATTAGCCGCGCGGCGAACGCAGGAGCGGCAAATGTCTTTATCGACTCCTACACCGGAGGCGACGTGAGCCGCTATCTGCTGGGGATGCAGGAGGCCTACGAGGACGGGCGCGCCGGAGTCGTGACCGAGAAGCGCGGTACGTTTGCCGATGATCTGACGGACGCACAGCGCACGGCGGCGTGGAATCAGGGCGCGGCTGATGGGCTGCAGTCCTTCCGGTCGGACACCGGCCTCGGTGAGAACGGGAGCGACGCGTGGACGCAGGTACAGCAGAATCAGGCTGTAAAGAGCAATCCCCGTCTGCGCACGGGCTTTACAGCGATGTACCAGGCTGGCCTAAGCGGCAAGTCGCTGACTGACGTAAAGAGCGATGCGGCGCGTTACATCCCCCCTTCCGTACAGACGGCGGCGTATCAGGCCGGTCTTGCCGATGCGGCAAGTAACTTGGCGCGGGAAAAGGCTGGCGTGAAGTTGGTTACGAAGTCCAACGAGGCCGGCCTTGTCGACAACGATTACAGCAAAAAGCTCGCAAACAACGATACAGGAACTGCACGTGTGCTGGGATCTCTCGCAAGCGACATGGGCGTTCGAATCGAGATCGTGCCGCAGGTGCAGGGCGGCGCGGCGAACGGCAAGTACGTCAAGGGTACGAATACCGTCCTGCTTGCGGCTGATGCGGAAAACCCGCTTTCCTTTGTCGCGGCGCATGAGGTAACGCACAGGATGCAGGATGCCGCGCCGACAGAGTACCGCGCATATCGCGATGCCGTGATGGAGTACCAGTCGAGCGAACTGGGCGATGACACTACCGCAAGCATGGTGGAGCGCTATCGCGAGGCAAGCCGAGAGGCTGGTGTTACGCTGACGCAGGAAGAGGCCATGGACGAGATCGCGGCAGACTTTACCGCGAAGATGATTAACGACACGGATCTGTTCGGGCGGTTTGCCGACAAAAACCGCTCTGTGGCCGGCAAGTTGCTCGATGGGCTGAAGTCGTTTATTTCCCGCGTGAAGACCCTCTTCACCGGCAAGGCACGGGACAAGGCTGCGCAGAAAGCCTATGGCAAGAACTTCGCGGATCTGCAGAAGGTCGCAGACCTTTGGCAGACGGCGTATGACAAGGCGGCGGAGACGATCCGCGAATCGACGAATGCAGTAACTGCAAATGCTGATGAATCTGCGAAGCTGCAGATTCGCCGTAAGTATTGGAAGCCGCAACTTCGCAGTGACGAATGGGCATTGCTGAACCGAAAACTCGACGAGGAAATCGGGAGCAGTGAACAGTATCTTGACGAATCAACGAAATGGCTGTATGCTGATGAAAAAGGCGTACAGGTGTTCGCTCTGTACGGGATCGGCGACGGCACGGAAGCTACGCCGCTGTATGCGGTCGGTGGGAAGCAGGCTGATGCATGCAGTGTGGCCGTGGCTGAATATATTGAGAGGAGAGAAAAATATGACAGAAATGGAGGATCTGCTGATTCGTGGGTTGAGCTGCTTTGGAGTAAGAAAGGGAGCCGGAGCGGAAATCTTCCTCAGGCTCAAGGGCCAGCCGGAGACGCAGGAGCAGTTTATGGACTACATGGCGGATCACAGAACGGCAACGTCAGAGGAACTTCTGGCCGAAGCGCGCCGGATCAGCGGGAAGTAAAGGAAAAGTTCTCCCTGCGAGCACCGGTAGAACGGACAAAAGATCTCGTGGCCGTCCACAACCTGACGGAACAGAACCTGCGGGATGCGTTCTATTTGGGTGGGCTGCCGATGCCAAGTATCGCAGTCGTCAAGGCGGCACAGGGACACAGCATGTACGGGCCGATCTCCATCGTGTTCGGACGCGAGAGCATCGACCCGCAGACGGACAGCCGGAACAAGATTTACGGCGGCGACGCGTATACGCCGACGGCCCCGGCGGTGGAATATCCAGTGAACTACGACCGGATGCGCGCCGTGGAAAAGCGGCTCGCGGGGCTGAGCGAGAAGGTCGCGGGCGGCGTATTCCGCAACGACAGCGCATTGCAGCGCGCAGGCGTTGGCGAAGAGAGCGGCATGAGCGCGCCGGAGCTGGCGGACAAGCTCGCGCGGGACGACAGTATTCGCGCGGCGTATCTGGCCGATCAGGGGAAAACGCTGGAGCCGGTCATGCAGGCAAAGGAGTTCAACCGATACGGCAATGACTCACTATCGAAGCTTGTGCAGAAAATCGGCGTGCAAAAGCTGGCGGACATCGAGGCGAGCATGGAAGCGGGCGACTATCAGCCGGTGCAGGAGATCGAGGACACGGTGCGCCAGATTATCCGCGACAGCTACGAAGAGCAGCACCGCAGATTCCTCGACCGGAAACCGGAGCTGAAGGAGAAGCGGATCAACTACTTTATGGAGAACAATGTCCACACATACACGGTGGAGAATTTCGTCCGAAACGCATGGGAATACTATCAGGACCAGGGCGCGACGACGAGCGAGATCGACCGGTGGGCGACCAGCGACAAGCTCCATGAAGCGGCGAGCACCGAGGATGTGAAAGCGTGGCTGCTGCCGCAGCTGGAAGGCGTACTGGGCGAGCCGGGGATCTACAACGGATCGGAACGGTTCGACAAGTCCGGCAGCAAGCGGAGCTTTTCGCAGTTGCACTGGGAGTATACGCTGGAGAACATCGTGCGCGCCATGACCGAGACGCAGGCAGAGCGCGGCGGGCAGACGTTTGGCGCGTCGGCGAAGTCCATGCAGGCGGTCAGCACGGAGGACTTCCAGAGCATCGACGCGGTGAAGGCTGCGAGCGACAGGCTCGGCAAGGTGGACACAGAGCAGTACAAGGCCGACGTGGACGCAGTAGAAAAGCGCATCGAGCAGGCCACGCGGGCGGTCATGCGCGAGAACAAGGCGCACTCGGACAACCAGTTCGATGAGATGCAGATCATCGGCGACGTGATGATGCAGGCCGCGCAGGGTAAGCAGACAGAAGCAGCCATCCGGCGGGCGTTCTCGAAGGAAGGGTACTCCATCAGCAAGAGCACGGCTGCGAGAATCCGGGAGATGTTCCGCGCGGCGGCGGAGCTTCCGACGGGTTACTTCGAAGCGAAACCGCAAAGAGCCGTAGGGTTTAATGAAGTGCTTGCGGCAGTAATTCCGGATAATTCCAGTGCGGAAATTCGCCAATCTTTATCGGATGCTGGCGTTCGCGTTATCGAGTATCCTGCGGGAGACGAAACAGGTAGGTTGAATGCGGTAAACAGTGTGGACAACGCGAGATTTCAGCTCAAGTCGCAGACGCAGATCGAGACGGAAATGCGCGACATCAAGAAGGAACGCGACCGGCTCAAGACGCGCGTGAAATCGCTTGAGCGTCAGGTGGCACGCTGGAAAGCGGAAACCAAGCCCTCTATGCCGAGTTTCCGCGAGGGAGATCTGAAGAAACTCGGGAATCGGCTTATCAACGACTTCGACAGCTCGACGAAGTACAGCGAGATCAAGACGGATATGGAGAACCTCGGCAAGGCTCTTCTATCGCAGGATGTCCCTGACACAGATCTCCACGCTTATGCAGAGTATGTGGCAGAAAAGATCATCCAGAATTCTCGTGTGCTTGAGGAGGGCGGCGAGGACTTGCTGGAAATCCAAAAACACCTCAAGTCCGTCAAGCTGGCGTATACGGATGACGGATCCATCCCGGATTTTCCCGAATGGAAGAAGGCACACCGTTACATTAAGTTCGCGAAGGACGGCGGGCTTCCGGTCGACGTGGCATATCATGAGCTGACAGAGATGTTTGGCGGCGGCTATTTTCCTGAAAGCATCACGAATCCAGCAGATCAGCTTACGCGCATGGGCGAGATCTTGGAGGATATCGACAACATTTGGTCGAATCCGTATGACGAGTATCATGACATCGCAGTAACTGCCCTTGGGAACTCCTTGATTGAGAGCATGATCAGCGATGATGTCCGGCAGACCAGACCGACCTATGCAGATCGGAAGGAAAAGGAGATCGCACACCTGAAGGATCTACTCAGCAAGACGCGGGCTGGTCGCGACGAGAAGATCAAGCAGATGCGGACGGCGTACGCCGAACGAACCAAATCCGGGGCAGAAAAGCGCAAGGCCAGGGAGATGCGCGCACGGATCGCAAGGCACACCGACGCGCTGTCTCAGAAGTTGCTCCATCCAACCGACAAACAGCATATCCCCGAACAGCTGCGTACTCCGGTTGCCGCACTCCTCCGCGTCATTAACACGGAAAGCTCCATGAGCTACGATGAAAGCGGAAAACTCCGCAAGGGAACCACGGGATCTCCGACAAAGAGAACACAAGAGGCAATCCGCCTCCGCGAGGCGTATGACGAAATTCTCTCCAGCGATCCCAATTTTGTGGTTGATCCGGCTTTGTTCGGCGAGGGCGGACAAAGTGGTTTCATCGATCAGCTTGTCGAGCTGGGGAGCCAGCGGATCGGCGACATGAACAGCGAGCAGCTTAACGTTGTCTGGAAAGCAATCAAGGGCATAGAAACGACCGTATCCAGCTACGACAAGGCACTTTCGAGTGGGAAGTATATATTTATCTCCCAGTGGGCAAATGATCTCAGGAGCGGCGTAAGTAGCCGCAAACGGTCGAACAAGAAAGCCGTACTCAGCCTGTACGATCCGCGCACATTTTTCAACGCATATGGAGACGCTGGTCTGGACGTGTTCCGCGCTCTGCGGAATGCGGAGGACACGCAGAACCGCAGGGTCGCAGAAATTGCGAAGCTGGCGGAGAAGTTTATGAGCCGCGATGTTTATAAACAGCGAAACGAGCGGCATACGTTTACGACCGAGTCCGGACAGACGATCACGCTGACGAATGACCAGATCATGAACCTTTACAACCTCGCGAATCGCGGGAAGCACTCGATGCAGCACCTCTCTGTCGGCGGCGTTATACAGCCCTACATCAAGCGCGACGGCAAGTTGCCGGCCATCGAGCGCGGCACGAAGAGCATTCCTCTCACTGCAAACGATGTGGCTCAGATCACTGATGTCCTGACGGATGAGCAGATCAAGGTCGCAAAGGGACTGCAGAAAATCGCGTCTACCATGCTTGCCAAGTGGGGCAACGAGGCCAGCATGGCCGTGTATGGGTACAACAAGTTTACCGAGGAGCATTATTGGCCGATCAAGTCGGCGCGAGAGTCAATTGTGCAGAACGCTGAACGCGGCGAAAATATGCCGCGCGAGATCCGCAACATGGGCAGTGCGAAAGCCCTGAACGAGAACGCCAGCAACACGCTGGATCTTGGCGGAGTGTTTGACGTTTTCACGAAAAACGCAAGCGACATGATTACTTACAGCACAATGCTCGAACCGATGGAGGACATCAACCGGCTTTTTAACTATCGCTACCGCGACTCTTCCGGGAACCTTACCGGCAAGAACGTCAAGAATGTGCTGACGGATGTTTACGGCGAACAGGCGCTGAAATACTGGCGAAACCTCATGAGTGACGTGCAGAACGGCATCGCCCACGATGATGAACCGATCACGCGCATGATCGAGAAGTTCGTCGGCAGGACAAAGGCCGCAAGCGTCGGCATGAACGCCCGCGTGGTGCTCCAGCAGCCCACGGCATTCTTCCGCGCGGCGGCGATCCTCGATCCCAGCGACATGGCAAAGGGGCTTGTCAAGGCTCCTACCAAGGGCAATGGCTGGAAGAAGGCCAAACAGTATGCGGGCATTGCCGCCATCAAGGACTCGTCCGGATTCGATCAGGCCGGTCAGTACACGATCATGAAGGGCATTCTCAACGGCGCGGATCAGACCTTTATGGACAAGCTCAGCGATGCATCCAGCGCGGCGGCGGCAAAGGCAGACGCTGTGACGTGGGGCAAGATCTGGAACGCGTGTGAGTATACCGTGCAGAAGGAAGGGCGCTATGAAGTCGGGAGCGAGGATTTTTACACTCGCACGGCAGAGGTGTTTTCCGACGTAATCGACCAGTCACAGGTCGTTGACGGGATTCTCCAGCGCACGCAGATCATGCGCAGCGGGAACGGTTTGACGAAACAGGCCACCGCATTTATGGGTGAGCCGATGAAGTCCTTGAATATGCTCCTTAGATCCTATGACGCGTGGCGTTATGAAACCAATCCCAGCAAGAAGAGCGCGGCTCTGAAACAGTTTGCTCGGACGAGCATCGCACTGTTGGTTACCGACGGCGTAAACGCGCTTGTCCAGTCCCTCGTCGACGCGGCGCGGAAGGATGACAAGGACAAGGATTACTGGGGCAGATACTTCGAGGTTCTGACCGGCGTAACCGGAGAGGACGATGCGGTCGCCAGCGTCCTGCTGGGCAGTAACCTGTGGGACAACATCGACCCCGTAGGACGGATTCCGTTCGCCAAGGACATCAAGTCCATGCTTCAGGGCTACACGGTGTCCCGCATGGATGCAGACGCGGTTTCGGACTTTATTGCTGCGGCGCAGCTGTTTACAAAGGCCACACAGGGCGACGGGCAGAAGTCCACGCTCTATGCATTCAAACAGCTTCTGGTAACCGGCAGTAAGATCTTCGGCATTTCCGTCGGCAACATCGGGCGCGACACTTGGGCGGTGGCACGAAGCATCGCGCAGGAAACCGGCAGTTACTGGGCGATGTATCAGATGGAGCAGATGATTTACCGCGTCGCTCCAGACGCGAAAAACTCATCGCGGTACTACTCAATCCTCTATCACGCATTGCAGGATGACAAGTCCGCGTACGACCGGATTTATGCCGACCTTATCAGTAAGGGCTATACTGATAAGCAGATCAAGACCGGCATGAAAAACGCCATCAAGAACGCTGGTGGAAGCGATATGCTCTCACAGCTTGAAGACGTCGGGTTCAGCCGCGAGGATGCAGAAACCGTTATCAAACAGCAGGAATTCAAGCAGTCCTACGGTTTCTCGTACGACGATCTTGCCGATGAATATGCTGACGGGAATATTTCTCGCCGAGAGGTAATTCGGGCGTTGCAGAACGTCGGCGGGCTATCTGCGGAAGATGCGGAGCTGAAGGCTACGGCGTACGACTGGAAAAACGATGGAGTGTCTGATGCGACGAATGCCATCGTCGAGGCGTATCAGAGTTACGGTTCCGATGCAGGATTCGACAAGAAATCCTTTGCGGAGGCGTACAAGGATCTTAACGCGGTTAAAGGCGAGGATACCGACGGCGACGGGAAGATCGAGAAGAAGCAGTTTGTGCTGGAGGCGATCAACAAGATGAACATCTCCACAGCACAGAAGGACGCGCTCTATCGAATGAAGGGCTACGGAGAAAAACAGTTGGCAGACGCTCCGTGGCATTAACCCTCTGGGCGGGGAGCGGGCAACGATACGCCGACCCCGCTCCCACGCGAAAGCTCCGCAGGCTCACGGCGCGGAGGGGAATGGATGAACGCACAGCATAGGGAGATCAGAGCAAGGCTATCACGAATGGCTCCTCAGCGGGCGGTGGACTACGTCAAGGCGTTTGATCTGCCGCCCATGGAGGAGGCGTGCATCATCGAGTGCGATGTGCGCAGGCGAAGTTGTGTAGACGTGGCGATGGATCTGTTTGTTTCTCCTGACACGATCAAAAATTGCAGACGAAGAGCATACGGAAAGATCGCTGACGGGATCTCATACGGGATCATCGGCACAAATTGAAGGAGGGCTTTATGCCCTCCTTTTTTGCGCCTTTTGATGCCGATACTCTACGCTTTCCAGCCGCTGATTTGGGGTACGATAGATCCAGAAAGGACGTGATCCAATGATGTATGGGTATCCGCCCGCATACCAGCGACGCGAGATCGTACGCGTCAACGGGCGCGGCGGCGTGAACGCCTATCAGATGGCGCCAAACTGCAGCGAGCTGTTGCTGGACGAGACTGCACCGATCGTGTGGCTTTGCCAGACAGACGGGGCGGGATACAAGACGGCGACGCCTTACGACATTGCACCCCATGTAGACGCGCCTC
>ENA-UEYI01000402-UEYI01000402.1-human-gut-metagenome-genome-assembly--contig:-NODE-402-length-44303-cov-8.981549_pt1 | contig 44303 bp, 39 predicted proteins | sample MGYA00242900_ERZ507916 | MGnify/ENA primary metagenome ERZ507916 (study PRJEB26167, sample SAMN06115521) | human gut metagenome | host: Homo sapiens | place: China:Chongqing | collected 2015-09-02...
CATCACTATGAGATGATCTGCAAGTTCCACGAGCGCGGCACCTACTTCTTCGACTACGGCAACAGCTTCCTCAAGGCTGTTTACGACTCCGGTGTGAAGAGCATCTGCAAGAACGGCGAGAACGACCTCGACGGCTTCATCTTCCCCTCCTACGTCGAAGATATCCTTGGTCCCTGCCTGTTCGACTTCGGCTACGGCCCGTTCCGTTGGTGCTGCCTGAGCCGCAACCCCGAGGATCTGCACAAGACCGACATGGCTGCTGCCGAGTACATCAAGGCCCACAACCGCCGCTATCAGGACTACGACAACTATGTCTGGGTCCGCGACGCCGAGAAGAACAAGCTGGTCGTCGGCACCCAGTGCCGTATCCTCTATCAGGATGCCATGGGCCGTATGAACCTCGCGCTCAAGTTCAACGAAATGGTCCGCAACGGTGAGATCGGCCCCGTCATCCTTGGCCGTGACCATCACGACACCGGTGGTACCGATGCGCCCTTCCGTGAGACCTCCAACATCAAGGACGGCTCCAACATCATGGCCGAGATGGCGACCCAGTGCTACGCTGGTAACGCTGCCCGCGGCATGAGCTACATCGCCCTGCACAACGGCGGTGGTACGGGCATCGGCCGCGCCATCAACGGCGGCTTCGGTATGGTTCTCGACGGCTCCGAGCGTGTCGACACCATCCTGCGCATGTCCATGCCTTGGGATACCATGGTCGGCGTTGCCCGCCGCAGCTGGGCGCGCAACGAGAACGCCATGACCACTGTCGCCGAATACAACAAGATGTACGAGGGTCAGGATCACATCACCATGCCTTACGTCGCGGACGAAGAGCTCTGCGAGAAGGCCGTGAAGGAATACATGCACTAAAATTTACTTCAAAAAAGGGGCATAGAAATATGCCCCTTTTTTGAGCTGGATACACTCCGCTGCGCGCACTCGCTTTGCTCGCACACTTGCGGAGCGCAAAGAATCTTTCCGACGCACATGTCGTCGGAAAGATGATCTCAATTTATTTGCCGCCTGCGGGCGGCCTGGGCAGCCGCTGGCGGCTCTGCCGCCTTGCGGATGCCGCGTACCCCTTGCGGGTAAAACTCTGCGAGGCTTTTTTGACAAGCCATCGAACAGAATGCTCTTTCCAACAGTGAGAAAGGACAACATTTACTATGAAAAAGTTACTGGTCAAAAACATCGGCCTGCTGGCGACGCCGGAGGGCAAATCCGCCCATCGCGGCGAGGAGCAGGGCAAGATCAAATTCTTAAAGGATGCGTGGGTGCTCATCGAGGACAGCATCATCGCCTCCGTCGGTACCGGCGCGGTTCCCGCCGTCGAGGGCGCGGAAGTCGTCGACGCGGAGGGCCACCTCGTCACCCCCGGCCTTGTCGACGCCCACACCCACCTCATCTTCGGCGGCTGGCGCCAGAACGAGCTGGGTCTCAAGCTCCACGGCGCAAGCTATCTCGACATTCAGAACGCGGGCGGCGGCATCCAGTCCACGACGAACGCCACCCGTCAGGCCAGCGAGCAGGAGCTCGCCGCCAAGGCCTCCAAGGCGCTCGACGAGATGATGGGCTTCGGCACCACCACGGTCGAGGCCAAGAGCGGCTACGGCCTTGCCACCGAGCATGAGCTCAAGGCGCTCGAGGTCATCAAGGATCTCAACGATCACCACCGCATGGACCTCGTCGCGACCTTCATGGGCGCGCACCTTGTCCCCGCGGAATATAAGTCCAACCGCGAAGAGTACGTCCGCCTTGTGTGCGAGGAGATGATGCCCAAGGTCAAGGAGCAGGGCATCGCCAAGTTCTGCGACGTCTTCTGCGAAGCCGACACCTTCACCGTCGAAGAGTCCCGTCAGGTGCTCGAAGCGGGTCTCAAGTATGGCCTGCGTCCCAAGATCCACGCCGACGAGATCGAGGCCATCGGCGGCAGCCAGCTCGCCGGTGAGATCGGCGCGATCTCGGCTGAGCACCTGATCGTCTGCCCGCCGGAGGGCATTGCCTCCATGGCCAAGGGCGGCGTCATCGCATGCCTGCTGCCCGCGACGAGCTTCAATCTCGGCGCGGTGTTCGCGCCCGCGCGCGACATGGTCAAAGCTGGCGTGCCCGTTGCAATGGCGACGGACTTCAACCCCGGCTCCTGCCCGTGCCTGAACATGCAGTTTGTCATCAACCTCGGCTGCCTCAAGTACAAGCTGACGCCGGAGGAGGTCCTCACGGCTGTCACGCTCAACGGCGCCGCGGCGATTGACCTTGCCGACAAGGTCGGCTCTGTCGAAGAGGGCAAGATGGGCGACCTTGTCATCTGGGACGCGCCCGACCTCGACTACATCTGCTACCGCGTTGGCAGCAATCTTGCAAAAACCGTCATCAAGCGCGGCGAGATCGTGTGAGAGAACGGTAGAGGGAGAACATGATGGATCGGACTGACTACCAAATCCTCAACCTCCTCCAGGACGACAGCCGTTGCACGCTGCGCCGCATGGGAGACCTTGTGGGGCTGACGCCGCCCGCCGTGTCGGAACGCATTCGCCGGATGGAGGAAAGCGGCGTGATCCGCGGCTATCACATCGACATCGACCGCACGAAGCTCGACTGTAACATCACAGGCTTTATCTCCGTTGCGCTCGAGCCGGACAAGTACGACAAATTCTGCGATTTCTGCGCCTCGCAGAGCGCCATCATCAGCCACTATCACATGGTGGGTGAGTTCAACGCGCTGCTCCGCTTCGCCGTGCGCGACACGCAGCAGCTCGACCAGCTTCTCTCCCTCATCAAGAAGTTCGGCGACTCGCGCACCTCGATCGAGCTCAAGACGCTCTTCGACAGCAAGGAGATCCCGCTGCCGTAACACAACATTCCCTTTGCACCAAGCAGGGCGGCTTTGGCCGACTCCGCATAAGAAAACATGCGCCGTAAAAGGCAAATTTTGCACGGACTCCTTCGTTGCGCCGTCTTGCCATGCGTCAGCATGCCTGCGCCGTCGCGCCTCAGCTCCGCACAAAATTTGCTCTTTTTCGGCGCAAAGCAGTTTTGCCAATGAATTTTTGAGATGAAATCAGCTAAAAAAACTCCCCATACTGGCGTATGGGGAGTTTTTTTCGGTTGTATTTCAGCCAAAAAGGCGCAGGCAAAACCGCATGTTTTCTTATGCGGAGTCGGCCTTAGGCCGCCCTGCTTTTTTGCGCGATCTGAATGCCCCCTTGCTTTTTTCGGGCCATTCCCGCGCATCTGTGTGTTGCGAAGAAAGGCGAAAACTGCTATACTTTAATTTATTGAATGAGCATCATTTGGGGAGGGAATCTATCATGCAGCTTGAACAGAGGCAGACGCTGAGCCAAAAGCTCGTGCTGACGCAGACGATGCGCCAGTCGCTCGACTGTTTGCAGCTCTCCGCGCCGGAGCTTACCGAATACGTGCAGGAAGTCGCGCTCTCAAACCCGCTGCTCGACGTACAGTCCCCCACCTATTACGAGACCGAGCTCCCCAGCGAGGCCGCTCCCGCCGAGCGTGAACCGCTCGAGGTTCGCGAGACGGACTCGTGGCGCGGCGTCACCTCCTCCGGTATGGAGGATGTGCAGGACTTCACCGCCTTTTTGACGCGCGAAAAAACGTTCCGCGACCACCTGACCGAGCAGATCGGGCAGATGAAGCTCGTCGACGACGAGCTTCTGCGCCTGTGCCGCTTTTTGATCGACTGCCTCGACGAGCGCGGCTATCTTGACTGCCCGCTTGAGGAGCTGTCCCGCGAATTCGACATCCCGCTCTTCTCGCTCGAGCAGGCGCTGTTTGCCGTGCAGATGCTCGACCCGCCGGGCGTCGGCGCGCGGAACCTGTCGGAATGCCTGACGCTCCAGCTCGCGCAGGGCCGCTCGCTCGACCCGCTGGCGCTGAAGATCGCGCGCGATGGGCTCGAAATGCTCGGCAAGCGCAACTTTTCCGGCCTCGCCGCCCTGCTCGGCGTCAGCGTCGGTGAAGCCAGGGCCGCTGCGGCCAAGATACTCGCGCTTAACCCGATCCCCTCGCGCAGCTTTGCCGGCAGCGAGCAGATCGCCTATGTCGCCCCCGACGCGGAATTTTCCGTGCAGCAGGGCCAGCTCGTCATCGAGCTCAACGAGCGCATTCTGCCGCGCCTGTCCGTCAACGCCGAATACGCCGCGCTGATGAACACGAGCGACGACCCCGAGGTCCAGCGCTACGTGAAAGAAAAGCTCTCCGAAGCACAAGCCCTCATCAAGGGCGTCCACACCCGCTGCGACACGCTCATACAGATGCTCACGCTCATCGGGCGCGAGCAGCACGGCTTTTTCTGTGGCGGCGAGGCACTGCTGCCCGTGACGATGCAGCAGCTTTCCGAAAAAATGGGCGTCAGCACCTCCACCGTGAGCCGTGCGGCGCAGAATAAATACATTCAGTTCCAGGGCAGGATCATCCCCGTGCGCAGCTTTTTCACCACGGCGATCCGCCCCGACGCGGCAGTCTCGTCCCACGCGGTCAAGCAGCGGCTGCAAAGCCTCATTCGCGCAGAGGACCCGGCCGCGCCGCTCTCGGACGAGGCGCTTCGTCTGGCGCTCTCGGCTCTCGGCATCGAGGTCAGCCGCCGCGCCGTCGCCAAGTACCGCGCGGAAATGGGCATTCCGTCCTCGTCCCAGCGCAAAAAGCGCTGAGCGCAGGGCGCGATCCAATATTTTGTCAGGAGGAACATTCACTATGGCCAGCGTCTACGACCGCACCGACATCTACGACCTCTTCGACTCCCCGAAAAAGGATGCACAGACCCTCTCCCACTGGCAGGCCGTTTTCGACGGCAGGCCCATTCGCTCGGCGCTCGATGTGAGCATCGGGACGGGCTCGCTCACGCTGCCGCTCGGGCAGCTCGGCGTCTCGCTGTACGGCTCCGATTTGAGCGACAGCATGCTCGCGCGCTGCCGCAAAAAGGCGGACGAGCGTGGCATCGCCATCGACCTGCGGCAGAGCGATTTCCGCGACCTGACGTCTCATTTTGACCGCAGCTTCGACTGCGTGATGAGCACCGGCAACTCGCTTGCCTACGTGACAAACAACGAGAGCACCGGCGTTTTGGAGCAGATGGACGCGCTCGTGGAGCCCGGAGGCTGCCTCTACTTCGACCTTCGCAACTGGGACCGTATCGTGGGGCAGAAAAAGCGTTTTTACTGCTACAATCCCGCCTTTCTGCCAAACGGCGACCGCGTGAACCTCATGCAGGTCTGGGACCATTTATCCGACGGCTCCATTGTCTTCAATCTTGTCTACACCTTTGAGCGCGATAACAAAATCTTCCAAAAAGAGCGTTTTGAGGAGCACTACCACCCCGTGCCGCAGAAATTACTGCTCGACAAGCTCACGCAGCTCGGCTATCAGGACATTCAGGTCAAGGCCTTCCCCGTGCAGTTCGGCGCGTTTGACATCGAAAACAGCGAGTGGTACTGTGTGCTGGCGCACAAAGCAAAATAATCGTTGCCTTTTTCCGCAAAAAGGGCATGATAAGAAAGTCATATCACGCGCGGCGGTAAACGCCGCGCGTTTCAACAGGAGGAAAACTATCATGGACGGTATGAAAAATATCAGCAAGGCAGAGGTCCTGACCCTGCGCGATCAGGTCGCCTATCAGTCCGGTCAGGTCGTCAGCCGCACGCTGGCGCAGAACGAGCACGTGAGCGTCACGCTCTTCTCGTTCGACAAGGGTGAGGAGATCAGCACCCACGAATCCGGCGGCGACGCGATGGTCACCTGCCTCGACGGCGTGGGCAGGATCACGATCGACGGCGTCGAGCACATCCTGCACGAGGGTGAGAGCATCGTCATGCCCGCGCGCCATCCGCACGCGGTGTACGGTCAGGAGCAGTTCAAGATGCTGCTCGTCGTGGTGTTCTGATCTTTTTATTTACCGAAAAGGTGCGAAAGCAGTCTATTTTCGCGCCTTTTTCGCGCCTTTACCGCAAGGTGGCGCATTATCGCGCCGCATGCTTCTTTGCGTGGCCTGAATGAAGCTTCATCCATCGGCCCAATTTTTCGCTTCTGATTTTAACATATCATTTTCTCATTGATACTTGACAAAATGTAATGACATGGTATAATGAGGCCAATTTCCGCAGCAAAGGAGGCGATCGTTTGAACACCATGGTTACGTCCAAAAATGTCAATTTTGGAGTAAGCTGGCGACTGATCGTTGGCGTAGAGGGGCATTCGTCCGAATCTATGTCGTCGAAGCAGTCGGCAGCGGTTTGATCGACCTCATTTTCCAAGGCTCGGTTTGATTCGCTGCCTGCAATGATCGGCAGCATGGATCCGGTATGCTCCATTGATCTGGCAAAGCACTTGTGGAATGTTCCACAAGCATGGGAGTATCCCCTTGCAATGTCAGAGCGCGGGAACAGACCGGTTTTTTTGTTACCCAAATCATTCAGGACGGGGCATTTTTGCCCCATCGCCAAGAAAGGAAATTTTTTACCATGAAACGCAAGCTCACCGCCAAGGAATACACCTATGTTGCCAGCATGCTCTTCGGCCTGTTTTTCGGCGCAGGTAACCTTATTTTCCCCGTGCACCTCGGCCAGATGGCCGGTTCCAACGTTTGGCAGGCCATTCTGGGGCTTCTCATCACGGGCGTGGGCCTGCCGCTGCTCGGCGTGGCCGCGCTCGGCATCAGCCGCTCCAACGGTCTTTTTGACCTGAGCAGCAAGGTCAACCGCCCCTACGCGATGTTCTTCACCTGCGCGCTGTATCTGACCATTGGGCCGTTTTTCGCCATTCCCCGCTGCGCGACGACGTCATTCACCGTGGGACTTGAGCAGGTGCTTCCGCAAAATGGCAGTAACACACTGTACCTGCTGCTCTTCTCGGTAGCGTTTTTCGCCGCGGCGCTCTTTTTCGCACTGCGCCCGGGCAAGATCCTGACCTGGGTCGGCAAAATTCTGAACCCCTGCTTTCTCGTCTTCCTCGGCATTCTGGTCGTCGTCGCGCTTCTCTCTCCGAGTGCGGCCATCGCGGATGTCGAGCCGCTCGGCGACTACGCGTCCCAGCCGTTTTTCGCTGGTTTCCTCGAAGGGTACAACACCATGGACGCGCTGGCGAGTCTTGCCTTCGGCATCATCGTCGTGCAGGTCATCCGTGACCTCGGCGTGGACGATCCCACCGCTGTGGCGGGGAGCACCGTCCGCGCGGGCATTTTCAGCAGCCTTCTGATGGCGTTCATCTACATCGCCGTCACGATCGCCGGCACGCAGAGCCGCGGCGTGCTTGAAGCCAGTGAGAACGGCGGCACGGCGCTCGCGCAGATCGCACAGCACTACCTCGGCTCCGCCGGTCTCTTCACCCTCGCCGCCACGGTGACGCTCGCGTGCCTCAAGACCGCCGTCGGTCTCATCACGAGCTGCGCCGAGACGTTCAGCACGCTCTTCCCCGACGGGCCAAAGTACCGCATCTGGGCAATCATTTTCAGCCTCGTGTCGCTGCTGTTTGCGAACCTCGGCCTCAGCGCCATCATCAGCTATTCGCTGCCGGTGCTGATGTTCCTCTATCCGCTCTCCATCGCGCTCATTGCGCTGGCGCTGCTCGGTAAATTCTTCGGCCACGACCGCACGGTGTACTGCTGGACGATCGGCTTCACGCTCATCGCTGCCGTTTACGATCTGATCATCGCGCTGCCCGAGAGCGTGTTCAACGCCATCCACGGTCCGGCCATCAAGGCGTTCGGTCAGCAGTACCTACCGTTTGCCGACCTCGGCCTCGGCTGGATCTGCCCGACGCTTATCGGCGCGGCCATCGGCCTTATTCTGCACTTCATGCGCGGGAACAGGGCCAAGGCGTGAACCCCTTACAAGTCAAAAATCCGTCCGGTCGATGACCGGACGGATTTCTTTTATTTATCGCGTGTTTTCGCCGCTCACAGCGTCGCGGCAAACTTCGTCACCGCGGCAAGGCCGTCTCTGAGCGTGTTGACGTCGCAGGCGTAGCCGACGCGCATGCTGTGGGGCTGCTCGAAGCAGTCGCCCGGCGTGACGAACGCACCGGTCTCGTGGTACATGCGCTTGCAAAACTCGTAGGAGGGGATATCGAAATCGTAGTAAACGAGCGCGGTCGTACCGGCTTTGGGCTTGGTGTAGAAAAAGTGCGGATTTTCCTTGATCCAGTCATCGAGGATGGCGAGGTTCTCGCGCACGATGCGCTGATTGCGCTTGAGCATCACGTCGCTGTGGCGCAGGGCGATGGACGCGATCGCATCGTCGAACATGCCGCAGCTAATTAAATTGTAGTCGCGGTGCGACAGGAACGCCTTGCGCGCCGCTTCATCGTGCGTGGCGATCCAGCCCATGCGAAGGCCCGCGAGCGAGAAGACCTTGGACATACTGCTGACCGAGATGCCCTTTTCGTACAGGTCGACGATGGATTCGCACCACTCGTCCTCCTGCGTCAGGTGGCGGTAGACCTCGTCACAGAGGATGTACGCGCCCACGCCGCGGGCGATCTCCACGATGCTCCCCAGCAGCTCCTTACTCATCAGCGCGCCGGTGGGGTTGTTGGGGTTGTTGATGCAGATCATTTTCGTCTCGGGCGTGACGAGGCTCTTGAGCTCATTCAGGTCGGGGAGATAGTCGTTTTCCTGCTTTAGGTGCATGATGGCGACGTCCGCGCCGATGGCCTCGGGGATGGAGTAGAGCTGCTGATAGGTCGGCATGATGCTGACCACGCGGTCGCCCGCGGAAATGAGCGAGCAGAATACGTGATGGTTCGCGCCTGCCGCGCCGTGCGTGAGCACGACCTCATCGGCCTTGATCGTGTGGTAGAGCTTGGAAATGCCGCTGCGCAGCGCCTCACTGCCCCAGATATCGCCATAGGTCAAGCGCTGGGCACAGAAGTCCTTCAAAAAGTCCTCCTTGTTCTCGCCCGTGAGCTCGAAAAGCTCGTCGAGCGAAACGGAGTCGACGCAGGTCTCGGCGATGTTGTATAGCGCACCCACCTCGTACTCGTTCATCCATTCTTCCACAGCAAAGGGCTTGATGTTCATATCGTTCTCCTTTTCTCTATAAAAAAGTAACAGCACCCACGACCCAGCCTTATCCGGTCGCCCGGAATACCTACGGCTCAGTCATGGATGCCTTTTCTCCCTCGGCCGGTGCCAAAGGAGGCATTGATGATGAAGTTGATTGTATTATAATGCATTTTTATAGGATGTCAAGCGGGAAAGCGTAAATTTATCGCCCTTTTGCAGGGCGAATATCCAGCTTTTCCGTATGGTTCCGTCACGCTGCTCTATCCGCGCCGCACAGCGTCTTTTTCTTGTCCTTTTTCGCGCGGACTGCTATACTGGGAAAAAACGACGAAAGTGAGAACGATCATGCCGAATTTTGATCCGTTAACTTACCGATATTCTTCCCGCCGCAACGTGGTCTACGCCAAAAACGGCGTGTGCTGCACGTCCGTTCCCCTCGGCGCACAGGTCGGCCTCGACGTGCTGAAAAATGGCGGCAACGCCGTCGATGCCGCCGTCGCCATGGCCGGCGCGATGCCGCTGCTCGAGCCGACGGGCAACGGCCTTGGGTCCGACTGTTTCGCGCTCGTGTGGATCGAGAAGGAGAAAAAGCTCTACGGCTTGAACGCCAGCGGCGTTGCGCCGATGGCGCTGAGCGCGGACGAGGTTCGCGCAAAAGGCTTTTCCGAGGTGCCCGAGGAAGGCTGGCTCCCCACGATGGTCCCGGGCGCGCCCGCGGGCTGGGCCGCGCTCAATGCGCGCTTTGGCACAAAGCCGCTCTCCGAGCTCTTCGCCCCCGCCATTTCCTATGCCGAAAACGGCTATGCCGTGCCCGTCAATGTCGGCAAGCTCTGGGCGCGCGACAGCAAGCGCATCGCCAGGGTCATGGCGCAGGACCCCGCCCCCTATGAATACTGGTGGAAGAGCTTTATGAAGCCGGACGGCTCGCCGTACCGCGCGGGCGATGTCTTCCGTTTCCCCGCCTATGCCGACACGATGCGCTCCCTCGTCGAGACGAACTGCGAGAGCTACTATCGTGGTGAGCTGATGGAAAGGATCGTCGCCCATTCGCGCGCCACGGGCGGCTACTTCTGCGAGGACGACTTCAAGAACTATCACCCCGAATGGGTCGAGCCCATCACGCAGGACTACCGCGGCTACACCGTCTGCGAGATCCCGCCCAACGGCCACGGCATCACGGTGCTGATGGCACTCGGCATGCTCAACGGGCTGACGCTGCCTGAAAAGCGCGAGGATGCGGATTACTATCACAAGGTCATGGAGGCCATCAAGCTCGCCTTTGCCGACACGAAGACCTACGTCGCCGACCCGCGCTATATGAAAACGAAGGTCAGCGAGCTGCTCTCGCCCGACTATCTTGCCGCCCGCCGCGCACTCATCACAGACAAGGCGCTCGAGCCCAAAGCGGGCGACCCGCACTGCGGCGGCACGATCTACCTCTGCACCGCGGACGCAGAGGGCAACATGGTCTCGCTTATCCAAAGCAACTACTGCGGCTTTGGCGCGGGCATCGCCATCCCCGGCACGGGCATCTCGCTTCAGGACCGCGGCGCGAACTTCTCCCTCGACCCGAAGAGCGATAACTATTTGGAGGGCGGAAAGAAGTCCTACCACACGATCATCCCGGGCTTTCTGCTCAAGGACGGCGAGGCCGTCGGCCCGTTCGGCGTGATGGGCGCGTTCATGCAGCCGCAGGGGCAGGTCGAGGTGCTGACGAGCACCATCGATTACGCCATGAACCCGCAGGAGGCGCTCGACGCGCCGCGCATCCAGTGGATCGGCGGCAAAAAGCTCCAGATCGAGCGCGAGGCGGGCGAGGCGATCGCCGAGCAGCTGCGAGCAATGGGGCACGAGGTCGAGATCGTCGACGACCGCACGGCCATGGGCCGCGGCGAGATCATCTGGAAGTGCGAAAACGGCGTTTACGCCGCGGGCACCGAACCGAGATGCGACGGCACGGTCGCAAGCTGGTAACAAAGCAAAAAAAGAGGCTTCCCGACGGGAAGCCTCCTTTTTTGCACATTTTTCAAAATTAGACCTTGGCCTCGCTGTTGTGCTTGCTGGCGACGTAGCTTCTCATCGAGTTCACGACGATGGTCGCGCCGAGCACGATGAGCAGCACCGCGATGATGAGCTGCAAGCCGTTGGCGATAAACACCGCGCCCCAGGTCGTCTCGCCCGCGGGGATGGTAACGGCAGCGGCATTTTGGATGGCGCTCACCATGGCCATCAGGCGCTGGACAAGCGCCGTGAACGTGACGCAGAGCATGATGACGAGCGGCGGGAAAAGCATCTTGTTGCTGCGGCCCGTGACCTTGAGGAAGACGCACAGCGTGATGAGCACGAGCGCGGAGAGCAGCTGGTTCGCTGAGCCGAACAGCGGCCAGATGTTGGAGTAGCCGATCTTCGTGAGCACGTAGCCGAGCACGAGCGTCAGCACCGTGGAGAAATACGTGTTGCACAGGAGCTTGCGCCAGGGCTCGGCGTGGGCCATATCGTCCACGCTGAAAAGCTCCTGGAAGCTCATGCGCGCGATACGCGCGACGGCGTCAAGGCTCGTGAGGGCGAGGGCGGAGACGCACATCGTCATAAAGACCGTGGCGGCGTAGTTCGGCACGCCGAACATCTCGAAGAAGCCCGCAACGCCGCGGCTGAAGATCTGGAACGGGGTACCGACGGCGGGAGTGCCGTCCGCCGCGGCGGCCGCACCGGCCACGCAGAGCGCGAGCACAGCAAGCAGGCTCTCGAGGATCATCGCGCCGTAGCCGACCTTGAGCATGTCCTTCTCGTTTTCGACCGTCTTGGACGACGTGCCGGAGGAGACGAGGCTGTGGAAGCCGGACACCGCGCCGCAGGCGACGGTGACGAACAGGATGGGGAACATCGTGCCGAGCTTTTCATTGTTGAAGCCCGTGAAGACGGGGAGGTTCATCGTCGGATGCGCAACGAGAAGGCCGACGACCGCGCCCGCGATCATGCAGATGAACATGAAGGTGGTCATGTAGTCGCGCGGCTGCTTCAAAAGCCACATCGGAAGAACGGCGGCGAAGAAGATGTAGACGAACGTGATGTAGCTCCAGGTCGCCTTGCCGAAGATGAGCGGGCAGTTCATGCCGACGGCGAACGAGGCAACGATGCAGAGGATGCCGAGCACGGCTTCCTTCCAGCCCGAGAGGTTCAGCTTCTTCTGCACAAGGCCGAAGACGACGGCGAACACCATGAACATGATGGACACCATACCGGCTGCGCCGTTGGTCTGCGCGGCGTCAGCAAGCTGCGTCACGCCGTCGACCACGGTGTAGGCGTTGAACGTGCCGGCGACCATGTCGGCGAACGCCGCGATGACGATCAGGCAGAACAGCCAGCAGAACAGCAGAAACAGCTTGCGGCCGAGCTTGCCGATGTACTTTTCGATCAGCATGCCCATGGACTTGCCGTCGTTTTTGACGGAGGCGTACAGCGCGCCGAAGTCCGTCACAGCGCCGAAGAAGACGCCGCCGAGCAGCACCCACAGCAGCACCGGCAGCCAGCCGAACGCGGCGGCCTGGATCGCGCCGGTGACAGGGCCCGCGCCCGCGATGGAGGAAAACTGATGGCTGAAGACGGTCCAGCCGTTGGTGGGGACAAAGTCCTTGCCGTCGTTATACTTGACGGCGGGCGTCTGCGCCTTGGGGTCGATGCCCCAGGTTTTGGCGAGCCAGCGCCCATAGAGCGCGTAGGCAGCGACGAGGACGACCGCCGCGATCAGCACGATGACGAGTGTGTTCATGTGATTTCCCTTTCTTTCCTAAAAAAGCTGTGTTCTTCGTCAATGCCGGGAGCAAAAAGAAAAGCCCCGCCTCTGCTGCGGATTTTCCACAACGAAAACCCATCGCAAAGACGAAGGCCAATATCGCGGCGATATCCGCCGCAGATCTCAACTTCCGCGTTACCACTTTGCTTGCCGGAAAACCGGCCGCTCGACCGCTGCCCGAATGGATCGGAGAGCGCACCCTGTTAACGGTGGGGGACCGGCTGCGATTACTCGGCGTTTGCGCCTTTCACCGCGGCTGCTCACAGGGGATGGCCTGCCCGTTCCTTGCTGCCGTTTTGCACCACCAACGGCTCTCTGAAAGCGGTGATCCGGGGAAGTCGTGTCCTGCTCAAAGCATTTGACGAATGATGTGTGTACAATAGACCCATCCTCCGCCGTTGTCAATACAATTTTGTCCGCGCAGGACGGATTTCGTCGAAGAAAATAGACGCCCCATCACTTCTCCGCCGCCGCTTTAGGCAAAATGCAAATGCGAAATACAAATAAAGCTATGCCGAAGCGAAATGGAACCTGGCCGGCAACGCAGTCATAACAACGGGATGCTTTCAAATTTTGACCCGTTTCGGCAGTTTTCGGTTTGCCGAATTTCCGCTTGAAATATTTTAACAAAATATTATTTTTTCTTTCTTGACAAAGGCTCATTCTTATGTTAGCTTTAAAAAGCAAAATGAATCGACCGATCGGATGATGAGTTCGGGAGAGACCGCGGAATATTCTGCCGCGGCGCCGAAGGGGAACGCAGAAGCTCTCAGGCAAAAGGGCCGAACTCGGACGACGCTCCGAAAAGTGCGTTTACGCACGCCGAAGGTGCAACCCGCCGCGATGACTCGGGCGGGGAATCTCTCAGGTGATCAACGGAGGCACAAAGCTCAAAAGGGAGTTTTGTGCCTCTTTTTTGATGCTTAATTTTAATAATTTTTATAATATTCATTAAAATTATTGTTTTCGGAGGATGCGCACTATGGAAAAGAAGACCCCACTTTACCAAACGCATGTGGACATGGGCGGCAAGATCGTCGAATTCGGCGGCTTTCTGATGCCCGTGCAGTATCCCACCGGCGTGATTGCCGAGCACATGGCCGTTCGTGAAAAGGCCGGTCTGTTCGACGTTTCCCACATGGGCGAGCTTCGCCTCAAGGGCCCTGACGCCGTCGCCAACGTGCAGAAGATCATCACCGCCGACATTTCGAACATGAAAGACGGCGAGATCAAGTACTCGATGTTCTGCAACGACAATGGCGGCATCATCGACGACTTCATCGTCTACCGCTGCGCAGCGGACAATTACTGGCTCGTCGTCAACGCGGGCAACCGCGAAAAGGACGCCGCCTGGGTCGAGAGCCATCTCTCCGGCGACGTCGACTACCGCGACGAGGGCAACGACTGGGGCCAGATCGCCCTGCAGGGCCCCAAGTCCGGCGACATTCTCAAAAAGCTCTGCGACGAGCAGTACATCCCCGCCAAGTACTACACCTTCACCGAAGATGTGCCCCTGAACCTCGGCGAGCGCACGATCCGCGCCCTCGTCTCCCAGACGGGCTACACCGGTGAATACGGCTTTGAGATCTACTGCAAGGCCGAGGACACCGTCGACCTGTGGAAAGCGCTTCTGAAGGCGGGCGAGCCCGAGGGGTTGATCCCCTGCGGCCTCGGCGCACGCGACACGCTGCGCTTAGAGGCTTCGATGCCGCTCTACGGCCACGAGATGAACGACGAGATCACGCCGAAGATGGCGGGACTTCCGTGCAAGCTCACGGGCAAGGACTTCATCGGCCGCGACGCGCTTGTCGCGCTCGGCGCGCCGAAAATGAAGCGCATCGGCATGAAGGTCGTCGGCCGCGGCATCGTGCGCGAGCACTGCGACCTCTACACGACGGACGGAGAAAAGATCGGCTGGGCATCCTCCGGCACGTTCGCACCCTATATCGGCTGCGGCGTCGCAATGGGCTATATCCCCGCCCAAGATATCGAGATCGGCAAGCACCTCAACGCCGACGTGCGCGGCCGCATGGTCGAGCTTGAGATCGTACCAATGCCGTTCTACAAGCTCGAACGCTGAAATAGAGATTTTTGACCGAATATTCGGAAACCATTTGACCGTAAATAACAACCAACATTCATTGAGAACGATTTTGAGGAGGAAATTACCATGAACATCCCTGCTGAGCTGAAGTATTCCAAGTCCCACGAGTGGGTCAAGATGGACGGCGACGTCGCCGTGATCGGCATTTCTGATTTTGCCCAGGATGCACTGGGCGATGTGGTCTTTATCAACCTGCCCGCCGAGGGCGACAGCGTCACCGCCGGCGAAGCGCTGGGCGACGTTGAGTCCGTCAAGGCCGTTTCCGACGTGATCTGTCCCGTCAGCGGCACGATCTGCGAGGTCAATGAAGCGCTGGCCGACGCACCCGAGACGCTGAACTCTGACCCCTACGGTGCATGGATCATCAAGGTCTCCCCTGTGACCGACACTGAGGCGCTGCTTGACGCCGCCGCTTACGAAGCGCATTGCGCGCAGGAGGGCTAACATGGGCTCTTACGTTCCCACCACGGCTGCGGAACGGGAAGAAATGCTCGCCGCCATCGGGGTCGACAGCCTGGAAGGGCTGTACAAGGCCGTCCCGCAGGAAATGCTCCTGCGGAGCGGCGGGCTGAACATCCCCGAGGGCCTGAGTGAGCTTGAGGTGCGCGAGGCCGTCACCGCCATGGCCGAAAAGGACAAGGTCTTCAAGACCGTTCTTCGCGGCGCGGGCGCCTACCGCCACTTCATCCCGTCGGTCGTCAAATCCGTCACCTCCCGCGAAGAGCTTGTCACCTGCTACACCCCCTATCAGGCGGAGATCAGCCAGGGTGTGCTGCAGGGTACGTTTGAATTCCAGACGATGATCTGCGAGCTGACCGGCATGGACGTCTCCAACGCCTCGCACTATGACGGTGCGACCGCCGCGGCCGAAACGATCCCCATGTGCAAGGACCGCAAGCGCATGAAGGCCTATGTCTCCGCCTGCGCCCATCCGCAGGTCATCGAGGTCATGAAGACCTACTGCTTCGCCTCGAATACCGAGCTTTTTGTCGTCCCCGCAAAGGACGGCAGGACCGATCTCGACGCGCTCAAGGAAGCGCTCGGCGATGACGCCGCGTGCTTCTACCTCCAGCAGCCGAACTACTTCGGCCAGATCGAAGACGCGAAGGCGGCCGGTGAGATCGTCCACGCCGCGGGCGCAAAGTTCGTCATGGGCGTGAACCCCATCGCCTGCGCCATCCTGCCCACGCCGCGCGCGATGGGCGCGGATGTCGCCGTCGGCGACGGTCAGCCCCTCGGCCTCGACACGGCGTTCGGCGGCCCGTTCCTCGGCTTTATGGCCACGACGTCCGCCATGACGAGAAAGCTCCCCGGCCGCATCGTCGGCCAGACGAAGGATGTGGACGGCGAGGTCGGCTACGTGCTGACGCTGTCCGCGCGTGAGCAGCACATCCGCCGCGAAAAGGCCAGCTCCAACATCTGCTCCAACCAGGCGCTATGCGCCTTCGCCGCCGGCGTCTACATGGCCGCGATGGGCGAAAAGGGCATGAAGCAGTGCGCGCGGCTCTGCACCTCGAAGGCGCACTATTTCGCCTCTGAACTTGAAAAGATCGGCTGCACGCTCAAGTACAAGGGCGAATTTTTCCACGAGTTCGTCACCGAGGTCGAATGCCCCAACTGCCGCAGGAAGATCCTCGACGCGCTCGAAGCAGAGGGCATCCTCGGCGGCGCAGAGGTCGAGGGCGGCATTCTCTGGTGCGTGACCGAGCTCGTCTCCAAGTCGCAGCTCGACAAAGCTGTCGCCATCGTGAAGGAGGTGCTGTAAATGAAGCTCATTTTTGAACTTGGCGTCGAAGGCCGCGGCATGACCCTCATGCCGGAGTGTGACGTCCCCGAATATCAGCTCCCCGAAGAGCGCAGCGAGGCGCTGCACCTGCCCCACGTGAGTGAAAACGAGCTCACCCGCCACTACACCGCCCTTTGCAAGCGCATCCATGGCGTGAACGACGGCTTCTATCCCCTCGGCTCGTGCACGATGAAGTACAACCCCAAGATCGACGAGGACATGGCGGCGCTGCCGGGCTTCACCCAGCTCCACCCGCTCCAGCCCATTGAGACCGCGCAGGGCGCGCTCGAGGCGCTGCACACGTTAGGCTCTGAGCTTGGCGAGGTCTTCGGCATGGACGCTGTCACGTTCCAGCCCGCGGCGGGCGCGCACGGTGAGTTCACGGGCGTTCTGCTCATCAAGGCCTATCACACCGACCGCGGCGATTTTAACCGCACGAAGATCATCGTGCCCGACTCCGCCCACGGCACAAACCCCGCAACCGCCGCGATGTGCGGCTTCCAGGTCATCAACATCCCGTCCGGCGTGGACGGCTGCGTCGACCTCGACGCGCTGCGCGCCGCCGTCGGCCCCGACACCGCGGGATTGATGCTGACGAACCCGAACACCGTCGGTATTTTCGACAAGAACATCCTCGAGATCACGAAGATCATTCACGATGCGGGCGGCCTGTGCTATTACGACGGCGCGAACCTCAACGCCGTCATGGGTGTCGTCCGTCCCGGTGACATGGGCTTTGACTGCATCCACAGTAACCTGCATAAGACGTTCGCCACACCGCACGGCGGCGGCGGCCCCGGCGCAGGCGCGGTCGGCTGCAAGGAATTCCTCAAAAAGTACATGCCCGGCCCGCTGGTCGTCAAAAAGGGCGGCAAGTACGGCTTTGCATACCCCGAAAAGTCCATCGGCCGCGTGAAGATGTTCTACGGCAACTTCGACGTCGTCGTGCGCGCGCTGACCTACGTGCTCACGCTCGGCAAGTCCGGCATCCGCGAGGCGGCGATGAACGCCGTGCTGAACGCGAACTACATGCGCGTCAGGCTCAAGGATACCTTCACCATGGCCTATGACGAGATCTGCATGCACGAGTTCGTCATGTCGCTCGTCGATCTCCACAAGGAGACGGGCGTCTCCGCGCTCGACCTTGCCAAGGGCATGCTCGACTTTGGCCTACACCCGCCCACGATGTACTTCCCGCTCATCGTCCATGAGGCGCTCATGATCGAGCCCTGCGAGACTGAGAGCAAAGAGACCATGGATGAGGTCTGCGGCATCTACTGCAAGCTCTTTGAACTCGCGCACTCCGATCCCGAGACGCTCCACACCGCTCCCCACTCCACGCCCGTCCGCCGTCTCGATGAGGTCGGCGCGGCGCGCAACATGGTTTTACGTTATCAGTTTGCCTGACGAAGGCAGCGCATATCTCAACATCACGCAATGCCGCCGAAAAGTCGGCGGCATTGCTCTCAAAAAGGAACGAACTATTATGGCTCATTATGAACTCATCGTCATCGGCGCGGGCCCCGGCGGCTACGAAGCCGCGCTCCATGCGGCCAAGCTCGGCAAGAAGGTCGCCGTCGTCGAGAAGCGCGAAGCGGGCGGCACCTGCTTAAACCGCGGCTGCATCCCGACGAAAACGCTGCTGCACTCTTCTCAGATCTTCCACGACGCCAAGCACGGCGCACACGCCGGCATCCACACCGACGATATCTGCGCCGACATGACGGAGATTTTTGCCTACAAGCGCGAAATTTCGCAAAAGCTGTCCTCCGGCATTGAATCGCTTTTCAAGACCGCAAAGATCGACTTTCTGCGCGGCACGGCGCTCATCACCGCACCCGGTGCTGTCCGCGTGACGGATGCCGAGGGCGGTGCCAACGACTACACCTGCGACGATATTCTCATCGCCACCGGCTCCGTCCCGTCCCGCCCGCCGATTCCCGGACTTGAGTTCGCGATGACCTCCGACGAGCTGCTTGAGGGGTGCGACCACCTGTACCGCTCCATCGTCATCATCGGCGGCGGCGTCATCGGCATCGAGTTTGCGACGTTTTACGCAGACCTCGGCTGTGAAGTGACCGTCATCGAAGGCATGGACCGCCTGCTGCCCAACATGGACAAGGAGCTCGGCCAGAGCCTCGCGCTCATCCTCAAAAAGCAGGGCGTGAAGGTCTTCACGAACGCGATGGTCCAGAGCGTCGAGAAGACGGGTGAGGATATCGCCGTCAACTTCACCTGCAAGGAAAAGAGCGAGACCGTCTCCGGCGAGGCCGTGCTCTGCGCCATCGGCCGCCGCCCGTACTGCGACGGCCTGTTCGCGGATGGCATTTCTGTCGAGATGAACCGCCGCAGCATCGCCGTGAACGAGCGCTACGAGACGAGCATCCCCCACATCTACGCCATCGGCGACGTCTCGGCCAAAATTCAGCTCGCCCATGTGGCGACCGCGCAGGGCATCGCCTGCGTCGACCTGCTCTACGGAAGGGAAAATCACACATCCATGTCCGTCGTGCCGAGCTGCATCTACTGCCGTCCGGAGATCGCGGTCGTCGGCCTCACCGAGGCCGAGGCCAAGGAGGCGGGCATCCCCGTCAAGGTCGGCAAACACGTCATGTTCGACAACGCCAAGACGCTCATCGCCGACCCGGGCCGCTGCTTTATGAAGTTCGTCGCCCACGCCGAAACACGCGAGCTTCTCGGCGCGCAGCTCATGTGCGAGCATGCGAGCGACATGATCGGCGGCGTCTCGCAGGCGCTCGCCAACCACATGACGGCCGATCAATTCCTGCTGGCCATACGTCCGCACCCCTCGTTTGAAGAGGCGATGACCGCCGCGCTCGAGGACCTTGCGCAGAAGCTCGGCTGAAAGGCCGCGGATGAAGCTATCGGTCGCCTTTAGACGGGCGATACCGCTTTTATGCAAAATTTGCGTTGCAGCATACGATGGAGTATGCTACCCTTAAAGTGAAAAATTGCTCTGACGGGGAACGCTTCTTTGAAAGCGGCGCACCGAAAGCGTGCTAAGGGAGATGAGAATCATCCATGAAAAAGCTATTGCCCATCATTTTGACGCTGCTCCTGGTTTGCATTGCCGTGTCTTATGCCTCCGCCGCGAATGTGGTGGCTTCGCCGCAAAATCTGTCAGTCGACGGCGTCGATGCAGACTGTGACAAATACAACATCGACGGCAGCAACTATTTCAAGCTGCGCGATCTTGCGCAGCTTCTGAGCAAGACGGACAGCCGCTTTTCCGTTTCGTTCGATGAGCAAAGCAATGCGGTCACGGTCGTTTCCGGGAAGGAATATACCCCTGTCGGCGGCGAGCTTGCGCGCGGGCGGGATCAGTCCAAAACAGCCGTTGTCAGCAAGCAGTCCGTTTTGATCGACGGAAAGGCTGCGGACGGTCTTTCTGTCTACAACATCGGGGGAAACAACTATTTTAAGCTGCGCGACCTCGGCGATGCGCTCGGCTTTACTGTCGACTATGATGCCGACAGCAATACTGCCATCGTTTTGAGCAAGGGTTCCACAGCGGTCTACCAAAACGCATTTGAAAAACTGCTTAAGGACGTGAACGAGAAGCGCCGCGCCGATATGGCAAGGGAAGAGTCGTTCGACGGCTTTGAAGCATATTTACAGCATCACCGCGGCGAGGTCGAGATCACGCAGGCAGAGATCGACGGCCTGAAAAATCTGAACAATCCCGGCAAGGCGGTTCTTACGCGCGCGGAAGCGCTTGAGGATGTGGACCTGTTCTTCCGCGCGCTGCATTACTCCTACGGCGCTTACTACTATTTCGGTGAGGAGACGTTCCAAAAGGCGGAAGATGCCATCCGTGCAGAGCTTGCATCCTATCAGACGATCAAGTGGGACCAGCTCGTCTCGCTCATTTACTCGCACCTGCTTTTCGTTCGGGACGGACATTTCTCGATCGCCGGGCGGTATGAACCGGCCTTTGAGAAAAGCGTTCAGTATCTTTACTATTACAGCGGTCAAAGCTTTGGCAGGGATGAAAGTGGGTACTATCTGCTGGGGGAAAACGAGAAGTGGTACTATACCTCCTGCGGCAACGCGAATGTCGAAATGAAGCCGTATCTTGACGGCAGCGGCCGAGTGTGCTATTCCCTGCGTCAGTTCTGTCCCGCGACGGCTGTGCATACGGCAGACAGTATCACCCTGACCAAGGGCGCTGAGACCAAAACGGTTTCGGTCACATGGTCGCTGAGCCAGTCCTATCTGGAAGACGGTTCGCAGGTCCCGGATTATCATTATCTGAAATCAAACGGTATTGCCTTGATAACGATTCGCAGGTTTGACTGGAATTATGAGGAGACAATGGACGAGTTCGTCCGCACCGGTTCTGACCTTAAAAACGCGAAGCTCATCATCATTGATGCTCGCTCCAACAGCGGCGGCGATGAAGACTTTATCAAAAACTGGCTGAAAAGCTACACGGGAGAAGAACCCGAACAGAAAACGATTATCTCCAACTGGGGCACTGCCATGTTCGATAGGACCCAAGCCTACGCGGACCTGGGTGAAGAATTTGCCGCCTTCCGGACAGGCGATAAGGACTATGAGCTGTTTCAGGGAAAGCTGCTGGAAAACAGCACTCCGATTCTTCTTCTGACAGACAGCATGTCCGGCTCCGCCGGCGAGAGCATCGTGACCTATTGCAGGACACTTGACAACTGCCTTGTGATCGGCGGCCCGACGAGAGGCGCGCAGCTGGTCGGAAATGTGCGAGGCTGGACGCTTCCAAACTCCGGCATCGGCTTCCAGTTCGGTCAGTCGTTCCACTTCATCTACAATATGGAGAATGTAGACGGCAAAGGCTATGAGCCGGACCTCTGGTGCGATCCGAAGACCTCGTTGCAGGCGGTTTTGAGCATGGTGAGGCGCTATGACCTCGGCTCCGCCGAGGGCGTGGCCGCCCTGCGCGCGCAGCTGCCGAATATTCTGACCAAGTAGGCAGGCACTTCCCATTAAATGTCCCACAACGTAGGATGAGTAGAAAGAGAAGCATTCTACTGAACCTGTCTTATGGCCATATACCGCCGTCATCTGAACGAAAAAACGCTCCCGAGATCATCTTGATCTTGGGAGCGTTACTTTCTCTATTAAGGGCAACCCGACGGGCATCGTGCTCGACGGCGACGCGCTGAGCGAAGCGCAGATGCAGGCGATCGCAAAGCAGGCCGGTTTTTCGGAATGCGCGTTCGTCTGCCGTTCGGATAAGGCCGATCTGCGGCTGCGCTTTTTCATGCCGCTGCAGGAGACGGGACTGTGCGGTCACGCGACGGTCGCCTCGATCTGCGCGCTGATGGAGCAGGATGCGCGCTGGAGAGGGAAGAGTGAACTGCTGGTGGAAACGGCGTCCGGTGTGCTCCCCATCCGGTACCGCGCGGAGACGAATGAGGTCATGATGACGCAGGCCCCGGCGCAGTTCGCGCCGTTCGGCGGCGACCGCGAGGCGCTCATGGCGTCGATCGGCCTGCATGCGGAGGATCTGGACGAGAGTCTGCCGCTTGTCTACGGCAGCACCGGCGTGTGGACGCTGATCGTGCTCGTGCGGGACCTCGCGGCGTTCGAGCGGATGCAGCCGGACAACCAGCGCTTTCCCGCGGTGCTGACCGAGAACCCGTGCGCTTCGGTCCATCCGATCACGCGGGAGACGCGCCACAGCGAGGCGCAGATGCACGGGCGGCACTTTTCATCCGCGTTTGCCGGGACGGCGGAGGACCCCGTCACCGGCACGGCCAGCGGCGTGATGGGCGCTTACGCGCTCCGGTATCTCCAGCCCGACGCGGCGGCGGTCGATCTTGTTGTCGAGCAGGGGCAGGAGATCGGAAAGGACGGGATCGTCGGCGTGCACGCGGCGCGCGAGGGAGAGATCATCGCGGTGCAGATCTCCGGTACGGCGGTCAAAACAAAGGAAACCATGTGGAATTTGGAGGATTGAAGATGAAAAAAGTCATTGCCACGGCTGCGGCGCCGGCCGCGCTCGGCCCTTACAATCAGGCGATCGCCTACGGCGACCTGCTCTTCGTCAGCGGACAGACGGCCCGCTATCCCGCCGGCGTCACGGCGACGCGCCCGGAGAGCGCGGCGGAGCAGATGCGCGTCGCATTAAATAACGTGATGGAGATCCTGCACGCGGGCGGGAGCGACGCGGCGCACATCCTCAAAACGACGGTCTTTCTGACCGACATGGCGGACTTCGAGTCGGTCAACGCCGTGTACAAGGAGTTCATCTCCGAGCCGTTTCCGGCACGCACCTGCATCGCCGTCAAGGAGCTGCCCAAGGGCGCCAAGGCGGAGATCGAAGTGATCGCGGCCTGCAAAAAGGCGTAAACGTCCGCATGCAGGAAATGGATACAAAGAGAAAGGATCACCTGCCGAAGTTCGTCACGCTGGAGACCGCCGTGCAGGCGGTGCGGAGCGGCGACTGGGTGGACTACGGCTTCGGCGTGGGCTTTCCCGAGCTGCTCGACCACGCGCTCGCCGCGCGCAAGGGAGAGGTCAGGGACGTCAAGGTGCGCGGCGGGCTTGTCATCCGCCCGCGCATCGAGATCGTCGAGAGCGACCCCGAGCAGGAGAGCTTTACCTACTATAGCTGGCACATCGGCGACTATGAGCGCAAGCTGCAAACGCGCGGGCTGGTGAAGTTCCTGCCCGTCATGCTGCGCTCGCTGCCGTATCTCTACCGCGATAAGCACATCCGCTGCGGCGTGGCCTTTGTCCCCGTCTCGCGGCCGGATGAGGACGGTTACTGCGGCCTTGGCATTTCGAATTACGCCTGGCGCACGATTTTTGAGAGTGCCCGCACGGTCATCTTCGAGATCAATGAGCACTACCCGCGCTTGCAGGGCGTGGACGGTTCGCACCGTGTCCACCTCTCCGAGGCGGACTATGTGGTCGAGGGTGTGCATGAGCTGCTGCCGATGCGCTCCTACCGTGCGCCGAGTGAGACGGACGTTGCCATCGCCAAGCTCGTGGTCGAGCAGATCCCGGACGGCGCGGGCACCCGCCAGCTCTCCGGCATCGGCGGGCAGATGGACTTCCTCGAAGGGGCCTACCGCTCGCGGGGCCGCAAGGGCTTCATCTGCATCAACGCCTCCCGCGTGACCAAGGACGGCGAGCGCAAGAGCAACATCGTCGCCGCGATCCCCTCCGGCAGCACGGTCTCCGCGCCGCGCACGATGATCCAGCACGTCGCGACGGAGTGCGGCATCGCCGTGCTCTCCGGCAAGAGCCTGCGCGAGCGCGCGGAGGCGATGGCCGCCATCGCGCACCCGGATTTCCGCGAGAAACTGATGAAATACGCAAGGGAGAACTTCCGGTAAAAAAACGATCTCTCCCGCGCACTGCCATGGCGGCAGTGCGCGGGAGAGATTTTCTGCTTATGAACCGTGCGTACGGCTCAGTATTTGGAGAATGCGCGCCAAATGCCCTGCTTTTCCGCCTGCGCGATCAGCTTGTCGCGGAAGATGGGATTGGCGATGCCGATGAGGGCTTCGGCTCTCTGCCAGGTCGTCATGCCTTTGAGGTTGACGGCACCGTACTCCGTCACGACATACATGGTGTTGGGGCGCGCCTCGGTCACGGCCGTTCCCTGCGCGAGCGAGGGGACGATGCGGCTGTGCGACGTACCGTTTTTGTCGACGTAGGTCGATGAGCAGCAGATGAAGCTCTTACCGCCGCGGGAGAGGTAGGCGCCGAGCACGAAGTCCTGCTGGCCGCCGGCGCCGCTGATCTGGCGGAACCCGCTGCTCTCCGCGCTGACCTGCCCGTACAGATCGACCTCGACGGCGCCGCAGATCGAGGCGAAGTTGTCGATCGCGGCGATCGTGCGGATGTCGTTGACGTAGTCGATGGGCGCGGTCATGCACTCGCGGTTGTCGTTGAGGAAATCGTACACCCGCTGCGAGCCCGCGGCAAAGGAGTAGACCTGACGGCCCTTATCGATGTTCTTATATTTTCCGGTAATCTTGCCGGCAAGCGACATGTCCACAAATGCGTCCACATACATTTCGCTGTTTACGCCGAAGTCCTTGAGGTCGCTTTGGGCGATGAGCGTGCCGACGGCATTGGGCATAGCGCCGATGCCGAGCTGCAGACACTCGCCGCCGCGCAGGTGCGAGACCACATGAGCGGCCACGGCTTCATCGACCGCGGTGGAGGGCTTGGCCAGAAGCTCGACCATGGGGGAGTCATCCTCCACGATGAAGTCCACGTCGCGGATGTTGACGCACTCCTCGTGTCCGCCCAGACAGCGCGGGAGGTTCGGGTTGACCTCGACGATGACGCGGCGGCTGTTCTCAACGACGGCCGCCATGTGGCTGCAGCTGGGGCCGAAGTTGAAGTTGCCGTGCTCGTCCATCGGCGTGACGCGGAACATCGCCACGGCGTTCGGTTCAAGGTTTTCGCGGTAGAAGCGCGGCAGCTCCGAGTAGCGCAGCGGCGCGTAGTAGCACATGCCGAGCTTCTGCATTTTGCGCTCGTCGCCCATCATCGCCCAGCTGTTCCAGCAGAAGTGCTGCGCGGCGTCCGGGATCTTGGCGATCTCCGGCAGCCAGAGCGCGTTCATGCCGCGGATCTTGACGTCGTGGAGCTCCGCGCCGCGCTGTGCGAGCGCGCGGTCGAGCGCGACGGGATGCCCGGCGCAGACGCCGTAGTCCACCCAGTCGCCGCTCTGGATGCATTGAACGGCCTGCTGCGGCGTCGTGAGCTTTTTCTGGTATTCTTCGTATACGTTCATAGGCTTGCTCCTCTGATTCAATGGACACAGCCGCCAGCAACAGCAGATTTTCACTGTTTCGCTGACGGCTGTGTTGTTTGCGCTGCCGGAGGGGGCTTCCTCAGGCACGCGGATCGTTTTTCTTTTTCCGTCGCTGCCAGCGTGTCAGAAAGATGCCGGCGAGGACCGAGCACAGCATGGCAAGCGCTGTGCCGGCACCCTTATGAAGCGGAAAGACGTAATAGAGTGAAGCCCATATTCCGCACACACTGGCGACGCAGCCGGTCAGGATCTTCCGCTGTGCGCTGTCTGTGCCGCTTTTTCCCCAATCGCTTCGCATGGCCTTTCCTCCTCGGTGTTTTTGTCAGTATAACAGGAAATCCGGAAAAAGAAAATACATTATTTTTTCATCGTCTGGTTGGCGATTTGTCCGGTGGGCAGGTCGCGGATGAGATCCTTGGACTTTCCGGCGCGCAGCAGATAGCTGTCCGTCGGGTGGTCGATGATCTGCACGACGCGGCGGCTGATCGCCATCGCCTGATCGAGATCGATCCCGGTCTTGACGCCCATTTCGTCGCACATGTGCAGCACGTCCTCGGTCGCCACGTTTCCGGCCGCGCCGGGGACGAACGGGCAGCCGCCCACACCGGCGAACGCGCTGTCATAGCGCGTGAAGCCGGCCTGCATGCCAGCGAGGATGTTGGCGATGCCCAGTCCGCGCGTGTTGTGGAAGTGAAGCCACCACGTCACCTGTGGGTAGGCCTTGGCCATCTCCGTGCAGATCGAGTAGACCTGCGTCGGGTAGGCCTGACCGGAGGCGTCGGAGAGCGAGATCTCATGGATGCCGACGGCAAGGTAGGCGTTCACGATCTCCTTGACGTCGGAGAGCGGGATCTCACGGTCCCACGGCGAACCGAACGCCATGGAGATCGAACCGGAGATCTCAATGCCGGCGCTTCGGGCCGCGTCCACGCAGGCGCCGAAGCCGGCGACGGATTCGGCGGGCGTGCGGTTGAGATTAGCAAGGTTGTGCGCCTTGCTCGCGGAAACGTTCAGCTTGACCTTTTTGCAGCCGCAGGCCGCAGCGCGCTCCACGCCCTTGAGGTTTGCAATCAGCGCGCGGTATTCCACGCCCTCGCGGCGCAGCAGGGTGGTAAAGACCTCGTCCGTGTCCGCCATCTGCGGCACGGCTTTCGGGCTCATGAACGAGCCGACCTCGATGACGGGAAAGCCCGCGTCCGCGGCGGCTTCGATCAGCTCCTGCTTTTCCTGCACGGTGAGGATGCGGCGCTCATTTTGCAGGCCGTCCCGCGGGCCGACCTCGCAGAGGGTGATGTGATCGACAAGATTCAATGCCATATTTTCTCGCCTCGCTTAGTGCATCATGTCCGGGATCAGGGTGATGAGCTGCGGGAACACCATCAGGATACCGATATCGACCATGGCCATGAGGACGAAGGGCGCGATGTTCTTGATGATGCCCTCGACCTTGGCGTGGGAGGAGTTGGCCGCGACGTAGAGGCACACGCCGACCGGCGGGGTCAGGTTGCCGATAGCAATGTTGCAGATAACAGTAACGCCAAACGCGATCTCGTTGATGCCGGCAGCCTGCACGATGGGAAGCAGAACGGGAATGAACATGATTTGCATGGCCGTGCCCTCAAGGAAGAAGCCGCCGATGAAAAATACAAGGTTTACGATGAACATGACCCAGAGCTGGTTGTGGACGGAGTTGCCGAAAAGGGAAATGATGACGTCCTGGAAGTTGTTGCTCTGCATGATCCAGGCGAACAGGCTGGAGGTGCCAATGATGAACATGACGTTGGAAGCGCTGATGACGCTGTCCACAAACAGTTCCGGAAGGTCCTTGAGGGACATGGAACGGTAGATGAATAGGGCAACAATTAATGTGTAGGCAACCGCCGCGATGGCGGATTCAGTTGCCGTCACAATGCCGGTGAGAATACCGCCAACGATGATGACCGGTGCGAGAATGGGCAGCAGCGCATGAAAGAACGTGCGGCCGATCTCGCGCAGAGAAAGACGGATTTTGTGATCCTTGTCATAGCCGCGGATGTGGCATGTCACGCCGCAGATGATCATAAAGCTCAGGCCGATCATGCAGCCGGGGATGATGCCGCCGAGGAAGAGCTTGCCGACGGAGATGCCGGTGATGCTCGCCAGAACGATCATGGGCATGCTGGGCGGGATGATGATGCCGAGCGTGCCGGAGCTGGCCATCAGGGCGGCGGAAAACTCGCGGTCATAGCCGCTGCGCTCCATGGAGGGGACCATGATCGAGCTGAGCGCCGCCGTATCGGCGGGCGCGGAGCCGGAAATGCCGCCCATCAGAATACCAGTGAGAACGCCAACATAGCACAGCCCTCCGCGCAGCCAACCGACGAGAGAATTGGCAAAGTCGATAAGCTTCTGAGTGATGCCGCTACGTTCCATGATGGAACCGACGAGCATGAAAAACGGAATACCCATCAGAGTGACGCTGTTGACACCGTTGAAAATGCGCTGGGCGGCGATCATCAGAGGAACTTCCCCCTGTAAAATCAACTCAGCCACTGCGGCCAGACCCAGAGCGACGGCGATGGGCGTACCAAGGAAGATCGCCAGAGCCAAAAACAGGACGATCATGAAAATGAGCAGAGACGATACAGTCATTTGGCGCTGTCCTCCTTATCTTCGGGTTTTACAAAGTAGTCTTCAATGATGCGGGCAAAGCAGTAGAACGTGCTGAAGATCGCGCCGATGGGCACGCACAGGTACACGATGCCGTACGGGATGCCCATGATGGGGGAGAACATCTTCATGCTCTTGCCCGCGTAGCGGAAACCGTAAATGGCAAGAATGATGAAGAGCACAAGCGTGAGGACATCGCTGATGAAATAGGCGGCTTTCTTTACCTTTGCCGGGTAGAGGCCGACGACGAATTCCACGCCCAGATGCTTTTTATAGTGCACGCCGATGGCGATGCCCATGAACATCATCCAGGTGAAGATGTAGCGGCTGATCTCTTCGATCCAGGCGATGCTGCCACCGAGCAGGTTTCTCGAAATGACGTTGATGAGGAGGATCGTGAGCAAAACCGTAAAGGTAAATGCCGCAAAGAGGTAGAATCCCTTGAAGATTGCATTGCACAGCTTCTGCAGTGCTTTGTTGAAAGAATTCATGGCAGGGCTCCTTTCGAAAGTTCTTGAGTGCTGGAAAGGGAAACTGCGGGCGTCTCGCGTGAGACGCCCGCAGCGTCAAAGGGGTGCTTGCTTAGTAAGGATAGTTCTTGATCTGGTCGATCAGGTCGGCACCATAGGTGTCGGAGAACTGGTCGTACACGCTCGCCGTGGCATCGCGCCAGGCCTGCTTGTCGGGGTTCTCGTTGATGATCATGCCCTGCTCTTCGAGGTACTTGATCTGCTCAGCCTGAGAGCTGCGGATCGCGTCCTTCTCCACGATGCCGGCGTCCTTGGCCGCCTGCATGACGATCTCCTGATCCTCAGCGGTGAGCTTTTCCCAAACGTCGCCGTTGATCATCAGCGCCATGACGGTGTAGATGTGTCCGTCGAGCACCATGTACTTCTGGACTTCGAAGAAGTTATCGGCCACGAACGCGAACACGGGGCCCTCCTGACCGTCAACGGTCTTGTTGGAGCAGGCGAGGTAGAGCTCGTTGTAGCTCAGCGTGGAGGTGGAGGCGCCGAGAGCCGCCGCGGTAGCCGCCTGGATCGGGTTATCAGGAATACGGATAAGCATACCCTTCATATCCTCGGGGCCGTTGATCTCGTGGAGGTTAGTGGAGTAGTTGCGGAAACCGGAATCCCAATAATCGAGAATCATAACGTGCTGGCTGTCCCAGATTTTGTCACGGAAGAGCTGGCCAGGCTCGCCGCTGAATACTGCGTCGACGTGGTCATTGTTCTCAAAGAGATAGGGCAGGGAGAACACATTGAAGGTGGATTCGAGCTTTGCGACAGAGCTGGAGCCGAGCAGGCCGGAGTCGACCGTGCCCATCGTCAGGCCCTCGGCCATCTCGCCCTCGGAGCCGAGCGCGCCGTCGGTAAAGATGTCGATCTGAACAGCGCCCTTGGTGTTCTCTTCCACCAGACGCTCAAACTCGGCAAGACCGGTATAGAAGAAAGAGTTCTTGTTGTGGCCCGTGCCGACCTTGATCGTCACGTAGGTGTCGCGGGTGCCGTCCTCATTGACGGTGTTGGACTGGTCGCCGTTGGGGGTGGCTTCCTTCGCGCCGCACGCTGCAAGAGACAGTACCATAACGGCGGAAAGCAGGATGCTCAGGAACTTTTTCATGGTAGTAACTCCTTTTTTAATCTTTTTATAGTGGACGGATCGAAAGGGGAGTGCTTACTTTTTGATGTTCAGTGCGGCGTCGACGATATCGGTCGTGTCGATGCCCATGCACTTGCGCAGATAGGCGCGGTCGCCGACCTCACCGAAGCGGTCCTGAATGCCGAGACGGTGCATCTTGCAGGGGCACTGCTCAGCGAGCACCTCGGCGACGGCGCTGCCGAGGCCGCCGATGACGGAGTGGTTCTCGACCGTGATGATCGCGCCGGTCTCCTTGGCCGCGCGGACAACGGTGTCCGCGTCGATGGGCTTGATGGTGTGCATGTTGATAACGCGCGCCTGCACGCCCTGATTGGCCAGGACCTCCGCGGCCTCAAGGCACTGCGTGAGCATCACGCCGGAGGAGATGATCGTCACGTCCTTACCCTCACGCAGGGTGTCGGCCTTGCCGAGCACGAACTTGTAGTCCACGCCGTAATACGGCTCGATGCCGGCGCGGTCATAGCGCAGGTAGACGGGGCCCTCCAGCTTGATGAGCTCGGGCAGCATCTGGCGAAGCTGCACGCCGTCGAACGGCTCCACGATCGTCATGTTGGCGACGGGGCGGAACACGCCGATGTCCTCATAGCCCTGATGCGTGCCGCCGTTGACCTCGGCCTGAATGCCGGGGGAGACGCCAACGAGCACGGCGTTGAGCTTGCTGTACGCAAGGGAGATCGTCACCTGATCGACGACGCGGCGGCTCATGAACGGGCCAAAGGACTGGGTGAACGGCTTTTTGCCGCTCACGGCAAGTCCGGCTGCCACGCCGACCATGTTGGCCTCGGCGATGCCGACGTCAAAGCTGCGCTCGGGGAATGCCTTGTCGAAATCCTGTGTCGCCGTATACTTGCGGGAGTCGGAATTGACCAGACAGATCCGGTCATCAGCGCTGGCCATCTCGATCAGAGTGTCGCAAAACACTTTCTTCAAATCTTCTTTTGCCATACCTTTTTCTGACCTCCCTTACTCTTTGTCAATGTCGTTGAGCGCTTCGGCGAGATCGTCGGCGCTCACGGAGAGCGAATGGCTCATCGTCGTGCCCTCAATCCGCTTCCAGCCCTTGCCCTTGACCGTGTGCATCACGATCATGTTGGGCTTGTCCGTGCACGTCTTTGCGGCTTCGACGGCATCGTAGATTGCCTGCACGTCGTGGCCGTTGACCTCCTGCACGTTCCAGCCGAACGCGCGCCACTTCTCGCCTGCGTCGAGCAGGGAGTTGACCTCGTCGACCGACGCGTCGATCTGCTGCCCGTTGAGGTCAAGGAAGCAGGTCAGCGAGCCGAGCTTCATCTGAGCAGCATACATGCCGGCTTCCCAGATCTGCCCTTCCTGGCTTTCGCCATCACCGATGATGCAGTAGACGCGGGCACCGTTGCCGTCGATCCGGTCAGCGAGCGCCATGCCGACGGCGGCGGACAGGCCCTGACCGAGGGAACCGGTCGTCATGTCGATGCCGGGGGTGAGCAGGCGGTCGCAGTGGCTGGGAAGCATCGTGCCGGGCTTATTGAGCGTATAGATCTCTTTCATGTCGAAAAAGCCCTTGAGCGCGAGGATCGCGTACAGACCCGGGCCGCCGTGACCCTTGGAGAGGACCAGACGGTCGCGGCCGGCCATTTTGGGGTTCGCGGGATCGATGTTCATCTCTTCATAGTAGAGGACCGTCAGTGCGTCAACGATATCCAGTGCGCCGCCGACGTGGCCCTTGCCAAGGCTTGCGATGCACTTCATGGTGACCCGGCGGGCCTCCTTGGCGATATCGTTCAGTTCTTGAACGCTGTGTTTCATGGAATTGCTCCTTTCCTGAAATTACTCGACGTCCATGCCATCCTTATAGAAGTCACCAAACAGCTCCTGCAGAGAGGGCATGTCCTCGGGGATCGGACGAGCGACCCAGGTGGTGTTCATGTAGTGCTTGAGCGCGATGTTCTCGGAGACGATGTTGCCGCCCCAAGTGCCGCAGCCCATGGAGGACGTCGGGGGCATGCCGTTGGTCGCGCTGCCCGCGTTGCCCTTGTTGTTGGGCTGACGGACCATGATGCGGGACACGGGAGCCATCATGGCGAGACGATGGATGTGATCGTCATCGAACGAGTAGATGCCGCAGGAGTGGCCCTTGCCGCCGACCTCATAGATGGCGCGCACCATGTCGAGCGCGTTCTCGAACTCGCCGTCGTACTTAAACAGCGCCATGAGGGTGGTCAGCTTCTCGCTGGAGAAGAGGTGCTCCTTGCCAATGTTCTCGCGGCCGCCGCCGGTGACAGCAATGAACTTGCGGTCCGCGGGGATCTCGAAGCCGGCTTTCTCGGCGAGCTTCTGGGGCGCGATGGCGACTGTGTCGGGCAGACGGTGGCCGGTCTCATCCCACATCACGAGCTTGAGCTTCTCAGCCTCGTCCGCGTTGGCGATGTAAGCGCCTTCCTTGACCAGAGCCTTGACGAAATCGTCATAGACGGAGGCGTGGCAGACGATGTTGCCGTCGCAGGAGCAGCCGGAACCGAAGTCGGAGGTCTTGGAGATGCGGCAGTTCATGGCGACCTCAGCGATACGCTCGGGCGTGTTCGCCGTCTCATCGATGACCTCGGTGGCGTTGCCGGCGCCGGAACCGAACGCGGGCGTACCGGAGGAGTAAGCGGACTTGACCATCGGGCGGCCGCCGGTGGCGATGACGAGGTTCGCGCGCTTCATCAGCTCCTGCGAAACGGAGATGCTCGGCTCTTCGATCACCTGGAAGATGTCGGCGGGCGCGCCCTCCTTGACCAGAGCCTCACGCATGAGGTTTACGCACTTGGTCGTGACCTTCTTGGCGCGCGGATGGGGGGAGAAGATGACGACGTCGCGGGCCTTGACGGCGTAGATGCCCTGACCGGCCGGCGTCAGGCAGGGGTTCGTGGTGGGAACGAGGGATGCGATTACGCCGACAGGCTTGGCGTACTTCACAAGGCCCTTTTCCTTATTCTCTTCAATGATGCCGACGCTGGGCTGACGCAGGCAGTCGCGCAGGATCAGCTTGAGCTTGTTGCGCTTGTTGCGCTTGCTCACCTTGTCGCCGAGGTGGGTCTCATCGACCGCCTCGTCGCAGAGAGGCGCCCAGACCTTGAGATCGTAAAGGGCCGCAGCGACCGCCTGTGCCAGACGGTCCACACGAGCCTGATCGTAAGTCTCGATGATCGCGGCAGCCTTCTGTGCACGGGCGACCATTTCCTCGATCATTTCGATCTGCTCTTGAGTAACTTCCTTAGCCATAATGATACCAAACTCCTTTTCGTTGTTTTGACCAAAGTTCTTTTGGGTTGTTGGCATTACCTTAACATTCTGACCAGGGATAGTCCAATACTGGATTCTGATGAAGTCCATAGCGTTTTCTCTATCTTTTTGTCGAAGCGTGTGATACTGCCTTGACTTTTAAAAAAGAAGTGGTTAGACTATTAAAAAAGAGTTAACGTACAGAGCCATGCGGGAAAGGGGAAACATACCAATGACGCTGCTGCAGCTGCAATATTTCACAGTCCTGTCGGAAACGCTGCACTATACGCGCGCTTCGGAGAAGCTGCACATTTCACAGCCGAGCCTGAGCTACGCGATCGGCGAATTGGAAAAGGAGCTGGGCGTGAAGCTCTTCCAGAAAGAGAACCGCAAGGTCGCGCTCACGGCCTACGGGCAGCAGTTCCTCTCGTATGTGGAAAAGTCCCTCGCGCTGCTCAGCGAGGGCGAGCAGGTGATCCGGCAGATGGCGGAGAACGCGCCGCAGATCGTGAATTTCGGCTATTTCCACAGTGTGTCCGTGCCGCTCGTCCCCTCCATTGTGGACGGCTTTTTCCATCAGAAGCAGGCCAACAAGATCCGTTTCCAGTTCGCGGAGCTCTCCTCCTACGATGTGCTCAGCCGCATACAGGACGGCACGCTGGATCTCGGTCTCTCCCTCCACCGCGCCGACTGGGCGGAGTCGATCGGTATCATGCGCCAACCGCTGTATCTAGCGGTCCCGGCAGAGCATCGCTTTGCCGAGCGCACATCGATCTCGTTTATTGAATTTGCCAAGGAACCGCAGATCATGATCGAGCGCAGCACGAATATCCGCTCAAATATCGAGCAGCTGTACGCGCGGAACAACATCGTGCCCAACATCGTCTTTGAGGTGCGCGAGTGCAACAGCGCCATCCAGTACGTCGCGCTGGGCTTCGGCGTGTCGATCATGCCGTGGGTGCCGGCGATGGAGACAAACCGCATCAAGATCATCCCGATCTCCGAGCGGGACGAGGAATTCGTGCGCACCGTTTACCTCACCTATCACAAAACGCGCCCCCTTTCGCCCTCGGCGCAGGAGGTGTGCGACTACATCATTAAGAATTACGCGCTCTGACACGCGGAGAGAAGAACCGGACGCCTGCACGCCGCAGGCGTCCGGTTCGTGCGTATGCTGTTTTGTCAGGGGAGCTGCGCGGCGGTCTCCTGCGCGGGGAGGTCGTCCACGCTGCCGTCCACCCAGCTGCGGGAGAACTGGACGATCGTGTCCACGAGCGGGGAACTGCTATCCTGCCGCCAGGCGATGCCGACCTCCTTGATGATCGGCTCGATGATCTTCACCTCGGCGATGTTGTCGATGCGGTGGTGCTCGAACTCCTCGGTCGGCAGGAACGCAAGACCGAGTCCTCCCTGCACCATGTAGAGCCCGATGGTGGGATTTTCGGAGTGGCAGACGATGTGCGGCTCAAAGCCGGCGTTCCGGCAGGCGTTGCGGCAGAGCTCAAAGGCAACCTGGCCGGTCTGGTGGAAGATGAAGCGCTCGTTTTTCAGCTCCCGCAGGCTGACGTATTCCCGTCGGGAAAGCGGATGCGTTTTCGGAACGGCCAGCGAGTAGCGGTCCTCGCCGAGTTTGTGGAACTGCAGCGTCGAGGGCAGACGCGAGACCGGGCGGTTCATGAAAGCGACGTCGAGCGAGTGCTCGTTGAGCTGCTTGATGAGGTCGTAGGTGCCGCTCTGGACAATGTTCATGTCGATGCCGGGGTAGCGCGTGAAAAAGGTCGAGAGCATCCCGCCGAAGTTGATGCATTGCAGGCTCGTGATGACCCCGACGTTGAGCTTGCCCTTGCGCAACCCGGCGAAGCGGTTCATCTCCGCCTGCAAAGCGCTCACGCTCTGCAGGATCTCCTTGGCGCGCAGGACGAATTCCTTTCCCGGCTCCGTGAGTGTGACGGTGTGCGCGTTGCGCACGAACAGCGTTACGCCCAGTTCCTTTTCCAGCTTGGCGATCTGCTGCGACAGAGCCGGCTGGCCGATGTAGCAGGCCTGCGCGGCCAGAGAGAATTTCCGGTATTCCGCCACCGCCAGTACATATTGCAGCGTAAAAAGTTCCATGGATTGCACTTCCCTTGTGACTTGCGGCAGTCTCCGCTGCCGCTTTTTTCATCCAGTATCACCGAAAGCGGAGCGCCTGTCAATCCTCTTTTTCTATCATTGGTTTAAATGATAATAAAAGAATTTCAAATGAATTGGACTTATTTGAAACGTTTTGGTAACGTTAGGGACAGAAAGTGAAACCTGCCCTGTGAGCCTTTTTGCACGCGGCTGCGGGGCGGCGACGCGCGAAACCGGAACGGAAAGGACGATAGGTTTGACAAATTTCTACTTCACTGAAAAGGATGTCGAGCGCCTGGAGGAACAGGCGGTCCAGCTCCGAAGAGATATCGTCGAGATGATCCACGCGGCCAAGGCGGGACACCCCGGCGGTTCACTCTCCGCGGTGGACATGATCACCGCGCTCTACTTTCACGTCATGCGGATCGACCCGCAGAACCCGCGGTGGGAGGATCGCGACCGCTTTGTGCTCTCCAAGGGCCACGCCTGCCCGGCGCTGTATGCGGCGCTGGCGCGCCGGGGGTTCTTCGACCCCAAGCATCTCACCACCCTGCGCCAGTACCACTCCATTCTGCAGGGGCACCCGGATATGAACAAGACACCCGGCATTGACATCAGCAGCGGCTCGCTGGGCAACGGCCTTGCGATCGGCGTGGGCATGGCCATGTCGGGGCGACTGCACCATCAGGACTATATGACCTACGTTATGCTCGGCGACGGCGAGGTGCAGGAGGGCATGGTGTGGGAGGCCGCAATGGCGGCGCACCACCATGATCTGGGCAACCTCGTTGCCATCGTGGACTGCAACGGCGTGCAGATCAACGGCTGGGTCAATGAGATCATGACCGTCGAGCCGCTCGCGGACAAGTGGCGCGCCTTTGGCTGGAACGTTGTGGAGGTCAACGGGCACAACATGAAAGACCTCCTCACGGTGCTGCATACGGCAAAGACCATGCGCCACCCGACGGTGATCCTGATGCGCACGGTCAAAGGAAGAGGCGTTTCGTTCATGGAGGACGACTGCAAATGGCACGGCAATTCGCCAAGCGACGAAGAATTGGTTCAGGCGATCCTTGAGATTGGGGAAGGCGGTGTGGTTTAATGAGTAAGACCCTTGCAACGAGAATGGCGTTCGGCGACGAGCTGTTGAAGATCGCCGAGACCAACCCGGACTTTGTTGTCTGCAACGCGGACACAAAGACCTGCGGACTGGAAAAGTTCGGCAAGCGCTTTCCGGAGCGCGAGTTTTCGTTCGGCATCGCCGAGCAGGATCTTGTCGGCGGCGCGGCCGGTCTGGCCGCGTGCGGAAACAAGGTGTTCCTTGCGACGTTTGCGACCTTTGCCTCCATGCGCGCCTGCGAGCAGGTGCGGACCTTTGTCTGCTACCCCAAGCTGAACGTCAGCATCATCGGCACGCACACCGGCCTGCAGGTCGGCGGCGACGGCGCGACGCATGCGGCGATCGAGGATGTGGCCATTCTGCGCGCATTCCCCAATATGACGATCGTGCAGCCGGCGGATGCCGTGGCGGCGCGGGCGCTGGCGCATGCCGCCGTGGAGTTTACCGGCCCGCTCTACATCCGTCTGCACCGCAATCCCGTCGCGGACGTATACGACCCGGAGAGCTATCGCTTCGAGCTGGGCAAGGCCCACACAGTGCTTGACTACGGCACCGACCTGACGATGATCGTCTCCGGCATTCTCCTCAAAAAGGCGATCGACGCCGCGGCGATCCTGCGCGAAAAGGGAATCGGCGCCCGCGTTCTCGATATGGCGACCATCAAGCCGCTCGACCGTGAGGCCGTTTTGACGGCGGCACAGGAGACCGGCGCGATCCTGACCGTCGAGGATCACACCGTGCTCGGCGGACTCGGCTCCGCTGTTGCGGAAGTCGTCGTGCAGGAGCATCCCGTGCCGATGGCACTCGTCGGCATTCAGGACCGCTTCGGCGAGTCCGGAGACCCGGAGCTGATCTACCGGGATCACGGCATGGATGTGGATTCCATCGTGGCAAAGGCCGTGGCGCTCGTGGCCCGAAAATAAAGGAAATAGGTACAAATAGATACAAACCGATAAAAAGAAAGGATCGATGATTATGGCAGCTCCTCATGTGTGTATCCTGCAGACCAGCTTTGCGAAGCGGGAGGATACGATCGCGTTTCTGAAAGAAAAGGTACCCGGCGTGCGCGTCGCGTTCATTACGGACAGTACGCTCCTCGATGATGTGCGGAAAAACGGCGGCCCGACGCAGGCGGTGATTGACCGGATGACGCTGTATGCCAAGGCGGCGGAGATCTCCGGCGCGGATCTGATCGTGAACTCCTGCTCGACCGTGGGCGAGGTGGCGGATATCTACGCCAAGGAAGTGCACATCCCCGTCATGAAGGTCGACCTGCCCATGGCGCAGGAGGCCGTGCAGCTGGGCACGAAGATCGCCATCATCGCAACGGTGGAGACGACGCTCGGCCCCAGCCAGCGCCTGATCGAGAAGATCGGCCGGGAGCAGGGCAAGGAGATGCACTGCTCGCAGTTCCTTGAGAACGGCGCGTGGGACGCGCTCCAGAGCGGGCATCCGGAAGAGCACAACCGTATCCTGATGGAGAGCATCCGCAAGCTTGACCGCGGCGGTTACGATGCCATCGTGATGGCGCAGGTCTCCATGCGCGCGCTCCTGCCGGAACTCGGCGACGTGAAAACGCCGATGCTCTGCAGCTTTTACTCCGGCTACGGCGCCATCGCCGACCGTCTCAACGAGATCGCAAAAGAGAAAAAGGCATAATAGACCGGACGGACGCATTGAGCGCAGCCGGCGAAAAGCAGGACGAAAGAGAAGAGCGAGCCAGTATGAACTGCACCCCACATGTTAGACAGTATGATATACTACCTAACAAGTGGGGTGTTTGCTGCAACGCTGCCCTGAATAGTTGTTGACGCTTCCAGCGCTGTTGTGCCGGTGATCCCCATCTCAGTCTGAACGACGTGAATTGCATCTACAATGTCGGCGTAACTGGAAATGTCGTATTTAATGCCAGAAAGCTTTTCTGCATCAATTAAAAGGCGCTGCATTTCCTCCTTTGTGCCGCCGCATCCGTGTCGTTGTCCATCGATTGCAGCAGCGACGCGGAAAACGCCGTCACGGTGGTCATGTACTCGTTCGCGCTCATGCCTGCCGTCTGGTATGCGTTCTGCGCGTACTGCATCACGGTATAGGCGTATATGAGGATACGCCAAAAACCGCGACTTCGGATCGTTGGGTTTCTCTGCCAACGGAAACGATGCAGCTCCTTCGGCAATACCGGGCATGGCAGAACGCGGAGCGGCTGCGGCTGGGTGAGTATTACCGAGAACAGGGCTTTTTGTTTGCTCAAGATGACGGAAAGCCAATACACCCGGACAGTGTGACGGGCTGGATGAGCAAATTCAGCAAACGCCGCGGCCTGCCGCACATCAATCCGCACGCATTCCGCCACACGATGGCGTCCATCCTCTATTTCAACAGTGCGGATAGTGTGTCGATCTCAAAGCGGTTAGGCCATGCGCAAGTCAGCACAACAGCGAACATCTATGCGCATGTGATGGAGAGCGCCGACCGGAAAAACGCTGACATTTTAGCTGACGTGTTTTTGAAAAAGGCTTGAATTTTCAAAGCGAGTTGAACTAAAGTTGAATTATTTCTTCTCGTCACAGATAGAATATCTTATTAAAGTTGCAAAAACAGCCGTTTTCTTTACGAAAACGGCTGTTTTTCTGGTTGCGGAGGCAGGACTCGAACCTACGGCCTCCGGGTTATGAGGCAGTCTCAAGGGCAAATCGGAGTCATTTCGGCTCCGATTTGTGCTTTTTGCCATCATTCGTTCGGCGGATTTTCCATTGTTTCCGTCCGGCCCTGCCCGTTTTTTTCGTGTTCTGGGTCAAAACTGGGTCAAAGAGGATTTTGTAATTACAAACTGAAACGGTCAAGCTTTTGGCTTAGAGTATTTCCAAGTTACAAATGCAGAAACTCACGATTATAAGCGGTCTTTTGAAAAGCGCCGGCGCTTTCAGCGCCGGAGCTTTTCTTGCATATGTGTTCAATCTAAAGGCGGGTATCGAGGTCTGCTCAACTGCCCTCCGTGTTCTCCAGCGGGAAGGTCACGCTCCAATTACCCTCCACAGGCCCAGCGGACGTGACGAACGTCCCGTACAGCACGTAAGTGCCAAGGGCGTCGGCCTCAATGCCGGTGAAGATATAGTCCTCGTAGCTGCCTGCTCGCTTGCTGTCGAAAAAGGCCGCAGACCCGTCGCAGTCAATTTGCTCGCCGGTCTCCCGATCTACCAGAGAGATAGAGCCGTGGTTGTCCGTTTTGAGGATGTCCGCGTAATACACCTGCACATGGAGCCGTCCGTCCGCGTAGCCGATCCCTGTCAGGGCCACGCCGTCCACGGGAGCGGCGATCTCACCGGCTGGCTTCAGCACCGTGACCTCTTTACCGCCGTCGGAGCCGAACAGGTTCCCGCTCAGGCCCCGGGGCTGGACCGTCTGTACGGCAGAGGTCAGGTGGTCATTCAGGGCCACGCCGTCCAAAATGCCCTCCCAGCTTTTCTTGCCGCTCAACAGCTTTTGAACGGAAAACGTCAGTTTCTCACCCTCGATGCTCTGCCGGTCCCACTGCTCAAGGGTCACAAGAAATGTGGCGGTGTGGGTGTCCGGGTCGTAGTTGGCCAGCTTACAGTGGCCTGTGCAGTCAAAGGGCGTGTGGAGCCGGTAGCTGTCGAACAGGTCTACTGTTTCATCGAAGTTCGTTCCTGTCAGATCCTGCATGGAGAGATAGATCTCGGCGGTATTCTCGTGGATGTAGGCCGCCGTCACCTCCATGCGGATGCCGTTGTCTTCACAGGACCGCTGCACCGGCTTGAAGAACTGGGCCGTGGCAGGGGTGACGGCATACAGCAGCTCGTAAAACGACGGGCTGAAGGCTGCCATGGCAGGGATGGCCAGCCCGCAGATCAGGCAAAGGCAGGCCACTGCCGTCCCCCATTTTGCCCAGACTCTTTTCCGCTTGTTCGGCGCGGTGTCCGCCGCCTCAATATAGGCGGGGTCGATCCGTTCCAGTTTATCTAACAGTTCATTTCCTCTCATACTGTGTAACCCTCCTTGTTCAGATGCTCCCGCAGCCGGTTGCGGCAGCGGAACAGCGTTGTTTTCACCTTGCTTTCGGATATGCCATAGCGTTTGGCGATGTCGGCCACGGAGTCCAGATACCAGTACCGGCGGACGAAAATGTTCCGTTTCTCTGCGTCCAGTCCGCCTAAAAAAGCGTTGAGGGCTGTTTCCAGCGACAGATCGTCCATACGGCATGCGGCGTTGTCAGGCGCCGGGATACATTGTTCCATTTCTGCGCTAAGCTCACTGATAAAAGCGCTGCGTTTCAGACGGTCACGGTCCCGGCAGCGGTTCAGGGAAATGTGCCGGGTGATTCGGGCGAGGAAGGCGTAGAAGTAGTCGCTTGGCTCGTAGGGCGGGATCGTGTTCCATGCCTCCATGTAGGTGTCATTTTCACATTCCTCGGCGGTCTGCAAGTCGTTGACGATTCCGTAGGCCAGCGCCCGCAGGCGGTGGCCGTACTTTTCAGCGGTCTGCCAGATGGCTGTCTCGTCCCGCCGCAAGTACAGCGCGACGATGCCGCGGTCATCCATGGCGTTCATCTCCTTCCGGTTTCGATTGAAGGGCCTTCACCCATATAAGCACCCTTTGGGGCAGTCAGGTTACACGTTTTCCAAAATTATAGCAAAAAATCCTGCCTGTTTCGACCGAAAACCATTGAACTCCGAGCCGAAAAGAACCGAGCTGAGACGCAGCTTGCACAGGAACGGCACAAGCTGGAACGTCTGGAGAACCGAAAGAAGTATCTGGAACAGGGCATACAAGCCGCAATTTCGACAAAAGTAAAAAGATCACGCGGCCCAGCGGGGCCGCGACGCCTTCGGAACAGCGACGCGCATGAGCGCATCGCTGTTCCGAAGGCTTTCTGCGTTCTTCGGGAGCACACCCGGCCAAGACCCAAAAGCGGCAAAGTTTGCCGTTCTACCCCCTGGCCACGCAGGGTTTCCGAAACGTGTAGTAATAGCGCCCCCGTCCGAAACGCCCCGTGTTTCGGCGTGTGAGCCCTTGTGTGCGATCCTTCTCCGAAAGCCGAGCGTGTACCCACTTTCACGCATGAAAGCGAACGTGGGGCGTTTGTGCCGGAGGTGTTGAAGACCGTGCGACCAATGTGTTGGAAACGTTGGTATGACTGCATTTCCTGCGCTTTTCACGGCTTTTTCGAGGACGAAAAAGAAAGCAGGATAAAGGGCTGGCGTCGGAACCGACGCTCTGCCCAATCACTTCTGCCCGCAGTGCGGGCAGCTGACGGGGGTTTCAGCGCAGTCGGTTGTGGCGCCTTTTGAAGAAAATTTCAGAGCGGCTGGCGTCTTGGTTCCCGCAAACGCAGGCGCCCCAAGGAATTTAGTGGTGCCTTGTGGCCGTTTCGGAAGGAAATCGAGGTAATCACCTTCGCGTGATCAATGGTGCAGGGCAAGCGTGTTTTGAGTCACCGCAGTCAATGAAAAGAGACTTTCGACCGTTCAAAAATCGCACCGCTGTAACCAAAGAAGAACGCCCCCGGCAGCGCAAAAATTGCACCGCCATAGACAAAGATAGGGCAGCGTGGTCTAAGCGCAAATGATAACTTTCTGATAACTGTTCCGCCTTTGGATAGCTTTCCTCTGTTGGTTACGGTATTGTTCGTTGCGAAAGGGGCTGATACCATGCCAAAAAGACGAGCAAACGGGGAAGGGAACATCCGAAAGCGCAAGGACGGACGCTGGGAGGGCCGCTACACCGCGGGCTATGACCCGGAGAGCGGAAAGCGGATCATCAAGAACGTGCTGGGTAAAACGCAGGCCGAGGTCAAGGAGAAACTCAAAGCCGCGATCAGCGAAAGCCAGCGGCTGGACGTATCCAAAGCTGGAACCTACACAGTGGCATCGTGGGTGAAAACGTGGTACGAGGTCTACGCCGAGCCACGCATCCGGCCCAACACCAAAGCGTACTACACCAATTATATCGAGAACCACATCGTTCCCGGAATTGGGGACATTCCGCTGGACAAGCTGACCACTATTCAGATCCAGCGGTTTTACAACAACCTCCAAAAGAGCGGGCGAGTCCAGCGCAAGAATTTTCCTGAACTCAAGGACAAAAGCCTCAGCCCCAGAGTGGTTCGCGGCGTCCACACGCTGCTGCACAACTGCCTGGAGCAGGCGGTGGCGGAGCGGCTCATCCTCAGCAATCCCGCCCAGGGCTGCAAACTGCCGCAGCTTGAAAAGAAAGAAATGAAGATCCTGCCGCAGGAGAAAATCGGGATGTACCTCGCAGAAGCGGAGCGCCGGGGCCTTCTCGCCGCTTTCTATCTGGAGCTGACCACCGGCCTGCGGAGAGGGGAACTGCTGGCCCTCCAATGGACGGACTTGGATGTGGAGAGCAAAACGCTTTCCGTCACCAAGCAGGTAAATCGAATCAACGGGGAACTGGTGGTCAGTCCGCCGAAAACTCGCAACTCCGTGCGAACGCTGGCTCTCCCTCAGCAGGCAGTCGACCTGCTGATTGCCGAGCACAAAAAGCACACTCGCAACCCATATCTGTTCCCGTCGCCCAAAACCGGAACCATGTATGACCCGGACGCCTTCCGGAGAATCCACGATAAAATTTTGAAGGCCATCGGCGCGGAGCACATCCGATTCCATGACCTGCGCCACACCTTCGCCACGCTGTCGCTGAAAAGCGGGGTGGACGTGAAAACGCTGTCCGGCGCGCTGGGCCACTACTCGGCTGGCTTCACCCTGAACACCTACACCCACGCTACGGCCCAGATGAAGCAAGACGCCGCAGACACCATCGGTGGGGTCATCAGCCAGCAGATGCGGTAAATATGGCAAAAAATACAGGGCCAGTCAGGAAATTTCCTGTCTGGCCCTGTCCGGTACTTTCCGCGCCTTTTCCCGTGTGGGTCAGGTTGTGAGTCTTGATGAAACGCCGAAAATTAAGCATCTCAAAAAGTTGCAGATTATAGGGGAAAATCACCGGAATCAAGCGATTCCGGTGATTTCTGGTGGAGACTACTGGACTCGAACCAGTGGCCTCATGCGTGTGAAGATTCGATAGGGCGGCCTTCTACGGGATTTTGGGAGAATAAAGCGAGTTTGCCGCGGGATTTCCTCGCCCGCAGGTGCGCTTTGTTCCGTTGTTTCCGCCCCGGTTTTTCTGTTCGTGGGTCACGGCGTGGGTCAAAACGCGATCCTCGTTTTCTGTTTGCTGCGGGCAGAATGCCTTCATACAACAAAGTCGCTACAGCATTTTAGAAGCTTCATCTTTTGAGTTATAATACTTGTTTTTGCTCATTGCGAACCATTTTACATCAATGAATTCTGTGCCGCACTTGGTTACAAGGTACAGTTCCTTCCGGATTCCCATGGAACTGATAACCTTTCCTACATAGGATTCTGCCACGCCCCGTTGTAGGCAGGAGCGGTGTCAATGAAGTTGATGCCGCTTTCCACTGCGGAACGGATCGCGTCCAATCGAGTATCCTCTGAATTGTCGTCCCAGCCGGCGCCGCCGATTCCCCATGTGCCCAGAGCGATTTCTAAGACCACCATATCTGTGTTGCCGAATTTTGCGTAACGCATTGTGTCCTCCTCTCCGAATGGTCGGTTTCGCTCGGAACAGACTTCGAGGAACACTTCCTTGCTGCCTGTATCATGCTGTGAGAAGGGATGCAATCAGATCCCCAGACAGAAATCACTTCATAATAGCGTTGCGAGGTGCCGATGCTTGTGATAGTATACTCTATGAGGTTTATTCAGCCTCCTAAAAACTTGACGCCTTATATCGAATGTAATTGAGGCGGGCTTTTCAACGGAAATGAGATGAAAACAACGGCGAAGATCCCATTGGACTTGAAATTTTTAAATCAGAAAGGACTCTTTGACAATGAAACCTAAATTTGACGGCTATGCGGCACAGTATGACGCTTGGTTCATGGAGAATGAAAACCTGTTTCAGAGTGAACTCCGCCTGTTCCAGAAGGTGCTCGGTGATATTCAGGGGAAGCGCGTGCTTTCCGTGGGCTGCGGCAG